>Ga0105047_10000133_pt1 | contig 104121 bp, 106 predicted proteins | sample MAT04_FD_78384 | JGI IMG/M metagenome (GOLD analysis project Ga0105047, IMG submission 78384) | Freshwater microbial communities from Lake Fryxell liftoff mats and glacier meltwater in Antarctica - MAT-04 (megahit assembly) | ecosystem: Environmental > Aquatic > Freshwater > Ice > Liftoff... | reverse complement strand
TCTTGCACGACTTGATCTGCTCTTCCAGCCACACGCGGGTGGGGATGTCGAGGTAGTTGTCGGGCTCGTCGAGCAGCAAGATGTCGGCGTTGCTGGTGAGCAGCAGGTCGAGAACCAGCCGCTTGCGTTCGCCGCCGCTGAGCTCGCTGACCAGGCGAGTGTGAAAGTCCGCCACCGGCGTCTTCACGCTGCGCCGAGCTGCGGCCGCCCACTGGGCCTCCAGCTCGTAGCCGCCCATGTCGCCCCAGTGGGTCAGCGCTTCGGCGAACAACATGCCATCGTCGCTGCCGTCCAGCATGGCCTTCTCGGCGGCCACCATCGCCCGGCCGGCGGTGCGCATCTCGCGCGGCGCGACCTCGATCAGCATCTCGCGCAAGGTGTCGGTTGGGCGCGACATGCCGACGTCCTGCGTCATGGTGAGCACGGTGCCGCCGAGTGCGAACTCGCCCTCGTCGGCCTGTAGCTCGCCGGAAAGGATGCGCAAGATGGTGCTCTTGCCGACACCGTTGGCGCCGACCAGCGCGGCATGCTCACCAGGCGCCACGCCGAAACCGACGTCGAAGAACAGCGAGTCGGCCCCAGGCGGTGCGTATTCGAGTTCAGAGACGACGATGCTGCTCACGGCCGACTATCTTGCCTGGCCGAAGGCCTGGTCCCTCCTTCTTTTCGAGGCACACCATCCCTCCGGGAACGTGACCCTGCCCGCTGCGACCTTCAGCAGTCAGTGGCACACCACAGAAGTACGTTCGTGCGTGGTGTACCACAGAATGAGAATTGCGTCGGGGCCACACGCGGGCGAGGGTCGGAACTACGCGAAGATGTGTCCGTGGGATGGGAGGCACTCGGGCAGTGGGGCGATGACGTCGTTCGCATCGAACCGCTCGCTGGCGGAGTCGCCAACGACGTGTGGAGTGTGCGCTTCGACGGGCGCCTCGCTGTCGGTCGTCTCGGTGCCAGGAGCGACGCTGATCTCGCGTGGGAGACCGAGCTTCTCGAACACCTCGACCGCGAAGGTCTGACCGTGCCGGTTCCGATCCCGACGACGGACGGCCGGATGTTCGTCGGCGGTCTGGTGGTGATGACCTACGTGGAGGGCGGACCGCCCGAGACCGGCGCCGACTGGCGTCGCGTGGCCGACACGCTGCGCCGGCTGCATCAGCTGACGCAGGGCTGGCCGCAGCGCCCAGGCTGGCGATCGTCGAGCGACCTCCTGCATGCCGAGACCGCGACGAAGATCGACCTGCGCGCGATGCCGCCTGAGGGTGTTGCTCGATGCCGGGCAGCGTGGGCGCGGCTCGTGGGACGTCAGACGTGCGTCCTGCACGGCAACCTCAACCCTGGCAACGTTCGCATGACCTCGGATTGGGTCGCGCTGATCGACTGGGACGAGTCGCATGTCGACGTCGCCGACCTCGACCTGGTGCTGCCCCACAACGCCGCCGGTCTCGACGACGGCGCGCACGACATCGCCGAGCAAGCGTCGGCCGCGTGGGAGGCCGCCGTCTGCTGGGACGACGAATACTCAGTCAGGCGGCTTGCCGAAGTTCGAGCGCTTTGACCGGCGTCATCGAATCGATGGTCTTGACGGCGATGTGGTGTGTTCGTCCAGACCGAAGCCCGACATGCGCCCGGTCCATTATCGTCAGCGGAATGCGACAATGGACCGGTCCCAGCGATGACTGATCCACCGCTTCTCGGGCGCGGTCGAGCGGCCGACGTTTTCGACCTCGGCGACGGCCGCGTTCTGCGGCGCTATCGCACTCCCCACCCTGGCGTGGCGCAGCGCGAGGCGACTGCCATGCGGCAACTCCGCGCACACGGCGCGCCGATTCCGGAGGTGTATTCGGCCGACGGCGACGAGATGATCATGGAGCGCATCACAGGGCGCTCGATGATGGATGTGCTGACCTCGCGACCGTGGAGGGCCGGCGCAATGGGCCAGCTGCTGGCCGAGGTTCAACGGCAGATCCATGCAGTGCCGGCCGGTGACATCGACCTGCCTCGGTTCAGCGAGGGCACCGCGATCCTCCACTTCGATCTGCACCCCGACAATGTCATGCTCACCGATCACGGCCCGGTGGTGATCGACTGGAGCAACGTTGTAGTCGGCGACCCCCTCGCAGACGTGATGTTCAGCTGGATGCTGATGAGCACCGGCGAGCCCGACTCCGTTCCGCTGCTACTGCGCCCCATCGTGCGTCGGATCCGACGGAGCCTGGTCGCCGGCTTCATCGAGGGCACCCCGATCGACGATGCCGCGAGAGCGTGGGTGCAGGTGGTGTGTGAACGTCGCATCGGCGATCCCAACACGACCGCCGCCGAGAAGGCCAACGTCCGCAAGTTCGCCGAGCGGCTGGTCTAGCCCGTACGTACGGCTGGCTCCGACGCGTACGTGCTCGTCTCGGCACATGCTCTTCACCGCTTCCAAACTGCGCGAGAACATTTATCGAGTCCTCGACCAGGTGCTCGAGACGGGCGAGCCCGTCGAGATCGAGCGCAATGGTCGACGACTTCGCATCGTGGCCGATGAGCAGCCGAGCCGACTCGATCGTCTGGTCCGCCGACCCGAGGCGGTGGTCGGCGACAGCGCCGATTTCGTGCACCTCGATTGGTCCGGCGAGTGGCAGGGGTGATCCGTCTCGACACGCACGCGGTCGTGTGGTTGTTCACGGGCGAGCTCGAGCGCTTCACCAAGAAGGGCCGCGCAGCGATCGACACCCAGCAATTGGTCGTCTCGCCGATCGTGCAGCTCGAGCTCACCCACCTGCACGAGATCGGGCGTTTGACCGTCGGCGGAGCCGACATCCTCGGCGATCTCGCCTCACGGATCGGGCTGTCGACGTCCGACCAGTCAATGCTGTCGGTGGTGCAGGCGGCTGGCCTGACCTGGACGCAAGATCCGTTCGACCGGTTGATCGTCGCCGATGCATTGTCGGCGAACTGCCCACTGCTGACGAAGGACGAAGGACGAAGTGATTCGCAGACACGTGTCCATCGCCCGCTGGTGACCGGGGCGGAGGAGCCTGCTGAGAATCATGCCGGTGGTCAATCTGCAAGTGCCGGCGGTTCAGCTGAACCGTTTCGAGGCAGGTCCGGTCACGGAAACTCTTTGAGACCCCTTCCGTAGTGTTCGATCATGGGCACCACTTCTGCGCCTCCCGTCAGCCACACCTCAGCGAACCCCCATTTGACGGATGTGCCGTTGGAGCACTTGGAGGCCGAGTTGTGCACGTGGTCAGCCAATCTCGCCGCTGCTGAGTACCGCTGGTTCGCGTTGCTCGCCGAGTTCGACAGGCGGCTCGGTTGGCAGCAATGGGAATGCCACTCGTGCGTGGCCTGGATGGCATGGCAACTCGGTCGCGATGCACGCACCGCACGCAAGAAGCTCCGCGTCGCCCATGCCCTCGCCGTCTCATCACGGATCGCGGAACAGATGCGACTCGGCTGTCTGTCGTACTCCAACGTGCGCGCGATCACTCGCATGACCGAGCCTGCCAACCAAGCGAGCCTGGTCGACATCGCGCTCGCTGGCACCGCCGCCCAAGTCGAACGGGTGGTCGCCGGCTACCGACGATCCCTGCCACCCGACGACGACGCCAGGCTGCGACCACCTCGCACGACGCGAGATCCACCATCTCCACCATCGCGGTCACGGCGGCACGAACGAGATCGACAACCTGCTCTTGGTGTGCTCCTACCACCGCCACCGCCTCCACGAAGGCGGCTGGCAAGCTCATCGGATGCCGGACAGTACGGTGGAGTTCACGCTCCCCAACGGCCGAATCCTGCCCGCAAGCTCCGTAACACCGGACGGGAAGGCCGACGATGTCCAGGCCAGCGCCAGACGCGCCGCCGACGGCCGTTGCCAATGGCAAGGCGACCGCCTCGACCTTGACTGGACCCTCATGACCCTCTTCTCCCACACACCATGGCATGACCCGTGGAGAACCGCTTGGAACGAATGGCAGAGCGGTTCAGCTGAATCGTTTCGACCGCTCACAGCAGTCTCGACTCCTCGCACCGCACCCGTACTATTCCTTCAGGGCGATGAGGCCGGCGGTTGCGGGGCGAAAGCCGCAGGCGTCTATGTAGAAGCTGCGCAGGTGATCGTCGAAGTCGACGTGCAGCCACTCGCAACCCGCCGCCTTCGCGTGCTCGCGGGCAACTGCAACGACGCCGGTGCCGACGTCATTGCCACGGGCTGAGACTGCGACCATCGTGTCCTGTAGCCAGGCGTGCACCACTCCGTCCCAGGGCACGTTCACAAACCCGACGAGTTGTCCATCGCTGCGAGCCGTCGCCCAACCAAGGCTGTGATTCGCGGTCTGAAGCTCCCAATCCCACTCAGCGCCCGTGAACACGCGGGTGTCGAAGGCCTCCGCATGCAGCACGTTGAGTTCCTCATTGTTGAACGGGCCACGCCATTCATAGACAACGTCCACAGCTAGACCGCCGGCTGTTGCTGCGTGATGCAGTGGATGCCGCCGCCGCTGGCGAAGATGTCGCGGGCGTCGTGGAGCACTATCTCGCGACCGGGGTAGACGCCTTCCAGAATCGAGGCGGCGACGTCGTCGTTCGGGTCGTTGAAACTGCACAGGATCACGGCGCCGTTGCAGATGTAGTGGTTGAGGTAGCTCCAGTCGACCAGCTCGCCGTCGGCATCGTGGGTCTGCACCGGGGCCGGCACCTCGACCACTTCCAACTCGCGACCCTTTGCGTCGGTGGAACCTCGCAGTAGCTCGATGTACTCGTTGGTCACCTCGAAGTCGGGGTGCGACGGATCGGTCTGGCGGTGCGCCAACAGTACGCCTGGGCGAACGAAGCAGGCACAGATGTCGACATGCCCGCGGGTACCGAATCGGTCGTAGTCCTTCGTGAGCCCGCGTGGCAGCCAGATGATCTTGCTCACGCCGAGGTACGCCTTCATCTCGGTTTCCACCGACTCGGTGTTCATGGTTGGATTGCGACCAGGGTCCAGCTGCACGGTGGTGGTGCACAACACCGTGCCCTCACCATCGACGTGGATGCCGCCGCCCTCGTTTACCATCGGCGAGCTGAACAACTCGGCACCCGCAAGGCCCGCCATGTAGGCGCCAACGTGTTGCTCGTCGGTCCAGTCGGAGAAGCCGCCCTCCCCCCACGCATTGAACTTCCAATGAGTTGCGCCCAGTCGGCCGTCGGGATGCGTCAGGAAGGTCGGCCCGCTGTCGCGCGCCCACGAGTCACCGATCGGTGTTTCGTGAATCTCGATGGAGTCGTCGACCAGGGCGCGCGCAACGTCACCATCGCCCACGTTGCACACCAACGACACCGGCTCGAAGCGGTTGATCGTGTTGGCCACGCTGGCCCACACGTCGCGCACGGTGCTCAGCAGCCCGTCACTGCCGTCGCCGAAGCCTTCGTTGGCAGGCGGGAACTCCATCCATGTGCGCTCGTGCGGCGCCCACTCGGGCGGCATCGAGAAGCCTTCGGTGCGAGGTGTGGTCATCGTGGTTCTCCTTGGCGAAACGTCGTCGGTAACATCATCATTGAACGTCAGAGGAAGTAGAGGCGGCTGAGCGACACGGATTCCGATGGCGCCGAGTAGACCGACTCGCCGTCGAGCGACACCATGCCGGTCTCGGCGTCGACATCGACCGTGCCCAACCGGTTGTTGAGCACCATGTTGGACGGGCCGATGTTGCGGGTGCCCTTCACCGCGACACGGCGGCGGCGAGTGGTCATGTGGTCGTCGCCGGCATCGATTGCGGCCTGGCTGACAAAAGCAACCGACAGGTCGGCAGCGGTCGACCCGTACGAACCGAACTGCGGCCCGAGCACCAGTGGTTCACACGAGTCCGTGGTGGCGTTCGGGTCGCCCGTGACGCCGTACGCAGGGAACCCGGCCTTGAGCACCAGCTGTGGCTTGGCGCCGAAGTGGTCAGGTCGCCAGAGCACGATGTCGGCCAGCTTGCCGATGTCGAGCGAGCCGATCTCGTGCGAGAGGCCGTGAGCGATGGCCGGGTTGATGGTGAGCTTGGCCATGTACTGGCGTACACGATCGTTGTCGTGCACGGTGGGCTCCGTGAGCAGGTCCTGCTTGTTCTTCGCCGCCAACTGGAAAGTGCGGCGCACCGTTTCGCCGGCCCGGCCCATGCCCTGCGCATCGCTGGACGTGATGCCGATGACACCGAGATCGTGCAGCACGCCTTCGGCCCCCATCGTGCCGTTACGGATGCGATCAGTGACCATTGCGTGGTCGCTGTGACTGTGGTGGTTCAGCCCGTGCGCGCTGAAGATCATCTCGTAGTGCTCGTCGAGTGCGTCGCGCCCGAAGGGCAGCGTGGGGTTGGTGGATGAGCCAATCACGTTGGGCACGCCGGCCAACTTCAACACGTTGGGCACATGCCCGCCTCCACAGCCCTCGATGTGGAACGCGTGAATGGTGCGGCCGGCCAACACGCTCAGCGTGTCCTCCACCGACAGACATTCGTTGAGGCCGTCGGTGTGCAGCGCGACCTGCACGTCGAACACCTCGGCGACATTGAGCGCCGTGTCGAGCGCACGAGTGTGTGCACCCATGTCTTCATGCACCTTGAACCCGCACGCCCCGCCCTCGACCAGCGCCTCGATCAAAGGCGCCTCGTCCGACGACGAGCCGCGACCGAGGAAGCCGATGTTGACCGGCCACTGGTCGAAGCTGTTGAAGGCATGCCGCAAGGCCCAAGGCGAGTTGACGCCAACACCCCAGACCGGACCGAACTCCTGGCCGATGATCGAGGTGACGCCGGAGGCCAACGAGGCTTCCATGATGCGAGGCGACAGCAGGTGCACATGGGTGTCAATTGCACCGGCGGTGGCGATGAGCCCTTCGCCGCTGACGATGGTGGTACCGGTTCCGACGACAACGTCGACGCCGTCCTGCATGTCTGGGTTACCTGCACGACCGACACCGCAGATTCGACCTTCGCGAATGCCGATGCTGACCTTGCCGATGCGACAGGTGGCGTCGACGATGACGACGTTGGAGATGACGACATCACAGGTGTCACGCACGGCCGCGGCCTTCAACAGCAGCCCGTCGCGGGCGGTCTTGCCGAAGCCTGCCAGAAACTCGTTACCGCGTTCCTGCGCGTCGTACTCGACCTGAATCACAAGACCCGTGTCGCCAAGGCGCACCCTGTCACCAACAGTGGGGCCATGAATGGCCGCGTAGTCGTCGGGCAGAATCTCCGCTGGATTCATGTGGCTGTGCGGCACTGCGCCGTCGTCGTGGCTGTGCTCGAACTCGCCGTGCGAATGCCGGTGACCGTGGTCGTGGTCGTGGTCGTGGTCCGAGCCGCTCACGATGTTGCCCCCAGGTATCCCTGTGCGACCGCACGCGCGATCGCCGCTGCCTTCGCCCCGGGCGCGTCCAGCGGGCCATCCACAAGTCCGGCAAAGCCAATTGCGATGCGGGCCCCGCCAACGGGAATCAACGGCGCCTCCGTGGGTTCGCCCGGTTCAAACCGCTTCGCCGCGCCTGCTGGAATTGCCAGGCGCATCCCATATGCGGCGGCCCGGTCAAAGGCCAGTCGCGGGTTGACCTCGAAGAAGTGGAAGTGCGAGGTGATGCTGACCGGCACATCGGAGGTGTTGGTCACGGTCAGAGAGATCATGCCGGGAAGTTCGACTGCCTCACGGGGGGCAGTGATCACAGCGCCCGGCGCATCGGCACCAAGGCCAGCGCCAGCACCGAACGGGTTGCGCACCACCACCAGCCGCGTGCCGTCGTTGAACACGGCTTCCACCTTGACCTCGCCAACGATGTCCGGCACCCCCGGCAACACATCGGCCTCGGTGAGCACGCCGGCGCCGGCCGCCGCAGCCTCCATCAAGCGTGCCCCGTCGCGCGCCGCCTCGCACACCGTGTCAGCGATCAGCGCGGTGGCCTCGGGCACGTTCAGCTGCAACCCGCGCGCCCGTCGTGCACGAGCAAGTTCCGCAGCAGTGAAGATCAGCAACCGGTCTCGGTCGGTCGGTGTAAGACGCATACCTCCAACCTATGCCGGCCGCCGGCCCGCTGAAGCGACGGCCGGATCACGGCTGCTGGTTGCCGGTCGCTGTCGGCGGGGGTGGGTCCATCTCGGGCAAGGAGATCTCGCTTTCGAACGTCATACCGCCGACGACAGCTCGAGCGGCCACGTGCGATGACTCGTACCCGGTCACCGCCAGCAGGAACGGGTCTCGTTCGATCGCCAGCAGGTGACCCGCTCGCTTCGCTGTGACGGTGGCCGTTCGTGGCACGTCGGCGAGCAGCGCGACCTCGCCGAAGCTGCCGCCCCGCTCCACGGTGCGCACCTGGACCCCCGACATGACGACGTCGAAAACCCCGTCAGCCACCGCGTAGAACCGGTCACCATGGTCGCCCTGGCGGATGACCTCGACTCCAGCGGCAACCGGCAGCTCGATCGCACTGCGGGCCACCGCCTCCAGCGCGAACGTGGGGAGCGGCGCGAACACCGGCATGCGCCGCAGCAGGCTCATCGCTACGACTGGTACGTCGGCCCTGTCGTCGACCGTCTGCAGCGGACGGAGCAACGCCAGTGCGAGGAGTGCGAAGGCCCCCGCGACACCGAACAACGCGGCGCTGGCGCCCCAGGATGCGATCAGGACCTGCGCCATCAGCGAGCCGATCAGCAAGCCGAGGCCGCTGGCGGCCTCGAGAGCGCCGAACACGTCGGCCAGCTCCGACGGTGGTGCGGAGCGCTGCAGAAGCACCCGCGACATCAGGTCCAGCACTGACCGACTGGCGCCGAGGATCGGCAGCGTGAGCACGGCTGCGACCACACCAGTAGCAATGCCGAAGACGAGACAAACGACCGACATGAGAACGAGCAACACAAGGATCAGCGGTGCGAGCCGAGGGCGACGCGCAGCGCGACCGGCGACGATCATGCTGAGGAACGCTCCCGCCCCGAAGCAGGCAGTGAGAATGCCAGCGCCAGCCTTGCCGAGCTCGTCGTGCTCGCTCGCGATCACGACCAGGGTGATGTCGAACGCGCCGATCATGACGAACTGTCCCGAGGCCGCCGCCAGCACGCCGGCCGCACCTGGCTGACGAGCGACGAGCGCCACCCCTGCGAACGGACGTCCCAGCGCACCCCTGATCCGCCCGGCCACGCCACCATTTGCGCGCGGGCCCGGTGAGTGCTCGCCCTCTTGCTTTTCCCGCTTCGACGCCGGCGGACCACGACGGACGTCGAATGCCGAAATGGCAGCAGACGCGGCGACCAACGCCGCGCAACCGACGAGCACGGCGCCGCCGCCCCCCAGTGCCAGCAGGCCGGTGGCCATCAGCGGACCGAGCAGCACGCTGGCGCTCTCGCAGTACCCGACCCGCACGTTGGTCGCGGTGAGCTCGCGCGACGACCTGGCCCACGCCGGCAGCAACACGGCACCGGTCGGCCGTATCGCTGTGACACCCGTGACGGCGAGCGAGGTGGCGACGACAGCGACCAGGACGGGTCCGTCGACGAGGACGCACCACCCTGCAATGCCATAGCCGACGACCTGTACCACTAGCGCGGCCAACCGCACACCAGCGGGCGGCCGCGATTGCGCCAGACCGGCGGTCGTCGCCGAGAGCAGCAAGTAGGGCGCCAACGCAGTCAACGATGCGAACCCAGTAGCGCGGGCACCCGCACGCTCGAACGTGAAGACGAGCAGACCAATCAGCGCGGACCATTCGGCAATGACGGCAAGGAAGTGGGCGATGACGTAACGCATGAGCTCGCGATTGCGGCCAGCGGTGCCGACCACCGCCGCGGCACCGCGTCGGTCGGGCCCTGGCGCCCTGCTCTCGGACTCACCGCCGGCCCCCACGGACTGCGAGTCTAGACACATCAGGTAATGTCCCGATCTGTGAACAAGGGTGGTGCACAGGGCGAGCCACCCCTCATCCCGGCGACCGCATGACCAGCCTCGAGATGTCAGCACGCCGACGGTTCTCACACACCGCAGGGCTGATCAGCTCGTCTCCAGCCCTGCCATCGTCTCCCCATGGCGCCACGCTTCCAACACACGGATGAAGCCCGGCGAGCCGCCGCCGTAGCTGCCGTTACGCACACTGCGCTCAGCTGGGCGGCCCTCGTTGTTGTAGTAGCCGGGAGTGCACGCCTCCAGGAACTTCACGTTGAACTGGGCCATCTCGACGATCGTTCGCACCCACGCATCCTCGGCCTCCTGCGTCGCCTCGATCATCGTCAGCCCTTCGGTCTCGGCGCGATTCAGGATGTAGCCGAGATGCTTCGCCTGCTCGTCGAGCATGTGTGGGAAGTTGACCGAGAAGCCGGACTGCACGACGCTGACGATGAAACAGTTGGGGAAGCCTCGTGAGTGGAATCCCTGGAACGTGGCAGCACCGTCGGCCCACTTCTCCGTCAGCGTGGTGCCATCACGACCATGCACTTCATAACCGGCTCGGCGCGCATAGTCGGTGCCGACCTCGAACCCGGTCGCGTAGATCAGGCAGTCCACGGGATACTCCACGCCATTGGCCCACACGCTGTGTTCGGTGATCCGATCGACACCCTTGCCATCGGTGTCCACCAGCGTGACGTTCGGTCGGTTGAACGTGGGCAGATAGTCGTCGTGGAAGCACGGACGCTTGCAGAACTGTCGGTACCACGGCTTCAGCGACTCGGCCACCGACGGGTCGGCGATCAACTCGTCGACCCGCGCGCGAATCTGCTCCATCTTGTCGAAGTCGGCCAGCTCCATCACTTTGCCGATGCCTTCCGGGCTCATGTCGCCACCCTGGCCCTGACGCAGACGGATGAGCAGGTTGCCGATGATGTCGGTCCAGCCGTCCTTCACCAAGTCCTCGGACTCGGGGATTCCCGATACGAGATTGTTGAAGTTGTCCATTCGCCGCTTCTGCCAGCCGGGCTGCAACTGCGCTTCCCAGTCGGGGTCGGTGGACCTGTCGTCACGCACGTCGATGGACGAGGGCGTGCGCTGAAACACCAACAGTTGCTTGGCCGCGGCACCAAGGTGCGGCACGCACTGCACAGCGGTTGCACCGGTGCCGATGATGCCGACGACCTTGTCGCACAGACCGTCGAGACCACCCGTCGAATCGCCGCCGGTGTAGTCGTAGTCCCAACGACTGGTGTGAAACGAATGGCCCTGGAACCCTTCGACCCCGGGAATTCCCGGCAGCTTCGGACGGTGCAATGGGCCGTTGGCCATGACGACGAAGCGGGCGCGCATCTCGTCGCCGCGGTTGGTGGTGATGATCCAACGACGGTCGGCGTCGTCCCACGTCATGTCGGTGACTTCCGTGGAGAGGCACGCGTTGTCGTAGAGGCGGAAGTGACGGGCAATATTGCGGCTGTGCTCCAGGATCTCGGGCGCCGGCGCGTACTTCTTGCGCGGCACGTAGCCCACCTCCTCCAGCAGCGGCAGGTACACGTAACTCTCGACGTCGCAAGCTGCGCCCGGATAGCGGTTCCAGTACCAGGTGCCACCGAAGTCGCCACCCTTCTCGATCATCCGGATGTCGTCGATACCGGCCTCGCGCAAGCGGGCGCCGACCAACAACCCCCCGAATCCACCGCCGATGATGGCCACCTCGGCCTCGTCGTGCAGGGCGGACCGCTCGCGAACCTCGACGTACGGGTCGTCGAGGTAGTGGGCGAACTGCCCCACCATCTCCACGTACTGCTCGTTGCCGTCACCACGCAGGCGCTTGTCGCGCTCGCTGCGGTACTTCTCGCGTAGTGCGTCGGCTTCGAAATCGATGCTCACTGGCTCACTCCTACAACCACGGCTCCGACGAGCCCGCTTCTCGCAGCGAAGTGTGCCAGCCCGACATCTCGTGACGAGAGCCGAAGCACCACGCGTCAGATCGCGGCCGGGGTAGCTTCGCGGTCATGCCCGACGTCGTGTTCAAGGATCTCTGTATAGATGTCACCAGTGGCGGCGGGCGGCCGGAGGCTGTGGCTCGTTTCTGGGGCAGCGCGCTCGCGCAGCCGGTGGTCGAGCATGAGGGTGGCGACTTCCATCTCGAGCCGCCACTCGGCGGTTCGAAAGAGCGCACCATCTGGATCAATGGCGTGCCGGAAGCGGCCGCAGGTAAGAGCCGCGTGCACCTCGATCTGCGCGTGGCCAGCGGTGACCCGGTGCCACTCATCGCTGCCGGTGCTCGCCTCGTTCGCGAGCCCCACGGGGACGACCACTGGTATGTCCTCAACGACCCCGATGGCGTCGTCATGTGCGTGTTCGGCCCACATCCGAAGTACCCAGACACACCGAACGGCCCGTTTGAGTTGGTGGTCGACGCGGTCGATCCGTTGAGCATCGCCACCTGGTGGGCGGCTCGCACGGGTGGCACCGTCGGCACACGGCCCGGCACCAACTTCGCATGGGTGCAAGGCGCTGCCGGCTTCCCGTTCATGTTCTGGGTGTTCAACCCGGTACCCGAACCCAAGACGGTGAAGAACCGCGTGCATTGGGATGTGAAGCTGGCCGATGCCACTGTCGATGATCTGGTCGATGCAGGGGCCGCACTGCTGCGCATGCGGGACGGCGACATCGACTGGTGCGTCATGGCAGACCCGGAAGGCAACGAATTCTGCGCATTCACGTGACGCCTGCCACTTGAGGTGACACCTGCCACGCGCAAACTACGCCGTTGTGATGCTGCGTTCATCTGCACGTCACCAACGGTACGTACCCTGGAGACGACCGCTCGAAGAGAGGACGGCCCAATCATGAGGTTCCACCGAAAAACCGCACCCCAGACTGCAATCTCGATGACTGCACCCACCACGAACACAACAGCCCTTCCAACGACGGTGGTGCTGCTCGACCCCACGTCGCATGATGGCGAGAACGCGCTCACGTTGCTCGACGCAACCGACGAGCACATCACCTTGCTGGTACTGCTCAGCGGGCCCGCGTCGCACTCGCTGCGCGACTTCGCTCGCGCCGAGGAGATCGACATGTCCACCGCCGGCTGGCGCTACCTCGAGCAAGTTGTCGAGCGAGTCGAGTCCGCACCCGAGCATCTGCTCGCGATGACCGCCTGCGGTCCCAGCGCCGCCGTCGAACTGGCCGACGTGGCCGCCATCGAATCTGTCCGCCGCGTGCTGTTGCCCTCGTCGGTCGACCGGCTGGAGCCAGGTCTGGCAGACCTGCTTGGTCGTTGCATCCACGCTCCGGTGATCACCGCGGGTGCCCTGGCGCACACCGCGTAACGACGCCCTCCCCCGCAGGGCCCTACGCTGCGGCCATGAGCTCAGGGTCTGCACATATCACCATCAACCGTCCAGCCAGCGAAGTGTGGGCCGCAATTGCCGACGTCACGCGTATGGGTGACTGGAGTCCGGAGTGCATCGCCGGCCGCTGGGTTGGCGGTGCCACCGGGCCGGCAGTCAGCGCCAAGTTCGAAGGCGACAACGTCGCCAAGGTCGCCGGCCGCACCATCAAGAAGTGGACCACCACCTCCGAGGTGACCGCCTGCGAGCCAGGCACTGTCTTCGAGTTCGTGGCGGAGGGCTACACCACGTGGCGCTACGAGTTCGTGCCGACGAGCGACACCAGCACCACCGTCACCGAGTCTTTCGACTACACCGCCAAGGGCTTCATGGGCGTCGTCTACGACCGGATTCTGTTCCGCCCGAAGACGATGACCAAAGGGATGAACAGCACGCTTGCGCGTGTGAAGACGACGCTGGAAGCGGCATGAGCCGCGACCTGAAGTTCGGCTGGCTCTCGCCGGTCATCGGCAACCGCTGGAGCGACTACCAGCCGATTGCCGCGTGGCAGGACCAACACATCTTGCCGACGGCGCTGCCCCACTTCGATTCGCTGTGGATCGCCGATCACTTCTACGGCTTCGACGCCAAGACCGATCCGTTCCTGGAAGCGTGGACCACGCTCACCTGGCTCGCTGCGCGCCACCCTGATGTGCAGCTGTGCCATCACGTGCTGGGCCACGGGTATCGACCGCCCGCACTGACGGCGAAGATGGCGGCGACGTTGCAAGTGCTGTCGGGTGGTCGCTTCATCCTCGGTGTCGGTGCTGGCTGGCGCGAGGACGAGTACCTGGCGTACGGCTACGACTTCCCGAAGCCGTCCGTCCGCTTCGCACAACTGGAGGAAATGATCACGATCTGCCGGCTGATGTGGACGCAGGATGAGCCGTTCTTCAATGGCACGCATTTCCGCATCGAAGGCGCATCTGCCCCACCCCTCCCGGACCCGGTGCCGCGCATCTGCATCGGCGCAGCCGGCGAGAAGATCGGTCTGCCGATGGTGGGCCGACTGGCCGACATGTGGAACAGCTCCTTCCGCGGTGATGACGACTGGAACCGCAAGCTGGGCATCATCCGCGCCGCCGCCGAGCAAGCGGGCCGCGACCCGGCCGACATCGAAGTCAGCACCACCGTGGAACGCCCGCTCCCCGAGACCGACGAAGGCAGCGCGAAGTTGCTCGAGCAGCTCGGCCACCTCGCCGATCTCGGGGTGCAGCACTTCGTCATGGATTTCGGCAACCCGAAGGACACTGAGCCGATTCACCGCTTCGTCGAGCAGGTCATCGGACCGCTGCAGCGCTGAACGGCTACGTGCCGAGGGCTTCGGCAGCGCCACGGGCTTGAGCGCCGCACACTGCGCATCTGCACCCGGCCGAGCATCGGCGAGAGGGGTGACGGTCATTGGGGAACCGTTCCCGCCCGCCGAGACCTCACCGGTCGATCCGCTGATCTCGATCGACCTCACTGACGAAGAAATCTGGAGTTCATCGCCGGTACCCATCTCCGCCGGCGTCAGGGCGACCGGCTCACCGTCAGGGCCGGTGAACGTGATGGTGCTGTCGGCCGCGCCGGTGGAGGAGTCGATGACCGTGCCGGTGCCGATGCCGGTGCCGGTGTCAGCGACCGGCGGCGAGTAACCGGCGACCCGTCGCGCGCTTCGAGCAGACCGTGGCGTCAAGCATGGCCTGGATACGCGAAGAGACGCGGACCACGTGGGCAGAGGCTTCGATGGCTGCCACCAGGGTCGTGTCATCGGGTGCAACCATCGGGCGGAAGCGGGTCACAGCACCATCGGGTATGGTCGTCGTGCTTCGAAAGCGACCCAGACCTCAACGACAGGACGAGACCGTGACCATTACCTTTCGCGCCGCAGAGATTCCCGCAGCCGAACTGGCTGAGAAGCCGCTCGGCCAGCCGTCGGCAGAGCCGCTCAGCGGCGAGATCACCACCCGAGCGAAGGTGTTCCTCGACATCGAGAAGATCACCTCCGGCACGTGGGAGTGCGAGCCGGGCGCGTCGCGCTGGGAGTTCCTGACCCGCGGCGAAGTCATCTACGTGCTCAGCGGCAGCATGACAGTGCAGTGCGACGGCGAAGAGGCCGTGCTGCTCACCGCCGGCAGCAGCGCCATCTTCGAGCTCGGCTGGCAGGGCACGTGGACCGTGCACGAGACGCTACGCAAGGTCTTCGTCGTCTACCGCCCGTAGCCTCCGTCGAGTCTGCGACTTCAACTTCTCGACGTTTGCGAGCCCGGCGAGGAAGTGGTCGACAACACGGTCGGCAACCGGTCGGACCGCTCGCGGCTGTCGGCGAGCTCGCCCTCTCCGCCGGCGACTGAGCCCAACAATTCATGAACCTGTCGCGGCCCTGACCACCACGTGAGTAGCGAGGGCCGCGACAGCTTCGCGTCGTGTCACGCTGTTGCGACAGCAGGAGCGGCGTTGGGTCGAGGGTCGCGCATCGGACCGACGACTGGCGCTCGCCGCGCTCGGCTCGAGCTCCGCCACCGCTGAGTAGGTACTCATTCGCTTCACGCTGCGGCGTGACGAAATGAGCAACCGTTACTCATGTCATTCTCGGTCGGTCCAACGACACTCATCTCAACGGGGCGGCACGAGCCGCCCATAGGGAGAGGAACCCACCATGAAGGCATCAAAGAAGGCAATGAGCTGGATGCTCGTCGCAACCGTGTTCGTCAGCACCGCCGCCGCTTGCAGCGATGGCAGCTCGACCTCGAAGACCTCTGCTGTTGCTGCCGGTGACACAGCCGACACGACCGCTGGCGATGCCGGCACCAGCGCAAACCCGGACGTCGCTGCGTTCTGCAAGTCGGCCGACGACCTGGCCGAGCAGTTCAAGAAGGTCATGGCTGATCCGGCCAGCGGCGATGTGGCCGCCCTCAGTGCCACCGCCACCGAACTGAGCACGAAGGCCGCCACGCTCTCGTCAGCATCACCCGCCGACGCAACTGCGGTCTCGGCGTGCTTGCAGAAGATGAGCACCGCCATGACGGGCGGTTGATCGACAGTCACGAAACAAGAACTGTGCACATCGACAGCCAACGACGCCTGTCGAGTTTCAGTCAGACGCTGCGGCGGCCGCCCTTTGGGTGGTCGCCGCTCGTTGCTGTTCGTAGACACGGAGGTGACCCTCGACCATGCTCTCCGCGGAGAAGCAATCAGCAACCCGCTGCCTGCAAGCAGCGCGATCGATGCGATGCACCTCACGAAGACGAACAGCCAACTCGTCGTCATCGTCGCTGAGGAAGCCCGTCACCCCATCGAGCACGATCTCGGGTGCGGCACCCTGCGGACACCCGATCACGGGCGTGCCACAGGCCAGCGCCTCCACCATTGCCATTCCGAACGGCTCCGGCCACCCGATCGGATTCAAGAGCGCAGCTGCGCCGCCGAGTAGTTCGCGCTTGTCCGCAGCGCCCAGCTCACCGAGGTAGATCACGTCGTCACCAAGGTGCGGTCGCACGAACTCGTCGAAGTACTCCCGCTCGTGCTGCTCACGCATCTTCGCCGCGATGCGCAGCTGCACTCCAGCTGCGCGTGCGATCGCAATGGCCCGATGGACGCCCTTCTCCGGCGTCATGCGGGACAGCACGGCGACATAGCCACCGTCGCCTGCACCGATCGGAAACTCAGCAAGATCAACCCCATGGTGCACCACGCCGGCAATGGGCAGGTTGGTAGATGCTGCGTGCGAATGGGAGATGGCAATGAGGCCGACATGCGGCACCGCGGCACCAAAGATCGCGGTCATCGTGCGAGTGAATGGCATGTGATTGGTGGCAACCACCGCCAGTTCGGGGAAACCAGTCGCATACACCGGCCCTGCGAGGGTGTTGTCGTGCACGACATCGCAGTCCTGCACGAGCTCGTAGGCGCCAATTGCATGCTCGAGCTCGATCGACGCTCGACCCATTCGGACGGTGTCCTCGGCGGGCACCACCGAGGCACGCGGTACAGGGCAGGTGGACGCCGGATGACACACGAGCAGCACTTCGTGTCCCGCGGCGTGCAAGCCTCGGGCCAAGGTATTGACGACCGTCTCGGTGCCGCCGTATGCCGGCGCCGGAATGGGCAGCCATGCCGGGGCAATCAGTCCGATCCTCATCAGCGTGCACTCCTGTGGGCGACCGCAAGTCGCGACAGCACCGGCAGATTCCAGATCGACAAACGGTGACGCTCACGGGGCACAGTGTCAAGACGCTCGAGGAAGTGCTGCGCCCAGTAGTGCACGTCGTGTTGTCGAACTTCGTTGCGCATCGATTCCATTCGAGACCGGCGCTCGTCGTCTGGGAGGGCGAGCGCCGTCAGCAACGCAGACTTGATCGCCTCGATGTCGTAGGGGTTGATGATCAACGCCTCCGGGAAGTCCTGCGCAGCGCCGGCGAACTCGCTGAGCACCACAACCCCATCGCCATCGCCGCGGGCGGCAACGAACTCCTTGGCGACAAGGTTCATTCCATCGGCGAGAGAGGTGACGACCAGCGCGTCGGCAGCCCGGTACCACGCAGCCAAGCCGGTGTCATCGAAGGACGACTCGATGTACCGCACCGGGCCACTTCCGTTGGGGCGTCGGTGGCGAGTGTTGATCCGCTCGACGATCGTCTCGACTTCATCTCGCTCGTCTTGGTAGGCGGGCACATCGGATCGGCTGGGGACTGCCACCTGCACGAACACACACTGTTCGATGTCGATGCGGCCTTCGTCGAGGAGCTCTTCAAACGCCCGCAGCCGCTGCGTGATGCCCTTGGTGTAGTCGAGTCGGTCGATCCCGAGGAACACCGAGGAGACATCCAATTCGGTGCGCAATGCTACCGCAGCATCGGCCGCGTCATCGCCCAGCGCAGCCCAGCGAGTGAAATCGACAGAGATGGGGAACGCGTCCACTTCTACGGTTCGCGAGCCGACGCGCAGCCGTTGACCATCGGCGTGGATTTCCAAGAGTCGCTCGACCGTGCTGATGAAGTTGGCTGCGTCTTCGGCCACCTGGAAGCCGACGAGGTCGGATCCGAGCATCCCCGCCAACACCTCCTGTCGCCACGGAAGCATCGAGAACAGCTGCGCATTCGGAAATGGGATGTGAAGGAAGAGTCCGATGCGCACATCCGGCCGGCGGGCGCGCAGTAGTTTGGGCACCAGCAATAGGTGGTAGTCGTGCACCCACACGGTGGCGTTCGGCGGTGCGGTACGCGCGATCGCTGTCGCGAATCGTTCGTTGACGCTGCGATACGTGCGCCACCACGACCTGTTCATTTCCTCGCGGCGAAGGCGCCCGTGAAAGAGCGGCCAGAGCACCGAGTTGGAGAATCCTTGGTAGTAGCGGGTCTCCTCGACAGTCGAGAGTGCGATCGGATGAAGGCGAGCGTGCCCGAGCGTCAGGGGGGCCAGTCGGCCTGCACCCGGCCCCGCCCACCCGACCCAGGTGGAGCCTTCCGTGGCGACGGTCGACAACGCGGACGCGAGCCCGCCGGGGCTGGCGGTGACCTCGCCGCTGGCGGAGACCTCCACCGGCAAACGATTCGCAGCGACAACAAGTGCCCTCATGTGCGTCCAACCTGCAGGGCACTGATCATAATGGGCCTGTACCCACGTGTGCGCGTGGCAAGACATATCGGGCCCCACCAGATAGGACAGCGTTGTGGAACAGATGGTGATCGCTCTGGATGTGGATGGCACGCTCTTCGACGGCGAGTCGGTAGCGCCGGCCGCTACCGCCGCGATTCGCCAGGCGCACGCCGATGGCCACACGATCATCATCGTCACCGGCCGTCGCTGGGAGAGCCTGCAGTCTGTGGTGCCGACCATCGTCGCGTTGTGCGACCGCATCGTGTGCGAGGAGGGCGGCGTGATGGTGAGCGTGGCGAGTGGCGAACTGACGTTGCTCGCCGAGCCCGTCGAGCAAGCACTGCTCGCCGCACTGCGGGAAGCAGCCGTGCCGGACCTCGATGTGGGGCACGTGGTGGTGGGCGCTCCGGTCACCTGGCTCGCCGCGGTGGAAGCAGCCCGCCAGTCGGTGGGCAGTCAACGCCACCTGGTTGTCAACAAGGGCTCGGTCGCCCTGGCACCGACCGGGTGCAACAAGGGCACCGGATTGCGTGCCGCGCTTGCCAGCCTGGGTGTGGAGCAGCGTCGGGTCATCGCGATCGGCGATGCGGCCAACGATCTGCCGATGTTCGCCATCGCATCCATCGCCATCGGCGTGGCCAACGCCGACGAGGCTGTGCGTGCGGCGGGCGTACCACTCACGTCCGGCGCTGCAGGGCTCGGCGTCGCCGAAGCGCTGCACGCGCATCTACCATCGAGCAATAGCTAGGAAAGCCGCTCGTCGGGCCAGGCCGTGATGCTGGGATGACCATCGTCGACACGAATGTCGAAGCGACGGTCCATCCGACGAACGCCGATGAAGAAGAGGTCGTCATCGATTGCTCCAGGTATCGGATCAATGGTCAGCCCAGCGACCGGGTCGGGCTCGATGCCCAACATCGTGCGCAGCAACAGGAATGGTGTTGCGGCGGACCAGGCCTGCGGCGAGCACGACGTCGGGAACGGAACGGGCGTGCCGACGTCGGCCTCATCGAGCCCGCTGAAGAGTTCGGGAAGGCGTCCGTCCCACGCATCGGAGGCAGCGAACAGACCACGAGCAACTGTCAGTGCGTCGGCACCGAAACCGTAGGCTCGCAACCCGGCCGCACACAGCGCTCCTTCGTGCGGCCACACAGTGCCGCAGTGATAGCTCATCGGGTCGTACGCGATCTCATCGCTGGCCAGCGTGCGGATGCCCCAGCCGCTCCACATCGCCGGCGACATAAGGTGCTTCGCTACCTCGGCTGCGTGCTCGTCGGCGACGATGCCGCTCCATAAACAATGGCCCATGTTGGATGCCAGAGAGTCGACCGGCTCCTTGTCAGGGCCGAGTGCTATTGCAAACCACCCGTGTTCGGTGAGCCAGAAGTCGCGGTTGAATCGCTCCTTCAGCTCCTCGGCAGCCTTCGAGTACTCAGTCACTTCATCGGCGCGGCCCAACCTCTCTGCAATCGCCGCGCGCGCCCGGTACGCGGCGTACGCGTAACCCTGAACTTCGCACAACGCGAGCGGCGCCGCCGCGATTCGACCATCGCGATAGCGAACGCCGTCGACCGAGTCCTTCCACCCTTGGTTCACCAGGCCGCGCTCGGAGGTGGTCTCGTACTCCAGATAGCCGTCGCCGTCACTGTCACCGAAATTGCGCATCCACTCGATCGCGCGATCTGCGTGTGGCAACAGTTCCAGCAGCACTTCCTCGGGCAGACCCCAGCGCGACAACTCGCCGAGCAGGACGACGAACAGCGGTGTCGCATCGACTGACCCGTAATACGTGCTGCCGCCGGTGAGGGTTGGCGCGTCGACTCCGAGGTAGCGAGTCTCATGCATGATGCGGCCCGGCTGCTCCTCGGTCGCCATGTCGACGACGTTGCCCTGCAGTTCGGCAAGCGCCTGTAACACGCCGAGCGCCAGCGAAGGATCGATGGGCAAGGCCATGTAGGAACTGATCAGCGCGTCGCGTCCGAAGAGCGTCATGTACCAGGGGGCGCCAGCGGCGATGACCGGGCGATGATGGCCCGTGGGATCGTGCAGTCGCAGCGCGCCGATGTCGGCGATGGACCGGTCGTAGGCGGCGCCCAACTTGCGATCGAGGGTGCGCAGCTTCGGTACCGAGGCCAACCAGTGGCGGTTACGCGCGGCTGCGTTCGAGAGGCTGGGGTGATGGTCGCGGCGCTCGATCCATCGTCCACCGAGGGCCACCGTCAGGTCGAACTTGACTCTGCTCACCTCGTGTTGGTCGAGATGCACCGTCCACCTGAAACCGCGTGGCGAGATCTCCGCGTCCACACCGGCGATGGTCAACCTCGTAGCGCGATGCACGTCGCCCATTCGCCAGCCGAAGAGCAGGCTGTGAGATTCGACTTCCAGGGAATGCTCTCCCTCCACGCCGGCGCGGCCCTCCTTCACCGAGAACACGTCAGCAAAGTCGGCAGCCGTTTCCATCTCGATGACGGCCGAGACGCGCTCGGGACCGGTGTTGCGCACCTCGATGTGTTCCTGCCACACCGACCCGAGGGTTCGGCGACGAACGACCAGCAGCCGCGGTTCGGATGGCGAGGCAGGCTGCGAGCGCCCGACGAACGTGGCGCTGCTCGCGTCGGAGAGTGTCACCGCCAGCGACTCGACAGGCGACCCGCCGACCAGCAGGCGGGCCTGGCTGAGCACGCGCATGTCCGCGAAAAAGACCCCGTGAGTGGGGTTGCTGTTGAAGTCCCCCGAGCGCCCGCTGAGGCAGAAGGTCTGCCCGTCGACCAGCGTGATCATACTGGTCGGGTCGCCGAGGCTTGTCGGCTCGGACGCCAACACCCAGGGGCTGGGCTGCACGTTGTCGGGGCTCATGGAAGGCCCTCGCTCTCTTGTTCGCCGACGTGCAAGTCCGCCTGACGTGTAGGACCATCGTAGGCGGCGGCGCGCACGATTGGTCGTCGCGCCTAACTGACGGCGTCGGCTCCGGCCGCAGCGAAGGTGACGTCGGCAGTACCGATCACGTCGGCGACTCGGCCAGGGCCACCCTGCCATGTCCAGTACATGTTGGTGTGAGCGATCACTTTGTCCACCGGTGGAAGGCCGTACTCGGAGAAGTCTTCGGTGGTATGTGCATCGCTGACGAGTGTGGTGTCGTAGCCGCGCACGAAAGCGCCGTGCAACGTGGCGCGGATGCACGCGTCGGTCTGCGCGCCGGTGACGATCACGCGACCAACACCTCGCTCGGCGAGTTCCGATTCGAGGACCGTGTCTTCGAACGAGTCGCCGTACTTCCTGAGCACCAGTGGCTCACCGGTCAGGCGCTGCAGCTCGGGCACCTACTGCCAGCCGTCGCTCCCTTCGGCCATTTCCTCGTTGGAGTGCTGCACCCAGATGACGGGCACTCGTTCGGCGCGGGCTTTGTCGACGAGCGTATTGATGTTGGCGATGACCTCATCGCGCAGGTACGCGTTGCCCACCACATCGTTCTGCATGTCGATCACCACGAGAGCAGTGTTGGGCCGATTGCGCAAGCTGGTCATGGCGAAATCCTGCCCCTCCGCAGCGCTCGAGGCAACCCCCAAATGGAGGGTTCCAACACCGCCCCAGGTCGTCGGAACCCTCCATCGGGAACTCATTTGAGGAAGAGGCGGTAGACGGGGTTGGTGGTTTCTTCGGTGTATGGGTACGCAAGTGTTTCGAGGAAGTCCCGCAGCGCGACGTCGTCGTCGGCCGGCACCTGCAGGCCAACGAGCACCCGCCCGTCGTCGGCACCCTGGTTGCGGTAGTGGAACAAGCTGATGTTCCAGTCCGGATGCATCGTCGAGAGGAACCGCATCAGGGCACCGGGCCGCTCCGGAAAGGCGAACCGGAAGAGGCGCTCGTCGTGCGCCAGCTCGCTGCGACCGCCGACCAGGTGGCGGACGTGTTCTTTGGCGAGGTCGTTGTTCGTGAGGTCGATGGTCGAGAAGCCGTGGGCCTCGAAGTCGGCAGCGATTGCACCGGACTCGTCGCGATCCCCCGCTGAGATACCGACGAAGACGTGCGCTTGGTTGCGGCCGGAGATGCGGTAGTTGAACTCGGTGACCGACCGTGCGCCGACCACTTCGGAGAACCGTCGGAAGCTACCCAGCTGTTCGGGGATGGTCACCGCGAACAACGCCTCGCGCTCCTCGGAACGCTCGGCCACGAACCGGAGGCGGTCGAAGTTCATGTTGGCGCCGCAGGTGATCGCAACCAGCGAGCGGCCGGTCCAGGCGTGGTCTTCGGCGTATTGCTTCAGCCCCGCAAGCCCCAGCGCGCCGGCCGGCTCGAGGATGCTGCGGGTGTCCTGGAAGACATCCTTGATGGCGGCACACACCGCGTCGGTATCGACCACTACGAAGTCGTCAACATGCTCACTAACGATGCGGAATGTCTCTTCGCCGACCAGCTTGACAGCCGTGCCATCGCAGAACAGCCCGACGTCGCCGAGCTGCACACGGTGCCCGGCTGCGAGTGATTGCATCATCGCGTCGGAGTCGTCGATCTGCACGCCGATCACCTTGATGTCCGGGCGAACGGCTTTGATGTAGGCGGCGATGCCGGAGATCAACCCACCGCCGCCGACGGCGACGAACACGGCGTCGAGATCGTTCGGGTGTTGGCGCAGAATCTCCATTGCAATCGTTCCCTGGCCGGCGATCACGTCTGGATCGTCGAACGGATGCACGAAGGTGAGCCCGCGCTCGCTCCGCAACTGTGCAGCGTGCCTGTATGCATCCGAGTAGCTGTCGCCGAACAGGACGACCTCAGCGCCGAGCGTGCGCACCGCATCGACCTTCACCTTCGGCGTGGTCACCGGCATGACCACGGTCGCCGCGCAACCGAGCTTGGCAGCGCTCATCGCAACGCCCTGCGCGTGGTTGCCGGCCGATGCGCAGATGACGCCACAGGCGCGCTGGTCAACCGTCAGGTTGACCATCTTGTTGTAGGCGCCGCGCAACTTGAAACTGAATACGGGCTGCTCGTCCTCTCGCTTGAGGAGCACCGTGTTGCCGATTCTCGCCGAGAGGCCCGGTGCAACATCGAGCGCCGTCTCGACAGCGACGTCGTACACCCGAGCCGTGAGGATCTTCTGCAAGTAGTCGCCAAGTGTCAGGTTGAGGTGATCAGGCTGATCGAAAGGCACCCCCCAGCCTAAGGTCGATCAGCCCTTGGCTAGCTGCGGGTGATGAGGCCGAGAGTGGTGCCGTCGGCATCCGTGAGGGTGGCGATTCGAGTGCCGCCGCCCACATTCTTTGGCTCGCCCACGACAGATGCGCCGGCCGCCTGGAGTTCGGCGAGGGCTGAGTCGAGGTCGGTCACCTCGATGTACGCGACCATCGGGGCGGTGGAGCCGTCGTGCGGAGTGAGACCGAACTCGACCCCACCCACGTTGAAGCCGACGTAGTATGGCGAGTCGGTGTGCGGTTGGGTGCCGAGCAAGGCTGTGTGGATTGCCTTGGCGGCTGCGAGGTCACGGACGGAGTAGACGATTGAATTCAGTGTGTTCATACCAACACGACGTACGCCGCCTCGCGAATGTGACACGGGTGTCGCTGTCACAATCCGCGTGCTGAGTACGTCACTAGCTTGTGAGCATCATCGACGTGAACGACTTCGAGACGCAACGCCCGCGACTCACTGCAATCGCGGCCCGCATTCTTGGGTCCACTGCAGAGGCCGACGACGTGATGCAGGAGGCGTGGCTGCGCGCGGCACGCACTGGCACCGACGAGATCGACAGCCTGCCGGGCTGGTTGACCCGCGTCGTCACGAGGTTGTGTCTCGATCAACTCCGCAAGCGTCGACCCCGCGCCGAAGCGGAAGCGAAGGCGTTCATCGAAGATGGTCCTGCGCAGCCGGAAACCGACACGCTGCTCGCCGAGCAGGTGAGCGGCGCGATGCAGGTCGTCCTCGACACGCTGGCACCGTCGGAGCGGGCCGCGTTCGTTCTACATGATGTGTTCGGCTATTCATTCGACGAGATCAGCGCGATTCTCGGTCGTTCCAGCACAGCAGTCCGACAGATCGCCAGCCGGGCCCGCCGCAAGGTGCAGGGCACACGCGAATCTGCCGGAGAACGAGCTGCACGCGCCGAGAGCCGACGAGTGATCGATGCGTTCCTTGCGGCCGCTCGTGGAGGCGAGCTGGCGACGATGTTGACGCTGTTGGATCCCGACGCGGTGATGCGTGCGGACCTGGTCGGCCAGCGGATGGGTACCGACCCGGTCTACAGCGGAGCGGCCGCGGTGGCCAACCGCCTCAACGGTGCGAAGGGCGCTGCGCCGGTCACCATCGACGGCGAGCGCGGCGCCGCCTGGATCATGGCCGGCGAGGTGAAGGTCGCGTTCGTCTTCCACGTCGAAGTCGGTCTGGTCCGCGAGGTCGAGCTGATCGCTGACCCAGAAGTGCTGGCGACACTGGACGTGAGGCGAACCCGCAGCAAAGGCCGCAGTTGAGCTCCGTGGGCTTGTCGACGGGGTGTTATCGCCTACGGTTGCCCGATGATTCCTCTGTTACCTGACGCCGGCTGCGACGTCGACGATGTCCTTGCTGAACTGAACGCCAAACGGGGCGCCGACGTGGACTGGGCGTCCGGTCGAACCTTTGGCATGGTCTACGACGGAGGCCCCTCGGTGCATGAGGTGGCAGAGCGCACCGCGAAGGCGTTCCTTCACGAGAACGCACTGAACACCAAAGCGTTCCCGTCCCTCGGATCGATCCAGTCGGAGGTCGTCCGCTGGACGGCCGGGCTGCTTCACGGACCAGCGAGCGTCTCGGGCTTCCTCACCAGCGGTGGCACCGAGTCGATCCTCTGCGCGGTCCTGGCGGCCCGCGAGCGCGCACGAACGGAACGTGGCATCACCTCGCCGGAGATGGTGGTCGCCGAGAGCGCACATGCCGCGTTCCACAAGGCCGGCCATCTGTTCGGTATCACGGTCCGCACGACGCGTGTTCGGCCTGATTGGACTGCCGATGTGGATGCGATGGCGGCAGCGGTCAACGACAACACGGTGCTGATCGTCGGATCGGCCCCGCAGTACCCGCAGGGCGTGGTGGATCCGATCCCGGCAATCGCTGCACTCGCCACCGAAGCGGGCGCCAACTGCCACGTGGATGCGTGCATGGGCGGCTTCGTCCTGCCCTTCGCCGAGCTGCTCGGAAGACCGGTTCCGCCGTGGGACTTCCGCGTCGACGGGGTGACCTCGATCTCCGCGGACATCCACAAGCTCGGATACGCGCCCAAGGGTGTGTCGGTGGTGCTCTACGCGTCGTCAGCATTGCGTGCGTACCAGACGTTCGTGTTCGACAGCTGGCTCGGTGGCTTCTATGCCTCACCCAACATTCAAGGCACTCGCCCGGGCGCCCCGATGGCCATGGCGTGGGCGGTGATGCGACACCTCGGCGTCGACGGCTACAAGGAGCTCACCGCCACCACCCTCGATGCTGCCGACCGGCTTCGGGCGGCAATCGGTGACATCGACGGCATTCGTGTACTCGGCGACGGGGCTTACCACCTCGTCGCGATGGCGGGCGACGACGAGTCGGCGGGCGGTCCCGTCGACGTGTTCGCGTTGGGCGACGCGTTGCAGAGACGTGGCTGGTTCCACGACCGGCAAACGCCGCCCGACTCGCTGCACTCCACCGTGTCGAACGGCAACGCAGCCGTACTCGACGACTATCTCCGAGCGCTGCGCGACTCGGTCGACGAAGTGCGCGGCACCGTGGCGACCGACCGGGCCACGAACTACGCGACGCTCGAGTGACCAGCATGAACCCCGACCTTGCGAAGGCACAGGCGTGGGCCGCGATCGACCACATCGAGTCCGAGCTGATCGAGATCAGTCACGCCATCCACGCACGACCAGAACTCTGCTACGAGGAGCACTTTGCTGCCCGCACGCTGTCGGGTGCGCTGCAGCGGCACGGTCTCGAGGTCGAGGCGCCGGCATTCGAGATGCCCACCGCCTTCGCCGGCCGCTGCGGAAGTGCTGGTCCGCACGTGATCATCTGCTGCGAGTACGACGCGCTGCCAGGCATCGGCCACGGGTGCGGCCACAACATAATCGGCACCGCCGGCATCGGTGCCGGCATCGCGTTGGCCCCGCTCGCCGAACACCTCGGTGGTCGTCTCACCGCGCTCGGCACACCAGCCGAAGAGGGCGGTGGCGGCAAGTTGCGCCTCATCGAACGAGGGGCCTTCGCCGACGCCGACGCCGCGATGATGGTGCACCCCGAGCCCGCCAACGTCGAGATCGTGCCGTACCTCGCGAACGAGACGCTGATCATCACCATGCATGGCCGCGCAGCGCATGCCTCATCGTCCGCACGCGCCGGCATCAATGCCCTCGACGCGCTGGTGCTCGGCTATCAGGGCGCAAACGTCCTGCGCGCCAACCTGGGCCGAGACGAACGGGTTTTCGGAATCATCACCAACGGTGGCGCCGCCGACAACATCGTTCCTGCCGAAGCGACCGCCCGCTACCGGATCAGAGCTCGCAGCAGCGATCGGCTCGACAGTTTGCGAGCGAGACTGACCGAGTGTTTCCAGGGCGCCGCCCGCCAGCTGGGCGCCAGCTGCACCATCGAGTCACTCGGCGGCTACCGCGACCTGCGGGCCAACCGAGCACTCGCGGCCGCCTTTCGGGTCAACGGCGAGGCACTCGGCCGACACTTCCTCGACCCTGCCACGATCGCGATCGAAGTCGCCGGGTCCACCGACATGGGTAACGTCAGCTACGAGATCCCGGTCATCCACCCTGTGCTCGATGTCGGTACTCGCTGCGCAGGACATACGATCGAGATGACCGCAGCGTCGGTCAGCCCCAACGGCGATCGCTGCCTGCTCGACGCCGCCAAAGCCATGGCTGCCACCGTCATCGATTTCTGGACTCAACCCGAACTGCGCGATCGAGTGTCCGCCGAGTTCTCCACCTCCACCGGCCACCGCCCGTCCGACAGTTGGTTTCGTTCCTAGGGTCTTCGTTCCTATCGAAGAGATCACTCGCGCTGAATCGGATCGAGAACGGCGGGCTCCCACGCGCGCAGACGGCGCAGCAGGCTGCGCTTCTTGTCATGGTGGCCGCGCATTCGCGTCAGGATCGAATCGAGCATGCCGACCGCATCGGTGATGAACGGTCCCTTGTTCAACATGACGCATTCAGCACGCGCCGACATCGCGGCGTCGGTGATCTCGGCGCGCGAGGGATGCCCGGTGCGCGCAAGCGTGTCGAGCACCTGTGTCGCCCAGATGACGGGCACATGCGCCGCCTCGCACACCCACATGATCTCCTCTTGCACTTCGGACAGACGCTCGAAGCCGATCTCAACTGCCAGATCCCCGCGAGCGATCATGACACCGACCTGAGCGCTGCGCATCGCCTGCAACAACAACTCGGGCAGGTTCTCGAACGCTGCCGTGTTCTCGATCTTCAACACGATGCCGAGCTCGATCGCACCGAGGCGACGTAGCTCGTCCTGCAACTGGGCGACGTCTTCGGGCCGACGAACGAAAGAGAGGCTGACCATGTCGGCGTAGCCGGCGACGAACACGAGATCCTCCAGGTCTTTCGCAGTCAGCGCCTCCAGCCCGAGATCCGTGTCTGGCAGGTTGATCCCCTTTCCGGCCCGAAGGCTCGCACCTCCCGGTCGGACGTCGGTCACCCTCATCGCGATCTCATCGTTCGTGACGGACTCGATGATTCCCCCGATCTTGCCATCGTCGAGCATCACCCGTTCGCCCGGCCGCGCCCGCTGAAACGCCTCGGGAAGGCTGCAACCAATGAAGTGATCGGTGCCTGCTCTCGTCACAAGCGCCGGCGCCAACGATCGAGTCAAGTTGATCCGATCACCCAGTTCGACACGATGGGCCAGCTCGATCTGAGCCAGCTCACCGACGGTCACAGTGTCGTGCTGCTGACCCTGGCACGTCAGCTCGAGACCTGTCATCGCATACGTCGTGGCCTTCACCGCCGCGATGCACATCCCATCGGCGACTTCGACCACCGTCCAGGTTCGATGCGCACCTCGACTGTCCTGCAGTCTGATCCGATCACCGACGCGACGACGGCGTACCCATTCGGCATCGCTGACGGGAATGTCGATGATCGACTCAGTGTCGACCTCCGCCGCCCGCTGGGTCACGGCCAAAGGTCCCATCAGTCGCACACGAGCAGTGGCGACGACCCGACCGCGTTCATCGCGCAGCGGTCTCACCTTCACGACGCGCGGGCCGGGCAGCAACGGGCCGGTGCGCAACTTCGGGCCGGCGAGGTCCATCGCCACCTTGCATGGCCGACCGTCAGCGGTGACCCCGGACCGGATGAATTCGACCATCCTTCCCCAAGCTCCGCTGTCGTCGTGGGCGCAATTGACTCGCGCAGCATCCATTCCCCGACCGATCAATCCATCGACGAGGCGCTGGTCGTCAGCAGCCGCGCTCGGCATCGTCACCATGATGCGCGTCTGACGGCGGCTCGGGGGCGACCCCAAGAGCATGTCCGCGTTACGAGTGAGCAGTCCCCGACCCTCCTGGAGGCCAACAAGGGCACCGGGTTGCGGTGGGACCTGACCCGTGAGATCGGCAAGCACGGCGAGCACACCGTCGATGGACGCGAGCACATGCGATTCCGACCGGCCGAGCGACGAGAGCCCGAGCAACGACAGCCTTGTCTGTAGCGCACGCATGTCGTGGCGGCGCAGCTCGCGATAGTGGACGAGGTTCACCGCGGATCGTCGGTGCAATGGATGCGCTGCCGAGATGTCCGCGACATACGCTGCTTCGGCAGCCAACATGCAGTCGCGCAACACCCCCAGCTCGGAGGCAACACTTCCAAGCTCACGAACATCGGTCACAACACGACCTTACGAGCACACCATGAACAGCACATGAACGGCATCCCTGGGTCCTGGCACGCCGAGGGGCGGCCTCCTGACGGTGTGTCGGGAGACCGCCACTGCGGAGCAATCGTCAAGTGAACGGCTTGGTGAACGACTTGACTGAACGTGGTTACAGGATCCGTTGCCCATGTTTGGCGGCGTGTACGAGGCGTAGTAGCCCGCCACGTCGACAATCAAGTGTCGAGCCGGTTTGGTCGCCACCGAAGGCTTTGATCGTGCAGTCGGCAGCGATAGCGACGGTGGCACCGTTGACAACATCCATCACCCCGTGGAAGTTGATCGACGACACCGCGAACGTCGCAGCATCGCCGGGGGTGACCGACACGTAGTTGGGTCCGGTCGCACCGGTGATGGTGATCTTGTAGGCGATCGCAGTCGCGCCCACCGGCACCAGGTTGTGACGATAACCAATCACGCGGGGTCGAAAGCGATACTCAGCCCGACACTGCCGGGCACACCATGAACACGCCATGCGCGGCGATGGCGACGGTCACCGCTTGGAGGCGTCGGCGGTCCGTGACATGCCCGACTTCGCAGTCTTCAGCGTGTTCTGCGCCGACTTCTTGGCAGTTCGGCCCGTGGTCGTGCTCGCCTTCTTGGCTGCCGTCGCCGCTTCACCAGCTGCCTTCTTCGTCGTGGTGACGGTGGCCTTCGCTCCACTGGACACTGCCTTGGCTGTGGAGTCGATGCCGGTCTTCACACTCTTTGCCGTGGACGCCGCAGCGCTACCAGCCGTTTCGACCGTGGAGCGTGTGGCCTTGGCGGATTTGCGGGCAACCGAGGACCCGGTCGCCGACGGAGTCGGTTGCGTCGAACCTGTGATTCGGGAGACGACATCACGGGCGACAGCGACGCCTCCCTGAGCGATCCCGCTCAGATTGTCGCCGACCCGATCGACGACGCCAACGATCGCGTTGATGGGCGAGTTCGCCGGCATGGCATCCGGGGAGCGAGGGTGCGGGTGCGTCGGCGCGGTCTTCTTCGCCTTGGCCAGCGCCTCGCCGATTTCAACCAGGTCCTTGCGGCCCAAGGCGGCACGAACCATGGGGAAGAAGTCGTTCTGTTCCTCCTCCACGTGGTGGCGCACGTTCTCGATCAGGACCGTGACCTTTGCGTCGAAACGCTCGTCGTGTGGGTCGAGACCGTCGAGCTCCGAGAGCACCCACTTCACGATGTGGTGCTCTTCCAAACTCTCCAATGCGATGGCCTCGGTCTTGGGAACTCTCGACCGCGCCATCGGGTAGAAAACTTGCTCCTCGATCGCGGTGTGCACGGAGAGTTCCTCGATGATCCGATCGACGATCTCACGCTTGGCGACGTACGCCTTGTCGCCGGCCTTCTCGAATCGCTTGAACAAGCTCTCGACAGCCTTGTGATCACTTCGCAGCAGTGTTATTGCATCCATGTTCGAGTGGGTACCCGCAACGCGGTCGCGCTAAACAGCACATCCTTCGCTCACGAGTGTTTCGGTCGAGCCGAGGGCGGGTAGGGGGCGTCAGCGGCGGCAGCCGCCGGCTTGTTCCGACATTTGGACGGGCAGTAAACCAAAGGAGGACGCGATGTCGTCAGACGAGTCAGTCACACAGGATCTCATCAAGACGTTGGAGAACGGCGACGAAGGCTTCCAGCGTGCCGCCGAGAAGCTTGCGAGCTCGAACGAACCAGAGTTAGCAGCAGAGTTCACAAAATTCGGCGCACAACGGAGACAGTTCGCAACCGAACTCCAGCAACTCGCTGCCGACTACGGCGACCAGGTCGACAAGCGCACCACCGTGCCCGGCGCTCTCCATCGTGGATGGATGGCTGTGAAGGACATGCTCGCCGGTTCCGATGCCGACGGCGTGCTCGACGCCGCTGCCCAGGGCGAAGACCACGCGGTCGAAGAATACGAATCTGCGATGAAGGCGGACATCTCGGACGGTTTACGGTCCGTCATCACTCGCCAATTCGCCGAAGTGAAAGCTGCCCGAGATCGCGTCGTCAGTGCCCGTGACAGCGCGAACGCAAAACACAGCTGAGCAGCCCGGGGATCGTCACCGTCAGGTGCGCGATCGTCGTCTCGAGTACGAGTCGTCAGCGCGTGACGGCCGCCGGATCGCGCTGCCGCGAACTGTCACTCACTCGAACGAATGGAACGACCGCCGGTGGACGAGCCGCACGCTTCACGACGTGGGCGATTTCGTAGGTACTGCGGGCATGGGTATTCTCGCTGCGGCCTCGACGGCAGGCTGGGGCATCCTCGGGACGGTGTTTGGGTTCCCCGAGTGGTGGAAGACAGTGCTCTACAGCGTGACTGGGGCAGTGACCTTCGTGATGGTGTTCGTCATCCAACACACCCAGGCCCGCCAGGTCTCTTCCATGCAGCGCAAGCTCGATGAGCTTCTCCGATCGTCGAGCGGGGCGGACAACCGCCTCATCGCCGTCGAGGAGGCGTCGGACGCAGAACTGCTCGCGCTCGCGGATGTGAACGTGGAGGATCGACGGCAGGCGAGCAACCTCTCCGAGCTTTCCCGGCGCAATCCGACCGATTCGGTGTGAGCACCCGAATAGTCATCGCCTTCGTTCGGAGAGCTCGCGAGGAGGGGCTACCGTGGCCCTTGTGAGCGCTGACGAGCCGTCGACCCTCGTAGTCCATTCCGAGGCCGGCATCGGCATCCCCGAACGTGCTGTTCTCGACGCGCTGCCACGCGCAGTCGTGGTGACGAACCCGGCTGGTCAGATCACGATGTGGAACGGCATGGCCGAGCAGATGTACGGCTGGTCGGAGCATGAGGTGGTTGGTCGCTCGCTCCTGGAGGTCCTGGCGCCGCCCGACGATCTCGACAAGAGCAGGGCTGACCTGGCCACGGTCGCGTCGGGACACTCGTTGTCCGGCGATCGCGTCGTCGTGCGGCGAGATGGCACGTCCGTCCGCATCGTCACGGTGACGAAGCCAATCCTGGATCCGGCGGGTGAGATCGTCGGGGTCGTCGGTGTGTCCGAAGACGTCGGCGACCTTCGTCTGGTCGAGCGGCTCGCACAGGATCTTTCCGAGCATCTCGGGTTGGCGTTGCGGGCTGGTGGGTTGGGCACATGGCGATGGGAGGCCGTCAGTGGAGTACTCGTGTGGGACGAACGGATGGAGGCCTTGTTCGGGTTGTCGCCCGGCGGTTTCGATGGCACGTTCGAGACCTATGTGTCGTTGATGCATCCGGATGATCGCCAGACGGTGCTGAACGTCATCGAAGATGCAATGGCCACTCGGTCGGGATATCGGGTGGCGCATCGCGTCGTCTGGCCAAACGGTTCGATCCGTTGGATCGAAGGTCTGGGCGGAGTCAGCGTTGACGAACACGGCACTGCAACAGGGACCATGGGTTGCGCAGGGGACGTCACCGAGCGGGCAATGCAGGACCTCGAACGAGAGCGCCTCACAGCGATGGCTGAGGGGGCAGCTGAACAGGAACGTCTCCACCGGGAACGCCTCGAGTTCCTCGGCGCCATCAACGACGCCCTCAATACCGCGTCCGACGTCCACGATGTCATGGTGCAAGTGGCGAAGGCCTCCGTGCCACGACTCGGCGACTGGTGTGCCATCTACGTGCTGCCCAGCAAGGATGCCACGGTCCCCGACGTGGAGATCGCCCATGTCAACCCGGAAATGGTCGCCTACGCACACGAACTGCAGCGACGACACCCATACGACCCTGATGCACCGAGGGGTGTTCCTCAGGTGATCCGCACATCGGCGACCGAGTTCTACCCGGACATCACCGAGGACATCATCACTGAACTGCGAGTCACCGACGATGTGCGCAAGGTCATCGCCCATCTCGCGTTGCGTTCTTCCATCGCGGTACCGCTCCTCAAACGCGGTCGAGTCCTCGGCGCCATGCAGTTCGTCATGTCGAGCTCGTCACGCCACTACACCGAGGATGACGTCGTGCTCGCGCACACCGTTGCCGGCCGTGTCGCATCCAGCCTCGAAAATCACCGGCTGAACGACGAAACACGGATCATTGCGCACACCCTCCAACGCAGTCTGCTCCCAGCCTCGCTTCCGGAGGTTCCAGGTTTCGAGTTCGCTGTCCGATACTGGCCCGCAGGCGAAGCCACCGAGGTGGGGGGCGACTTCTACGACCTGTTCGCGCTCGACGCGAAGGATCGGTGGGCGCTGGTGATCGGTGATGTCTGCGGCAGCGGCCCAACGGCCGCAGCGCTCACGGGTTTGGCGCGCCACTCGATCCGTGAGAGTGCCTGGCACGGGGATTCACCGGTCGAGGTGCTCACCTCCTTGAACCGCGCAGTGCGTCGATCGGAGACCGACTCGTTCCTCACTGCCGCCTTTGCAGTACTGGATGCATCCGGCACAAAGCCCGAGCTGACCATCGCCTGTGGAGGGCATCCCTTGCCTGTCCTCGCCACCGGTCAGGGCGCAACGCCCATCGGCGCCCCAGGGACGCTCCTGGGCGTCATCGACGACGTCCGCTTCGATCCGGTGGTGACACAGCTCGCTGCCGGAGATGCGGTCGTGTTCTACACGGACGGAGCGACGGACCTGCGACCGCCCCACGCCCTCACCGAGCAGCAATTCGCCGACGTCATCGAGCGCGCCGCGGCCTATGGCGCGACGGCCGAGATGATCGCCGACCGAATTCATGAGGCGCTCGAATCGATTCTGCCGTTCGACCAGAGAGATGATGACCTGGCGCTGCTCGTGCTGCGAGTGACCGATGGAATGAACGTCGTATGAGAAGCTCAGCAGCCCGTGGAAGTCTCGAAGGGCGAAAGTCAGTCGGCGGGATCGACCCGCTCACGGTCGAACGTCGCCCACACGGTCTTGCCGTGCTGGCGCGGGGTCGTGCCCCAATCGTCTGCGAGGTCGTCGACGATGTGCAACCCACGACCGCCGTGTTCGTCGGCCTCCGCCTGGGTGCTCGGCGGCGCGATGTCGAAATCGGTGACCTTCAACACGAATGGGTCGTCGCACCAGGCCTCCATCACACCGCCGGCATCCGTGTGTTGGACGACATTGGTGACGAGCTCGCTCGCCACGAGTGTGACGTCGTCTGCGATCGCGCCATCGTTGGGGAACAGCCGACGGAGCGCGTCACGCGCAGCCCTGGGCGCGTCCGGGTCCTTCCCGAACTCATGGCTCACATCCGGATCGTGGCGGCCATCATGTTTGCTCATGCGTCCCCTCTATCCGTGTGGGCCTGCTCTTAACCCAAATGCGGGCAGCTTGGCCCTGTCAGGCAACCACGCCGCAGCTGACGGCGAGCCCAACCGTTGTAGCAGCGGCGACCAGCGATGCCCCCCAGGCCAATCGTTCACGCTCGGTGAGCGCGAAGGCGACTACGCCGGCGAGGCACACGCCGGTACCGAGGAGCAGGACGGCGCCAACCGCGCCGAGGGCCGGGGCAGTGACCGCGACAACCGCTGTCGATGCGCCGAGCAGGCCCGAACCGATGACGAGTGACGGGAGCGGACCCATCCGCTGCGGAAGGCCGCGCACCCTCGTCTGCTCGTCGGCATCCACGTCGGGCAGCGTGTTGATGAAATGGGCCCCGACCCCCAGCAATGCGGCGGCGGCGGTGATGGGTGCGGGGGCCAGCGAGCCTCCGACCGAGCCAAGGGAAACGAACGACGGCAGCGCCCCGAACGCGACCGCATACGGCACGGGACTGAGCACCGAGAACTTGAACCACCGGTTGTATGACATCGCAGCTGCAACAGCGCCGAGGTGCGCGAGTGCGGCGCTGCGCCCCGACAGCAGCGAGAGCGGGACGCACGCGGCGCCAGCGACGAGGGCGCCGAGGCCCACCGCTCGCGACGAGATCGCACCGGCAACGATCGGTTTGTCGGCCCGGCCGGCCTCGCGGTCGCGGTCGCGATCGATGTAGTCGTTGGACAGCCCTACTGCAGCCTGGCCGGCCAACACTGCGGCGCCGACCGCGAGCAATCCTCTTCGATCGCGACCCGACCGCCATGCAAGCGCGCCCGTGAACGCCGTGACGGCAAGTGCCGGCCCAGCGTGACATGCACGAGCGAAAGCGACTGCTGATCGCAGATCGGGCGCCCGACGAGGGCAGGGACGGGGTTCGGGTTCTGGAGTCGGCATCACATGTGGTCTACCCATCGCGATCGAACGGTAGCCACTCGTGCTGTTCACATCTCAGTCTGGGCGACCATCGGGTACAGCAGGGCGATGTGTCGAGGTTGCAGGACCGCCGCACCTGTCATTCGCCGATGGCGGGGTCACGTTGGCCAGCAATCGGGACCGGGGCGTCTGCGCCGCCTTCCACGAACCCGCCGCCGCCGCGCTGCTTCCGTTCGGTCTGCTCGCCCACCACAGTCTGACGTTCACCGTCGACCAGCCAGAGAAGTCCGTCGCCCGGCTCGGAGTCGGCATGTCGCTCGCACACAGCTCATGCGCGAGGCCGATTCACGGCCAACACCTTGAGGAGCTGTCGTACAAAGCGACCCGCCGGGTGGGTAAGCGACCACACCCGGCCGCCCCGCACGTGGTGTCGTCAGTCGGACTCGACGCGTGTCGATGTACGCGCCATGCGCGGCATCAGAAGACTGACGAGCACGATGACGGCTCCGGTGATCACCGCCAGCCAGGCCAAGCCGGACTGCAGCGCCAGTGAACGCCTGAACGAATCGGTCTGCACAGCGCCGACGAAGCCGCCGACACCGAGCGCCAGCCCGAAGAACGTCGCGGCCGATCGTGATCGGGCAGCCGCGCTGATCAGCAGACCAAGGCCGATTCCGATTTCGATCAGGCCGAGTGTGGTCGTGTGCGTGAAACCGATGACGTCGACGACGGGTTCCTCCATTGCACCGTCGAAGCCGCCTCGAGTGATCGCGAGCAGGCCGATGATGGTCAGGGCGACGCCGGCGATACCGACGATGACAGAGTCGAACGCGAAGCGGCGACCGGTCGAGGTCGCGACCCTCTGATGGACGGCAGGCTGATGGACGCCTGGCTCGGTCATCACAACTCGTTGCACCGGCACAACTGCGGGTGGTTCCACAGCGATGTATCTGCCGTCACCGTCGACGACGGTCGGCGACTGGTTGAGCGTTGAGGGGTTGGGGTCAGGTTGAAGAGACATGGGTTCCTACAGCGCGTTCCGATGGCCGCGGTCGCTGACTGCGCGGTAAACGAGGAGCGCAACCACGGCGCCGATGATCGAACCGATGATCCCAGAGGCCTGAAATGCACCGTCATTGGCGTCGTTGTGTGTCAGCACATAGCCAAGGAAACCGCCGATGAAAGACCCGACGATCCCGAGAAGGATTGTCCCAGGTATCGACAAGGCATCGCGCCCAGGCACGAGAGCACGCGCGATGAACCCTGCAACCAACCCAACCACCAATAGATACAGAATGAAACCAATCATCGTCATTGCTCCTTCTTGATGAGGAAGACGCCTCCGGCGCCACCTGCGGTGCGACCTGAATACCCATCAGGACGACTCGACAAACATGATCTGCGAAGATTCCCTCCCGTGCCCCATGACTCGGACGCGAACTTTTCCGGATCGCCAACGCAGCGAGCGAGAGTCGATGGTCGGGGTTTCATGAGTGGGTGTGCCAATCCCGCGATGCGATCAGTCATCGCCTTCAGTGCCATCCGAAATGACTGTCGTTGCGTCGCCGCCGAAGGCCAAGCTGGAGGCACTGTCGTCAGTTCACCAGTCCGGCGGGTTTAGACGGCCGCCGCTCGGGGTAGCGACCGCCTGTGCGAAGCCATCTACGCCAGAACAGTCTCGGCATCACCATCGTCGCCTGCTTTCTGCTGCTCTGGCTCGTAGGGCAGACCTCGGCGGGGTATCGAACCTTCAACCACGAACGCCAGCTCGATCATCAACCGAGCGTGTCGTTCGTGTCGTACTTGGGTACCTCGCACTTCGGGGAGGCGACCTTCGAGAACTGGGAGTCCGAATTCCTCCAAATGGGTATGTACGTCGTGCTCACCGTCAAGCTGCGCCAGAAAGGCTCGTCAGAGTCCAAGCCGCTCGACGGCGAGATCGAGCAGGACGATGACCCGGAACAACATCGGTCCGAACCCGACGCCCCGTGGCCGGTCCGTCGTGGCGGGGTCTGGCTGGCGGTCTACCGCAACTCGCTCAGCCTCGCCTTCTTCGCTCTCTTCGTCGCGTCGTTCCTGCTCCACGCGTGGACCGGGAGCCGTGAATACAACTACGAACTCGAGACGGCCAACGCTTTCGAACGCGTCACGACGTGGTCGTACCTGATGAGGTCGCGTTTCTGGTTCGAGTCGCTCCAGAACTGGCAATCCGAGTTCCTCGCGGTCGCCGCAATCGTGCTGCTCACGATCTTCCTTCGCCAGCACGGCTCCCCCGAGTCCAAACCAGTGCACGCTGCGCACGCCACGACAGGATGACGATGACAGCGAACACGCATTCAGCGAGGCGGGGTATCGGGTTAGTGCTCGGCGCGGGCGGGGCCACCGGTGCAGCGTTCCACGCCGGCACCCTGCTCGCTCTCCAACAGGACCTCGACTGGAACCCCAACTCCGCCGACGTGATCGTCGGCTCCTCGGCGGGCAGCATCGTCGCAGGGCTACTCCGCGCCGGGTTGACGACCGACGATCTCTCCGCATGGGGCGCGTCGATCGAAGCGCTTCCCGCCGGCAGAAACAGCCGTGCACTTCTCGACGACCTCCGTGATGCCCGCCATCGGCTCCACCCTTCCGTTCCGAGACCGCGGATGCCGTCCCCGACCATGTGGCGAACGCTGTTGCACCCCTCACGACTTCGAGTGCACACCGCGGCACTCACATTGATGCCCTACGGATGGATCGACGCCGCGACGAATCTCGAACGAATCGGTGGCCTGCTCGAGGAGTGGCCGGACGAACGGTTGTGGATCACTGCCGTACGAACGTCGGACGCACGTCGTGTCGTCTTCGGATGCAGTGACATCGACGCCAGCCCGGGGCAGGCGATTTCGGCGTCGTGTGCCATTCCCGGACTGTTCAAACCCGTCACCATCGGCCGCCATCGTTACATCGACGGGGGCGCTCACTCGCCGACGAACGCCGACCTTCTTGTCAACGCTGGGGTTGACACCGCTGTCGTCATCTCTCCGATGTCCGGCGAGCGCGGGGCGTTGGGCAAGCGACCGGACCACCTTCTGCGGGCGATGTTCCGACATCGCCTTCGCGTCGAATGCGAGGCCCTGACTCGAGCCGGAATCGACGTACACATCTTCGAACCGGACCGCGCGACACTCACAACGATGGGCATCAACGCTCTCGACAACAACCGGACGCCAGGAGTCGTCCGCACCTCCTTCCTCGCCGCCGGAGCGACCATCGCTGCGAACTCCATTCTCCGAGACCGCTTGAGGTCGGCGCCCCAGATCGCGCCGACTAGTCGCGAGCGCGACTCAGCCCAATCCGGAGGAATTATGAGGGACGGCCACGCATCCGTCGAAGTCACATCCCAGCTACCCCCGGTCCGTTGCGGCCAACCACGTGGTTCAAATGCTCCGGCCTCCGCCTGATTCGTCTTCGATGTCCGCGGAGTTGAGCTTTGGGTCGGATCAGACACCCGGCTTTCGTCGGACTGGCGTCAAGCGGTTCCGCTATCTCAGGGAGTTGACGGGCGAGCTGGCGAGTGGCGCTGACGTCGTACGAATACAGGCGCTGGTGATTCCGCCGGCGTGGACTCAGGTGTGGATCGCGGCTGATCCGTCGAGCCATCTGCAGGCGACCGGCCGAGACTCACGGGGCCGCAAGCAGTACCGATACCACAGCGCGTTCACGGCGAGTAGGGCCGAGAACAAGTTTGCCGAACTCGTCGCTTTCGGGTTCAGCCTCGGCGCGCTGCGCCGGCGTGTCGCTCGAGATCTGGCGCGCAACGACTTGGGCCAGGACCGTGTCGTTGCGACTGTCGTCCGGTTGATGGACATCACCAGTCTGCGGATCGGCAACATCGAGTATGCGACAACCAATGAATCGTTCGGACTGACAACCCTGCACGATCAACATGTCTCAGTTCGCGGCTCGACGATCCGGCTCGAGTTTCGTGGTAAGTCCGCGCACGAGTTCGACGTGCGCGTCGACAACGCCCGTCTCGCAAGGATTGTTCGCCACTGTCAACACCTTCCCGGACAGCAACTGTTCGCATACCGATCGCAAGGCGGCGATGTCCGCCGTGTGACCTCGAACGATGTCAACAGCTACCTAGGCGACCATGCGGGGCCAGGCGTCACGGCGAAGACATTTCGGACGTGGAACGCAACCGTGCGCGCCGCTGACGGCCTCGCCGCCGCGAGCGAACACACGGACATCCCCACCAGTCGCTTCATCAACGATGTGATCGACTCGGTCGCCGATCATCTGGGTAATACCCGGGCGGTGTGCCGGAGCAGCTACGTCCACCCAGCCGTCATCGAAAGCTACATCGAGGGAAGCCTGCTCCCAGGTTGGCGGCATCCTGTCGGCGCCAGACCAACAGGCTTGACAGTGATCGAACGGAAGGCACTTCGGCTTCTCCGACGAGCAGCGGCTGGTTGACCGTGGACACCATGGCGTCAGAATTCGATCAACAGGCTTCGGCCATCGCATCCCGTCTGCACGAGCTACCAGCGGGCGACCAGATCGCTGCCGCCTGCCGGGGTTCGGGGAACCCCGCTGCGCTGTCGTGGCTCGCCGAGTGCCTCGGGCTCGATCATGAGGCGTGGGTCATTGATCTCGGCGCAGGCATCGCAGGCCCGGCTGCGTGGCTGACGAGGCGATATGGCTGTCAGATCGTAAACCTCGAGCCAGCACCGTTGGCGTCACGCGCCGCCAGCCGATTCTTCGGTACGCCGACGATCTGTGGAACGGCTGAACGAGCACCCGTCAAGGGGTCCGACCGTGGCGGGTCGTCACGAATCGGGAGGTTGGGCGCTGGGGCCGGGGCCGATGACACCGTCCCCGACAACTGCTTGGTCCTCGGACCCGGGTTCAGCAGGTGCCACAGCGTGGCCGTCCGGTAGGACTGAATCCTGCCGGTCGACCACCTCGCGGGAGGCACCGTAGTCAGCGGCGATTCGACCGAACACGAAGTACCCGGTCGCTGCAACGACGACGACAATACCGACGATGATCCACCACATCTGTTGGACGACCTAGTCCTTGCTCGCCGCGGGCGTCTGGGTAGCGAGGAAGGCGTCGCCCATTGCGCGTCGCTCGTCGTCGCTGCACGACGACTTCAGCAATGGCAACACCTCAGCCTCTTCCTTCTCCGCGTGCGCCAGCACGTCGGCCATGAAGCTTTCGAAGGTGGTACCGAACTCGGCCGATGCTGCGTCCATGCCCTTGAGCTCGGTCAGGGTCTGGTCGGCGGCTTGCTCCTCACGCGTGCGCTCCGCAGCGACCTTCGTGCCTTCGGCGCCCAACTTTCGCAGCGCCGGGTAAATGACCGCTTCCTCTGCTGCCTCGTGCGCCGCGAGCACAGGGGCGAGAGCGACGAAAAGTTCGCTGCGCTGCTCTCCACTGGCGTTGGACACCTCAGTCATCCCCTTCTTCGCTGCAACGTGCTGCTCGAGCACGATCTCCACGACATCTGCGTTCCTGTTGTTGTCCATTGTCCACTCCCTTGATCGACGTTTGAAACGTGTTCGTACCCGGCCCTGCGGCCCCGCAAACCTTCCGCTTCGAAAGGTCGACGTTCAGCCTGCAACGACGACCGTGCCCTTCATGTACTGGTGGATGCCGCAGATGTAGGTGAAGGTGCCTGCTGTGGTGAACGTGAAACTGAACGATTTGGCCTGGTCGATCTTGTCGGGACTGTCGAAGGTCTGGCCGCCGGACTTGATGCTGTGAGCGGCGCCGTCGCCGTTGGTCCACGTCACCGAGTCGCCGACCTCGATCGACAAGCTCGCGGGCGTGAATGCGAAGTCCTTGATGGAGATCTGACCTCCAGAACCGGCGGCCGGCACAGTGGTGCTTCCATCCGGGGACGCTGCGACAGAGGTCGTCGACGGATCGGCGGCGCTGGTGGAGTCCTTGCGCGCCCACGCCACGCTGCCGACGATCTCTACCGCGAGGGAGCAGAGCGGGTCGAGAAATTCCAGCGCAGCGGCTGTACGAATCCAGCTGCTCACAATCACACATCGGCTCGCCATGAACGCCGCGCTGTCGGTCACTCGTACGCACGACGAACGTTGCCCCGGCGGCGCGCCGTCCCCGTCCGACGCGGTTGCCGCCGTACTCAGACGCGGGCAGGCCATCGAGCGCACACTCGCATGCGCGTCGCTGACGCCGACCGAACGGTCCGTCGCCGCCTTGGTCATCTACAGCCGCTGCACCCACCACGAGGTCGCACGAATTCTGCATGTACCGGAAGACGACGTCAGCCAGCTTCTCAGGAGAGGGTTGCTACATGTTCGTACCGAACTCTCGGCGGTGCGGTAGTGTCGTTCGCTTCAGCCTCCAATTGCCGTTTCGGTCCAGTCCTTGCCGTTCGCGTCGAAGCGAAAGAGGAAAACATGGTCCAGGGATCGTCGCGCTGTTGTGTGGTCGGGGTGTTGCCGTGAATGCCGACCAGTCCGGCCGACTCGCGATCGCGTTCGCCCGCGAGACCGCACGTTCGTCAACGGCACGACTGTGCACGGCGTGCGTAGAGGTGCTGTCGGTGACCGGCGCGGGGATCACGATCATGGGCGGCGATCAGGCCGGACCGATTTGCGTATCCGACCCAAGCGTCGCCGCGTTGGAGGATTTGCAGTACACGATCGGGCAAGGACCCTGCCGCGACGCGTTCCGCACCGGACTCCCCGTTCACGCCCCTCGCCTCGACAGTGGCGCGCAGGCGCGTTGGCCGTCGTTCATCGAACTCGCCCAAACATCTGGGATCGGCGCAGTCTTCGCCTACCCGTTGATCGCTTCTGGCGCCAAGGTTGGAGTGCTCACTCTCTATCAGCAGCCCGAGGGTGAGCTCAGCGGTGCTCAACATGAAGATTCGCTTGCGCTGGCTGAGGTCCTCACCGAAACCCTGCTCAGCATGCAAGATGCTGCGCCGGCGGGGACCCTCGCACCCGGGATCGACGACGCTGTCCAATATCGCGCCGAGATCTACCAGGCATCTGGAATGATCGCGATCCAACTCTCCATACCCGTCTCCGATGCGTTGCTGCGAATCAGAGCGCACGCATTCGCCCACGACCAGACCGTCGCCGAGACCGCCGCCGACATCGTCGCCCGCCGACTCCGGCTGGCGGACGACAATCACCCAGAAACCGGGGTGTGACATGTCCCAAGACGCACACGACAGCGCCGCCTCCGAGCGCCAAGTCCTGACCGCCACAGCCTTCGTTGAAATCGTCGACACCCTCGTTGGTGACTTCGACGTCATCGAGGTCCTCACCGTGTTGACTTCCCGCTGCGTCGAACTCGTCGGTGCCGCAGCCGCCGGGATACTGCTCGCCGACAGCGACGGCCACCTGCGCGTCATTGGTGCTTCAACCGAACAGATCCAACTCCTCGAACTGTTCCAGGTCCAGAACGACGAAGGTCCATGCCTGGATTGCTTCCACACCGGCAAGGTCGTTCTCCACTCCGATCTCGACACGACGTCACCGTGGCCACAGTTCGCCGTCGAGTGCACCAACGCCGGATTCGGGTCCGTGTGCGCAGTGCCACTGCGCCTCAAGTCCCACATCGTGGGCTGCCTCAACATGTTCATCTCCGAACCCGGGGGGCTCTCGACCGCGGACGTCGCGCTCGCCCAAGCCCTCGCCGACGTGGCCACCATTGCGATCGTCCAAGACCAGGCGACACGAAATGCCGCCGTCCGAGAAGGGCATCTGGAGCGCGCATTGACCAGCCGGATCGCGATCGAACAAGCCAAAGGCATGATCGCCGAACGCGGCACCACCAACATGGACGAAGCTTTCTCGCGCCTGCGGCGATACGCGCGGGACCACAACCTCGGACTCACTGCAACCGCAGAGGCGCTCATCAGCGGCACCATCGCCGTCGATGCCGTCGGAGCTGCCCGCCCCCGGCCCCCATCATCGCTTGCGTGAGGCACGGCCTTCTGTCAGAGGAATGGGAACGCGCTGGTGCGGGGTGAAGTTCGGCGGGCAGGTGCGTTTGGCCAGACCATGTTCGACTTCCCCGCTTCAGCAGGGCGGGTTCTCACGTCAGACTGCTGCAACGTCGTCGTCGAGAGCGAGCAAGCTGTTGTCGAAAGCTTCGAGTTGACACATCAGCCAGATCCACAGGTGCCGTCTCATGGGAAAGCTTTACCCGTTCGCACCGCCCCGTAAACCTCATATTCGGCCCGGACCGGCTCGACTTCACGTTCGGATGTAGGCGGGCAGGACTGGTCGGATCCCAACTGCATCCGGTCGGCTCGGTGACGGGCTCGCGTGCCGTTTCGATTCCGCCGTTCGGTTTCACACCTGCCGTACCCGGGTAGTGAGTATTCACTCGGAGCGCAGTCACCTGCCCAGGCGTACCGAGACGAACCGAGACGAACCGAGAATGGAACTCAGATGACCAACAAGAAGCCCGGGTCGCTAACAACAATTGCTTCCGGAGCCCTCGCTGCCCTGACAGGGACACTTGCACTGGACTCTCTTGCCTATTGTCGCTATCGACGAGATGGTGGTGTCGACGGATTCGCTGCCTGGGAATTCTCAACCGGCGCACGCAGCTTCGACGACGTCGGCGCGCCCGGTCACGTCGGCAAGATGATCGCTGCCGCCGCACATGTCGACATTTCGGATTGCCACGCGGCGCGGACCAACTCTGTTGTCCACTGGGCGACCGGCGCAGCGTGGGGACTCAGCGCTGCAGTTGTCGCAGCAGCAACCGGAGCTGCGGCTACACCGGTCGGTCTCGCCGTTGGTCTCGCAGCCTTCGCAACAAGTTACGCCGTACTCGCGCCTCTGGGCATCTACCAACCGATCTGGACCTACGACATCAATACCCTTTGGAAGGACTTCAGCGGCCACCTCACCTTTGGCCTCGCAACCGGCGCAACAGTGGCAGCGCTGCGTTCATTGACGCCGTGAACGGCCCCTCCGTGTGTGGGGCGAGCGGCGGTTCAGCGATCGAATCGGCCGGGGTCTTCGCACAGGTTTGTAAGTGGCGCAACCGGGGTACGGGGTATGCGGCCGAGATGCGTGTCTCGATCGAGAAAGGGACCCCTCATGGTCACGGTAATCGCAAACACAGGACTGCTGAGCGACACCAAGTTGCACGTCGAGGACACGGGGGGCTCCGGTCGCCCAGTGGTGTTGATCCATGGATGGCCGTTGTCGGGCGAGGCATGGAAGGGACAGGTGCCGGCGTTGCAAGCGGCCGGTTACCGCGCTGTCACGTACGACAGGCGTGGCTTCGGTCGCAGCGACAAGAAGGCGCGTGGCTACGACTACGACACGCTCGCCGAGGACCTCGAAGGCGTAATGAGCACACTCCAGCTGCAGGACGTGACGCTGGTTGGCTTCTCGATGGGCGGCGGCGAAGTGGCGCGGTATGTCACCGAGTTCGGAGAGGCGCGGCTGCACAGCGTCGTATTCGCATCGGCCGTCCCACCGTTCATGCTGCAAACCGATGACAACCCCGATGGCCCGCTGACGAAATCCCAGGCAGCGACGATGGCAAAGAATCTGACCGACGATGAGGACGCGTTCTACGACCAGTTCACAACACAGTTCTTCTCCGTGGACGGCGTCCTCAAGGTCACCGAGCAGCAGCGCCAAGACGCGATCGGCCTGTGCAAGCAGGCCGATAAGAAGGCGGCCCTGAAAGCGATGGCAGCGTTCGGCTCGACGGACTTTCGTGAGGACCTGTCAGCCGTGACGGTGCCCACATTGGTTCTCCACGGCGATGGCGACGCAACCGTGCCCTTCGAGGGTTCAGGCGCGCGCACGCACGCTGCAATCCCGCACAGCGAGCTCGTCGTTCTCGCCGGAGCCCCCCACGGCTGCAACGTCACCCATGCGGACCAGTTCAACACAGCTCTCCTGGCTTTCCTTGAGAATTAGCATGATCGCAGGCGGCGCGGGTTCGCTCGGCGACAGTGGGGAGCCGATCGTCGCTGAGTTGTTCAGCATCGAGCGCCTCGAGCAGCATGCCGAGTCATTGGCCGCCGCCCAAACGGTCACGGGCAAGGGGCATCGCGGTCGCGACATCCGAGCCAGACTGGCGGAGAACGGAAAAATCCTCCTGGAGACCTACCGGGTTCTCGCTGGCGCGATCAAGGACGAGTACTCGATCACTCCTGCGGCCGAGTGGCTCGTCGACAACTTCCATGTCATCGATGAACAACTCCGAGAGATCCACGATGACCTCCCGCCCGACTTCTACCGCGAGCTTCCCAAGCTCCTCGAAGGCCACCTTGCCGGCTATCCGCGTGCCCTGGGCCTGGCATGGGCATACGTAGCGCACACCGACAGCCGCTTCGACTCGGAGAGCTTGTGCCGCATGGTGCGTGCATACCAGCGGGTCGAGCCGTTGACCCTCGGCGAGCTGTGGGCGATCGCGATCACGCTGCGGATCGTCCTGATCGAGAACCTCCGGCGTTTGGCAGAGCAGATCGTGCCCGGCCGGGCGGCACGGTTGCAGGCTGATGCACTCGCTGACAGCCTGCTCGGCATCGGCGACGACAGCCCGGAGGCAGCGATGGCATCCCTTCGCCGACTCAATACGACGACGCTGCCGGCAGCCGGACGGGTGCAGCTCCTCCAGCGTCTGCGCGATCAGGACCCTGCCGTGACCCCGGCTCTCGGCTGGCTCGAGACTTGGCTGGCCGCGCACGGCACGACGGCTGAAGAGTTCGTTCGTCACGAACACCAGCGGCAAGCGGCGACGAACGTCACCGTGCGCAATGTGATCACGAGCATGCGTCTCATCTCGTGGTTCGACTGGGCTGAGTTCGTCGAGAGCGTGAGCCAGGTCGACGAGGTTCTCCGGTCGAACGGTTCGTTCGGGCAGATGGACTTCGCCACGCGGGACAAATACCGGCATGCCATCGAGGAACTCGCCCGCTCCTGCGGACTCAGCGAGCTCGAGGTCGCTCGCCGCGCCGTGCTCATGTCGACCGCAGGCGACACACTCGCCGACGAGCGCGTCAGGTTGCTCGGCGCCGGATACTTCCTGATCTCCGACGGCCGGCAGCTGTTCGAGCGAACCCTCCACGCCCGAGTTTCGTGGCGCACACGGCTGTTGCGCGCCTACGCCGCCTCGCTGTCCGGTTACTTGGCCTCGCTCGCGTTGGTCACGGCGCTCTTTCTCACTGTGCCGATTCTTCTGGCCGTTGCCGGTAGTGCCGGATGGCTCAGCGTGCTGGTCCTGACCGGGCTTGCACTGATCCCGGCGTCGGATGTCTCGGTCGCGTTGGTCAACCGAGTCGTGACGGATCTCTTCGGGCCCGCAGAGCTGCCACGACTCGAGCTGGAAGGCCGTGTGCCTCCCAGCATGCGTACCCTGGTCGTAGTCCCTGCGCTGCTGACCAGCTCGGAGAACGTCGAGGAACTGGTGAGTCGGCTCGAGGTCCACTACCTCGGCAACACCGAAGGCGATGTTCGCTTCGCGTTGCTGACCGACTGGCTGGACGCGCAGAGCGAGAGCATTCCCGGCGACGACGAACTGATCTCGACGGCGGTCGCGGAGATCGATCGCCTCAACGAACGACACGGCGCGTTGCCCGACGGTGGTGTTCGCTTCCTACTCCTGCATCGGAAGCGTCGCTGGAACGCGGTCGACGGTTGCTGGATGGGTTGGGAGCGCAAGCGTGGCAAGTTGCACGAGCTGAACGCCCTGCTACGCGGCTCGACCACGACTGATTACGTGGCGTCCGAACGTGCCTCCTCGATCCCGCCGGCAGACGTGCGCTACGTCATCACCCTCGACGCCGACACGCAGCTGTCCAGGGGCGCCGTCGCCCGCCTCGTCGGGACGATCGCCCACCCGTTGAATCGGGCCACCTTGGATCCGCTCTCCGGACGGGTCGTGCATGGTTACGGGATCGTCCAGCCACGGATCACACCCACGCTTCCCGCCGACCATGAGGCATCGCTCTTCCAGCGGACGTTCTCCGGTTCAGCCGGAGTCGACCCCTACGCATCCGCGGTGTCCGACGTCTACCAGGACCTCTACGGCGAGGGAAGTTACACGGGCAAGGGGATCTACGATCTCGACGCCTTCGAACAGTCGATGACGGGCCGAGTGCCGGACAACACGATGCTCAGTCACGACCTGTTCGAAGGGACCTTCGCGCGCGCCGGGTTGGCCACTGACATCGAACTTTTCGATGACTTCCCATCCCACTATTTGGTGTCCGCCGCCCGCAAACACCGCTGGGCGCGTGGTGACTGGCAGCTACTCCCGTGGATCCTGGGGCCGGCTCGCGACTCGACCGGTGATCGGGGCAAGCGTGCGCCGATGCCAGGCCTCGCACGCTGGAAGATGCTCGACAACCTGCGTCGGTCACTGTCGGCTCCGCTGGCCTTGGCCACTCTGGTCGCCGCGTGGACGATGCCATCTTCGTCCGCCGGTGTGTGGACCGGATTCGTCCTCGCCACGGTGATCATCCCTGCCGCGCTCCCTGTGATGGCAGGGTTGATCCCGCATCGACGAGGTATCTCCAAGCGCAGTCATCTGCGCGACGTGGTGTCCGACGTGTCGATCGGCGCTGCACAGGTGGCTCTGGGTGTGACGTTCCTGGCGCACCAGGCGACGCTGATGACGGATGCGATCCTGCGCACGCTCGGCCGCCTCTGGTTCACGAGACGGAACCTCCTCGAGTGGACGACCGCCTCGCAGACCAAGACGAGTGTCGACCTGAAACTGAGTCAGTTCTACCGTCAGATGGCCGGCGGAGTGGTGATCGCCCTCGGTATCGGCGCCACCGTCGCTGTCGTCAAACCGGCAGCCATCTCGCCCGCTCTCGGGTTGGTGGCCCTGTGGCTGCTCGCCCCGACAATCGCGTGGTGGGTGAGCCTGCCGCCCAAGGAGGCCGTCGGGGTGCAGTTCTCGGTCGCAGACGCGGCCGCACTTCGTCTCATCGCGCGCCGCACGTGGCGATTCTTCGAGACGTTTGTCGGACCCGAGCATCACGCGCTACCGCCCGACAACTTCCAAGAGCAGCCCGTGCCGGTTGTCGCCAACCGCACGTCGCCGACCAATATCGGGATGTACCTGTTGACGGTCGTCGCCGCACGCGATTTCGGCTGGATAGGCGAACTGGAGATGGTCGACCGTCTCGAGGCGACGCTCACCACCGTCGAAGGGCTGCCACGCTTCCGCGGGCACCTCTACAACTGGTACGACACACTCGACCTGCGCCCGCTCGAGCCCACCTACGTGTCATCTGTCGACAGCGGAAACCTTTGCGCCGCACTACTGGTGGTCTCCAACGCCTGTCGAGAAGCGCTCGATCGGCCACTCGACGTCGGAGCTGCGCTTTCGGGTATTGACGACGCGATCCAACTGTCGCGCATTGCGGCGGCTTCGATCGCCGACCACGGCCGCACACAGACACTCGGGCAGCAACAGATCGCCGAAGCGCTCGCTCCATTCAGTTCCCCGGGCGAAGACGACCTGGGGACACCCACTGTCTGGACCCGTCACCTCACCGAGCTGGCAGCCCACACGAACACCCTCGCCGACGTCGCCTCGACGCTCACCGCGGAGCGCGGCGGTTCGGGAGAAACCGAGCTCGTGACGTGGACCGAGGCCGCCCGACTCACCGCCGCGAGTCATGTCCTCGATCTTGCACTTCTGGATCCGGCCGAATCGTTCCTGACGCTCACCGAGCTGGCCGGCCTGCACCCAGGTGGAGCCGAGTCCCCGGTGGGGTTGCTCGCCCATCGGCTGCAAGCACTCGTCGACCGCACCCAGCGACTCTTCGCTGAGACCGATTTCAGCTTCATGTTCGACCCGACACGCAAGCTGTTCTCGATCGGTTTTCGGGTCAGGGAAGGGGTGCTGGACCCGAGCTACTACGACCTGCTCGCATCGGAGGCACGGCTGGCAAGCTTCCTCGCAATCGCCAAGGGCGAGGTCACCCCGGAGCACTGGTTCCGGCTCGGTAGGTCGCTGACGCCGGTGGGTCGCGGCTCGGCTCTCATCTCCTGGTCCGGTTCGATGTTCGAGTACCTGATGCCTGCGTTGGTGATGCGTACCCCATCGCGCAGCCTGCTGGATCAGACGTGCAGGCTGGTCGTCGCCCGCCAGATCAGCTATGCGGCCGAGCGCGGTGTGCCGTGGGGCATCTCCGAGTCTGGCTTCAACGCTCGCGATCTCGAGCAGACGTATCAGTATTCGAGCTTTGGCGTGCCTGGGCTCGGACTCAAGCGGGGGCTCAGCCAGGACGTCGTCATTGCCCCGTACGCGACGGCTCTTGCGGCGATGATCCAGCCCCAGGCAGCGGTACGGAACTTCGCGCGGCTCGAGGCTGCTGGGGCGGCCGGGCCGTACGGCTTCCGCGAGGCGCTCGACTACACCCCCCGGCGGCTTCCTGCCGGCACCTCGGTGGCGATCGTCAACAGCTACATGGCGCACCACCAGGGAATGGCGCTGGTGGCGATCAGCAACGTCCTCAACAATCAGGCGATGGTCGAGCGGTTTCATGCCGAGCCGATAGTGCAGGCGACCGAACTCCTGCTGCAAGAGCGGTTGCCTCGCAACGTGCTCGTGGCGCGACCGCGCGCCGAAGAAGTGAAGAGCGCCGCCAGTGTCCGTGACCTCGTGGCACCAGTCGTCAGGCGCTTCAATTCGCCACGCGACACGACGCCGCGCACGCACTTGCTGTCCAACGGGCACTACGCGGTGATGGTGACTGCGGCAGGCTCGGGATACAGCCGCTGCGGAGACATCGCTGTGACCCGCTGGCGCGAGGACGTGACCCGCGACGCGTGGGGCAGTTACCTGTACCTTCGTGACACCCGCAGCGGCGTCGTGTGGTCCGCTGGTCATCAGCCGACCGGGGTGGAGCCAGACAGCTACGAGGTGAGGTACTCCGAGGAACACGCGGAGTTCTCGCGCCGCGACGGATCGATCGTCACCGACCTCACCATTGTCGTGTCCGTCGAGAACAACGCCGAGATTCGCAGGGTTTCACTCACGAATCTCGGCTTCCAGCATCGCGAGATCGAGCTCACGTCGTATGCCGAAATCGTTCTGGCACCTCAGGCAGCGGACGTCGCCCATCCGGCATTTCAGAACCTGTTCGTGGAGACCGAGTTCGTGCCCGAGGTCGGGGCCCTCCTGGCAACCCGGCGCCCGCGGTCGAGCGACGAGCGACAGATCTGGGCTGCCCACGTGGCCGCCGTCGAAGAGCATGGCAGCGGTGTCATCCAATACGAGACGGATCGCGCCCGCTTTCTCGGCCGAGGAAGGTCCATCTCTTCTCCCGTCTCGGTCGTTGACGGTCGTCCCCTGTCCAACACCGTCGGCGCGGTGCTGGACCCCATCTTCAGCCTGCGTCTGCGCGTATCGCTCGCCCCCGGCGCCTCTGTCCACGCGAACTTCTCCACCGTGGTTGCCGACTCGCGTCAGGAGGTCCTCGATCTCGTCGACAAGTATCGCGAACCGGGCGCCTTCGAACGAGCAGCGACTCTCGCCTGGACGAATGCTCAAGTGCAGCTTCGCCACCTCGGTGTCGACGGGGACGAAGCCCACCTGTACCAACGGCTCGCGAACCGGATTGTCTACTCGGACCCCACCCTTCGGCCCTCACCTGTGCTGCTGGCACAGAACCAACGTGGGGCACCTGGACTGTGGGTGCATGGCATCTCAGGGGATCTTCCGATCGTGCTCGTGCGGATCGACAACGCTGACGAGATCGACATCGTCCGCCAGTTGCTCCGCGCTCATGAGTACTGGCGACTGAAGTTGCTCGACGTCGACCTCGTCATCATCAACGAACACGGCAGTTCATACGCCAGCGACCTCCAACAAGCGCTCGAGACCCTCGTACGCATCAGCCAGTCCCAGCCTGCGGTCGGGGGCCACCAATCGCGTGGCGGTGTCGTCGTCCTGCGCGGCGATCGACTTTCCGGGGAGGACCGCACCCTGCTCCTGGCAGCAGCAAGGGCCGTGCTGCTCAGCCGCCGTGGCAGCCTCGCCGATCAGGTGATCCGCACGGAACGCATCGACGAGGCGCTGCTGCTCGCGCCACCCAAGGCAGCCCCGAGGGCACTCAGGACACCGGCCGCGATGCAGCGCCCGGAGCTCGAGTTCTTCAACGGTCTGGGTGGCTTCGCCGATGCGGGGCGGGAGTACGTGACCGTTCTCGGCCCAGGCCAGTGGACGCCCGCGCCATGGCTGAATGTGATCGCGAATCCGACGTTCGGCTTCCAGGTCTCGGAGTCCGGCGCGGGCTACACCTGGTCGGAGAACAGCCGCGAGAACCAGCTCACTCCGTGGTCGAACGACCCTGTCGGCGATCCGGTTGGCGAGGCTATCTACGTCCGCGACGATGACGACGGGACGCTGTGGAATCCAACGGCACTCCCCATCCGACACACCGAATCCACCTACGTGGCACGCCACGGCCCTGGATACAGCCGATTCGAGCACGAGCGCGACGGCATCGTCCTCGATCTCGTGCAGTTCGTGCCACTGGACGACTCCGTCAAGATCTCCGTACTGAGCATCGAGAACCGATCCGGTCGCACAAGGCGTATGTCGGTCACCGCCTACGCCGAATGGGTCCTCGGCGCTTCCCGAGGCGTCGCCGCGCCGCACGTCGTCAGCACGCTCGACCAGGAGACCCACGCATTGTTGGCCCACAACCCATGGAACACAGAGTTCGGTGGTCGCGTCGCATTCCTGGACCTCGGTGGACGACAGACGGCATGGACGGCTGATCGCACGGAGTTCCTCGGTCGAAATGGAACCCACGAACAGCCGGCCGGTCTCGAGCGTTCACGACACCTGCTCGGAGCCCTGGGCGCCGGCCTCGATCCGTGCGCCGCGCTGCAGACCCGCCTCGAGCTCCCTGCCGGGGCCCGCACACAGGTGGTCGTGCTGCTCGGTGAGGCAGCGGGCTCCGACGCTGCGGTCGCGATGATCCAGAGGTGGCGGGCGGCCGACCATGGAGCGACACTGCGCAGCGTTCGCACGTACTGGGACGACACCCTGGGTGAGCTACAGGTGCGCACACCCGACCGCTCGATGGACATCATGCTCAACACCTGGCTGCTCTATCAGACGCTCTCCTGCCGGCTATGGGCAAGGGCCGCGTTCTACCAGGCGGGTGGCGCCTTCGGGTTCCGGGATCAACTCCAAGACGTCGTGGCGTTGATCACCGCCCGGCGCGACCTGGTGCGAGAGCACCTTCTGCGTGCCGCGGCTCAGCAGTTCCCCGAGGGCGATGTTCAGCACTGGTGGCATCCGCCGTCGGGTCGCGGCGTGCGAACACGGATCTCCGACGATCGCCTCTGGTTGCCCTATGCAGTCGCCCGCTATCTGACGGTGACCAACGACACGGGGATACTCGACGAACCCGTCGGGTTCATCGAAGGACCAGCACTACAGGCCGGCCAAGACGACGCCTACTTCCAACCCGAACGCTCCTCGGAGTCGGCCTCGCTGTTCGAGCACTGTGCACGCGCCATCGACGTGAGCCTCGCGGTGGGGCGCCATGGATTGCCGCTCATGGGTTCGGGCGACTGGAACGACGGCATGAACCGGGTCGGCCACGGCGGCAGCGGAGAGAGCGTGTGGTTGGGTTGGTTCCTGCACACCATCCTGGCCGACTTCGCCCCGATCGCTCGAGCGCACGGCGATGATCTGCGCGCGCAGCGCTGGCTCGATCTGATGAAGCCACTTCACCAGGCGCTCGAAAGTGAGGGTTGGGACGGCGATTGGTATCGCAGGGCGTTCTTCGACGACGGCACCCCGCTCGGTTCGGCGACGAACCCTGAATGTCGGATCGATTCGATCGTGCAGTCGTGGAGCGTCCTGTCCGGCGCGGCCGACCCCGAACACGCTCGTCGTGCGATGGCCGCTGTCGAGGAATACCTCGTCCACCCCGGCGATGGTCTCGTTCTGCTGTTCGCACCACCTTTCGCCCATTGGGACGTCGACCCCGGCTACATCAAGGGCTACCTGCCCGGCGTCCGCGAAAACGGTGGACAGTACACCCACGGTGCAATCTGGTCGGTCCTCGCCTTTGCTGCCTTGGGCCAGGGCGACAAGGCGGGTGAGCTGTTCTCCCTCCTCAACCCGATCAACCATGCAAGCAACCGGGCCGGAGTTCATCGCTACAAGGTCGAGCCGTACGTCATGCCGGCCGATGTCTACGCCGAGCCGTCGCACGTGGGGCGCGGAGGGTGGACGTGGTACACCGGATCTGCAGGCTGGATGTACCAGGCAGGCATCGAGTCGATTCTCGGTCTCCGGTTGCGAGGTACGAACCTCGTGCTGGAACCGTGCATTCCCCGTGCATGGCCCGGCTACGAGCTCACCTTCCGGTACCACTCCGCCCGTTACGAGATCGTCGTGTCGAACCCTCAGGGGGTTAGCCAAGGGATTGTCCGAGCGGAGCTCGACGGACAGGTGCTCCCGGGTGATGGAGCAGCCGTTCCGCTCGTCGACGACGGTGCGACACACCGGGTCACGATCGTCCTCGGCTGACAACTCCAGTAGGACCCGAACCGTCTTCAGCCGCGCTGATGACCTCCGGCTCTAGTACGAGCTCGCCATCGAGAGCAAGGTGGAGTCGGCAACGTCGGACATGCCCACAGAAAAGAAGGTTGACCATGCCAGCAGTTGTGGATCACGTACCCGGACACGAGGTGTGGGCGTCATGAGCGTCGTGTCCACAGGTGGCGATCTATTTCGACGGCAGCGCATCGTCGTTGGCATCGACGGGTCCAATGCTGGGCGGCATGCCCTGGGCTGGGCATTCGCCGAGGCCATGCAACGAGGCGCAGAACTCGATGTCGTCACTGCGTGGAACTTTCCGCGCCAATGGGCGCAGAATTTCAGCTCCAGATGGGCTGATGACGCCGACTCGTTCGCAATTGCTGCTGCCGACGAAGCGACGGCCGAGGTCGATGAAGTTCTCAACGGCCGGCCGCGGCCAATTTGGCTCCACATTCGCGCAGTCGAAGGCGCTGCCGCGCCCGTGTTGCTTCGGTTGGCGCGCCATGCAGACCTGCTGGTTGTCGGGTCGCGCGGTTGCGGACGCTTCAGGGATGTGAGCCTCGGGTCAGTCAGCACCGCGTGCGTTCACCACACGCCGTGCCCGATCGCAGTGATTCCCGATTCCACAACGGCAGAGGTGGCGGCCACCGCACTCTCGTGAGCACCATCGACCTTTCCGATGTTGCGTCTCAGCCGGTTGATCAAGTGTTCGCCGAGTTGGACTCGACGCCCTCAGGTCTCACTACGTCGGCGTCCGCACATCGACTGACGGAATTCGGCCACAACGTGTTGGTGGAGCACCGAGTCACGGTTGGCCGCGTGCTGTGGCGCCAGCTCCGCAATCCCCTACTGATCCTGCTCGCCGGTGCCGCGACCGTGTCCGGCGCAACTGGCGATCCGACTGACGCGATCATCATCGGGCTGATCTTGGCGCTGAGTGTCGGCCTCGGTTTCACGAACGAATATCGATCCGAGCTGGCAGCGATCGCGTCGCACTCGAGCATCCAACACCAAACGGTCGCGTGGCGTGACGGCACCCGCGAGACGATCGATGTTGCTGACCTCGTGCCGGGCGATGTCGTCGAGTTGTCGGTCGGTGCGATCGCCCCGGCCGATCTCAGCTCCTCGATGCGGTCCGGTTCGAATGCGATGAGGCGGTGCTCACCGGAGAATCTGCGACCGCCGCCAAGTCCGTCACCACGGTGGCTGTCGGTAGCGAGGCTGCCGAGCCTTCGTCAGTCGCGTTCATTGGCACCGTCGTTCATCAGGGCACAGCGACGGCGTCGTGGTCGCCACGGGCGCGCGGACGGAGTTCGGGGGTGTCGAACAAGTGCGTCAGGCGGCGTGCCCGTGGCGGCGGAAGGGAACCGAGGGATAACCGTCGACTGCGTCTCGGGACACGCTCAACTGAACACTGTCGGACGAGGCGCGCTCGACGTCGGCGATCGGGATGGTGATGTCGCGGTGACCCCAGAGATGCCCGTGCTCCAGTAGCAGGTGAGTGATCCTCGCCGAGGGGTCGATGAGAAACCCATCGACGTGCCCTACCTTGTGCCCGTCGCTACTGACGACTTCGCTCGCGCGGCGAACTTCGATCGTCCCGTCCGGCAGCCGGTCGTACGTCGTACTCACCACCGATGGGCCAACCCAGCTCTGACCCCAGCCATAGCCGTACGGGTAGCCAACGCCACCCATGCCACGCCCGACATACGGGTAGTACGGCCAGGCAAGCACGCGGCTGAGTCCGACGTCCCAGCCGCCATCCATGTGTGGCCACGTGTCATAGGACACGAAGTCGGTCGCTTCGACATCGGCCGCGTTCTTCACCTGCTCGGTCGACCACGACAGGACAACCTGGTCGTCGTCGCTCGAGACAACGGCGTCGATGGGGACGAGCCGAGCCTCGTCATGCTGGTGGTGCGGCTGCACGACGAGGTGCGTGACACGCCACCGCACGGGGTCGAGGACTACGTCCGCGATCTCTCCGCACGAGCCATCTGTTGCTACGGCCAGCATTCCTACCTTGATCTGCATGGCAATCCCTCTGTGGTTGGTCAATGGGTGCGCCCAACCCAACCTGGCCGTACCCATTGCGCGTCGCTACGAAACCTCGGATCCGAGACCAGCCCCGGTGGTCGAGCAGATCGCAGCGGCCGGTCAGCCGCTGGTACGGTGGTTGTTGACCGAAGGTGCCAACCCTCGATCACCGTTACTCCGGATCCCGGTAGCGCGATTTCGACGCACACTGCGAGAGGTTGCGAGATGGCCGCTCAAGCCAGACATCCCCGTGACGACCGCAGTCCCGCCGTGGTGACGCACGAGCTCACCAAGACCTGCGGCGGCGTCCATGCGGTCATCGATGTCGAGATGCGGATCGAGCGTGGCGCAATCGTCGGGTTGCTCGGACCGAATGGGTCTGGCAAGACCACGCTGATCCGGATGCTGTCGACGCTGCTGCGCCCGACGTCGGGCCAGGCGCTGGTCGGCGGGTTCGACATCCGTGAGCACCCCGCCGACGTACGTCGCTGCATTGGGCTGACCGGGCAATTCGCCGCCGTCGATGAGTTCCTCACCGGCCGTGAGGTCACACGATGACCCTGCTCTCCGCCACATCCTCCGCGACCACCGCGGAGAGCAGGCAGCTGCACCCATCGGTGGTCACAGAAGTGCTGCAACTCACGGGCCGCAACCTGCGCAAGATCACCCGCGAACCGACGCTCGTTTTCTTCTCGCTGGCGATGCCGATCATCATGCTGACCCTGTTCGGTCAGGTCTTCAAGTCGATAGCGCAGACCCCGAACTTCCCCACCGGCATGTCCTACATCGACTATCTGCTGCCGGCGGTCCTGTGCACGACGCTCGTCCAGAGCGCCACACGTCAAGCACCGCGATTGCGACCGACCTGGACTCCGGCATGATCGACCGGTTCCGGTCGATGCCGATTCATGCCTGGACCGTGGTGCTCGCACGCAACCTGAGCGACGTCGCTCGCGGCATGACCCAGACCATGATCATGATCATGCTCGCGCTGGGGCTAGCCGTGTTCGGCTTCCGGTTCCACGGAACGGTCGTCGAAGCCATCGCAACGGTCTTCGTCGCGCTGCCGTTGAGCTTTGCGATGAACTGGCTGTTCATCTGGATCGGTGTGCTCGTCAAGAAGCCCGAGACCACCCAGATCGCCGGCATGCTCGTCACCTTCCCGCTGATGTTCGCGTCCAGCGCCTACGTGCCGATCGCATCGCTACCCGGATGGTTGCAGGCGCTCGCCAAGGTCAACCCCCTGTCCTACACCGTCGATGCTGCCAGAGGTTTCGCCCTCGGCAACCCGTCCGCCGGGACCTTGGGCAAGTCGCTACTCATCGCCGCCATCCTCACCACCGTCTCGATCGTCGGCGCCACCGCCAGCTATCGACGCATTGACCACTGATCGACCGGCTGTGCCAGTTCCCGCCGCTTCCCACCGCCTTCGCTGGATGGCCGCCGCTCTGCTCGTGATCGGCATCGGTGTCGGCGCGGCCCAGTACATGCATCTGTTCGCCGGAACCGACTCCACACCAGTGCCCCTCGACCACACCAAGCAGCACTATGACGCCTCAACCTCATCGAGTGTGAGTGAAGGAACCGTTCAACCTTCCGCGAGCACCGAACAGTTCCCCCCACCTGGCGTGTACGTGTATGCGACCACGGGTCGCGACAGCATCGACGCGTTGAACGGCGCACATCACGACTACCCGACTACGACCACCATCACGGTCACGCCGACGGCGTGCGGTGTGCAACAGCGATGGGACGTCCTCGAGCAACGCTGGGAGGAGTGGCAACGATGCGCCGACGGCACTGGGGTCAGTGAGCCACAGAGAACCAACTACGACGAGTTCTTCGGTCAGTCCCAGACCGACACTTGGATGTGCAGCGGCGACGCACGTCCCCTCGCTGCCGCGGCAGGGACGACTTGGACGAGAACGTGCACCAGCGGCGCGGCGACCGATAACTACGTCGGTGTGGTCGTTGGCACAGAGCCACAGGAAGTCGGGCCGTCGACGGTCGACACGCTCCACGTGCGGATCACCATCACCGACGACACGTCGTCGGACAGCCAGGTCATCGACACTTGGTACTCGACAGGCTCCGACCTCGTCATCGCGCAGACATCCAGCGTCGCGACCAGCAACAGCTCGCCGGTGGGCACCGTCCACTACACGGAGACGTACGAGATCCACCTCACCTCGCTCACGCCGTTGAGCTGACGCCCTGTTGCGCAGCTTCGGGTGCTGCAGGCACGACGAGCACGGCGAAGTCTGCCTCGCGGAGCAGTTCACGCTCAACCGAGCCATCGACGACACGACTGAGCCAGCCGCGCTCATCGGCACCGATCACCACGACGTCGACGCGATGATGATGCGCCGCGACGATGATGGCTCTTGTCGGGTCGCCCACATCGCCGAGTGGTGTCGCCTGGGCGAGTCCGGCATCGCGAGTGACGGCCTCCGCACGCACCGCACCAGCGTCAGCCGTCCCGTTGCCCCGCGTCGGCGGCAGCCAGATCGATGGCCCGGCCACGGGCCAGACGTACGCCCACCTCAGTTCCGTGTACGGCCCGGGGCTGACATTGATGGCCAGGTAGGTCGCATCGTCGCCGAACAGCCGATGGGCCGCGCGAACGACGCTCTCTGAGATCGACGAGCCATCCACAGCGATCAGCACAGTGGGCCCGGTTGACACGGCAACGTCGGTCGGGCCTTCGACTGAGTGTGTGACTGCTCCAGTGGCTCGCCCTTGGGTGCCCAGCACACCACCCCTGCCCATCCCTCGACCGGATGTGACCTCGCCGACCGAGATGAACTCGTCGGTCCCAGCAGGATGGCCGGGCGGGTAGCCCTCGAACATTGCGTCGTTCGGTTCTCCGTAGATCATGTGTGGTCTCCTTGGGGAGGAAGTGGTACGACGAGAGTCGCAATGGTGGAAGCAGCTGTGATTCCGGCGGCGGTCGCCCCGTGCACCAGGCGGTCGATGCCGCCGCGAGCGTGTGTGGATACGACGAGCAGGCCGGACGGATGGGCGGCCAGGTAGCTGCGGATGCCCTCGACCGTCCCTACCGGATCGACCTCGACATGAACATCGATGTCGATGTCATGGGCAGACCCACGCGTTGCGAGGCCGGCCAACCAGTCGTTCAGGGCGTCGGTGTCGTTGATGCCCGCGAGCGAGATGACTGGTACGGCGACCGCGAGGATGGTGAGCGACATCCCTAGTAGGTGCGCCCAATAGGCGGCAATGCCGACGAGCGCCGACGACTCGTCGGGAAACGACCCGTCGTCGACGTCGTGATGTGAGCTGTCGCGGTCGACGCATACGACGACTCGATCGCCGGCGAGTGGCTCGGCCCAGACTTCACCCATGTAGAGGGGGCGGTCGGCGAGTGGCCCGATCATCACCACCGGTCGACCCTGCAGCTGGATGAGCCCACGCGCTGCGGATTCCACGACGGCACCGGCGAAACGATCGTGCGCATGGGTCGACATGCATACGATGCACTCACCGAGTTCGTCGGCGAGCGCGGCAATCGCAACGACCGGGTCGTCACCGACGACCGTGTGTATTCGCTGATCGGTCGACGCGGTATTGAGCGCTGCCGCTGCATCCAAACGGAGCTGAGCAAGAACATCCGGGCCCGTGGCCACGCTGACCGTGTGCACCGTTGCCCCGAGCCGAGATGCAAGAGCGTGCCCGGTCCTCAGTGCCACGGTGCTTCGCTCGGATCCATCCAGCGGGACGAGCACATGGCTGTACTGCATACCGGTGGAGTGACTCACCATCGCGCCTGTCTCGTCGCCGATGACATACGGGCACAAGGCCGCGTCGTCGATGCGGGCGCCACGCTCAACGTCCCTGTTCCTACCAAGGCTCGAAACACACTCCGCGCCGTGATCACCCGCGGCTCGCCATCCATCACGACCGCCAGCTCCCACCCGGCCTCCGCCACCAGCACTGCTGCCTCGAGCAACGGCATTTCGGCAGCAAAGACCGGCAGCGGCGTGAAGTCGCACGGCGCCAACTCGTCGTCAGGGGTCGACCCTTGCCGCAATGCGCTGGCCACCATTGCGGGAACTGTGACGTGCCGGATCATCGTTCCATCGAGCAGACCACAACTCGCGAACGGCCCGAGCATCATCAGTTCCCAGGGCACGTGCCACAGGGTGCCCGACGCCAAGACGACGATGTCCTCCGAGGGCAGACCTGCCACCGTGGTCAGCACGCCGACGGACCGCCCGGCGCTCATACGAGACCACGGTTCGGTGCCGTCGGGTCGACGCCGCCCACCATCCGCCCCAGTCGGCCGAAGCCGGCATCCTCGACGCGATTGGCACGGCTTCTCCGCACGAGCCGCTCGACCTCTTCGTGGTCACCTTGGCCGAGCGCCTCGGTCCACCGACCAACTGCGTCGCGCTGCCGGTCGCGGCGGGGCGCGTTCGACATGGCAGCGGGCCTCGGCGACGAACGCCCACTTGGTACCTCAGCCACGCGACACCTCTCAGGGTCATCAGGCGCAACCAAGGTCTGGAGCAACGCGGCGGGAGCTGAATTCGCTCTCCGGGTGGAACATAGCCAAAGCGGACAGGGTCGAGCAAGTACCAAGAATGCGAAGTTCCTAAAGCGATGGATGCGGTGCTACGGTCGCGACCAAGTTGCTCTGGACCTCGGCGACAGATGTGCGAGTGTGCCGCGTGCCGACCGAGGAGAGCAGATGTACCTGGCATTGCCGCCCCATGGCTGCTGCGACGAACACCTCCGCGTCACACGGGTGTCGCCAGCGGTCGTGCGCTGCGAATGAGCGATGACCTTGCAATTCGCATCGGGGTCGCGTTTGCTCGACAGGCAACGCAGGCTCCAGCCGCTCGGCTCTGTAGTGCGTGCGTCGAGATCCTCGATGTCTCCGGTGCTGGTGTGACGATCATGAGCGGCATGCACAGTGGCCCCGTGTGCTCATCCGATGAACGGATGGGTCGGCTCGAGGACCTCCAGTTCTCACTCGGCGAAGGCCCGTGCCGAGACGCGTTCGACATCGGCCGACCCGTGACCGAGCCCGACCTCGGGCAACGTGATACGGGTCGGTGGCCGAACTACACACAGCCTGCATTGATATTGGGTGCACGCGGGGTCTTCGCGTTTCCACTCAACGTCGGCAATGCTCGAATCGGTGTGCTCACGCTGTATCAGGATGCCGCCGGATCCCTCAGCGATGACCAGACTGCCGACAGTCTGGTCGTGGCCGACGTGCTCGCCCAGACGATGATGACCATCCAGGCCAGGAGCAGGCCGCCGTTGCTCAGCATCGACTTGACCGATGCCAACGCACACCGAACTGAAGTGCACCAGGCGTCCGGGAGGTTGGCCGTCCAACTGAACATCAATGTCGCCGAAGCACTCATGCGAATTCGGGCGCACGCATTTGTGACCGACCAATCGGTTGCCGACGTTGCCAAGAAGATCGTTGCCCACGAGTTGTGGCTCGACGACGACCGGACCATTGGCCAACAATGACTAGACTTTCACCGATACGAAAGGCCGCACACATGCCCCGTGAATCACTCCTTTCCAGCACGTTCTTGCAGCTTGCCGACACACTCGTCGCGGACTTCGACATCATCGATCTGTTGACAATGCTGGCCGACCGTTGTGTCGAGCTCGTCGATGCCGACGCAGCCGGAATCCTCCTCGCCGACAGCGACGGCAACCTGCGATTGATGGCTGCGTCGAGCGAGCAGGCTCGCCTGCTCGAGCTGTTCCAGCTACAGAATGACCAGGGCCCCTGTGTGGAGGCCTACACATCGGGGCAGCCGGTGAATTGCATCGATCTACGCGAATCTGTTGACCGGTGGCCACGGTTCACGCCGTACGCCGTCGGCGCCGGCTTCGAGTCCGTCTACGCGTTCCCTATGCGCCTGCGCGACAACATCATCGGAGCGATGAACCTGTTCAGCGTCAGCATCGGCCCGCTGCCCGCGGCCGACGTCCAGCTCGCGCGGGCACTTGCCGACGTCGCAAGCGTCGCCATCTTGCAGGACCAAGCTGCCCGCGAGTCCCGGGTTCGAGACCTCCAGCTGCAGAACGCTCTGGATAGCCGGGTCGTCATCGAGCAGGCGAAGGGAATGGTGTCCGAACGCGGCGAAGTCGACATGGCGGGCGCATTCAACCTGATCCGGAACCACGCACGACAGAACAACCTGCAGCTGACGCGAGTTGCTGAACAAGTTGTCGCCGGCACCCTCACCTTCGAGAACCTCAACACCGCGTTGACCAAGCATTCTCGACAGACACGCTGACTCTCGTCGGCGGCCGGGGTAGGGTACCCGGGCGCTCCCTTCGATCCGGACCCTGTCGTCCTGGCGCCCATCCATCGGAGGAGACCGCCCATGATCGAAGGCGCCAGCACGGCCGTTCAGCTGATCGACCGATTCGAACTGATGGTGGGTGTGGTCGACGACTATGCCATCTTCATGCTCGATGCCGACGGAACCGTTGCCACATGGAACCGTGGAGCTCAGCGAATCAAGGGCTACACGGCCGAGGAGATCATCGGACGGTCGTTCACCGTCTTCTACACGCCGGACGATCTGGCCAGTGGAAAGCCGGCTCGCGAGTTGCAGGCCGCGGCGGCGTCAGGACAACACCACGACGAAGGCTGGAGAGTCCGCAAGGACTCATCCATCTTCTGGGCCAATGTTCTGATCACGGCGATCTACGACGCCGACGGTCGTCTCATCGGATACGCGAACGTGACGAGTGACGAGACCGACCGCAAGATCGCAGAAGGGCTGATCCAACGGGCGCATCTCATGACCGAACGCGATCGTGTCGCCTGCGAGTTGCAGGAGACGGTCGTACGCCAGATCTTTCGAGCCGGGCTCCGACTCAGCGCAATAGCCAACCTCATCAGCGATCCGCAGATCACGAGCAGGGTCCTCTCCAGCATCGCCGACCTCGACGTCACACTCAAAGAGATCCGCGCTGTCATCACCGGCCAACACCCCGATCGACTCGCTCCGCGGCCACACGCGACAGTGCGCTCGGCCTCTCGCGGTCACAACGTAATGGGAAGACGCGCCGGCCGATTCACCGCGTCGTCCTGAACAGGCGCTGATCGACCAGTGCGCTTGCGTCATCCGCCCGCACAGTCGGGCGGCGTGTTCGTCTCGCACCACACCGCCTTGGCCCCGCTGTGACCGGCGAGGATCACGGTCGTGACGGTGCCGACCGATGCACCGACAACCAGCAGCGCCAGCAACAGTGACACCCACCGCGGAATGGAGGTTGTGGCGGACCCCGCGGACCCGTCCGCTGCGCTGACTCGGCCCTTTGCGGCGCGACGCTCCATGAAGTACGGCACCACGATGTAGGCGGCCAGAACCACGAGGAAGATGATTGCGAACACCTGCGCCGTGTCACCGGCTTGGGCATGATCCTCCCAACCTGATGCGGCGGCGGCGCCTTCCTTGCTCACGATTCGTTCCTCGAGGGCCTCGCCGGCGTCAGCGGCGAAGATCGCACCGATCGTTCCGGCCACACCCACACCGAGCACCGCCCAGCGATAGCGCACATGCCACGCGGGGCGAATGAGCATCATCACGACGCCAACCGCCGCCAAGGGTAGTAATACCGCGGGGATGTGCACGAACAATGGGTGCGAAGGAATGCCGAAGAAGGTGTTCATCCGCCCGATCGTGACTTGTTCCGAGACACATCGACAGAGGACAAGGACCACGACTGCACCCTGCGTCGCAACACGCGTCGCAACACGGCAAGGGTTTCCGAGATCGTGGAGCCAGGCGACTCAGGGCTGGCCGGGTAGTATCCGGGAGTGGCCAGACAGATTCCCGACAAACCCGCCACGGTCCCGTCGTGGACGTTCCTGACCAACCACGCCCACGTGATGGTCTGCATCGCCCAAGACCCTGAAGTTCGTCTCGCCGAGATCGCCCGCCTCGTGGGCGTGGGCGAACGGGCCGTGCACAGCATCGTGCAGGATCTCGTCGATGCCGGTTACGTGCTGCGCACGAGGAGCGGGCGCCACAACGTGTACGAGGTTCGTCTCGACCGTCCGTTGCGGCACCCGCTCGAAGCAGGTCATCAGATCATCGAAGTGTTCGGCCCTCTGACCAGCGATCGCCCGCAGCAACGCTCGCCGAGCGTTCAGTAGCGCAGGATCGCGGCGATGCGTTGGTGTTGTTCGAGGGCTGCAGGGGCCGTGATCACGGTGCTGCCACCGTGGCGGAGAACGGCTTCGATGGTGTCGTCGACGATGTCGTCGTTGACGTCGGGGTGGTCCGGGTCGTCGGCCGGATGGAGCTGGCTGTTCTGGTCGATGCGTGCCGGCACGGCGTAGTCCTCCTCGACGATCAACGTATCGATGCGCCCTTCATTGGCGAGTGGCCAGATCTCGTGGATGCCGCCGGCGTAGCGACTGGTCGACATTGCCTGGTCGAGTCGCGCCATGGCACGGCGGTGGTCGTTGCGGAGCCAGTCGGTGACCAGTGGCCAGGCGGCAGAGTGGAGGTCCATCCAGCTGCTGCGGTCGTGGTTGCCCGGGATGAATCCGATGGTCTCGAACAACTCAGGTGCCACGATCTGTCGGACGGACCGTTGTACTCCCGCGACGACAGTGGGCAGGGGATGATGACCGTGTTCGTTGCGGAGGTAGCGGGCGACGTTGCGGCTCCAGGCAGCCGCGTTGTCGTCGTCGCTGCGGGTCAGTGGCCAGGTGTCGTCGAGTTGTTCTACGAGTCGTTGACGGTCGCCGATGAGAAGCCGGGTGATTCGCTCGCTGACAGTGACCACTCGATACTGGGCGGTCCGGTTGAGATCAGCGACGAGGTCGCGAGTCGCGAAGGTGTCGTCGATGATGAGGCGTTGATCAACAGTCCGCCCGAGGCGAACTGCCGCCGTGTACTCCGGTGACACACACAGCGCCAGTGCGCGAGCTGACGGCTGGTTGGTCTGCCCTGTTATCAGATCCGCGAGACGAGAGATCAGTGCGGTCCTGAGACGATCGCTGACATCGCCATCGAGGCGGTTGTCGGCCTCGCATGCGAAACGGAACGCTGTATCGACGTCGTTGGGAATCAGTACCGAGCCAGGAGTGGTGTTGATCAGCACGGTGATGCTCGGGTAGCCGCGCTGCTGTTGAAGTTCGGTGAGCAGGGCTTTGTTCATGACGCCGATTCCTTTCGGGTGGTGCGTACAAATCCCGGGTTGGGATCTGGGAACTTTTCAGTCGCAGGCGACTGTGTTCGCGGGTTGCGGGATTGGTTGAGCCAGCGTTGGGTGGCTGGGATCAGAACAGCGAGCGAGCAGACGCCTGCAAGGAGCACGCCCAGCCCGAGGGCTCGATGTTCGGCCGCGATCACCGCAGCTGCGGCCCCGCCGGTGATCAACGCACACGCTGAGATCGCCAGCGCTGCTTGAACGGTGCGTCGGCTCTGCAGCTGGGCCGTAGCGGTCGCAGCCCGATCTCGGATACGGTCGAGCAACCGTCCAGCCCACTCGAGTTCGGTCCCCAGGATGACCAGCCCGGCGGCAACGACGACGATGCCGGGCCCCGGAAGAACGAGCATCGTCAGACCAGCGCCGAGCACGACGAAGCCGGCAATGACGACCAACATCCGCTTGGTGCCAATCGCGACCTGCCGTGCCCTGTGGGAAAAGGCGACTCTCATAATCGTGGGCCTTTCGATGAACGCCGAGCGCTCGATCGAAGGTCTCTCCCACTCGGTAGAGCCGGGCTGCCGAGACCGATGGGCGGTCCGTGATGGCGGCAGTTCCGTGTTGGGATACTCCCCTTCAGAGCAATGACCCTACCAGCGCTGTTCGTAACATGCAACGTCTGCCATGTTTTAAGAAGCGTTCAAAGTTCTCTCAGGGTCGGGAGAGTCGGGCGAGCCGGTGGCCGGGACGGACAGCTGCCGCGCACATCGCACCGACCTCGAGATCTCTACCTGGTTCGGCGTCAACGATCAGTTGCGTGCCGTCGGTGCGAACGATCGTGTGCCGCCACACCGCTCCACGGAACTCACGCTCGACCACCCGGTCGAGGCCGCCACTGACGAGTTCGAGCTGATGAGGTCGAACAATCTCGAACTGGCCGTCACCGGACGGCAGCAACGACATGGTCCCGAGGAACCCGGCGACGAACTCGTCGTTCGGCACGGACCACACCACCTCGGGGCGGTCCACCTGAACGATGGCGCCGTCACGCATGACCGCAACGCGGTCGCCGAGCGCGAGCGCCTCATCACGATCGTGGGTGACCAGCAGCGCGGTCGCGCCGCGCTCGCGCAGCGCGGCGACGACGTCGGCGCGCAGTCCGTCGCGTAGCGACGCGTCGAGGTTGGCGAAGGGCTCGTCGAGCAGCACCGCCGCCGGGTCGGGGGCCAACGCCCGAGCCAGTGAAACCCGCTGCTGCTCACCGCCGGAGAGCTCGTGCGGGTAGCGATGCGATGTACCGGGGAGCCGAACGAGTTCGAGCATCTCGTCGATCCGTTCGGCGCGGCGGCGCCGATCGAAGCGTCGCAGACCGAACCCAACGTTGCGACCGACAGTCAGGTGCGGGAAGAGTGCGTGCTCCTGGAACACCAGCCCGACGCGGCGACGTTCGGGAGCGACATCGGTGACGTCGAGCCCGCCGAGGGTGATCGTGCCGCTGGTCGGCCGTTCGAGTCCGGCGATCAACCGCAGCAATGTCGACTTGCCACACCCACTGGGTCCAACGAGCGCGAGCAGTTCCCGGTCGCGTACTTCCAGCGTGACATCGTCGACGACGCGGCGAGCGCCGATGCGACGAGTCACCGAGACGAGCCCGACGTCAGCGGTCATGGCAGCGGTCACGTCAGCGGTCACGACACCACCTCGGCGCCGCGTTCGACCGACCACAGCAGCGCGGCGACGAGTGGCATGCCGATCGCGACGATCATCAGCGAAGGCACCGATGCCTGCACCCACAAGCTCTCCGATGTCGCCTGCCAGACCCACACAGGAAGTGGCTCGACACCGAAGGGGCGCAGGAGCAGGGTGACCGGCAGCTCTTTCAACGAGTCGATCGCTACGAGTGTCGCAGCCGCGATGATGCCGGCGCGAGCCAGCGGCAGCTCGACCCGAGTCGCCACGCGCAGCCGCCCCGCCCCCAGCGTGCGTGCCGACGCGACGGCGCTGGGCGACACCTTGCCGACACTTGCACCGATGCCCTGGTGCGCGACGGCGAGGAACCGAACGACCATGGCATACACGAGGCCCGCGAGCGAGCCGACCAGCAACACCTCACCAGGCCACCACCCCCGGCGATCGACCGCAGCGAGGGCAACGACGACGCCGATCGCAACGACCGGTCCGGGTACTGCGTAGCCGAGGCTTGCGAGGCGGCCGAGCGCTGCGCCCCACCGGCCCCGTTCACGCGCAATGAACACCATGGTCGTGCCGATGACGAGGCAGGCAATGGTCGCCAAGCCTGCGACCTTCAGTGACGACACGACGTGGAAACCGAGGTCGCCAGAGATGCTCTGGGTCTGGCCGAGCTGCTGTGCCCGCAGTGCCCAGCGAGCGAGCCGCACGACGGGCACAGCGACCGCAATGAACAGCACGCCCCATCCCGCGACGTTGACCACCACTGTCCGCAGCCCGGTGACGGGACGGGCGACCGACCCGCCGCGAACGCCGGACTGCGTGTAGCGCGCCCGGCCGCGTAGCGCTCGTTCGACGAGGATCAGACTCATCGCGGCAACCACGAGGACCACCGCGAGCTCGGCAGCGGCGTCGCGATCGCCGGTGCCGAACCAGACGCGCAGAACACCATCGGCGACGGTCGAGACGTTGAACAGACGGACCGTGCCGACGTCGGTGAGCACCTCCATCGCCACGAGCGCAGCACCGGCAGCGATCGACGGCCGTGCCATGGGGACGACGACACGCCACCATGCCGTGAACGACGAGCGTCCGAGAGTGCGAGCGACGTCGACGGTTCGGGGCGACTGCTCGCGAAACGCGGACCAGGCGAACACGTAGACGTAGGGGTACAGCGAGACGATCAGCACCGCCGCGCACAGCCAGATGCTGCGCACCGCCCGAGCGCCGAGCGGCGACTGAAGGGTGTCGAGCCACACGAACCCGAGCACGTAGCCGGGAATCGCAATTGGCGTCATCAGTAACCAGCTCAGCAGCCGACGCCCACGGAACTCATAGGCACTGACCAGCCAGGCAAGGCCCGTTCCGACGACCACGGCGCCGGTGACAACAATCGTGACGAGCGTGACCGTATCGACGAGCATGCCGGGCAGACGGGTCTGCCACAGCTCTCGCCACACCTCGGTGCTGGGGTCGGCGATCGACCACACGATCACTGCCACAGGGGCGGTCATCACGACCGAGACAACGACGAGCAGCGCCCATCCGGGGCCGCGCCCCGGCCGCCACGCGATCATTCGTAGCCGACGCGGCTCAACAGTGCGACGGCTGCAGGCTGGAACTCGCCGAGGCGCACGATCACGGCCGTGTCACCCTTGAACGGACCCCAGGCGGCGACAACTTCGGTGGGCTGTACCGCCGGGTCGGCGGGGTACTCGAAGTTCGCATCGCTGAAGGTCTTCTGCCCGTCGGTGGCCAACCACTCCAGCAGTGTCAGTGCGCCCGTTGGGTTCGGAGCGTTCGTCGTGATGCCCGCAGTGCTGACGTTGACGTGGGCGCCGCGGCCGTCCTGTTCGGGCCACGTGATGGCGACCGGGAACGCCGGGTCCTCGGTCTGCAACCGACCGAGGTAATAGGTGTTGGCGATGGCCACGTCGCACTCGCCGGCGGCGATGGCCTTGTAGATGTCGGTGTCGCTGTCGATGAACAGCGGGTCGTTGTCGACCCACGACGACACCATTGCCTCGGCGGCCGCCTCACCCTCAGCAGCGATGAGGCTGGCCACCAACGACTGCGTGTAGGGGTGCGTGCTCGGGCGCAAGCACAGCTTTCCCTTCCATGCCGGATCGCCGACGGCGGCGTATGTCGTTGGCGGCGAGTCAACTCGTTCGGTGCTCGAGACGATGACCCGGGCCCGGCGACTGAGCGCGAACCACGTGCCGTCCGGGCTGCGCAACTCGGCGGGAATCGCGCTGGTGAGCGTGTCGCTCACCACCCGGGCGAGCACCCCGGCGGCAGCGGCGAGCTCGACGTTCGCGGCGTCTGCGGTCATCAGCACGTCGGCAGGGGTGTTCGCACCCTCAGCGACCAGGCGCTCACGGAGCTCGGGGTCCTTCCCGGTGGTGAAGCGCACTTTGATGCCGGTGGCTGCGGTGAACTCGTCGAACACCGCTTCGATGCCGTAGTGGCGGCCGGTGTACACGGTGACGGTCTTCCCGTCGCCCTCCGCCGGCGCTGCGGTGTCATCACCGCACGCGGCAGGAACCAGCGCGCCGAGCAGCACCGTGACGGACAGGAAAGTTCGTGTTGCGGTCCTCATAGTTAGGCAACCCTAACCATTTGTGAGAGGTAATTACAACTCGCGCTCGTCGCTTCCTCGACCTCACGTCACCGATCGCTCTCCCCCACGACAAGGAGCCCCACGCCGGTTAGAATCGGCCACAGTTTTGAGGAGTCTGAGCGACGAATGGAGGGGTGTTGGACCGCCTGCAGTATGTGGCCCTGATGATCGCTTGCTTGGTGCTCACGCTGCCGTTGGAGTTCTTGTTCGGTGCTCGCGTGTGGCGTCAGCCAAAGCGCATGGTCCGCTCGGTGCTGCCCGTTGCGCTGTTCTTCCTGGCGTGGGACATGTGGGCGACGAACCGCGGCGACTGGGGTTTCAACCCGAAGTACACGATCGGGTGGACCCTCCCAGGTGGAATGGTGGTCGAGGAGATCCTCTTCTTCGTCGCCGTTCCGGTCTGCACGTTGTTGACTCTCGAGGCCGTGCGCAACATGCTGGCGGGCACCACGCCGCTGCAACGATGGGTTCGGGCACGCTGATGCCGATCTATCCGGTGCTCGGTGTGTCGGCTGCTGTCGTGGTCGTCGCGCTCGAGCTCATCCACTTCCGCTCAGGAATTTTCCGTAGCCGCAACTACTGGTTGTCGATGGTCATCGTGGTCGGGTTCATGATCGTTGTCGACGGCTGGCTGACGAAGCTGTCGGCACCGATCGTCATCTACAACGACGCCAACACCAGCGGCATCCGGCCGGTGTGGGACATACTCATCGAGGAGTACGCCTACGCCTTCGCGCTGTTGACGATGGTGATCCTGTTGTGGGACCGCTCGGCACCGGCCACTACCGAGACGGCGCCGCCGTCATGAGAGCCGTCATGCTGGTCGCCCTCGGCCTTCTCGCGTTCGTGGCCATGGAGGGCGTCAGTTACGCGACCCACCGGTGGTTGATGCACGGTCCGGGGATGGTGTGGCACCGCAGCCACCACTCGCCGTCGACAACACGCTTCGAGGCGAACGACCTGTTCCCCGTCGTGTTCTCGGCGATCGGGTTCGGCACATTTCTGGCCGCCTCGCTGCTGGGTTCTGTGCCGCTGTTCTGGGTGGCGGGCGGCGTGACTGCATACGGCCTCGCGTATGCGTTCGTGCACGAGGTCTTCATCCACCGGCGAATCGGTGTGAACGTACGCGACCGGCGATACCTCGTCTGGATGCGCGACTCGCACCACATCCACCACGCACTGGGTGGCGAGCCCTACGGAATGTTGTTCCCTGTCGTGTCGGAGGCCCGGCGCGCTGAGGCCGCTCGCCGAGAGGCGCGGCGCGAGAGCACACGCGAGACTCGCAGCCGGTTGTAGCGCTGGATGGCGATGAACGGGGCGTTGACGGCGAGCCCGTAGACGACCATCGCGCCCGAGATCCACAGCGGGTTCCAGAGGAGGAAGATCGGCGAGCACGCGGCAGCCGACCAATGACCGATCTCAGCTCTCCGGGTGGACGCGGCGAACTGTTGCAAGCCGGCGTCGTCGAGTGCGGGGAGAGAGCGCTTGGACACGCCGCCCTCGAACAAGTCGCCCGCCTCCGGTAGCCGGTCTTTCCAGTCGTGCACCCGCAGCACTCTCCACACTCGCCCTGACCGCTCCCAGCCACGCAAGGTCGTCAGCCACGTGTCGCGTTCGCAGAGCGTCGCCGGCAGCCGATGGGCAAGGTAACCGGTACCGGCATGGATGGTGCCCCAGGCGACGATGGCGAGGCCGACCATCACCCAGTTGCCGAGGTGCACGAGCTGCAAGGTCACGAGTCCCGCTCAGCGCGGGCCAGAACGGCGCGTCCCCGCCACTCGACCGGTCGCCCGAGCGCCGTCACGACCACAGAGCGGACGAACACGACGATGAAGAACGCTATCGGAACGGCGAACAGGACCGCTGTGGCGACACCGAACGAGCCGACCCGTCGCAACATCGCGGCGATCTGGACCGTGACGGCAGCCCAGGTGACCGCGGCGACGAGGGGGAAGTCGCCACCTGATGCCCAGCCGGCGAGCCCGACGAAGAAGGCCGCCGACACGGCGCTGACGGCCGCCACCCAGACCACCGCCGGGAGCACGCTCGAGACGGGCGCGCGAGCAGCTCCGGCCGAGATGTTCTTGGTCCAACCCTGGACGAGCGAGCGGATGCCGAGCGGATACATCCGGAATGCGACCAGATCACCCCCGAGCAGGCACGTCACCGGCTGGCCCGCGTCTGCGTACCTGGCCGCGAGCGCCATGTCCTCGACGACCTCGTTGCGCACTGCTTCGTGGCCACCGACGCGCTCGTAGTCGGCCGCACTCGTCATCAGACAGGGGCCGAACGCGACCCGCATCGGTCGAGCCATCCGAAGTCCGAACGCTCCAGAACCCATCAGCGAGACGAGGTTGAAGACCACCGAGAGCCCCTCGTATGCACGCCGTATGCGATGGTACGGCTGCACCGACAGCAGGCCGCCCGATCGCTGCTGCTGCGCGACGATCGCGCCGAGGCCACCAGGTGCGAGCCAGGTGTCCGCGTCGAGGAACAGCAGCACCGGCTGCCGCGCCTGCACCGAGCCGAGATGGCACGCCCATGTCTTGCCGACCCAGCCGATCGGAGGCGGCGGAGCAACCACGACGGTCACCCCGAACGAATCCGCGATGGCAGCGGTGTCGTCGGTGGACCCGTCATCGACCACGATCACCTCGCCGGGTTTCACCGTGCTCACCGCCAACGAAGCGAGCAGGTGCGGCAGATTGACGGCCTCGTTCCTCGCCGGGATGATGACCGACACATTTGCGGCGTCGCTCTGCGCCCCTTCGCTGGCGAGACGGCGCGGATGGCCCAACGACCACGCCGCAGCCACGAGTGCGACAACGGCGATGGCCAGTGCAACCACGTCAGTTCCGATGCAACGCCACGCGTGCGACGGTGGTCAACTTGTGCGGTGTCGAGACGCGAGCGCGCTCGCGAAACACGTCGTACTCGGCGGCCTCGATTCGGTCGAGGATCTGCGAGTACAACGCCCGTGCCGCACCGACGCAGCGTGCACTCGCGGGCGGGAGCATCGCGATGCCGAGGTCGGCCGAGCGGTAGAGCTCGCGGCAGCGCTCGATCTCGAACTGCATCAGGCGTCGCCACGCGTCGTCGACGGTGCGGCGCCGCGGGTCGGCGCCGAATCGATCGAGGTCTTCCTGCGGGATGTAGATCCGGTCTCGGTCGAGGTCCTCGGCGACGTCGCGCAGGAAGTTCGTCAGCTGGAACGCCAGGCCGAGATCGCGGGCGTGCGTGAACGCCCTGGAGTCGGAGGGCTCGAGAATGGGCAGCATCATCTCGCCGATCACCGCCGCCGATCCGTCCATGTAGATGAGCAGGTCGTCCCAGGTCTGGTACGAACTGATGGTCAGGTCCATCGCCATCGAGGCGAGGAATCGTCGGAACGTCTCGGGGTCGTGGCCGAACGCGCGGACGGTGTGCACGACAGCTTTCAGTACGAGGTCGTCGGAGCCACCTCGCTCGAGATCGGCGAAGAAACGTTCACCGAACGCGTGCAGCGCCGCGCTGCGTTCAGCCGGCTGTGCGTCGTTGAACTCGTCGACGATGTCGTCGGCACGGCGGCAGAACGCATAGAGCGCCCACACGTGGTGCCGCTTGATCCTGGGCAGCGCATACGTCGACAGGTAGTAGGTCGTTCCGTATCGCTTGTTCAGGGTGCGGCAGTGTGCATACGACTGCTCCAGCGTCACCGTCATCGCTTGTCCATCTCGGCCACACGTTGCGCGGCCAGCTTGCCGGAGATCAGCACCATCGGCACACCGACTCCCGGCACGGTTCCCGAACCGGCGAACACCAGCCCGGGAGCGCGTGACGTGGTGTTGGCCGGACGAAACGGACCAGTCTGGAAGAAGCGGTGCGACAGCGAGAACGGCGTCCCGCGTTCCATCCCCTGGGCCTGCCAGTCGAGCGGGTCGACGAGCATCTCGACCTCGATGTCGGTGGGATATCCGGCACGGGCGAGGATGCCGAGCAGTCGTTCGCGTGCGGGGCACCGTTCGGTCGTCCAGTCGATGCGACCGTCGAGGTTGGGGACGGGTTCCAACACGAACAACACGTGACGATCCGGCGGGGCCATCGACGGCTCGTCGACCGTCGGCACCGTGATGAGGATCGACGGGTCCGGCATCCGACGGCCTTTGTCGAGCAGTGCGTCGAACGAACCGGCCCAGTCGCGACCGAAGTGGATGTTGTGGTGGGCGACGCCCTCGGGCAGCTCGCCGCGTACACCAAGGTGCCACACCAGCGCCGATGGCGAATAGATCCCTTTGCGTGCCTGCCGCGGCATCGCAATGCCCGGGACGAGAGTGCGGTAAGCCACCGGAAGGTCCGTGGTGCAGACCACCCGAGAGGTTGCGATCACTTCCCCGCTCTCCAGGCGCACGCCACGCACGGCACCCTCGGACCCGTGGGCGAGCAGGATGCTTTCGACCCGCTTCCCGTACGCGAACTTCACGCCGGCAGCGGTGGCCGCGGCTTCGATTGCCACCGGGATGGCGTGCATCCCGCCTCTTGCGGTGAACACGCCGTTGACCGAATCCATGTAGGTGATCACGGCGTAGATCGCGAGCGCTTGCTGAGGCGCCAAGCCCGCGTAGAGCGCCTGGAAGCTGAACATCCGCACCAGCCGCTCGTCGTCGAAGAAGCGCTTGACGGCCGACTCCAACCGCCGGAACGCACCCGACCGGACGAGTGAAATCGCCGGCCCGATCGGGTTCAGCAGCGTGAGCGGTGACTCCATGTTGCGGTCGATGAAGTTCGGCATCTCGAGCTGGTACAGCTCGGTCAACCACGCACAGAACTCGGTGAACGCCGCAGCCTCACGGTCACCGCACGCAACTCGGATCTCCTCGCGCATTGCGTCGTGGCCCTGGCGGAGGCGGATCACCGATCCGTCCGCGAAACACGATCGGTACATCGGGTCGATACGCCGGATGTCGAGGTACGACGCCATGTCTGCGCCGACGGCGGTGAAGCACTCCTCGATGATCTCCGGCATCGTCAGCACCGTCGGGCCGGTATCGAAGCGATACCCGTCCACCGTCTTCGTGCCTGCCCGTCCACCCGCGACGTCGCCGGCATCGAGGACGAGTACCGAGCGGCCCATCCCACGGAGATGACACGCCGCCGACAGGCCGGCGAACCCGGCGCCGATCACCACGACATCGACATCACCCATCTCAGGCCTGCCGATGGGCGATGAGCTCGGCGACGCCGACGAGCTGAGCCTGGGCGGCGAATGGCAGGTCGGCCACAGCTGCGTGGGCTTCCTCGATCTTGGCGTCGATCAACCGCTCGATGGACGCAACGGCACCGGACGACCGGATCGCCTCGCGACACGCATCGACCCCGGTGTCATCGAGGTCTGCATTGCCCAGACCATCGAGCAGGACCTTGCGGTGCTCTGGGCTCGCCAGTTCCAAGGCCCGCACCAGCAACAGACTGGCCTTGCCCGACCTGATGTCCTCGGAGTTCCCCTTGCCGGTGACGCATGCGTCACCGAACACGCCCATGATGTCGTCGCGCAGCTGGAACGCAATGCCGGCGGCATCGCCGAATGCGCGCAACGAGCGCCGCATCTCCTCGGATGCGCCGGCGAGCGCGGCGCCCAGCTCGAGTGGACGGGTGACGGTGTACCTGCCGGACTTGAGCAACGCGACCATCTGCGCTTCCCGATCGGTCGCGTGCGGACCGGCGAGTCGTATATCGAGGTACTGGCCGAGGATCACCTCGTTGCGCAAGCGTCCGTACAACGATCTGATCTCCGCCTCACGGCTACCGTCGCAACGCAACAGATCGAGCAACTGATCTGCCCACACGAAGGCGAGATCTCCGGCGATGAGAGCGGCGGAGAACCCGAACCACTCGGCGTCACCATCGGGGCGCGTTCGGGTGTGCAGCTCCGACAGTTGGACGTGCGCGCTCGGCTGGCCGCGCCGCAACGGCGAACGGTCGAGGACATCGTCGTGCAGCAGCGCGAACGTGTGCAACATCTCCACCGCGGCGCCGATGTGGGCCAGGTCGTGTTGGTCGGCCTCGTCCGCGTGGCCGCCGGCCGACGCGTAACCGCACGAGACCAGGCACGGCCGCAGCCGCTTCCCTCCGGCATCGATCAGCGACCGGATTGGGGTGCACAGCTCGACTGCGGAAGGGTCCAGGTCGGCCAGTTCCCCTGCGGCCTTCTCCATGAACGTAATCATGAGCTCGTCGACACGTCGACTGCTGAGATCGACCGGGGTCGTTTCCGGGCTCGCGGTGCGCGACCGACGCCGAGCCTCCGGAGCGGTCACCCAATCCAGCGGGTTGCCGATGTGATCCTCCAGGCGGTGCACTTGCGTGACCGACCAAGGGCTCAGCGTGTCGGGGTGCCGAGACGCCCGATTGCGGAGGTCGTCCCACGTCACCCACTCCATCGCATCCGCCTCGCCCGGATCGAGCGTGGGGTCGTCGCTGGTGCAGGCCACATAGACGGGACACACTTCGTGCTCGACGATCCCATTGTCCATCGCGGCACGATACGCGAAGTCAGGCAGCGCCAAGCGCAGGCGGTCCGGTCGAATCCCCAGCTCGTCGCGTAAGTGCCGGTGGACCGCGTCCTCCACGGCTTCACCGGGGCGGGGGTGCCCGCAGCACGCGTTCGTCCAGACGCCCGGCCAAGTGCGCTTCGCCGACGACCGCCGGGTGAGTAGCACACGTCCGTCCGTCCGAACGACGTAGCACGACAGCGCCAGGTGCAAGGGCGTCTTGTCGGAATGCACCGTCGACTTCGGGGCCGTGCCGGTCGGTCGGCCCGAACTGTCGAGCAACACCACAAGGTCGTTCACAGAGGCCACAGATGAGCGTCGTATCCCGGCCGAAAACCCATCGAGAGCACCGACCGTCACTAAAGCTTCATTCATCGGGTGAGTGTTACCCGACCCGCGACGAATTGAGACACCCTGCGCCACATCTCCGTCCGTTTGTGCAGCGCAGTGAACGAAATGTGGTGGCGCTAGGGCTTCGGGCCGGCAGCGCGAATTCGGTCCACGTCGGTGATCGCGGCACGCAGATTGGAGAGCCACTCCTCGGTGTTGCTGCCGACGAGTCGCACGCACCAGGCCAACGCATCAGCGCGCGATCGCGCGACACCCGCCGCCACCAACGTGTCGAGGACGACACGTTCCGGCTGACGAAGCCGGGTCATCACTGGCATGGCGAGGTGGGTGAACAGGACCATGGTGTCGCCGATGCGAGCCCCCCAGGCCACCTTGCGCTCGAAGCGATGCTCGGCCTCGGCGGCGGCGGTGATGCGTCGGTCGCGTGTGTCGGCGCGGAAGCCGGCGAGGCGCCCGTCGATCGCTTGCGCAGTGCCGGCCTCGTCGACACCGTCGAGCACCGGGGCCTCGATGGTGAGGATCACGGTGATCTCCTCACGATCTACGGTCACCTCGGCAGCGCCGGCGGTGGTCCATTCGGAGGGGAGCCGTCCGGCGAACCAGGCGGAGATGTCGATGGGAGCGTTGTGTGTCATGGAGGAAGATTACATAATTACTTTCTTACTTTCACTGGTACGGGTTCGGGCTGTCCGAGAGCGACGACACAATTCGAAAGTGACATTCGGCCCGGTCGAACGACCTGGGTGCGTGGTTCGATGGTCTGCGAACAACGCAGCATGTATCGCAGACTCGCCGCGCGGGTCGGACCGGAGAGCCCTAGGTGGAAACGCTCAACATTGCTCGCTGGCAGTTCGGTATCACGACGGTGTACCACTTCTTCTTCGTGCCGCTCACGATCGGGCTCGCCTTCGTGGTCGCCGGCTACCAGACCGCCTGGTATCGCACGAAGAAGGACAGCTACCTCAAGCTGACGAAGTTCTTCGGGAAGCTGTTCCTGATCAACTTCGCGATGGGCGTCGTCACCGGCATCGTGCAGGAGTTCCAGTTCGGCATGAACTGGAGCGACTACTCGCGTTTCGTCGGCGACATCTTCGGCGCACCGCTGGCGATGGAAGGTCTGTTGTCGTTCTTCCTCGAGTCGACGTTCATCGGGCTGTGGATCTTCGGATGGGACCGGCTCTCCCCGAGACTGCACCTCGCCTCGATCTGGTTGGCGGCGATCGGCACGTTCCTCTCCGCGTACTTCATCCTCGCCGCGAACTCGTTCATGCAGAACCCCGTCGGCTACCGCTTCAACACCGCAACCAATCGCGTCGAGCTGACGGACATCTGGGCCGTGCTCACCAACAAGGTCACCCTCGTCACGTTCCCTCACACCATCGCCGCCGCCTTCCTGACTGGTGGCGGGTTCGTGCTCGGTGTGTCGCTGTGGCGGCTGGTCCGCCGTCCCGACGTAGACCGCAACGCGTTCCGCTCGGCAGCGAAGGCAGGAGCGATCATCGTGCTCGTTGCCGCGACCGCGGTCGCGATCACCGGCGACCGTCAGGCCAAGGTGATGACCCAGGTGCAGCCGATGAAGATGGCCGCCGCCGAGGCGCTGTACGACACCAAGGCCCACGCAGGCTTCTCGATCTTCACCGTCGGCACCCTCCGAGGCGGCGACGAGGTCTTCTCCGTCCGCATCCCGGGGCTGCTGTCGTACCTCGCGACGGGCGACTTTCACGCCGAGGTCGAAGGCATCAACGACCTTCAAGCCGCCTACGAAGCCAAGTACGGTCCCGGCAACTACACACCGAACATCCCGCTCACCTACTGGACGTTCCGCCTCATGATCGGCATCGGCATGTCGGCCGCGCTCGCCGCGGTCTGGCTGTTGTGGACGATCCGCAAGGGACGCATACCGCAAGGCCGTTGGTGGGCTCGAGCAGCGCTGATCATCCCGTTCACACCGCTGCTCGGCAACTCGTTCGGATGGATCTTCACCGAGATGGGTCGCCAGCCGTGGATCGTGTTCGGCCTGATGCCCACCTCCGCCGGCGTGTCGCCCGGGGTCAGCGCCGCCGAAGTGCTGATCAGCCTCATCGGCTTCACCCTCGTCTACGGCCTGCTGGCCGTCATCGAGATGCGCTTGCTGCTCACGACCATCCAGGCCGGACTGCCGGAGCTGCCACCCTCTGAGCCGGACGCTCCGGACGAGGGCATCGACGACGAGGAACGCCAGCTGGCGTTCGCTTACTGAGAGAACTGAGCGACCATGGAACTCACCACTGTCTGGTTCATCCTCATCGCCGTGTTGTGGATCGGCTACTTCGTCCTCGAAGGTTTCGACTTCGGCGTCGGAATCCTCACTCGACTCCTCGCTCAGAACGACACCGAACGACGAGTACTCATCAACACCATCGGCCCGGTGTGGGACGGCAACGAGGTGTGGCTGCTGGTTGCCGGCGGAGCAACCTTCGCCGCCTTCCCGGAGTGGTACGCCACCCTGTTCTCAGGCTTCTACCTGCCGCTCTTCCTCATCCTGATCTCATTGATCTTCCGCAACGTTGCCTTCGAGTACCGCAGCAAGCGCCCGAGGGACTCATGGAAGATGTGGTGGGACCATGCCATCTTCTTCGGTTCGCTCCTCCCGGCGGTGCTGTGGGGCGTGGCCTTCGGCAACATCGTGCGCGGTGTCGACATCGATTCGAAGAAGGAGTACGTCGGCTCGTTCTTCGATCTGCTCAACCCGTACGCCATCCTCGGCGGTCTTGTCACGCTTTCGCTGTTCGTCACCCATGGCGCCGTGTTCATCGCACTCAAGACACACGGTGACATCCGCGAGCGTGCCCGAGTGCTGGCGTTGAAGTCCGGACTCGCTGCAGCGGTGATCGCGATCGCGTTCCTCGTCTGGACCTACAGCCACCGTCAGGACGCCGAGTACATCGGATGGTTCGTCGCGCTCGCTGTACTGGCGGCGCTCTGTCTGGTCGGGGCGCTGGTAGCCATCCGTGCCGGTCGCGAGGGATGGGCGTTTCTCGGCACAGCTGCCACGATCGTCCTCGCCGTCGCCAGCTTGTTCGTGGCGTTGTTCCCGAACGTGATGCCGTCGACGCTCGACCCTGCCTACTCGCTCACCACCACCAACGCCGCCAGCACGCACTACACACTGAAGATCATGACCTGGGTCGCTGCCATCTTCACGCCGCTGGTCATCGTCTATCAGAGCTGGAGCTACACCGTCTTCCGGCGCAGGATCGGCGTGGGCAACATTCCGCCGTCCGCGAAGATTTCAGAGCCGGAAGCAGCACACTCCACCCGGTGAAACCGCTCGACCCACGCTTGCTCCGGTACGCCAGGGCAACTCGCGGCCATCTCCTCGTCGTTGTCGCCCTCGGTATCGCCACTGCGATGCTGGTGTTGACGCAGGCCGAGCTGTTTTCGCGTGGTATCGCCCGCGTCGTTGCGGACGGGGCGTTGCGCTCCACGCTCTCGGCAGTGCTGGCGGCGTTGGCGGCGGTGATCGTTGGCCGAACCATCGTCGCCTGGCTCCAGGACAGCGCCGCGCAGCGTGCGTCGGCAATCGTGAAGTCACAACTCCGCGCCCGCCTGATCGCGCACACTGCGGCCCTCGGCCCCGACGCCGGGGCCAGTCGTGCCGAAGTCGCGACCCTGTCGACGACCGGCCTCGATGCGCTCGACGACTACTTCGGCCAGTACCTACCGCAGCTGATCCTTGCGGTGGTCGTGCCGTTCGTGGTGCTCGCCCGCCTTCTCCCAGCCGATCTCACGGCCACGTTCATCGTGGCAGTCACCCTCCCACTGATCCCACTGTTCATGGTGCTGGTCGGCAAAGCGACCGAAGCCTCCAACGCGAAGCGGTGGAACGCGCTCACTCGCCTCTCGCATCACTTCCTCGACGTGATCTCCGGTCTGCCGACTCTGAAGGTGTTCGGTCGCGCCAAGGCGCAAGCCGACTCGGTGCGTCGAACGACCGACCAGTACCGCACCACGACCATGGCCACGCTGCGCGTCGCGTTCTTGTCGTCGCTCGTGCTCGAGCTCATCGCGACACTGTCGGTGGCGCTGGTCGCGGTGAGCGTCGGCCTGCGCCTCGTCGATGGCGGGCTCGATCTACGAACCGGTTTGCTCGTCATCATCCTCGCACCGGAGGCGTACCTCCCCCTGCGCCTCGTCGGCGCTCGTTATCACGCCGCTGCCGAAGGGCTGGCCGCGGCCGAGCGAACGTTTCAGGTGCTCGAGACACCGCTTCCGGTCAGTGGCACCGAGACCGACCTCCCCGACCTTCGAGTCGGTGGCTCGGTCCGGGTGCGCGGCGTCAGTTGCACCCACTCTGGCCGGCCAGGTACGGCCCCACATGCCGTCGACTTCGAGGCAACCGTCGGCCAGGTCGTCGTGCTCACGGGGCCCAGCGGCGCCGGCAAGACCACCCTGCTGTCGGTCCTGCTTGGTGCACGACGACCTGAACGCGGCGACGTCGTTGTCTGCGGCGGCGGGCGCGAGGTACCGCTCTCGGCGCTCGCTCGTGAGGCGTGGCGCACACAGCTCGCTTGGGTCGACCAGACCCCCTATCTCTTCACCGGCACCATCGCCGACAACGTGCGGTTGGCCAGGCCTGTGGCCGACGAACCGTCGGTCCGCCGAGCGCTCGACGCTTCCGGTCTCTCCGCGATGGCCGCCGATCGACGCATCGGAGAGGCGGGCACAGGTTTGTCAGCGGGCGAGCAACGACGTGTCGCCATCGCTCGGGCTGTGCTGCGAGAGGCCCCACTGATCCTGCTCGACGAACCGACCGCCGGTCTCGACACCGAGACCGAGGCCGACATCTTGGCCACCATCCGAATGATGGCTACCAACGCCATCGTGATCATGGTCTCGCACCGACCAGCGGCAATCGCCGCCGCCGATCACATCGTGACCGTGAGCTCATCGGAAGCCGACCTGCTCGAAGTGCACGCGTGAGTGCGCTGCGCCGGGTCATCCGCCTCGGCCGATCCGGACGTGGCAAGCTCGCGCTCGCCGTTCTGCTCGGAACGCTGGCCGCAAGCGCGGCGATCGGCCTGTCCGGAACCGCTGCCTGGCTGATCTCCAGGGCCAGCCAGCACCCACCCGTTCTGCACCTGATGGTCGCCATCGTGGCGGTACGGACATTCGGCCTGGCCCGCGGCCTGTTGCGCTACGGCGAACGTCTCACCGGCCACGACGCGTCGTTCCGGATCCTGGGCGACCTGCGTGTGGCCACGGTGGAACGGTTGGAGCGCGTCGTGCCGACCAGGTCCGCCACCGACGGACGCACCCTCTCGACAGGTGATCTGCTTGCCCGGTTCGTCGCCGATGTCGATGGCCTGCAAGACGTCTGGGTCCGGGTGCTGCTGCCGTACGCGTCGTCTGCACTTGTCGGCCTCGCGACCGTCACGCTCGTGATGTTCCTCTCTCCTGCGGCAGGGGTTGCGCTCGCGTTGAGCCTCGTCGCCGCGGCAGTCCTTGCGCCGTGGGTGTCTGCTCGCGCAGCACGCGGTGCCGGCGCACGGACCGCGCCGTTGCGCGCCGACTACCAGTCGCAGGTGCTCGACCTGCTGGCCGGCTCGACCGAGCTGGCCGTCTATGGGGCCATTGAGTCACGACTCGCCGACATCGATCATCTCGACCAGGCGATGACGAGCGCCGAGGCCCGAACGGCCACCTCCGCTGGTGTCGGCGCAGCGATCGCGACCGCCGCCGCTGGCGCCGCCACGTGGGCCGGGCTCTGGTTCGGTGCCGGCGCTGTCGACTCGAGAACGTTGGCCGCGGTCAGCCTGGCAGTGGTCGTGCTCGTGCCGCTGGCGGTACACGAACACTTCGCTGCGCTCACCACCGCGGCACACCAGCTTCCAGCACTCGCCAGTTCGGCGGGCCGGGTCGAGGAGATCTTCCAGCTGCCCGACGCCATCAACGAGCCGGACCATCTCGTCGACGCACCTGCCGGTCCATTCGGCTTGCGCATCAGTGGTCTCCATGCGCGATGGGGCGACGATGGACCCGACGTGCTGCGCGGCATCGACATCGAGATCCCGGCGGGTTCGTGCACCCTGCTCGTCGGCCCGAGCGGCAGCGGCAAGAGCACCCTGGCCGCGGTCGCGCTGCGGCTCTTGGACCCGACCGGTGGGACCGTCGAGCTCGTCGGCTCGGCGGGTGCCGTCGACATCACCCACATGGACAGTGACGACGTCAGACGCGTCGTCGGCTGGTGCGCCCAGGACGCATACATCTTCGACTCGACCATCGAGGCCAACCTGCTGCTCGCACGTCCCGAGGCCACACCAGCCGACCTGGACCGTGCGCTGCGCGCCGCACGACTCGACACCTGGGTCCACAGCCTTCCCAAGGGGCTGCACACGCTGGTCGGCGAGCACGGCAGCAGCCTCTCCGGAGGCCAGCGTCAGCGACTTGCACTCGCACGGGTGGTGCTCGCCGATTCACCGATCGTCATCTTCGACGAACCGACCGAGCACCTCGACGAGACCATCGCCACCGCACTCGCCACCGACCTCCTCTCGGCCACAGCCGGCAAGACGGTCATCGTGGTGACCCACCGACCTGAGCTGTTCCCAGAATTCGACCATCGCGCCGACCTCCATGACGGTCAGCTGTTGCGAAGGTAGATCAGCGCGGCGAGCACCCGACGGTTGGCGAGGTCGTCCTCTGGCAGGCCCAACTTCACGAACAGGTGACCGGTGTGCACCTCCACGGTGCGTTCGGCGATGAAGAGCTGTTGGGCGATCGCACGATTGGAAAGCCCCTGGGCGACCAGCGCCAACACCTCGCGTTCGCGATCACTCAACTCGGCGAGCGGATCGGCCGTGCGTCGACGGGCCATGAGGTCGCGAACGATCATCGGGTCGATCACGCACCCGCCGACAGCGATTCGACGCAGCGCGTCCGTCAGCGTCGCCAGCTCCAGCACTCGATCCTTCATCAGGTAGCCGACGGACGTTGCGCCCCCTTCCAGCAGGGTGATCACGAAGTCGACCTCCACATACTGACTGAGAATGAGCACCGCACACTCGGGCCAGCGTTCGCGGATGATAGTCGTCGCCCGCAAGCCCTCATCAGTGTGGGTCGGCGGCATACGGATGTCGAGCAGCACCATGTCGGGCCGGTACTCGTCCACCAGCGACAGCACACCCTCGACGTCGCCGGCCTCGCCGATCACCTCGACTCCGGCACGACCGAGCAGGGCGACGATGCCTTCCCTGGTCAGGAGCTGATCCTCACCGACTACGACCCGCACGGCACCCAGACCTCCACGTGATCGATCCCGGCCTTCACTCGGCCACCGGCCGCGGCGACGCGGTCGGATGCGGCCAAGCACATCGCCGACACGTCGACGCCCAAAGTGCGAACTGTCACCGCGCCAGCGTCGCGCACCACGGCGACGTCGAGCGGTCTATTCGCGACAGTCACTGCGATCTGCACGACCGCGATCACCGTCTGTTCCACCTGCTCGTCGAGGCGTTCCGCAGGAATCGACCCTATTCGAGACCGGCACGTGCGCCCGGGCAGCGACCGCGTGCAGCGCGGCATCGAGGCCCCCATCTCGAGCGGGAACGGACGCAACGAGTGGGCTACCCCGCTCAGCTCGTGCAGCGCAGCGCCGACGCGATCGAGACAAAGTTCCAAGACATGCTGTCGCGCTTCGTCGTCGACCGCGTCGAGCAACGCCAGCTTGAGCTGCATCCCCAGCGAGAGAACCTGCTGCTGTGCGCCGTCGTGGATGTCGCGCTCGAGCTGACGTCGCGCTTCGTCCCCCGAGCCGACTATGCGCGACCGCGAGGCCTCGATCTGCTGCGCCTTCACGGTCGTCGTCGCGCGCAGCCTTTCGACCTCGAATGCCAACCGCGCCGGGCCGTTGAGCGCTACTGCGAGCGCGTCGACGTCGATGCTCGAGGACTCGGTGCGGATGACGGCCACCGGTCGGCCGTCGCGGTGGACACGAGTCTCGTTGCGTCGCTTCGTCCCTTCGGTGGAGCCTTCGAAGTCCCCGTCGACCAAGTACTCGATGGTCAGCCCAGGGTCGAGTGTGGCCGACCGAAGCGTCTGCTCGAGGTCGTCGCTGTTGTCGAGGGCAGCCGCCAACTCGCGCAACCTCAGCTTGGCCGTAATCGCTGCGAGTGCGTCTCGACAGAGCGCCAGCGCGACGATGCCAGCCGCGATGAGCAGCACATTGAAGTCGGGTCGACCCAGCTCCCACCATGATGCGACAACCACCACGCCGAGCGCCGTCCGACGACGCGGGCCAACCAGCACTGCCATGGTGACCACCACTGCGACCGCCCACGCCCCAAGGTGCTGCGCCAGGGACGCCAACCGCGGGAGGTGCACGACCGTGAATCGACCAGGATCACACGCCGATTCGCACGTTGGGTCCAGAAACGGGTCATACAGCAGCGCATACACCAGCCCGCTCAGCACACCGCAACCTATGGCTGCCGCACCCCACGTGATCGCCGGCAGCACCGACGCGGCCAGCAGCGGTGCGATCGGAGGCCGCGCCACGTCGGCAAGCGCGACGTCGATGCCCCGTGCAGCTCGCGCCGATGCAATGGCGACCATCGCGATCGCGACGGCTGCGAGCGTGCCCGTCGCTGCGGCCCAACGACGGTCCACAATCCACAGCACCGCGCACACCAGGAACAGAGCGGTAGCGGGCAGCCCAGCGGAGACACCCTGGCCTGGCACCTCCATCACGCGCGGGACATAGACCACCAAACTCACCACGGAAGCGGCCGCTCCGACAACTCGGGGTACCACTACCGCCAAACGCCTCGTCCGAGCGGAACGTGCGCTCACAGCGACACCTCGACTCGCGTGCCCCCGCCGGCCGGGCTCGCGACTCGCATTGTGCCGCCCTGTGCTGCCACCCGGTCGGCGAGACCACTCAGTCCAGAGCCCATGGCATCTGCTCCGCCAGGACCGTCGTCGCTGACCACGGCGGTGATGCGTTTTCCGTCCGTGGTCACCGCGACTTCGGCGGTGGCGCCCGGGGGCTTGCTTGGCCACGTTGGCAAGCGCTTCGCTGATCACGAACCACACCGTGGCCTCCAGGGCAGGATCCATGACCGCACTGTCGCCCGGCGGTCGAGTCACGCCTACGAAGTTCGTGGCAGTGGGCGATTCCTCGATGAGCGCCGCCAAGGCGACATCAAGGGAGGCACTGGCCCCCAACGGCTCGAGCCCGCGGGCGAGTTGCGAGATGTGGGCGAGCGCCCTCCTCGCCCGGAGTTGCAGATCCTTCGAGCAGCCGGCCTCGGCGAGGCGTTCCTCGATACTCCTCAGCTCGGCGAGTGGCCCCAGCTCGAGCGCGGCGACCAGGGCCGAACGGGCTTGGTCCTGCGCATCGAGGATGCGTCGCCGTGACTCATCGAGCTCGACAACCTGTGCCGCGACCTTTGCGCGCAGCTGAGCGTGGTCGCGCGCCAAGGCGAGTGCGTGTCGCACTGAGCTTGACGGCGAGCCGATGCCGTTCACCCCGATCAGCGCGGCCACGGGTTCAGCGTCATCGCCCAACACCATCGTGCCTGCTGCCGCGTCCAACCGAGAGCGTTCTCCAATCGCATCGAGCCAGCCCCCACCTGTTGCGGCCAGCGCCACCTGCACATTTGGCACACCGAGCGCGGCGCCGATCACGCGATCCAGGTCAGATGATGTGTCGAAGTCGAGCTCGATCGAGTCGAGGCGAGTTGCGTCGACTTCGACAAGGGTGAGCAGCACCACTGTCGCAATCACCGCTGTCTGATGCATCGCAACCAACCAACGTTCGGCTGCGAGACCAGGGTCGGCCAGTCTGATGAGGGCCGCTGAGATCAGGTCGCCGCTGAAAACGCCGGCCGCCCACACCCACCAGTGGTGACGGATGCGACGAGGAGAACTGACCGAGTTGGCCACGACGGCGAGAGCGATACCCATCAGGGGAAGCGCCACCCGCCAGCCGCCAGTCCAGCCAGACACGGCGACGAACACCGCCGCCGCGCCGGCGCACCACTCCAGCCGCAACGGTGGGCGGCGCGGCGCCAGGTCGAGCACCGCTACGCCAAGCAGAGCGATGTGTAACAGCGATGCACCGGCGAGTGCGTCGGACCAGCGCCGGTCGGTGACCAGCGGCGCAAGATTCGGAATGAACCACGCAGTTCCGGCGGCGACGAGCGACCACGCCACATGCTGCCGATGCGTCGAACGGGCGACGATCACCCCGCCAGTGAGAAAGACGAGTCCGGCGAGGACGTCGACCACGTCGGGCTTCATCGAGAAGCGACTCCACGACCACCGCACCGTCGCCAGTCCGAAGACGGCGGCCGACAACACTGACGCGACCACGAGGAGTCCGGGGCGAACCCCGGACTCCTCGACCCTCTCGACCTTGTCGACCGGCGAGGGTGTATCGGTCATGGTGCGTCGCCCACCCGCTGCAGTCCGTTCTTCACGAAGTCCTCCCAGACCGACTGATCGTCGTCGCCGCCGCCGGGCCAATAGCCGAAAGCCATCGTGTCGCCCGAGCGCTCGTAGGTGAACTCCCAGCGATATCCGCCTGGCTCGACCATGCTCACCCGGTTGCCATTGATCACGAAAGTTCCGCCATTCGAGGCACCGGGGTCGGTGACGATGAACTCACCGTTGCTGAAGGTGAAGGTCCAGGTTCCGTTGTTCTCGGTGGCGTCTTGCTGTGCGTTGGGTCGGTCGGCGTTTGGGTCGAGGTCCACCACCATTCGCCACACACCATCAATCACCGTCTGGTCGCCGGCAGCAGTGACGGGCGCCGTGTCGGCCTCCGACGGCGCGCTGTTGTCGGCTCCTTCCGCTGCGCACGGCGTGATTGCTGGTGACGCCGGCACGCCGGCCGCAAGCTCGGTGATTCGCTCGATCGCCTTCTTGGTGAACGGGTCGGCGTTCAGCTCGTCGTAGGCCGGTTGCGCGGCCGCCCGCAACGCTGAGAGCTGGTCACGCGAGGCCACCACCACATCGCCTTCGCCGTGTACGCAGTACGCAGTACGCAGTACGCAGTACGCAGTACGCAATACGCAGTACGCAATACGCAGTACGCAGTACGCAGTACTCAGTACTCAGTACTCAGTACGCAGCAGCGGACTTGACCAGATCAGGGTGCTGCCGCGTGGGCCAGTCCCGGGTGGCCTTCGCTGCGTCACGCAGGACGGACCGCTGCTCGTCGGTCAGTCCATCGAACACCTTGGAAGCGGTGATGATCGCGTTCGCCTTCACGTACACCACGGCGTTGCCGGTGATCACACCGGCCACCGGCTTCACCGGAAATTGCATCGAGTTCTCGAGGCCTGCGATCGACCCGTCGAGCACACCCGCTTCGAGGTCAGCCCCATTGACGTTCGTCACCTTCGCGCCCAGGGTGGAGAAAACAAGGTCCTGGACCTTGCTCTGCGCTGCCTGGAAGCCGATGCCTTCGAAGTCGGCCGGTGCCAGCAGCGGGCCGGCAATACCGACCGGCTGACGCAACGAATCGAACGCCACTGTCAGCCCTAACAACCCCGCAGTGGCAAGACCGGCGAGCATCTCATCAACGATGGGGTCGAGCAGCACCGTGTCGGCCAGCTCGTTGGAATCGATCAGGAACGACGCCTGCAACGCGCGGGAACGTGTCGACTCCAACCACATCCCAGATGCGCGTTGGTACCAGACCGAGATCGACCTCGCCACTCTGCACCATTTTGACTGTGCTGATCTCGTTGTTCGCGCCGCTGAGCTTCATCGATGGGGCGATCTCGATGGTGAGCGCACCGTTGGAGAGTTGACTCACCTGTCGCGCGCACTCCGCCGGTTGGTCGCCGCCAGGGTAGCCAGGCCCGGTGGGAGAGATTGCCGTGAGGGTCACGGGCGGGTTGGCGCCGCCGGCCTTGGTGGGTGCTTCCGCTGTGCCGCAGCTCGCTGCAGCACAGTATCAGCCCGACCATGCCCAATCCGACTGCGGCGTGGGTGACGATGTGACGCATGTTGTCCTCCTCGGTGTCGTCGACCGCAACATGCTCAGATTGCGATCGACGAGGCATCGATGCCTGCCAGTATCTCGCATGCGTGCTGACCCGTATTCGGGCCTACGTACCCAGCTGTTCCGTGGAGGCGAATCGGTGCCTCTCTGGGATCAGCGCGGCGACTCAGCCTCGGGTCAGTGGAAGCCGCTTCACGACGTCGATGACCTCTGGTGGCGTGTCGATTCCGTATGCCGCCGGCAGTTGGCCGCGATGTCCGCAGGGCATCGACAACGCGAACAGGATCGCTTCGTCACCTGGATCGCTCGTGCCCTCGAAGCGGTACACCTCATCCACAACGACGGCCTCCGGTGCGGTCCACCGCCCGCAACCGTCACAGCGCAACCCGCCGTCGCTGACCGAGAGCTGCTCGATCCATCCGTCGGCGGTGAGCTGCCCCATCCGATCTGCGAGCGTGTCCATCGGTCCGTTCATGATTCCACCAACTCCCGTTGTGCGCCTTCGATCCAACCCACAGCTTGGCTGATGGAGGAGGCACCTGCGGCGACAGTCAGCGGACCGGGGCTTTCCAGGTGTTGAGGTAGGTGACTTCCTCGGCGGGGCGGCGCGGGGCGGGGGCGAACGTGTCGCCGGTGTAGTAGCCGACTGCGAGCAGGCATACCTGCGTGACGGAGGGCGGGATGCCGAGTAGCTCGGCGATCTCGGCTTCGTGCTCGAGGTGGAAGGTGGTCCACGCCGAGCCGATGCCGCGGGCGCGCGCTGCGAGCTGGAAACTCCACACGCCGGGCAGGACCGAGCCGTAGTAGGCGGCGACCTGGCCCTGCGACTGCGTCATTGGCGGCCGGTCGAGACGCATCGACAGCACGAGCGCCGGCACTTCGGAGAGGTGGTCGACGAGGAAGTTCGCCGACGCGACGACCCGCTGGCTGCGGTCGTCGCCACGTGCCTCGGAGTTGAATGCAAGGTACGGGCGCCCGACCTCCGCGAAGCGCACTGCGATGGCGGCCTTCAGCGCGGGATCGTCGATGATCATCCAGCGGTTGCGTTCCAGGTTGCCGCCCATTGGTGCGTGGCCGGCGAGCTCGATGCATTCGAGCAGTTCGTCGTTCGGCACGAGCCGAGAGAGGTCGAGCCGTTGGCGTACCTGCTTGGTGGTGGTCAACAGGCGATCGGCTTCGGCAAGGTCGAATCCGGTGGTTGGGTGCTGCGGCATGGTGGTGCTCCTGTTCGCGAGGATCTCCATTGTGACCCACCTACGGCCAGGGCAGGACCGCGAGCCGACGCCATCAACGGCGTCGTGCGCATGGCCATTGCCGTTCTACGCACGAGTCAGGAGGCGCACCAGCTGCGTTCTCGACGTGATGCCGAGTTTGAGGTAGCAGTTGTGCAGGTGGAACTCCACCGTCTTCTCGCCCACGTGCAGTTGCGCCGCAACCTCTCGGTTGGTCAAGCCCTCCGCCACGGCAGCGGCGACGCGGCGCTCGGCGGGCGAGAGCACGGAGTGCGGCGGGGGTGCGGCGTGTGCGGCAACTCTGTTGCGGACGGCCTGCACTCGCGCGCCCCACGCCACTGCGCCCAGCGCAACGAAGATGGCTGCTGCCTCGTCGAGATCGGTGGTCGGGTCGGGACCGGTCGGCTGGGCGGCGCGATGCTCCGCTCGGCACAGCAGAGTGCGGGCCAACTCGAACGGCGCGGTCAATCGTGCGTGGTACGTCAGCGCCTCTGCGAAACACACCTCCGCCGCGTCAGCTGAAGGAGCGAGCAGTGCGCGACATCGCGCCGCCGCTGCTGCGGGCCACACGCGGTCGCTTTGCGTCGCGGCCACTTCGAGGCGAGCGAGCGCGGCCATTGACTCGCGACGGCGGCCGGCGCGGAGCAGTGCTTCCACATGGTCGGCCTGCCACCACATGCCGCTCGGGTCGAGTAGGCCGTGCGCGGTCGCGGTCGCTGCCAGTCGGTCGAGATGCGCAGCCGCTGCCGAGGGCGATCCGAGCCCCAGCTCGAGGAGGCCAAGTGCGTGGCGCGCCCACATGACAACCGTGTCGAAGCCCATCAGCTCCGCCTCGTCGATGGCCAGCCGCGCTCGCGAACGACACTCGTCGGTGCGACCCAAGCCGGCGTCGATGTGCGCAGTGAACGCGAGTAGCCACAAGCGCGCCCCGGTGAGCGTCACGTCGAGCACCAAGTCGCTGGAGACCAGCGCCGAGGCTTCCTCCCAGCGGCCCGATCGCCAGCACAGTTCGGCCAGAGTTGCGCTCGCCAGCGCGGCAGTTGCCGAGCGCTTCCGACGGCTCGCCCCGTGCCCGACGGCCGTGAGATACATGCGACCCGTGTCCCACCGCTCGCTGTACACGTGGGTCATTCCGACCAGTTGCAGGAACAGGTCAGCTTCCGGCACGTCGGCGTCGAGCACCAGTTCGGCGATGCGGGAGAGTTCTGGGAAGCGTGCGTCGAACTCGGCCGTGTCGCCATGGTGGAAGCTCAGAAACGCCACCATCAGCGAAGCCGCGATCGCGCTGGTGCCGTTGCCGCCTCGTGCCAGAAGTTCGGCCTGGCGGGCGATCGACAACGCACCGACGATGTCGGATGACAGCGTTGCTGTGCTGGCTGCATGCACGAGGAGGTTTGCGGCGCGGTCGATGTCGTACGGCTCCACGGCCTTCGAAGCCGCGAGGAAGAGGTCACGCGCGTAGCGCGGTCCGCGCTGGTACATCTCCAACTGTCCGAGCTGCAGCATCGTGTCAGCGCGCAGTGCCGGCTGCGAGGAACCGATGAACGCGTCGGAGAACGCTGCCCGCGCTGCGTCGTAGTCGCCTGCGTTCCAAGAACTGTCGGCAGCGAGGTGCATACGCAGCGCGCGCACTTCCGGGTCTCCGGCGAGCGGGGCCGCACGGGTGTAGTACTCGGCAGCAATTCGGGTGGCCCCACGTTGCGCGGCGCGCTGGCCCAGTTCGGCAAGCGCGTTCGACGCATCGGTATCCGGGCCGATCGCGGCACCGACCAAGTGCTCCGCACGCATCTCACGGTGGCGCGGCTCGGTCAACACGTCGGCGAGTGCGCGATGCACGGCGCGCCGCTCCTCGGGTTCAAGGTTCAGCAACCACGCGGCAGCGCTCGTGGGCACGGCGAAGGCGATGCGGCTACCGCTGATCACAACCCGTCCGCTTGCCTCGGCAGCGACGAGATCGGCTGCCGCCTGGCTCTTCGTATCGTCGCCCAGCAACTCGAGTGCACTGCGCACCACCGCCACCTCGCCGGTGACGTCGACCGCGACCACCCCGAGCACGCAACGCACTCCATCCGACATGCCGTCCGGGGGCTGATCCACCTGGGGTGATGTCATCTCTCCACCGTAGTGACGCTGCTGATGCCGACGCCGCGGGACGCTTCAGCGGGCCGGAAACTAGGGATTTCATGGTGTCCCCAGGCAGCCGCCATCTTTATACTCGGATCATGTCGACCAACGCACCGCGCCGATCCGCATGGTGGATTGCATTGTCGTCAGTCGTTCTGTTCGCCGCGAGTGGCTGTGGCGCGAGCGACGACTCCCCCGCCGCCGACAGCGCGGCTGTCACCTCGTCAGCAGCGCCGACCACTGATGCGACCAGTGATGCGCCGTCGACCACCGGCAAGACCGACGCAACCGACGCAGCCACCGAGACAGGCGCACCCGCGGCGACCGGGTGGGCCGTCCACGACGCCATCACCAGCGAGCAGAGTGGCGCGGTCACCAAGTACGACGCCATCAGCTGCCAATCCGAACTGGGCCCGTGGCACATCGTCGCCTCGTTCGAGGCAGGGGGGAACCTGACCCAGGACGTGTTCTACGACGTGACGGTGGTGGCCGGCGGCTCTGGGCCGCTGACGGGCGAGGAGCACACCACGTGGGACAGCGGCCTGGTGGTCGACGGCACCAAGGCCGGCACCGCCGCGCTCACCCCGACTGCCGACACCTTCACGCTGACGCTCGACTACGACGAATCGATCTCCATCGTCGACCCGGTGAGCGGTGCGAGCGTGCAGAACGGTCATCGCACCAAAGAGCTCGAAGTGGGCCCAGCCGCGGCAGGTGACTGTGGTTGAACGGCGTTGTCCGCGGATGCTGATCGTCGCCGCGCTCCTGGCGCCTTTATGGATCGCCGCGGTTCCCACGTCGGTGTCCGCACATCGTGCCAGCTCGGAGGTGCGCTACGGGATCTACGCAATTCGGAACAAGGGCAACACTTCGACCATCTGCGTGGACGACGAGGTGCCGATCAGCGTGTACGTCGACCGAGCGCTGTTCACGGGTAACCAGGGCGACCAGGTGGAGTACATCAACGGAGCACGTGTCGTTGCGGAGATGCCGGCCGACGGTGTCGGCAGAGTGAACCCGATCGCCACCAACACCGGTCTCGGCGTCAACCGTCCCGGCGAAATTCTGTTCACGTTCACGGCACTCAAAGAAGGCACCACCAGCATCAGGTTCACGGGGAAGATCGATCAGGTGTGGTGGGGGTCGCTGCTCGGCCTCAGGATCAGGCCCCCACGTCGAGACATCGTCCAGACAACGATTCAGCTGAAAGTGGAGTCGTGCGCATACAAGGTCACGGCGTTCTCACACTTCTCCGCGCAAGGCGTGACCTTGGTCGGCTCGATCGAGGGCGGGCTGAAGCGCGATGCCGATGGTCACCTCACCGGAGTGGCAAGGATGATCTGGATTCCTGTCATCGCTGTAGCCGGGCAGTGCAGCTCCGTTATCTCTGTGCAGAGCAGCGACGTTGAGCTGGCCGGCGTCATCGAGGACGGTGAGTTGACGGTGGAGATCACCCATTTTCTCACGGCGCTGTCGAACGTGGGAGGTTGCCCGGCAGGCGTGAACGATTCCGCTCAGGTCACCGCCAGCGCGGTGACGGTGACCGTGCCGGCCAGCGGCGGTGGCGCGCGTCAACCGCAGAACCTCGAATCATCGTCGTACTACGCGATGACGGGCGACGCCCTTGTGGTCGCCACACGGATCACGCCGAAATGAGCGCCACCGACACACCCACCGCGTGGCTCTGGGCGTCCCTCGTCTGCGTGGCTCTGGTGACGTCGGCGTGCTCGGACTCTGGATCGGGCTCGGGCTCCGGCTCACCGGTTGGCAGCACGGTTGACGACACCTCGATGAAGGCGACGACTGCCGACGGCACCGCCTCCGACGAGTCCGTTCCCGGCGACGAACCCGCCGACGAACTGTTTGCGGAGGGAGACCTGGTGCTCGGGACGGGCGACTTCACGCTCCCCCGGACCGACGATGGTCTCGGGGACCTGAACAGCTACCGCGCAACGCTGGTGCTGTCCTTCGACGGCACCCGCGCCGGTGCGCCGGAGGCGTGGTCCACCACGTACACGATGCTGGCCACGAAGGACCCCGCGACGCGGCACCTGACCATCGAGAAGTCGGGCGACCTGCCCGATGTGCGCACCGTCGTGATGGCTGAGGCCGAAGGGGTCGTGTACGAACGAGTCGGTGATGATGCGTGCTCGGCCAGGGTCGTCGAGGTGGGGACATCGCTGGGCGAGCAGATGGAACCGGCCGGCTTTCTCACCCGGGTGTACGGCGCCACAGCTGTGGGCAGCGAGACGATTGCCGGTGTCGCTGCCGATCACTACACGTTCGACGACCAGGCACTCGGTCAACAGGACATCGCGCCGTCGACGGGTGAGGTGTGGGTCGCACCGGACAGCGCTCTGGTCGTCAAATACCTGCTCAGCACCGACGGCGGGCCGGAGTACTTCGGTGAGGGCGGGGCAGGGACCGTGTCGTGGGACTACCAGCTCACTGACATCGACGCACCCGTCGAATCCACTGTGCCGGAGGGTTGCCCGGCCGGTGTGGTGACGGCTCCGACGTTGCCCGACGCCACCAACGTGTCGTCGCTGCCCGGCGTGCTCACGTACGAGACGGCAAGCAGCGTCGCCGATGCATCGGCGTTCTACGTCGAGCAGCTCGCAGCACTCGGATGGGTGCCGGCGGAAACCCCAGCCGTGAGTGAGTCGGTGGTGTTCCAAACGTACCAACGCGCCGATCAGACCCTCACTGTCCTCGTCGCCACTGGTGCCGCGGCGACGACAGTGAGCCTGCTGATGGAGCGTTGAACCGTCGGTTGACGGTGCTATCGCCTGGCGACGGCCATTGCGGCATCGACTGCCGATGGCACTGTGGCGGTCTGTGCATACCCGTCGATGAGTCGTATGAGCAGCGCCTCGTCGGCGGCGGAGACGGGCCACACGTCGAGGGGAAAGCGGGTGGCCGCCAGCTCGTCGGGTGCCGAGCCGCTGAACAGCAGGATGGGCCCGGCGTAGCCCGCGTCGCGCATGCGCGCAACGGTCTCGACACCCGACGGCGTAGGCACCGCGAGGTTGAGGATGATCACGTCGGGCATGTGCTTCTTCAGCTTGGCGAGGGCGGCCGCACCGCTGTGCGCCAGGGTCACCCGGTGGCTGCTCTGCTTGAGACGGGCGCGGAGTGCCGTACGGCTGGCGGCCTCGTTGTCGACCACGAGGATGTCGAGACCGCGCGGGTCGTCGAGCAGAGGACGCACAGGTGCGGTGGGCGTCGCGTGCTCCGCCAACCAATCGACGATGAGCTGAGCCGGGGCCGGCCGTGCAATGGTGAAGCCCTGCACATAGTCGATGCCCATGGTCAGCAGTCGAGCTCTGACTGCCTCGTCCTCGACGCCTTCGGCCACCACCGTCAGGCCGAGGCTGTGCGCGAGGTCGATGATCGAGCGAACGATGCGCTCGGTGCGGGTGTCGATGTCGAGGTCGAGGATGAACGACCGGTCGATCTTCAGCTCGTCGACGGGCAGCTGCCTGAGATAGGTGAGCGACGAGTAGCCGGTGCCGAAGTCGTCGATGGAGATGCGGATGCCGGTGGTGCGCAACGCGTCGAGTGCGGCCAGGATCGCCGGGTTGCTGCCGTCGGCGAGCGCAGTCTCGGTGATCTCGAGCGTGAGCGCTTCCGCAGGCAGACCTGCCTCGGCCAGGATGAGCTCGATCCGATCCGCGAGGCCCGGGGTGGCGAGCAGGGTGCCGGAGAGGTTGACTGCCACAGAGACCGGAATGCCGTCGGCCCGCCACTGAGCCGTCTGTTGCGCGGCCAGCGTCATCACGTGCGTGGTGAGCGCGCCGATCAGCCCGTTCTGCTCGGCGAGCACGACGAACTGCTCGGGCGGCACCGCGCCGCGCTCGGGATGCGTCCAGCGGGCGAGCGCCTCGCAGTGCCGAAGGTGCCCGTCGCGATCGACGACAGGCTGATACGCGACCGTGACGGTGCCGTCGGCGATGGCTCGGCGCAGGTCACTCACCAGGCCGAGCTCGTCACGCATCGGAGCGTCGGCGCCCGGAATGTGCAGGGCCCAACCGCCGGCGAGCGTCTTCGCCTGCTCCGCGGCTGCTGCGGCCTGTTGCACGAGCGTCTCACCATCGGCGTCCTCGAAGCTGGCGACGACTCCGAGGCGTGCGGACACGTACACGGCGTTGCCGTCGATCCAGTACGGCCGAGCAAGTCCCCGGCGGAGCTCGACCGCAAGCGCGACTGCATCCATCGGTGTGCGCATCGCGTACGTGAGCAGTGCGAACTCGTCGCCGCCGAGCCGAGCGACCAGGTCGCCGCCACGGACGAGCGCGGTCAGTCGCGCGCTGGCCTCGCGAAGGACGAGATCACCGGCGAGGTGGCCGAGGCCGGCGTTCACCTGGTGGAAACGGTCGAGGTTGACGACGAGCAGCGCCATGTTCTGCACGTGGCGTTGCGGCAAGCGGAGTGCGTCGTCGAGTCGTTGATGGAACAGCTGTCGGTTGGCGAGGCCGGTGAGGTCGTCGTACGAGCCACGTCGGGCGAGCGCAGCCTCGATGGCGTGGCGCGTCGTGAGGTCTTCGATCTGTGCGATCACCCGCAGCAGTTCGCCGTCGTTGTCGCGCACGGCGACCACCGTGGTCCGGGCCCACACGTGCTCGCCGGTCGCTGTTACGTAGCGCTTGTCGATACTGAAGCCGGAGGTCGTGCCCTCCGCCACGCTGCGCATCCGAGTGGCGCTGTTGACGAGGTCCTCAGGCGCGGTGACGTCCTGGAACGACAGCGTGGACAATTCCTCCGGCGAGCGATCGAGAAAGGCGCAGAAGGCGTCGTTGACCTCGAGGAAGTGACCGGCTTCGTCGGTGATGGCCATGCCGACGTTCGCTCGCCGGAACGCGGCGTCGATGATGAGCGCCGGATCGATGCCCGCAATGCCGTCCCGGTCGGCAACTGACTCGCGTGAGCGGGTCGACTGATGGGTCCCCGCTCGCCCTCGCCCATCACGCATGGCTCACCCGATTCCTTGAGCGCCACGAGAGTCCACCTTGCCGGGTCCGAGAACCGACGTGACTCGAGGAGATTAGCGCACCCGTCATCAAAAGGCCAGGGTCACCGATGCTCGTGGCGTGCAGCGGACCGCCGGCCACGACGGGCGGCGCGCCGTTGGATACGGCCGCCGCATCGAGGTACACCTGCGCGTCGACGCCGGTGGGAAGGCACGCCCGCCCGAGATCGTTCCGGTGGTCGTGGCCGCCTACGAACTGACGCCACGTGAACGCGACGTGGCACGGTTGGTGCTGCAAGGTGTCGACACCAAGGAGATCGCAGCGCTGCTGCACATGTCGGCGTACACGCTGCAGGATCAGGTGAAGGCGATCTTCGAGAAGGCCGGCGTGCGCAGCCGTCGTGAGCTGATGGCCACCGTGTTCTTCGATCAGCACGTGCCCCGCATGGGCAACGTCCTTGCCCCCGACGGCTGGTTCTCCGACCCGATCCAGTCATGGCAGATCGGCCGCAGCACAGACAGCTCCGTCACCGGTTCGGCCACTCAGGTACCCGAGACATTCGGCCGGGTCCAACCAAACTGGGCCTTCGTGTCGCGGCCCTGACGCCTCACACCGAGGTCAGGCCCGCGACAAGTATGAACGTCGCTGGAGAATGAGGTGACACAACTCCCTGTCTTGGTGGTGTTGTGAGACCTGCTCGCCGGGTTGTTGGGTACGGTTGGCGGCAAGTGACGAATCTGCATCAACGGGGGCGGGCCCGCTGTCGGCGGCTGGTTTTGCTCGCACGATTCGAGCCGATCATCCGCTTCCGGCAGGGCGAACACTTCCTGCCGGCGTCGGTCGAAGCGTTGCCAGCGCCCTGTGAACTCTGGGAACGAACCGGTCCTGATCGAGCGTGGAGCCGAGTTGTCACGGACCCGACTGGAGGTCGATCACGATCCTCGGCGGACCATCGGGGACAACCACGTCGAAGGGATACATCGCATCGAGCTCGACAACCCAGGTCGAGGACCCATCGGCGTTTGCAGTTCTGGTCATCTTCAAGATGTGGCTGGCGCCGGTCGGGATAATTTCGGTCGGGCCGGTGTAACCCTCGCCAGCGTCGCTCGGCATCATCGCTCCGACTTTGACGAGGAGAACCGCTGCACCCACGGTCGGAGCGGGGTCATCGACGTATTGGACGTCCCACCCAGGGAACCCGGTCGGATCCTCGAGTTTGCCGCCGAAACGAATGGTGATCGATTCGGAGCACGAGGCTGCGGCGGCCACGATGTCGGATCCGAAGAGTGGCGAAATCGTCAGCGTCGCAGCCGAGAGCTTTGGTTCGGTGTCACCGTCGACGACGCACGTCGCTGCTGTCGTCGGCGCAGCAGAGGCGGTCGTCGTCGACGCCCGAACAGTGGTGGGCGGAGGTGAAGTCGTCGTTGGCGCCGCGGTCTCCGGTGGGGTCGACTCGACAACCGCTTCGGTCGTCACCACGGAGTCGGTGGCCGGACTCGACGAGTCCGAGCTAGAACAGGCCGCAAGACCGAAAACGAACACAGCCGCGAATGCCAACCGGTGAGTCATGGCGAAATTGAAGCACAGTTCACGACCCGACAAGTTCCTCGGCTCTTGTGGACGAAGTACTTTGGCCGTATGTCGCCGGTCCAGATTGTCAACGCGTTCATAGCTGCCATCGAAGCGAAGGACATCGACAACGCAGTGTCCATGATGTCGGAGACGATCTCGTACGAGAACGTGCCGATTGCGCCGATCAGCGGCCGCGAGAACGTGGCTGCCACACTCAGGATGTTCCTCAATCCGGCATCGAATGTCGACTGGCAGATCGTGAGCCAGTGGGCCGTCGGTCGCACGGTCATCAACGAGCGAGTCGACCGCTTCCAGATCGGAGACGGCTGGCTGGAGCTGCCGGTCGCCGGCATCTTCGAGATCGACGACAACGACCAGATCGTGATGTGGCGCGACTACTTCGACATGGACACGTACGTTCGCCGCTTGGCTGCACTGACCGGCTCCTGAACGCCGGCCAGTGAACCTGCGAGCCGGCTTCCTGGGCCGGCTTCGGGCCTCGTGTCGCGGCCCTGGCCGAGTCACACAGATGTCAGGCCGCGACACGTGCGATTGTTAACAGCGAAACGGACCCATCCTTGACGGCGACCGGCACTCACTGAGGTTGTTGGGTTCAGTCGGTAGCCAGCTACGAATCTGCATCAACGGGCGCTAGTCCACGGTCGGCCGCTCGTTTGCTCGCACGGTTCGAGCCGGTCATCCGCTTCAACCAGGGCGAATACTTCCTACCGGCGTCGGTCGAAGCGTTCGCCGGCGCATGTGAGCTCGGCGCTGACGTGATCGTCGCCGGTGGTCGGTTGCTCGTGTTGGGCTTCTGGCGAACTGGCGCGCGCTGGTGGTGGTCGGAATCCTGCTGACAATCGTCGGCGTGTTCTTCGTGGCCAACCTTCGCGAACTGCGCCGCAACTGACGAGGCAGGGCGGGTATCAGCTCAGTACCCGTATATCGTCGACGGGTGCAGCACGGCGCCGACGCGGAGGCGTTCACGATCCACGATGGTGAGCCCGGCCGAGTCGCAGACGTCGTTCCAGGAGTTCTCGATGGTGTCGATCTGCTCGTCGATGACGGTCCGCGCATCGCTGGTGTCGAGGTGGAATACGTAGGCCACATCGACGCACACCGCGAGCTAGCTGTTGCGCATACCTGCTCGATCGATGGTCATCGCCTGCGTGGTCTCCCCGCCCGAACGCAACCATGGGCACACGTCGTACGCGGGAGAACTTTGCGATCACGTGCAGGTTCCCGTCACGAAGAACTGCCTTGGGTCGCGCGCCACCAATGGAGGTGCCGTGCAGCAACGCCCGGTCGAGTTCGGGGACAGTGGGATGCCGGCCAGCACCTTGTCGGCTGACGCCATCAGCTCGTCGACAGTGCCCGTTTCGTGGTCGCGTGCGATGTAGTCGGTGGCTTCTAGCTGGAAGTCGAGCGCTCCGATGCGATTCGAGCCCGATTGCAGCAGGAAGGTGAGCAACCCGAGCTCGCCTTCGCCGGCCGGGCCGGCGAGCAGCCGGTTCTCGATGACGCGCTGGCCCCAACCGTCGGGAGCCGCGTCGCGGACGCACCCGGCGACCGTGCCGATGAGCGGAAACTGCGGGCCACCGACCAGAGGAAGCTCGGGCAGGTGCAGCGGCACAGCGGTATCTGCTGCGAGGTAGCGACGACCGTAGGTGAACACCACGCTGCCGCCCTCTTGGCCGAGCCGACCGACCACCACCGGCTGGTGGGCACCTGGCAGCCACCACCAGACGAACGCCGTCTCGGGCGGGGCCGTGCGGTTGTCAGAAGTCATCGTCGCGCCCAGTGAGGCGTACCGGCTCGGGCAGCTGCGCCAGCATGTCGTCGACACGGGCTGCCTCGAGGCGGCGGCGGTCAGGGTCGGGGTGGAAGAGGGCGACACCGAGAAGAGTCGCTGCTTCCAACGCGGAACCCAGCGCTACGCCTGGATCGCCGGCCTCGATCTTTTGGATGGTCGTTCGGCTCGCGCCCACCCGCTGCGCCAGTTGGGCGACGGTGAGGCGCCGACGCTGGCGTGCCAGCCGCATGCGGGCGCCCAACAGCTGCAGGGCTTCCGTCGTGGCAAAGGAACGAGCGATGACAGCCATCGCTGACTAGTTCAATGGTCATGAAGTACTGTGCCGACCATCTTTCTAGTCACGTGTGGTCAGTGGTGGTCTCCGGAGCCGGGCAGCACGCCGGCGAGCGACCACAGTGCGCCAAAGAGCACGGCGCCAACTATGAGCGCCCCGGTCAGGCTTCGCCGGTTCAGTACCCGACGGTCTTCTCGCAAACAGAAGCTGACATAGGCGACGACGAAACCAACGCTGGCGAGTACAGCTCCCGCTCGTGGACCGTCGAGGAAGTGTTGCGTGGAGCCCGACATCATCCCGGTCCCGAGGGAAACCACGGTGGAGATGGCGAGAAACCTTGCGAGCCGACGGTCGACGCGAAAGCCAGCCTCGATCAGAAACTTCATGCAGTAGACCAGGGTCCCAGCGAAGATCAGAGCGCCGTACTTGATCGGGCTCCCACCGAGCGTGCTGGCGTGTACGACGCTGCCCGACACCATCGCGATGCCGACGTACTGGGCGGTGTGGGCGAGGAATGCCCTGACGAGAAACGGGTCATTGCCCACACCATCGACAAGGCTGCTCTCGCTCGAGCTCGCGTCGCGCGGGCGACCCTGGCTCACACCGTCGGCGTCGGTCACAACTGATTCGGTGGTCATGTTCGGCTCCCAAGGGTGGACGCTGTGTCGGGGACGACTCTCATCACGGACCTTTCGATGAACGCAAAGTGTTTGATTGAAGGTCTCTCCCACTCGATGGAGCCGGACTGCCGAGACCGATGGGCGGTCCGTGATGGCGACAGTTCCGTGTTGGGATACTCCCCTTCAGGGCCGCGACTCTAACCCCGCCGCACATCACATGCAACAAATGCCATGTTCTCAGCAGCGGTTATTCCCGCGCATCAGCCGTCAGCACGACGCCCGCTCACTCGCCCGCTCAGGATCGCCACGGCCGAGGCGACGATCCACACATCGCCTGCGGTCAGGCCGATGCGCTGGAACAGCCCGCTCAAGTCGCCGACCGAGCTGAGCAACAGTGAGGTTCCCGAGACGGCGCCGGCGATGACCCCGGCGCTGGCCAGGCGTCGGTGACCATTGCGCATGAGCGGCCGGTACGCGAGCAACGGTGTTGCAGCAAGAGTGACGTAGCCCAGCACGGCGAATGCAGCATGCAGCGAATCGACGGCGGACGAGTGGTCCAACGGGGCCAGCGCCACCCCGATGGTTGCCAGGCCCGTGACCGTCGCGGTGATCCATGCCGGGCCGGGCACGACCTGGCGCAACGCAGCGGCGTAGACCGGCACCCCGAGCCCGAACGCAACGAAGCCGGCCGTCATCAACGGCCGGGTGTGGGCGCCGATGGCGGCGAGCCGGCTGATGGCATCGTGGACCGGTGAGAGGTTGTCGGCCAACACGGCACCTGCGGCCCAGGCGGCGACGAACCCGACCGGGCCGACAACTCCGCCGAGCGCCAACAATCGGCGCGACGACCTGCCGGATGAGGCGAATGCAGGTTCTGTCATGCAGCAGTGTGACACCGCTGCCGGCGGGTTGGAGCATTCACTCGCCCGCTGGCAGGGGTCGGGCGAGACCGCCACAACTCGGTGAGCACCAGGTGCGGTCCGGTGAGCGCGGCAAGACCGATGAAGACCAGTCGTGCCGCTGGGGCCGCCGGCTCGGCCAATTGCCAGACCAGCATGCCGGCAACCAGCGTCCCCACCGTCGCCCCCACCGCACGGGTCCACGACTGGCGATCGATGTCGAGGGTGATCAGATGGCGGGGAGCGTGCCACAACGCGAAGTAGATCGCGAACGAGACCAGAGGATGAACAGTGGCGGCCAGGAGAGCGATGGTCACCATCTCGACGACGGCGGAATATCGACGGATCCGCAGCGCCGCCACGCCGGCCACGAGGCCGGCGACGAACGCTGGAGCGGCGATGATCGAACCGAAGAGCGCGACCTGGGCGCTGTTGAGAGCGGCGGTCCCGAGCATGAGATCCGACAGCACCGGCGTCACGATCCCTGCATGCAGCATCAGCGGCAGGCCGATGGCGAAGCCGGCTGTCGCCGCTCCCAACAGGTCGCCGGCGCCGGCGAGATCACGATGATGAACGCCGTCCCCGCGAGCAAAGTGGTACCACGATGCTGCGAAGAAGGCGACGACGCCGAGAAACGGCACCGCGAGCCACACCACCACGATGCCAAGTGAAGCGGCGAGGTACAGCCCGAAGAACAGCGTTGGTTTCGTGAGCCGTGGCCCGATCACGATGTCGAGTGCACCGTGGGGTAGGCCGACGGCGATGGCGACGATCACGATCGTCCAGGCAGCAGCCGGGCTCGGTGTCCATCCGCCGAGCGTCGCGATCAACGTCGCCACGGCAACACACACTGCAACGCGGTGACGTTGCTGCTCGAGCCGATGGCGACGGCTCATCCCGGGCGTCAGGTTCATCACGCGCGCCTCTCTGTGTAAGTGGACGTCCCGGCACCCGTGGCGGGTGCCGGGCCGTTCAGACGAAACCTGACGTTCAGACGAAACCTGGAGATGAACGTCAGGAGCCGAGGATCTCGCTGGCATCGTCGGGGATGCGAGCCACGGGGTGCTCGCTGCCACCGGTACCGGCTTCGACATAACCATCTTCTCGGGACTTGGCCAGCGCAATGGCAAGCACGAGTAGACCGAACAACGGCTTGGCGAGCACGTCGCCGAGCGAGTACATCACTTGCCGGGCGACCTCGGCCTTGGCCTGGTCGTCGATCAGCGAAGGAAGCATGTACGCAATTGGGTAGACGCCCCATGTGATGACGATGATGTACCGCAGGGCGCTGAGCAGCTTCTTGACGCCGGCGCTCTGGCGCTCGAGGGACTTTCCGAGCTCGACGAAGAGCACGAACAGGATGTAGAGGAACGGAATCGTCGAGGCGACGGCCCATACCGTGCGAGCGGTGCTGTCGGCGGCCGAGATCTCGCCCGGGTAGCCCAGCGCGATCATCGCCACGGCAGCGACCGAGAGGCGGACCAGCAGGCTGCGGGTCTTGGCACTGGACAGCTTGAGCACGACGACGAGCTCAGCGAGCAGCAGCGGAACGGTGAGCAACCAGTCCACGTACCGGTAGCCCTCGTTGAACGGCTTGCCGTCCTGAACGAACTTTCCGTCGGTGAAGCTGAACGCATCGTTCCAGGATCCGAAGATGCGGACGTAGTGGTAGAGAGCAATGCCGACCACCAAGGTCGACAGGGTGATGGCCATGCGGTGTTGAGGCGCTACTCGGCTCCGCACGAGCAGGAAGAACAGCAATGCCGCTCCCATGCTCGCAATGACGAATGAGAACGAGTTGTACACCAGGTTGAACTGGGTCTCGCTCAGGGTGACTTCCATGTGAACGCTCCTTTGAAGG
>Ga0105047_10000132_pt1 | contig 104211 bp, 93 predicted proteins | sample MAT04_FD_78384 | JGI IMG/M metagenome (GOLD analysis project Ga0105047, IMG submission 78384) | Freshwater microbial communities from Lake Fryxell liftoff mats and glacier meltwater in Antarctica - MAT-04 (megahit assembly) | ecosystem: Environmental > Aquatic > Freshwater > Ice > Liftoff... | reverse complement strand
TTTTATGTAATGGTCAAAGTACTTCATTATGTGTACCGGCAGGATCGTCGGGCTATATTTGGAGCAACGGCGCTACCAATAATTGTGTAACCATATCCGTCGCTGGAACCTATACCGTCACGATAACCGACTTGAATGGATGTACATCGAGTTGCAGCCAAACAGTAATAGAAAATTCATTGACATGTATTATCAGCGGCTCAAATGTTTTATGTAATGGTCAAAGTACTTCATTATGTGTACCGGCAGGATCGTCAAACTATTTGTGGAGCAACGGTGCTACAACAAACTGTATTTCTGTGAGTTCTGCAGGTATTTTTACCGTGACTATCACATCTACAAATGGGTGTATATCTGTTTGTAGTCAAAATGTAACTGTAACTTCAGTTCCGGTTTGTAGTATTTCCGGATTAAATGTCATTTGTGAAGGTCAGTCAACTGTTCTTTGTGTCGAACAAAGAGCAACAGCTTATCTTTGGAGCACTGGAGCCACAACAAATTGTATAACTGTTTCATTAGGAGCGACCTATAATGTAACGGTAACATCTGCTGATGGGTGCACTTCTATATGTAGTCGCACTGTAACTGTAAATCAAATTCCGACATGCAGTATCACAGGACCTAGTTCCTTTTGTACAGGTCAGTCTGCACAAATATGTGCCTCTCCCGGAGCATCTACATATATATGGAGTAACGGAGCATCTACTAGTTGTATTTTAGTTAATTTTGCAGGTACATATAGCGTCACAATAACAGCAGCTAATGGCTGCACAGCATCTTGCATGCAAACAATACAAATTAGTCCTGCACCGGTATGTAGTATTAGCGGGATAAATTATTTTTGTGAGGGACAGACATCAGAACTATGTACCTCACTTGGAGGACAGGCTTATCTTTGGAACAATGGAGCTACTACCAGGTGTATTTCAATAAACGCATCAGGAACCTATATGGTAACCATAACAGCAGAGAACGGATGTACTTCATCCTGCGAACAAAATGTAACAGTTTATCCTTTGCCTACTTGTACTATTACTGGAAATAATTCCTTATGTGATGGTCAGACGATGGAGATGTGCACGGATTTTGCAGTTTCCTATATTTGGAGCACTGGAGAAACTGGTCGGTGTATTACTGTATCTGAACCTGGCATATATTCTGTCACCTCCACAAACATCAGAGGATGTGTAACTATATGCAGCAAAACAATAACTTTAAATCCATTACCAACTTGCAACATCATTGGATTTGATACTTTTTGTGGGGGAGAATCATCAGAAATTTGCTCAACTACCGAGGCATCATCTTATTTGTGGAGCACTGGTGCTACAACCCAATGTATAACTGTCAGCCAATCTGGGAATTATATCATCACCATTACTGATGAAAATGGATGTACAGCATCTTGTAATAAATCAATAATAGCTCACCCCATACCTGTCTGCACGATAGAGGGCAAGAATTCATTTTGCATCGGCGAATCAACCACCATTTGTGTTCCAGTGGGCTTTTCAGCATACCAATGGAATACCGGAGCCACCACGAATTGTATCTTTGTGACCGAGGCAGGTTTCTATGAAGTGACTGTAACGGATTCATATGGATGCACGTCCGTTTGTAATGAAACTATAATTATTCACCCGCTGCCTGATTGTACTATTGAAGGCAATGATTCTTTTTGTGAAGGAACAGCTACAGAGATGTGTGTAGAAGAAGGTTTTGATGATTATTGGTGGTTAAACGGTCAAACGACTCCATGTATTACAGTTACAGAAGCAGGGCTATATGCTATTACTGTCACGGATATAAATGGTTGCGTAAGTACATGCAGCAAATATATCACCGTAGATAGTGCTTCAATTTGTTTGATAACAGGAAGAGATTCCATCTGTTTTGGTGATTCCACTACTTTATGTCTTCCACCAGGTCTCTCTGAATATTGGTGGAGTACCGGCGAAAGCACATCCTGCATTACAGTTACAAAAGCCGGACTTTATTCGATAACGCTGACGTATGACAATGGATGCAGAGGATATTGTAGCAAATATGTTAGTGTTAATCCGGTTTCATATAGTTTTATATCGGGTTTGGATACTATTTGTTTCGGTGATTCTAGTACGCTTTGTCTTCCTGAAAGAATGTTTGGATATACCTGGAGCAATGGTGAAACTAGTAATTGTCTTACAGTTAGAGAAGCAGGCTTGTATACAGTTTCGGCAATAGATACATTTGGATGTACATACAATTATATAAAAAACGTTTTTGTGCATGCTGATTCTTATTCCAACGTAATATCAGCATCAGGGCCAACCGAACTTTGTAAAGGTGAATTTGTAACTCTAAACGGAAATTTGGAAGGAGTATGGAATACGGGATCAATGTTAAGGTCAATCGAAGTGACTTTGCCAGGTGAATACTTTACTACAAAACAGACTGATTGTGGTTTATTTGAATCAAATCATATTGTTGTAGGCATGATACAGGATGTAATCCCATCAGAGATTGAAGCCACAGGTGTAACAACATTTTGTGAAGGAGAGTTTGTTGTATTATCAGGAAATAAAGGCGGTAAATGGAGTACAGGTGAAGAAACAACGACTATTTCTGTGAAATCTTCAGGTGTGTATTACGTTGTCAACTCTAATAAATGTGAAATCGTCACATCAAACAGTATTTCAGTAAAAGTTAATCCTTTACCGATATGTAAGATAGAAGGCAAGGATACATTTTGTGAAGGGCAGTCGACTCAGCTTTGTGCGACAAGCGGGATGGGTTATTATTGGAATACAGAAGAAATTTCCTCTTGTATTGATGTAAATAGAGATGCCACCTATGTTATATCCATTTCAGATTCAAATGGATGTATCAGCACTTGCAGCAAAAAAGTGTCAATGATATTACCTCCTTCTTGTCTAATTACTGGAGATCTGAACCCAAAAGCAGGAAAGAAAACTGCACTTTGTGTCACGGATGAAATGACTTCTTATCTATGGGATACAAAGGAAACTTCCAGATGTATAGGTGTACTATCAACAGGGATAAAGAAGGTCACGGTTACTAATGCTACCGGTTGCTTAGATTCTTGTGAGGTAAAAGTTATATTTGAAGAAGAACTCTCTGATGTTGAAGAAGAATTAGTACAAAGTGAAAAAACGTATTCATATAAAATATATCCAAACCCATCTTACGAAAAAGTTACCATAGAGTTTGAAAGTTCAAGGTCCACACCACATTTTATTATTGAACTCTTTGATGCCAATGGATTTAAAATTAGTACTTTGTACAATGAATCCGCGAAGGGAGGTGTATCGTATTCTAAAGAATTTTACTTCGAAAATCTTACTTCAGGAATGTATATTGTTAAATTAAATGATTTAGACAGAATAACATATAAACGCCTGATATTGATTAAATAGACACTTGCAAACTCAAAATAAAATTTTAGGTCACAAATTTTTTTCTTAAGGTAATAAGTTCGGAAACTTATTACCTTTTTTTTTACAAACGAGCAGTATATATATTTTTAGTTTAAACAGATTTATTCTTCAAGAATGGTCTTTACACAAACTTGATTGAGGAATTACGTCTCAAGACTCCAGGACTTCCCACTTAGATTTAGAATAAATCATAATTATAATATGATCTTTAATCTTTTTTGGGCAAACATTTTTTATGTATTGTGTCAGTATAGAATTTTGTAATTTTTTTCAATTTTTTTTCAAAGTAAGTAAAACCAGTAAATGATGTAAAAGCTTTAGTCAATCGTGTAACAGTTCAGGCATTTAATACAACTATCTTTGTATTATAATAATTACCTGAATATCATATAAATATAACCAACATGAACGAAAGTATAATAAAACTAGCTACAGGTATAATCCTGATCATAGCTACTCTTTTTGGAGGAACAGGATCTTCCACTGATAACTATGAAACCATTTTGTTCAATACCGATAAAGAAGACCATCCTATACTAAAGATGGATACCTCACTATACTTTTATAATACCATTGAAGGAATTAATCTGGCACAATCAAATAATATCCAGGGCAATGAATTTCCTGTAGGACCTTCATGTAAATTTGTTATAGACTAATTTTTAGTATAATAAAGGTTAGAATGGAGGACTGAATATAGTTGAAAGACAAATATAGGTTTAAAGATGACAATCAAATCTAGAGTTGAATGATATGTCAAAAGAATTTGGGGGAATATGAATTGAAAAAGGCTCACAAAAACAGCCGCCGGAAAGAAGAAAGACATTATTCAGTTGCGATCAAAATGAATGGATTTCAAATTATTTAATCCCGGACGGCTGTAGATCGTGATTTATATTTTAGTACCCACTAGTTTAAAGTGTACGATTTCACCATCGAAATTTAAAGTATATCTTAACTCAATAGTGCCATCTCTGAAAAACCCGTTCCCTTTAATATCCGTATATGCTGCAATTTGCTGATTTCTGATATTAATATCCATTGTTCTTTCGGTCTGATTGTCGATATCAGCGTTTAAAGTGTACCAATCAAAACCATCGAAAGGAGCTTCAATGATTACATCGTCGCCTCTGTCAGTGCTGATGATGAGATCAAAAGGTCCGGCAACACCGACTACATGTGCGCGATAAATTCCTACCACAGGAAGGATATTCTCATCTATTTCCTGACATGAAAGAAATGAAATACTCACTAAAACGGAAAAAAGTAATACTCGTATCATAATAACTTCTTTTTAATCAAAACTGCAAAAAGAATTCTTTTGTGAATGGCATAGGGATGGTTTATGTAAATTTTAACTTGTGAAGATCATAATGTTAATTTTGTCTTATAAAAAAGCACCGGAATCTAAATTCAGAAACCGATGCTTTTTGGAAATAAAAATATTGACTTGGAAGTCAAAGGCTTTTACATTTTATCTCACTTCTCCCATTATTGTGAGTATAATAGATTCCTCACTATTGGATGTAACTGTAATGGTTTTTTTAAATACCCCAACCCTTTTCGTATCGTATCTTACTTCTATTTCTGAAGATTGACCGGGAGATATGGCCTCAGTAGGATATTGAGGTACTGTACATCCGCAGGTACCTTTAGCATTGATAATCAAAAGCGGCTCGTCTCCAGTGTTTTTAAAAGAAAATTTTCTCAACGGATCGGCATTTTTTTCAATAATACCATAATCAATAATTACCGTTTTAAAAGTTAATTTCGGACCATCATTTTTTTCAATACCAGAATGGTAAGATTTAGCCTGTAACAATACCGGCATCAAAAACAGCAAGAAGGAATACAAAACATTTTTCATGATAAAAAAATTTTAAAATTAATAATTTGAATACCTGACAAAGGTATGGCAGGATAGAATCACCGCTTGTTAATGAACACGTTGGTTACTGTTATTCACGTGTTAAGCAAGATAAAATTTCTTAATAAGTGATTAAGGAAATATTTTTTATCCAACAATTCATCAAAAAAAGCGAAGTAAAATCTTTTATAATGATGCATGATTTCTGACACGCATGCCAAAATATCATTTTTCTTAGACAGATTTTTTGGGTCAGTTATGCGAATTAAAATTATTAAAAATTTTATCAATTTTTATTACGTCTCAAAGAAGACAAATTTTGGCTATTTTTGCGACTACTTAGTACACGGAGAGATGCATATAACAGGATTTACGTTTATACGAGATGCAGTCAGATTTGATTATCCGATTGTAGAAGCAATCACTTCCATTTTACCGTTGTGTGATGAATTTGTTGTGGCGGTTGGTAATTCTGAAGATGATACAATGGCATTAATTAAATCTATTGATTCGCCCAAAATAAAAATCATTGAAACGGTTTGGGATGAATCACTTAGGAAAGGCGGTCGTGTACTGGCTGTAGAGACGGATAAAGCTTTTCAGGCTGTCATTGATAAATCAGACTGGTGTTTTTATATACAAGGGGATGAAGTGGTTCATGAAAAATATCACGATACCATTTATGCTGAAATGTTAAAATGGAAAGATGAACCTGAAGTTGATGGTCTTTTATTTAATTACAGACATTTTTACGGATCATACGATTATGTGGCAGTAACTTCAGGATGGTATAAAAACGAAATACGAATCATACGGAACAATAAAAAAATATATTCATACCGTGATGCACAGGGATTCAGAAAAGACAACGACAAAATGCTGAAAGTAAAACATATGGATGCTTTTATTAATCATTACGGTTGGGTAAAACCTCCTCAAAATATGCAACTTAAACAACAGTCTTTTCAAAAATTATGGCATAGTGACGAATGGATAGAGAAAAATGTCCCAAATACTGATGCGTTTGATTATACGGGAATTGATAGCCTGAAGCTATTTAATGAGACACATCCATCAGTGATGAAAGCACGTATTGCGCGGCTCAACTGGTCATTTTCACATGACATCACAAGAAATAAAATCACTTTAAAAGAAATATTAAAAGCCTTGTTTAAGGAATATTTAGGCATAGATTTCAGTTATAAAAACTATATAAAAATTTGAGAAGCGGTTTATCTTTACTTTATTAAAACTTTACTTCAAACAACAGAACAAGTAATATTTTCATCTAAACACGTCGAAAATTAGCATTAAAATCTAAACAATTTAATTGCTTTTATTAATATTGCATGATCATCAATAAACAACACAAATATGAAATGGGAAGGCCGCAGGCAAAGCAATAATGTAGAAGACCGCAGAGGTATGAGTAGTGCCGGCAAAATAGCCACCGGCGGTGGAGTAGTGGGTGTAATATTTTTACTGATACAACTCTTTTTGGGTGGAGACAGCGCCCAGATAGCATCCGAGTTGCAAAATCAACTCAGCCAGCCAAGCTCCGGACAGCAAACCACAGAGCTGACACCGGAAGAAAAAGTGGTAGGAGCGTTTGTGTCTACAGTACTGGCAGATACTGAAGATGTCTGGCGGCGATTGTTTCAGGAAAAAGGCATGACATACCGCGAACCCAAGATGGTGCTATTTAAAGAAGTGACACAATCCGCTTGTGGTGGTGCATCCGGCAGCACAGGCCCTTTTTACTGTCCCGGTGATGAGACGCTGTATATGGATATGTCGTTTTTTAACACACTTAGAGAGCGATTTGGGGCTAAAGGGGGAGATTTTGCTATTGCTTACGTCATAGCCCATGAAGTAGGACATCATGTGCAGCATCAACTTGGCGTTTTGGACAAATCTCAATCCCTTAGACAACAACTCCGCACCTCACAGGCCAATAGAGTAGGCGTAGCGACAGAGTTGCAGGCAGATTTTTTTGCCGGGGTATGGTCGCATCATATAAAAAAGTATCTCGATGATGGTGATATAGAAGAGGCAATGAATGCCGCCGCTGCAGTAGGCGATGACAATATCCAAAACGCTACGCAGGGATATACCCAGCCAGAGACTTATACACATGGCACGTCCAAGGAAAGGATGTATTGGTTTAACAGAGGATTTAGTTCAGGAGACCTTGCAAATGGTGATACTTTTGGTGAAATGCTGAAGTAAGTCAAAAACCATTTAAAGGTAATATTTTACACCTTCTGTACATCTATCCTCAGACTTAAAGCATCGGTTATCTCCACAGATTCCCCATTTAACGCTTTTCCCACGATGATATCTATGCCCAAAACTTCGGTTTTGATGTAATCTCCAAATAAGGTCACTGCCGGCCTGATGATATCGTGTTCTTCTATTTCGATGGTGATTTTGTCTGTGACGTTAAATTCTTTTGATTTTCTGATATTTTGTATTCTGTTTACCAACTCCCGTGCTACCCCTTCAGATATCAGATCATCTGTCAAGCTAATGTCCAAAGCTACTGTGATATCTTTATCTACAGCCACCTGCCAACCCGGTATTTCATCAAAACTGATTTCTACGTCATCTGAGGTCAACATAAACCTATCGCCGGCTATATCTATAATGTACTGATTGGACTTCTCCAGTTCGGCAATGGTTTTCTGATCCATTTCCAGAATCATCTGAGCTCCTGCTTTCATGTGTTTACCCAGTGTCTTTCCCAGTGTTTTGAAATTGGCTTTAGCTTTTTTATTGATAAAACCTTCGGTATCTGTGATATATTCTATCTCTTTAACATTGACCTCTGAGAGGATAAGCTCTTTGACGGCGTCTACCTGACTGATGAATGAAGGATCGAGTACAGGCAACAGTATTTTTGTCAAGGGCTGTCTGACCCTTAGTCCTTCTTTCTTTCTTATCGACAAAACTAAAGAAGAAATTCTCTGGGCATAATCCATACGCTGCTCCAGATCTTCATCAATAGCCGAAGTATCAGTCACAGGAAAATATGCTAAATGTACAGATTCAAAGTTTTCCTTTTGGGTGGCGTCATTGAGGTTTTTGTACAACCAATCTGCAAACATCGGTGCTATCGGTGCCATAAGTTTTGATAGCGTTGACAGACATTCATATAAAGTCTGATAAGCGGCTATTTTATCTTGTGAATATTCACCTTTCCAAAATCTTCTTCTACAAAGTCGTACATACCAGTTACTCAGATGTTCATCTACGAAAGTCATTATTTTTCGGGTAGCATTGGTAGGCTCGTAGTCAGAAAATTCGTCTCCAACCTCTTTAACCAATGAATTGAGCAAAGAAATGATCCATCTGTCTATTTCTTGCCTTTCCTCCAACGGAATGTGTTTTTCTTTATAGTTAAAACCATCAATATTGGCATATAAACTGAAAAATGAATAAGTATTAAACAGCGTTCCGAAAAACTTTCGCCTTACTTCATCTATTCCTTCCAGGTCAAACTTTAGATTGTCCCAAGGTTGAGCATTGGAAATCATATACCACCTGGTAGCATCTGCACCATATTCAGCTATGGTTTCGAAAGGGTCGATGACATTGCCCAATCGTTTGGACATTTTAACGCCGTTTTTGTCCAGTACCAGACCATTGGAAACTACATTTCTATAGGCGACTTTCTCAAATACCATACTGGCGATAGCATGGAGTGTAAAAAACCAACCTCTGGTCTGATCCACACCTTCAGCAATAAAATCGGCAGGAAAAGTGATGCCTTTGTCTATAAAATCCCTGTTTTGCATGGGATAATGCCATTGTGCGTATGGCATGGCACCAGAATCAAACCAAACGTCTATCAAATCTAACTCACGTTTCATAGCTTTACCACTTGGCGATACCAGGATGACATCATCTATATATGGTCTGTGGAGATCCTTCGGAATATCCTGGCTCAATCCAAGAGTTTTATTTGCTTTGGATATTGCATGACCCAATTCTTCAATAGATGAAATACACAACTCTTCAGAGACATCATCCGTACGCCAGATAGGCAAAGGAATACCCCAGTATCTTGATCTCGAAAGATTCCAGTCATTCAGATTTTCGAGCCAGTTGCCAAAACGTTTTTCTCCGGTATGTGCTGGCTTCCAGTTGATCGTTTTATTGAGTTCGATCATCTTATCTTTCATTGCTGTACTTCGGATAAACCAGCTATCCAGCGGATAATAAAGTACAGGCTTATCCGTTCGCCAGCAATGCGGATAGGTGTGCACGTATTTTTCTACTTTGAAGGCTTTATTTTCTTCTTTCAACCTGATGGCAATCTCCACATCTACAGACCTTTCAGGTGCTTCACCATCGATGTAGTATTCGTTTTTGACGTATTTTCCTCCTATTTCATCAAGTTCAGCTCTGAATTTTCCTCGCAGATCTACTAAGGGAACCGCATTGCCATTTTCATCCAAAACCAACAAAGGGGGTACTTCGGGATGAGCTTCTTTAGCCACTTTGGCGTCATCAGCCCCAAATGTAGGCGCTGTATGTACTACTCCTGTACCGTCTTCAGTGGTCACAAAATTGCCGGAAATGACCCTGAAGGCATTTTCCGGATTTTGATATGGTAGTGCATATTTCAGTAATTGTTCGTATCGTATACCTTCAAGATCCTGACCCTTACATTCTGTAATCACATAATAAGGTATTTTTTTGTCAGAAGACTGGTAAGACAATAAGTGATCTATGGAATCTGTCTTTTCAAATTTTCCTGCAAACTGTTTTTCAACCAAAGTCTTCGCCAAGACAACATTGATGGGTTTGAACGTATATTGGTTGTAAGTTTTTATCAGAACATAATCTATTTTTGGCCCTACAGTCAGTGCCGTATTGGATGGCAAGGTCCAGGGCGTTGTCGTCCAGGCCAAAATGTATACATCCCCATGATCTTTCAAAAATGTCGGAAGGGTATCCTGTTTGGTTAGAAATTGAGCAACGACGGTGGTATCCGTCACATCCTTGTAACATCCCGGCTGATTAAGTTCATGTGAACTCAATCCTGTGCCCGCTGCCGGCGAGTATGGCTGAATGGAATATCCTTTGTACAGTAATTTTTTATTGTATAGCTGAGCCAATAACCACCAAACCGATTCTATATACTCGTTATTGAAGGTAATATACGGATGGTCTAAATCTACCCAGTATCCCATTTTGCGTGTGATATCGTCCCACTGATCTTTGTATTGCATGACGGTCTCACGACACTTTGCATTATACTCATCAACAGTGATTTTGGTTCCTATATCTTCCTTTGTGATACCGAGTGCTTTCTCTACTGAGAGTTCTATCGGAAGTCCATGAGTATCCCAGCCGCCTTTTCGTTCCACCCGTTTACCATTCATCGTTTGAAATCGACAGAAAATATCTTTGACTGTACGACCCATCACATGGTGAATACCCGGCTTGCCATTGGCTGACGGCGGACCTTCATAAAATACGAAACTATTGTCCACCGGTCTCTGATCTACACTTTTTTTAAATATATCGTTGGCCTCCCAGAAAGATCTGATTTTTTTGTCTATCTCTGGTAAGTTAAGTTGCTTGAGATCATCATTATATTTTGCCATGCGCACTATTTTTATGACGGCACAGAATTTTTATTAAATAAAACCCGAAACGTCCATTTAAAAATGAGTACAAAGGTAAGGATTTTTTAGGGAAAGACGGGAAGATTTGATGATTCAAAACTAAAATCTCACTCTCCTTGATCCTTTTTTTTAATCTGTTTGCCCAGAAGTTTTAAGAATGCAATAAAATCCTTTGGATTTTTGATGGTTTGGCTGTCAATCATATCATGAAATGTATCCATGAACAGATTTATTTTATTCATCTTTTCGTGCAGCTTTTCAGCATTTCTGGTATTCCAGTAATCGCTTTCGTCATGCATATGAAATTCAGTCAGATATTTTACACTTAGATATCTGAGTAGTTCCATAAGTTTTACATGTGACTCAGCACCCGAAAACTGTGTCTTTACAGAAATACTATACAACATATCCAGCGGGTTGAATTCTTCAGTATCTTCTGAAATTTCAGGCGTGGGATCTTCATCATCAAGATTGAGCTTAACAGTGATGACTTTTACTTCACCTGCTTGATGTTTGATCAGGATTTCTTTCATCCATGGGGTATAGATTCTTCCTTCACTATCAAATACCAGACTAACCGGGTCACAATTAGGTGGAGAAAATAGAATGCCATAGTCATTACTGTCTATAGGCGAATCAAAGGTATCATCTGGATATCGCGACTCAAATACTGTGACTTTCCAGCCAAGAATACCGCAGATATCTTCTACCTCTGCTACCAATTGTGGAAGTTGTGCTGCATTTACTAGTCTGCCTTTGTAATGAAAAGATAAACCCATGTATTGTTTTTAAGCTTTTATAGCAAAAGATGTTCAAAGGTAACGTTTTTTATTACTTAACATGTTCAAGAAAAAGATTGATTTTAATATAAATTTTACATCTTAAACTTAGTGATCTTTTCACTGGCCTTTATGTATTCCCCCAATGCTGCGGAACCATACCACGGTATCAACTCAACATCAAAAATACCTTCTTTGGCTGCAGGATTAGTTTCACATATTGCTTTGGCTTCTTCAATTGTTTTTACGTTGAGGATAAACAATCCACGATAGGTGAGGTCATTTTTGCCAAAAGGTCCCGCGACAACCAGTTTTTTTCTTTTACCAATCTGTTGATATTTTCCATGTGTCCCTTAAATAACTTAGCTCTATGATCTTTGTCCTCTATGATGGCGGGGCCGGTTTTTAAAATAACTAAAACATATGATTTCATACCATTGTCATCAGTACCAAGTGAATCAGCCAGAACTTTGACGTATTCGGGATTCACGGTCTGACCTAATAAATGGGCATGTATCAGCAAAAGAAAGGAAAATGAAATTATTAATGACTTCATGATGTATTAAAATTAATTTTGTAAAATTACGGTATATTTTTTTTTCAAAACGGACATTTTATAAAAACCTATGATTTGAAAAAATCAATATCGCCATACAACGCCTTCTTAGGTATAACAATAATTCATTTGGTATACTTAATCCTTTCATTCGTTTTTGGAGGAATTTATACCCTTGATTCTCCTGAATACATCCAAACAGCCGTAAATTTACTACAAAACGGTATTAGTTATGCTGGAAATCTTGGTGTAGAAAATCCTACTCCCGAATTGTATTCCCTCAGACCGCCGGGTTATGGAATATTTATTTTGATTGGTTCATTTTTTTCAAAAAACCATTATTTTATTATTTTATTACAGAACATTTTTAGCATTTTTATTTTTTATTTTGTTTATAAATTTCTATTTAAAAAAATCAGTTACTCGGAGGGTTTGATCTGGTTTTGGGTCGGAATGATATTTTTTCCGGTATACTTTATATTGGTCAATATGATCATGGCTGATGCTCTTTTAGCATTTGTTTTGGTAATGGCTGTGTACAGTTTACAAAAGTATATTGAGAGCAATTATTGGGTGTATATTTTAGTGTTTAATTTGCTTCTTGGCTTAAGTTTATTGATGAAGCCAGTCATGATGTATTTCTGGATTCCCAATCTACTATTTTCAGGGTATTTGTACTTCAGGTATACATCATTGAATATAATTATAGCAGCATTTATTTTGCCATTGGTGGCAGGAGTCTGGAGCTTCAGAAACTATCAGCAGACGGGTTATTTTCATTTTTCATCTATAAAAATGCAAAATCTACTTGAACTAAATGCCGGAGCTGTGATCAGTTACAAGTATGCGTATGAAACCATGAAAGATCATAGAAAATTTATAAGATCAGAATCCGATAAGATTAATTCATATAAAGAGAAAGCCCAATTTCTGCTGCAGACAGCCGAAGACACTATTTTTAATAATAAAGTCATTTATACATATCTTCATTTAAAAGGTATGGCCAACTTTATGCTAGCTCCCGGTCGTGTGGATATCGAAACATTCTTCAAATGTAGTCCTGAAAAAGAAATCAGCCTTTTGTATGAAATCGAAAAAAGAGGCTTAAAATCAGGCCTACAGTATTATTTTTCAAATGTAGATTTTATGATGTTTCTAGTTGTCCTGTTGATTTTTGTATGGAATGTACTTTGTCTGCCCCTATTATTATTTTCTTTTTTTAATAGCAAACTTCCACTGCCCTTAAGAATATTTATCTTCATTTTACTCGCATATATTGTTTTTGTAAGTGGTCCGGGTGGATACGCCAGATTCAAAACTGCCATTTATCCTATTATTCTTATCCTATTGCCTTTTGGTGCCGACAAGATGAAACAAAAAATTATGGTTTATAGAAAAGGCTGGAATAAATTACCAGCCTTTTAACATGTTTAAAGAAAAACTTTCTACTTTTCATCGTCTTCTCCATCTGTTATATCTTGTACTAGATTATTTAAATCTTTGGTTGCTTTTTCAAGCTTTTCTACATCTTTGTTTTTTTGAATTTCAGGTTTGGCTATAGAATTAACTGATTTTTCTGAAAATGTAAACCCTTTTGCGTCAGTGCCAATATATATAGTGTCCCCTGCGGAAAACTTACCACTGAGTACACTTTTGGCCAACTCATTGATGATTTCTTTTTGTATCACTCTCGTCATTGGCCTTGCGCCAAATTGAGGTTCGTATCCCAAATCTGCCAGCAAAGTCATGGCTGCTTCATCAAATTGAATACCTATCTCTTGTTTAGCCAAATTTTTGGTAAGTTTTTTGATCATCAACAAAGCAATTTGTTTAATTTCAGCTTTTGATAGCGGTAAAAACATGATTTTTTCATCAATCCTGTTGAGAAACTCCGGTCTGAGATTTTCTTTAAGCAAGTCAAATACTTCCACTTTTGTGGTTTCAATGATATCTGCTTTGTGTTTGTCACCAAGTGCATCAAGATCTTCAAAATTTTCCAATATAGTTTCAGATCCCATATTGGAGGTCATGATGATGATCGTATTTTTGAAGTTGGCTACCCTTCCTTTATTGTCCGTGAGTCTTCCGTCATCCAAAACCTGCAAAAGAATGTTGAATGTATCGGGGTGCGCTTTTTCGATTTCGTCTAGCAAGATGATGGAGTAAGGTCTCCTTCTTACAGCCTCAGTAAGTTGACCTCCTTCGTCATAACCAACATATCCCGGAGGCGCGCCTACAAGACGGGAGACAGAATGTTTCTCCTGGTATTCACTCATATCAATACGAGTAATGGCTGATTCATCATCAAAAAGAACTTCTGCCAATGCTTTGGCCAACTCTGTTTTACCTACGCCGGTTGGCCCAAGAAATATGAAGGAACCAATAGGCTTTTTCTCATCCTGTAGACCTGCACGACTCCTTCTCACCGCATCTGCCACAGCTTCGACTGCTTCCTTTTGTCCTATGAGACGTTTGCCTATTTCTGCTTCCAGCGAAAGGAGTTTTGTTTTTTCACTCTGCAACATTTTGGAAACTGGAATCCCAGTCCATTTACTGATGACATCTGCAATATCATTGGCCGTCACCATTTCATTGGTAAAACGACTGTCTTCCGGCAATTTTTCCAGCTTTTCGTTGGCTACTTTAAGTTGGACTTCCTTTTCTTTCAAATCGCCATAACGGATTTTCGCTACTTTTTCGAAATCACTTTCACGTTCGGCTTTTTGGGCTTCGTATTCAAGCTGTTCGATCTGTTTTCTTATATGCTGAATCGTATCTACGATCTCTTTTTCTGATTGCCAGGCAGCTTTAAGAGAGTCCAGTTTTTCTTTTGCATTGGCTATCTGCTCGCTGATAACTTTCAGTTTTTTGTCATCCTTTTCTTTTTTAATGAACTCCCTTTCTATTTCCAATTGTCTGACTTTTCTATCGAGTTCATCTACGTCTTCAGGGACAGAATCCAGTTCCAGCCTAAGTTTTGCAGCAGCCTCATCAATCAGATCAATGGCTTTGTCCGGCAATTTACGCTCTGATATATATCTATGTGACAATTCTGCAGCGGCGATCAATGCTTCATCCAGGATGCCTATCTTGTGATAGACTTCATACTTTTCCTGTATGCCACGTAGTATGGAGATGGTCTCTTCCACGGATGGTTCATCGATATTTACCGTCTGAAATCTTCTAACGAGTGCTTTATCGTTTTCAAAATATTTTTGGTATTCATCCAAGGTGGTTGCTCCTATGGTTCTTAACTCTCCACGAGCCAAGGCTGGTTTTAAGATATTGGCTGCGTCCATGGCTCCCTGACCGCCTCCTGTTCCGATCAATGTGTGTATTTCATCAATAAACATGATCACCTCACCGTCGGAAGCTATGACTTCATTGATGACCGCTTTTAGTCTTTCTTCAAATTCACCTTTGTACTTTGCCCCAGCGACAAGCGCGGCCATATCAAGGGTGAATATCTTTTTTGTTTTTAAGTTTTCCGGCACATCCTGTTGTACTATACGCCACGCAATGCCTTCCACGATGGCGGTCTTACCTACGCCAGGATCACCAAGGAGGATAGGATTGTTCTTTTTTCTTCTGGATAGGATGTGCATTATTCTTCTGATTTCTTCGTCTCTTCCTATGATTGGGTCAAGTTTGCCGCTTTCTGCTCTTTCATTCAAATCTACTGCAAATTTTTTGAGCGAATTGTATTGATTTTCTGCATTCTGGTCCGTAACTTTTCTTCCTTTTCTCAATTCATTGATGGCGATTTTCATTTTGTCTGCGGTCACTCCATGGTTTTTAAGAATCGTCGCTGCCTTATCATTTCCCAGTATTATACCCATAAGCATAAGCTCGATGGATATGAACTCATCTCCAAAATCTTTCAAAAGTTTTTTAGCCGTGGCCAAAGCTTTATTCGCATCATTGGATAGATATTGTTTGTCTCCTCCCTGTACTTTAGGATATTTTTCCAGCTCAACGTTAAGGTCTCTTTTCAGCATAGGCAAGTTTGCCCCCATTTTATTGAGAAGAAATTCAGCCAGTTTTTCATCTGTTTCTATTATTCCTTTTATGATGTGTATGGTATCAACGCCCTGCTGATCTAGTGATCCGGCCAGTTGCTGTGATTTGAGTATAGCTTCCTGAGCGTTTACAGTAAAATTTTCGTATGTCATTGATTTATTTGATTTATGGTTAAAAGTATGTTTTTTTTAAATTCTAAGAACACTTAATACCCATCAAATATTTATCCAAACCAGCAATTCTGTCAAAATGGCAGATGTATTAACTTTCAATAGTCATTTCGTCCCATTTGAAATTTTCATTGCATTATTAAACCTTCACCACTATCTATTGTTAACCAAACTCAAACTGAAATAGTAAAAGATATGGAAAATAAAAAAGGCCATTTTAAAGCAGGAGCTAAAATACCCGTTTTTAAATCTGTAAATGAAAAAGGTGAGCCGGTAACATCAGAATCAATATTGGGACATAAGACCATTTTGTTTTTTTATGGTCAAGATGATAGTCCCACCTGCACGAAAGAAGCTTGTAATCTGAGAGACAATTTCAAAATATTTGACGCTAAAGGATATAAAATCTATGGGGTAAGCAAGGACAATGAAAAAAAACATCAAAAGTTTATATCAAAATATGATTTGCCTTATTCACTAATAGCAGATACAGATTTGTCCGTTATGAATGCATTTGGGTATTACGGGCCTAAAATGTTTATGGGTAAGGAGGTTACTGGGGTGTACAGAGCAACGGTGGTTATTGATGAAGTGGGTACGATCACCCTTATTATCGACAATGTAGTATCAGCAGATCACTCCAATCAATTGAAGGAAGCTTTGGGAATGTAACAGCTATGTTATCCTTCTGGTACTTTTATCGTATATTTTTTTCCTGCCTGTACGGTAAGTTTTGTACTTGTCAGCCATGGATTATAGTATTTCAATAACCGGTATGTAGTGCCATGCTCATGCGCAAAATCTGCCAGACTAAGTATAGTTGCTGTCACTGAAATCGACTTTAGATTTGGATGAGAAATATAATTGTGCTGATCGTCCAGATAATACCCAAAGTCCTGAGGGTTTTTTACTATTTCTTTGATGGCAATAACTCTGAAAAGATATCTTGATGTTTCATCATTGACATTTACGTCGTAGTAGCTGTTTTCTTTCTGTTCAGCCAGTGTTCTGGCAAATGATGTCGGACCTACATTGTATGCGCCGGCCACGTTCGTCCAGCTCCCAAATCTTTTATACAATTGTTTGATGTAACCGCAGGCGGCTTTGGTTGATTTTTCAATGTGCATTCTTTCGTCCACTTCTTCCGAAATCTCTAGTCCCATCTCTGTAGCAGCCGGTTTCATAAACTGCCAGTACCCTTTTGCACTTGCTGACGAAGTCAGATTTCTAAGCCCGCTTTCTGCCACAGCAAGATATTTAAAATCTTCAGGAATTCCATTTTCTTTCAAGATCTTTTCTACGATCGGAAAGTGTTTGTTCGCCATTTTAAGGTTTAGCAATGTGGTGGATTGCCAGTAAGCATTGACACTTAATTCTCTATCCAAACGCTCACGTGTATCTTCGTTTAACGGTACTGGTTCACTTGCAAAATCAAAAGTTCTGTCTAGATTGACCGATTTTATTTGTTGTGGCAGATCAAAAAATTTGGTCAGCACAGTTGATTTGGAAGTATAGGAAATAAAAATAAGCATGGTAAAAATAATACCGGCGACAAATCCAAATAAAGGAAATAATTTATCGTAAGGTTTCATCTGTTTAAATTTTGTTAAGTTGTCCCGATATCCATCGGGATTGTTGAAGTTGTTAAGTTGTTGAAATATCCGTCAGATCTCAATAAACCGCTGGACGTATTTAATCATTCAGGTTTGTATGCAGACCGCTTATGGGGATTTCATGTTTATTTTTTTTATTTATTTTTAAAGTTCAGACCTGCAGGCCCAGCTTGCTTCGAAGCAGGCAAGTTTGGAGCAGGCGGGTGGAATTCGCATGAAAATAATCACCAAGGTTTGTGTACATCATAAATGGATTCATGCTCATTTTATGATATTTATTTTAAATCGGTTCTTGAATGACTCTTGGTCTTTTAAAAATAGGTACTGTGCTGCATGGTTCACCAAACATAATGCTTTGTGCATATGGCTTCAATACAGAAGTGATAAAAGCATAAGCATAGGATGGCACAGGCTTGTGACCACATCCTTTTATAACGATTCTTTGATCCTGATATTGCGCAGCAGTTATATTTTTCAAAGCATTGCGATAATGCATTCTCAAATATTCTTCTTCTGTACCCTGATATGTATCTGCTGCCGAAACGACCAGATGGCTCTCTATCAACATATAAGCCCAAAGTGGTATGATGGCATCAGTACTGCAAATCACCAACACAATTTTTGAATCATAGACTGACCAATCCAAATTCTTAAGTGCTTCTCTAAAGTCTTTTTCCTTTAATATCAAACCATGAAAAAGATAATCCTTTATATCGAATACTGCAAAATCATGTTTTGGGAAAAAATCTTCCAAGTTAATGGTTATAATCCCGCTTTCTGCCACCCTGTTTATCATGGTTATATTTTCCATTTTTTTATTTTCATCCATTTTTATTCTTCTTCATTGACTACAATGGATTTTTCCGGTTTTTGTTCTTCTTCAAGGGGAGCTTGTTCTCCAACCTGATTTTCTATAGGGTCGATTTCTTTAGGTTTGGGTAGGTCTTCTATAGATTTCAGCCCAAAATAATCTGTAAATTTTGACGTGGTACTGTAAAGCAACGGTTTGCCCGGCCCATCACTTCTTCCAGAAATTTCAACCAATTCTTTTTCAAGCAATTTTTGGATGGTATAATCGCTGTTTACTCCTCGGATAGATTCTATTTCTGTTTTTGTGACCGGTTGCTTATACGCTATGATCGCCAATGATTCAAGTGCTGATTTACTTAGTTTTTTATGGGTATTTTGCCGCAAAAATGTGCCAATGGTATGGTGGTAAGCACCTTTAGTCATAAATCTGAACCCGCCGGCTATTTCGATTATTTCAATAGAATAATTTTCGTCCGCATATTTTTCCATCAAAATACCTATCTGATCCGCTACTTCTTCATCTGTAAAAACTGTTCCGAGACTTTCTTCCAACGCATTTTTGATATCATCAAAACTTATGGACGGGCTGGCAGAAAAGATAAGACATTCAATATGTAAGGCTAATTTTTCCAAACTTAAGTTCAATTTAATTACAAATATACCACTTTTTTCTTTGAAGCGTGAGGAAGGGCATGAAGAAAAAAAGAAGATAAATGTAATTACAACTATTCGAGTAAAAGCCCCATACCAGCGCAAGATTCAGTATAATGTAAGGCTGATAAGTCCAACTTGTACCAAAAAGTAAATCAGAACAGCAGTATTTTTAAATAATGATGTTCTATAAGTTTTGTGGATGACGAATGGCAAATTTATAAATTTTGCTTAGTATTTGTGTTTGTCTGGCCTCAATTCAGTCAAAAACTGTACCCATCGAGCATATTAAGAAACAATACGAAGTTGAAAACAACTTTTTATACTCAATATGTAGCTTTTACCACAATCACAAGTAATGCAAAACAAAAATCCCTTGATAATCAATTTGTTATCAAGGGATTTTGTTGACCCACCAGGACTCGAACCTAGAATGACGGTACCAAAAACCGGAGTGTTACCATTACACCATGGGTCATCGCTTTCTTTGCGGGTGCAAAGATAAAAGTATTTTCTTTTATTTTGAAACACTTTACTTACTTTTTTTAAAAAATCCTATCTTTGTATTTAATTATTCTCTTGTCATGAACACTTGGTCTTTGTTTTTGAGATCTTACCCCAAAAACATTAAGTTTTATATCCTATTATTAGCTGGTCTAACAAGCACTCTATTGTTTTCCAAATTTATGATCTGGAATGAAACAAGACCAGGGTTGCGTATTGATGATCCATTACTTTCCTTAATAACGCCGATAGACTTAAGTTTAGCGACAGGAATATTGACAGACCTTCCTATTATTCTGGGTTTGGTTGTGATCACAAAAAAACCATCAAATACCATTTATCTTTTGTTTGCCATAATAGGCATCTGCTGTTTTAGGGCCATGACTTTATATTTTTTTGTTTTGGAGCCACCTGTAGATATTATCCCACTCAAAGACCCTATCCTTGAATCCGTCTTTTATGGCGGATCTGTATTACTAAAAGATTTGTTTTTTTCAGGCCACACGGCAAATTTAATACTGATCGGTTTAATAATTGAACAGGTATGGTTGAAAAGATTTCTTCTCATTTGTGCATTTATGGTGGGTACTATGTTGATTTTACAACATGTGCATTATTCCATCGATGTATTTGCCGCACCTTTTTTTGCTGTTCTTATTTACAAAATAAGTATTTATATGGGCAACAAGACGATTCTTCACGATATGTCGGAAGGAAAAAGATGTACTACCCTGATGCAAGGGTTAGGATTTAAAAATGTATAATCAGGCCCAGACTTTACATCCTTCTGTACAATTGGTGCAAATATCAATCTGATCTCTTCCCTTCAGCAATGATGTCCGAAACCGATGATATTGTGCTCCTCTCCATATTTCTCTGAAATTACCTTTTTTCAAATCTCCGAGTCGATGAATGGCATCTTTATCAAAGCAACATGGTACCACGAGCCCATCCCAAGTGATCACACATGCATGCCACAGTTTCCAGCAGTGATTTAACAATTCGTTTTTGACGGCATAAGTACCATCCTTTTGTTGTTTGTATCTGGAATATTTGTCCATGGTGGGGATTAGATCATTTCCATTTTTATATTCATACACCTGTGCAGTTTTAAGTTTTACTTCATCTACACCGATTTCTTTGGCGAGCCGGTAGATATCCGGTATCTGGTGCTCATTCGGCTTCACTACGAGAAACTGAAAAATGATATGAGGTGTATTGGAATGAAGTGCCTTCTTCCATTTGACTACATTTTTTGCTCCCTGAAGCACGGTCTCCAATTTACCTTCTTTTCTGTAGTTTTCATATGTTTCCTGGGTGGTACCATCTACAGATATGATCATCCTATTCAAACCGGACTCAATGGTTTTTTTAGCATTTTCATCATTCAGAAAATGGCCATTGGTTGATGTTATGGTATAAATGCCTTTGGATGATGCATATTTAACCATATCTAGAAACTTTGGATTGATATATGGTTCACCCTGAAAATAAAATATGAGATACATCAGATCTTTGTACAGATCATCTATAGTATTGCGAAAAAAATCTTCTTTCAGATTTCCGGTTTCCCGCGTAAAACTCCGTAGACCTGATGGACATTCCGGACACCTGAGATTGCATGCAGTAGTAGGCTCAAAGGAGATAGTCATAGGCACTCCCCATTGGATGGGTTTACCTTTGATTTTAGTGAGTTGGTACGACATATACAACATCGTTATATTCCAAACTCTCCTGAAAGTCAGTTTTTTAATAAAATTTACGGTATCTGAAACATTCAAATTCAAAATAGGTTATTTGTCTTTAATAAAAACTGATTTCGGGTTAACGTTTGACTTGGGCTACTGTTGCAAACTGAATATATTTTATGTCTGAAAAGTAGCCCAGCATTAAAATATTAAACAGTACCGGTTTTGCAGATTTACTGGCATTGATTCCTTTATGAATAAGGACTTTGTATCCTGCGTCTTCGTACATTTTTACGATGCTTTTGGTGGTAAAAAATCTAACGTGCGTGATGTCTAAAATACCATTGGCCTGATAGTCCCATTGTTTTTTGAACATCAAAGCAAAAAATGTTCTGAAATATCTGATATTTGGGATTGAACTGATGACTTTTCCTTCAGGCTTCATTTTCATTTTCAACTTACTCAGAATTGTGTAAGGATCATATAAATGTTCTAATACATCATTACATACCACGGTATCAAAATAATTGTCCGGCAATCGATCTATCAACTCATGGGCGTCTCCTATTAAAACTTTATCAAGAAGTTTTGTGGCACGACTACCCTGTGTTTCTTCATATTCTATTCCCCATACTTCGCAGTTATATTTTTTTTTAAGATGAGCAGCATATCCACCTTCTCCACAACCTATTTCGAGGACAACACCAATTTGTTTTGGTAGAAAAGCCACCATTTCTTCTCTTACATTTGAAAAATAACCTTCAGGTTTATCCATAAGGGAATTACTCATTTTATACTAAATTTTTAATCGACCAATAAATGTACAGTTTTAATGTCAGTTAGTAATGTTTTGTTACGTTCTCTAATGTAGATTTTTTTAAAATGTCGTTAAAGCATATCATTTTATTATCCATACAGTTCATAATGTATTTGCGATCTATCATATTTAAGCGTAATCAGAAGATTTGCTACCGCTTCGTCTATCATTTTTGACCAGCCACAGATATAAAATTGTCTTTCAGCATTGATTTGATTAAAGTCTTTCATATAGATATCATGTATATATCCATGATGAAAGTCTGGTTTTTCTTCACGTGACAATGCAACTGAATACTTAAACGATGGATTTTCTTTTGAAAACATTTCAAATTCTTCCCGATACAAAATGTTTTCTTCGCTTCGTGTGCCAAAAATCAGATGAATGCCTTTGAAATCCAATTTATTTGCTTTAATATAATTGATCATGCTTCTGAATGGGGCGACACCAGTACCCGTACAGATCATAACGATCTCTACAGAAAGGTCAATTGGTATGACAAAGCCCCCATCGGGACCTTTAAATTTGATTATCGTGCCAATTTTTACTTCCTCAAATAAATATTTTGTGCCCAAACCTTCCGAAGATCGTACAATGCAGAATTCCAAAATATTGCTTTGATCCGGCCCGTTGGCTATTGAATAACTCCTCCACCTGTGAAGACGTTTTTCACTTACAGGTAGATCCATAGTGATAAACTGGCCGGGAAGAAAATCAAAAATGCCATCACATTGGTCAATCTCCATTTTCATTTCCATGGTTGACTGTGACAAATGTGATATCTCTGTAATTCTACCCTGATACCAAACTGTTGGCATAATTATTTAATATTTATATGTAACTTATAACTGAATGAGCGGGTAATATCTTTCGCTAATAACATTCATATGATGAATTACATGCCCTGAAATAGTAAAACCAATGGCCAAAACGGAGATATCAGATTGAAAAATAAATCCTTCTCTCTGAAGATCTTCCTCTGAAAAGCTACTGTATAATGCTATTGTGGATTTTCTTACCATATCAAACTCATTCAACAAATCATCCAATTTTCTCAAAGCTCCGTGTGCATTGTTTGCAAATAGATTTTCATCAAAACCCGGCAATAGTGTTTTATCATTTCTGGCAATTCGCAATGCCCGATATGAAAATATTCTTTCAGTATCAATAACATGTTGAAGAATATCCCTAATCGTCCATTTACCGGGAGCGTACACCTGATGCCCTATTAGTTTGAGTGTACTTTTTTCTTGAAGGAGGTATTCAATATCATATTTCTGCAAAGCATCGAGAATATCTGATTCTTGAACATAATTGATATATCTTTCAAAATATTCGGGTATTTTATTAATTTGATCTTTATTCATAATGGATATTTTGAGTTAATAAATGTATTTTTCTTTTAGCACTTCCATATGATGCTGGGTATGGTAAGCATTCCACATCAGTATTTCCCTGAGCGTCATTTTTCCCATCAAAGGATGTGGCAAGAGAATAGTATCCATGTCTTTGTCCTTTAGTTTGATGGTTATTTTATTGATACTATCATTGAGCTGAGATAATTCAATGAACCAACTTTGCGCTTGTGTGCTATCAGACTCCGGCATATTTAATGAAAACGGCCCTACCACTCCTCGTGACATTGATAACTTTTCCTTATACCTTTTTACTACATCGTCATATGATCTTGAAGGTCGATTGCTTGTCCCAAACCGCCATTTTAATAAAAAATTTGGCATTCGCAAAGCATTGAGGAGCGGTCTGGTACTCTGAACCAAATGAATAACATGCTGACCGGCAGTCCATTTGCCTTCAGGTTTTTTTACCCAAAAATCAGGGGATGCTCCATCAAATATAGTGCTCAGCAAACTTTCATTTGACTTAAGTTGTTCCGATATTACCTTATTTTCCATACGATTAAAACTGAAATATTTTAAACAATGATGATTTTAGTCTTTATTGGCCAATTGTCCACATGCAGCATCTATATCTTTACCACGGCTTCTTCTCACGGTGACCATTATATCCTGATTTCGTAGGTGCCTTGAAAATAAATTGATTTTGTCTTCGTCTGCTTTTATATATTCAGACCCATCTATAGGATTGTATTCTATAATATTTACTTTGACAGGAAATGATTTACATAGTTTTACCAGATTTTTTGCATCTTCTAAGCTGTCATTAAAGTTATTGAAAGCTATATATTCGTAACTTATCTTATTTCCTGTTTTTTTATAGAAATAATCCAGGGATTCCATCAAAACCTCTAGATTGTTTTGCTCATTGATAGGCATGATCTCATTTCTTTTTACATCATCGGCAGCATGAAGTGACAAAGCAAGATTAAATTTTACTTCATCGTCTGCCAACTTTTTTATCATTTTGGCAATGCCGGCCGTACTTACCGTAATGCGTCGTGGTGATATGTTCAGACCATATGGTTCTGTGAGTAATGCTATACTTTCCATAGTACTGCTGTAAGCTAGTAAAGGTTCACCCATTCCCATATATACAACGTTGGTCAGAGGATGGCCGTATGTTTCAATACACTGTCTGTTTACTAACACAAACTGGTCGTATATTTCTGCACCATCCAGATTCCGCAATCTTTTCATCTGTCCCGTTGCACAAAATTTACATGTCAGGCTGCAACCTACTTGCGTGGATACACAAACCGTAAATCTATCATCGTCCGGTACAGGAATCAGAACCGATTCAATTTTATGTCCGTCATGGAGGATAAATCTGCTTTTTATTGTCCCATCTGAAGACTTTTGTATTTTATCGGTTTTGATAGCTAGAATTACAAATTTTTCATCAAGAATTTGGCGGAGCGGTTTGGAAAGATTTGTCATTTCATCAAAAGAGTGGGCAGATTTTTGCCACAGCCATTCATAAATCTGCTTGGCCCTGAAAGAAGGTTCTCCCATGTCAGACATGAATGTTCTTATTTCATCTAAAGAGAGTTTTCTGATATCAAGTTTAAAATTTTCACTCATATGGCAAAGATAAAACTAATCACACCCTGATTCCAACTATTTTGGTGAATAATTGATTTTGGCGAATTGTTTTTCAATAATTTCAGCCAATTGACCGATTTTATTTTGGGGAAGATAATTGTATTTAAATTTTAAAGAGAATAATTGACCCAGGTATTCCTGCTCAGTCTGGCCTGGAGTCGGTATAAATATGGCGTGTATATCAAGATTTTCTATGTCCATGATGGTTGAGTAACCAGATCTGGAAATAAGCAGTTGCGAACTGTTGAGTATTTCTTCTACTTCACTCGCCGTAAGCAAACCTCTTATAGAAATGTGTGTAGGAAGTGGTATATCATCATATACTTCTTCTTTTCCTGTGACAAAAAGTATTTTGTATTGCTTTAGGATAATTAATTGTTCTATCAGTTCCTTTTCCAAAATAGACCTTTGTGGCTCAGGACCTGATAACATCACGCAAATATCCCAATTCATGGGTAAAGCCAGTTTTTTTATTCTGGTGATAGGTCCGATAAATATTTTTTTGATGCTGTCACGATGAGTGAGTTCAGGACATAGTGATCTTTCATCAGAATAATCGGGAACTAGGCAAATGTCAAATCTTTTGATAAACCATTGGTGAGTTTTACTTCCTAGAAATGAGATTATTGGATGATTGTGCAATATTTTTACCTGATGTGTCATGTATATATTTTTCACGAAGGAAGATTTGAAACCAAAACGATTGTCTGACAGTATGATGGTTGCATTATAACTTCTGACTATTTTTGATGCATATTTCCTTTCGGCGAAAACAGCTCTAATGAGGGATGGCGTCAACATTAGAATGTTTAAAAAAATGCTTTTGAATGAATACCTGATATTATAAGATGGAAGTTCTTCAAAATTCATATCAGGAAACTCTTCCCTTAGCAAGACTAAAGATGACCCGTCAGATGCAATGATAACCTGTTTGCAGATGGATTTAAGATACTGAATTAGAGGAATACATCTTGTAGCGTGACCAAGCCCCCAATTAAGTGGCGCTATTATCACAATGTCATCAGCGCTAAAATGCCGGGACAATATTTTATGAAAGATTGGGCTAATGGTGTCCATTTCAGGACCTAAAGGTAATTAAATCTACTTTAACTATGATAATCTTATTTCATCATCCGCTTCATCATAAAATTTATATTCAAATAGATGGAAATTAGCATTGCTTGAGATACTTATCCATTTTTTGAATTTGGCATACCATTTCATCTGTACACTTGGAAAGCCATTTTTTAGATAAGCATAAATGAACTGATTGACATGAAGTTTTATTTTCGACTTTGGTCTGGAATTAATGATGTAATCTATATCGCGAACCATATTGTCAATGACGAGAATTGAAGGATTGACTTTGCCCGAACCCTGACATGCCGGGCATAATTCAGTCGTATCAATATTAACTTCAGGTCGTGTACGTTGTCTGGTGATTTGCATCAGACCGAATTTACTTAGCGGGAGAATAGTGTGCTGTGCTCTGTCACTTTCCATGAAGTCACGCATTTTATTGAAAAGACTTGTCTTATTGTCTGCACTACGCATATCAATAAAATCTATGATAATCAATCCACCAATATCTCTTAGACGAAGTTGGCGGGCGATTTCTTCACAAGCTTCCAGATTTACAGCCATCGCAGCTTCTTCCTGATCTTTGCGCTGCATCTTCGGGCCACTATTAACGTCTATAACATGCATCGCTTCTGTATGTTCGATCACGATATAAGCTCCACTACTCATCGTAGATGTTTTGCCAAATGAAGCTTTTATCTGACGGTTGATATCATAGTGATCAAAAATGTGTCTTGATCCTTTATATTGTTGCAGAATCTTGACTTTATCAGGTGCTATCGAACCCATATATTCTTTAATGCTTTGATACATGTCTTTATCATCCACAGTGATTTTGTTAAAATTATCATTGAGGATATCTCGCAGTATCGAAGATGTTTTATCTATTTCACTCAGAATCTTATCAGGTGTTTTGGCTTGTTTGAGTTGATGAAACATCGTTTTCCACTTTTCTTCCAACTCTTTTATATCATTGTGAAGATCAGCCACTTTTTTTCCTTCAGCAGCAGTTCTTACTATTACGCCAAAATTTTTGGGTTTTATACTTTCGACAAGTACCTTTAATCTTTTTCGCTCATCTATCGATCCGATTTTTTTGGATACCGCTACTATATCAGTAAAAGGTGTCAGTACCACATATCTTCCTGGGAGCGTTATCTCACAGCTGAGTCTCGGCCCTTTCGTAGATATAGGCTCCTTAAGTACCTGAACCAGTACGTGCGTATTTTTATCAAAAACCTGATCAATTTTACCAGTTTTGGGATTGTCAGGCTCTAATTCGAAGTTATCCAGCAATGGACTATTATAACTTCCTTTCATGACCGCATTTGTAAATTTAATAAGAGACTTTATTTGCGGTCCCAAATCTGTGTAATGAAGAAAAGCATCTTTGCGATGACCAATATCCATAAATCCGGCATTCAGTCCCGGCATAAGTTTTTTTGCACTGCCTAAAAATATATCACCAACGGTTGAATTGTTGTTTGTTTTCTGGCGGTGTATCTCTACGAGTTTAGAGCCTTCCAATAGTGCTATTTCCACCTCTGCTGGAGAGGACTTTATTACCAATTCTTTATCCACGATTATAGATTGAATAAGTCATAATTTAATGGTTAGTGACAATCATTTTAGATGAGACAACGGTTGCAATAAAATAAAACTCCTGATAATTAAGGATACTTACTGATTCGGCTTTTAGTTCGAATGATATATATTTTATATGACCCCTTTAAGCGCTTTTAAATCTTGGTGTGCAGAACTTAAATAAATATAATAACTGAGATAATGGCTTGTTTGCTTATTTATCCCGGTATTCTTTAGTTTTATGTCTTGATTTTGAGCCTTTCGAATATTAGAACACACATCCTCTACCTAAAAATCAGAAGAATGCCGGACCAATAATTCAGTCCGGCAACAGACTTTTTTATTTTATCTGTTCTTTTTCTTATGTCTGTTTTTTCTTAATCTTTTCTTTCGCTTATGCGTAGATATCTTATGACGTTTTCTTTTTTTACCACAAGGCATATTTCAATATTTTTAAAGTAAATTAATTAACACATTTATTTTGAAATTCATTTGCTTTTGCTTCATTTCCAACATTCTTGTATGCTGTTGCTAAAAGACAAATTGTATTTTTATTTTCGGGTTCCAATTTTATCGCCGCTTCTAATCTCTGTAAAGCCTTCTCCGTCTGATTGGTTTGCAATGCCAGTTTTCCAAGCTGATTTAATACAGGTACACTTTCAGGATATTGAGCATTTAGTTCTCTAAGCATAAGTATGCCCTGCATAGGATTATCCTGTGATGGTTGATCTACATAACAGATCGCAAGGTTTATCCTGTGCTCAATACTTTCAGGATTTATTGATATGGCACTTTCAAAAGCTTTTATAGCTCTTTTGGCGCAAAAATCTTTTACTTTACCATCATCTGTGTTCTTTACGCAAATAGCATATGTTGTTCCTGCCATTGACCAGGATGATTCGGTTTTTTGAATCACTGCAATATCTTCTGCATATGAACCGGCAATAGAAGGGTAACCCATGTCGTACCAGGTTCCTGATAAAGATTTTAAAATCTCAATTTTCTTTAGAGTGTCCAAACCGGATTTTTCAAGATCCAGATTCATGGCATCAATGATGCTTTTTTGTTCGGCATCTATTTTAGCATTAGCATCTTTGATCAGGTTTGAAATCCCAGTAGACTCTATATTCATCATTCTCGACTTTTCGAGGTCTTTTTGTTTAGTTGGTATGGTATCAAAACAAAGATATAGTGTCAGTAAGAGTACTACAGCTCCTGAAATAGTTATGATCTGAGCCTTACTCATATTTTATGGGATACATTCATATTAATCATCATCACCATCATCTTCAGGTAATCTGTCTACGTTTGCCTTTACCTGATCTACAAAAACTTTTGCTGGTTTAAATGAAGGTATGAAGTGTTCAGGAATTTCAATGGATTTATTTTTCTTAATGTGTCTTCCAATTTTTTTCGCCCTTTTTTTGATAATAAAAGAACCAAAGCCTCTTACATACACATTTTCACCACCAGAGAGTGAATTTTTAATTTCTTTGAAGAACATTTCCAAAGTAACTAATACGTCTACCTTTGGAACACCTGTTTTTTCTGTTATAATGTTTACTAAATCTGCCTTACGCATGTTGATTAATTTTAATTTCTGGATGTTAAAAATTTTCCTTTCTGTGAAAAGAGGCGCAAATTTCGCAAAAAATTGGAATTAAGAAAATAATTTCGATCTTTTTTAATCGTTTTTGTAAAAAAAATTCACTTTAAGTGATTCATTTACAATCTTTTATTTTAGAAGGCTTTATTTAAAACAAAAATTATAGCTTTTTGACACTATATTTGTCGCCTTAAAACAGAATTTATGATTTTATCAATGACAGGCTTTGGACATAGTAAAACCGAGTATAACGGAAAAGTCATAAGAGTCGAAATTAAATCTCTGAATGCCAGATCTACGGAAATAAGGTGTAAGCTTCCTAATTCCTATAGAGATCGCGAAATGGATCTCAGGAAAAGAGTAATTGACGCTTTACAGAGAGGTAAACTGGATCTAACCATCACGGTAGATGGATTTTCAGATGAAGAAAATGCATTTATTAATGCAGACGCTTTCCGAAAGTATTTCAGAGAGCTGAACATGCTTAGACAAGAACTGAATATTACCGAAGGGGACATTTTGCAATCTGTTTTAAGAATCCCCAATGTAATTGGTCAAAATGAAGATATGGCTGAGGAAGAGGAATGGAAACTCGTTGAGAAAACTGTTGATCTTGCTATCACATCTATCAAAAAATTCAGGGCAGATGAAGGTTTGGTATTAAAAGCTGATCTAATCGAGAGGGTCAAAGCGATAGAACAAAACCTCAAGTCTATAGAGCCATATGAAATTGCCAGATTGGACCGAATAAAGGACAGGCTGAAAAAAAATATGGATGAGTTTGTCGTGAAACAACAAGTGGACCAAAATAGATACGAACAGGAAATATTATATTATATAGAAAAACTTGATATCAATGAAGAAAAAGTAAGGCTTGGTCAGCATTGTATCTATTTTATGGAAGAACTGGATCATATAGAAGACCAGAAGGGAAGAAAATTATCTTTTATAGCTCAGGAAATAGGAAGAGAAATAAACACCATAGGCGCTAAAGCGCAGGATTCTGATATCCAACAATTTGTAGTGATGATGAAAGACGAACTGGAAAAGCTAAAAGAACAATTGGCAAACATATTATAAAATGCTTGAGAATCACTTTAAAGGAAAGATGTTTATTTTTACGGCACCTTCCGGAGCAGGTAAAACAACTATTGTAAAACATCTTTTAAGCAAATACGATTTTTTAGGGTTTTCAGTATCTGCTACTACCCGAGATAAGCGCGATCATGAAACCGACGGGAAGGACTATTATTTCTTAACTGTTGATGAATTTAAGGCCAAAATAGCCAACGGTGAATTTATTGAGTGGGAAGAAGTCTATCATGATCAGTATTATGGCACACTAAAATCTGAGGTAGAACGCATATGGTCATTACAGAAACATCTTGTTTTTGACATAGATGTACGTGGTGCAAAAAATATCAAACAACTATATAGCAACACATGTATGTCGGTTTTTGTCAGACCACCTTCTGTTAATACGCTTATAGAGAGACTCATTAATCGCAATACTGAAACGCCCGAAAGTCTCCAAAAAAGGATAAATAAAGTGAAAAGAGAAATGTCTTATGAAAACAGTTTTGACATTGTGCTTGTTAATGACCTGCTTGACATTTCATTTAAAGAAGCAGAGCACATTATCGAGACATTTATTTTCGGGGTGACCGTTATATGACAGATAAACACAGAATTTACAGAGCAATAACAGAAAACATTAGTATCAGCGTGATACCAAAATATGAATCTGAAGAGTCAAATCCGGCTATTGGCAAATTCGTATATTCATATGAAGTCACCATAGAAAATATCGGGTCAGATACAGTAAAACTACTCTCAAGGCACTGGTTTATCGTAGATTCGATCCAGGAAAAAAGAGAGGTAAGTGGCGATGGTGTAGTAGGTGTACAGCCTGAATTGAAGCCTGGCGAAACATTTCTGTATACTTCATGGTGTCCTTTACACAGCCCGATTGGAAAAATGTACGGAAATTATGTTTTTATGAATTTGTCAGCCAGGACTACTTTTAAAGTGCTCATTCCGGAATTTCTTCTGGTTTCGGATTTTAAGCTCAATTGACCATCAATTCATTTTAGATATTTAGGAAGTTAACTATTTTTATTTATTAAAAGTAAAATTATTTATTTTAACTACAAAATATTATTTTGAATTATTGTATTTTTTCCTTCATTTTTTAATAATAACAAAATAAAACCCTTTATCTGAAATATGTTATTGCGCCTTACTACCATATTTTTAGCTTCGAGGGCAAAGAAATGTGAGTAGAAAATCTTCCTAAATAAAAGACTATCAATGATATTAGATAACATTTTGTTTTCTTACCTTTGCGCCAAATTTTTCAAAATAGGTAATATCATCTAAATGAAATATAATTTACTTTTAATATATTTATTTTTTCAACTGCCTGCTACTCCTATCTTTACTCAGGAGCAGAACATTCATACAGATAGTACTTCAACTTCTGTAGGAGTTGAAAATCAACATGATGAAAATCACACATCAGACCATAGCCATGATGCTCATGGTGAACATGCAAAATACGACCCTGCTGCTACTGCTATACACCACATCAGCGATGCAAATGTGTATACTATTTTAGATGGAATAGGATTCAGAATACCGCTTCCTACCATTCTGTATGCTCCGACGAAAGGATGGGATATTTTCAGTTCAGGTAAGTTTCATATTGGTGATCATGAAGACGGTCATGCTTCTTACCATGGGTATGTAATGCATCACGGAAGTGCACATAGAGTAGTCGATGCAAGTTTTCCGGCGGACGGTTCGGTAGATGTAGAAGGATTTACACACAAACAGGAAGAAAAAAACGGTAAAAAAGTAGACATTAATTATGTCCTGTATCAAGGCAAAGAATATAGATTAGATGCCAGATCAACATTGGATGGAGGTATCCTGGGAGGCGGTATAACTTCATTTTACGATTTTTCGGTTTCGAAAAACGTATTGTCCATGATTCTGGTATCTCTCTTTTTAATATGGGCATTCAGGAGAGCAGCCAAAGCATATAAAGAAAATCCCAATAGTGCACCCAAAGGAATACAAGGGTTTATCGAACCTGTGTTTTTATTTATCCGGGATGAAGTAGCTATTCCTTTTATAGGGAAAGAAAAATATATGCGTTTTTTACCTTTACTGATGAGTATTTTCTTTTTCGTTTTGGGTTTGAATCTTTTTGGACAGATCCCATTTTTAGGTGGTACCAACGTTACGGGTAACCTGACAGTAACCATGATAATGGCGTTGATCGTATTTTTTATTGTCAATTTTAACGGTAAAAAAGATTACTGGATGCACATTTTCTGGATGCCGAATGTCCCTGTCTTTGTAAAACCACTTCTTGCTGCTGTAGAAATAATGGGACTCTTTATCAAACCACTGACATTAATGCTTCGTTTGGCTGGAAATATATCAGCAGGCCATATTGCGATATTAAGTTTTATAGGTTTGATATTTATCTTTGGTAATTCCGGCGCAAACCTTGGTGGTGGTGCTATCGGTACTGCAATGGCTATACCGTTGACACTATTTATGATGGCTATAGAATTGATTGTTGCATTTGTACAAGCATTTGTTTTTACTATTCTCACTGCATCTTATATAGGAGCAGCGATAGAAGAACATCATCATGCAGAACATCATACTAAGGGACATCACTAAAATTAATTTTGAGTATAATATTTTTTTAATCCATATAACACTAAAATCATGACTGGAACATTAGCAGCAGTAGGAGCCGGATTGGCTGTAATCGGAGCTGGTATCGGTATCGGAATGGTAGGTGGTAAAGCAATGGAAGCAATAGCAAGACAACCTGAAGCATCTGGTGATATCAGATCAGGTATGATTCTTATGGCAGCCTTCGTAGAAGGTGCAGCCCTTATTGCCATCCTGCTTTCTATCTTCATGGCTGGTTAATACTGACAGACAAATCGAAAAAGCAGCCTTGCAATGCGGTTGGCGGAGCAGGCTGTTTTCATTCATATTTTAGTAAAGTAGATGAAGTTATTTTATAAAAATTAAAAATAGTAATAGGCATATGTTTTCTTTAATAAGTTTCACTCCCTTTCAGCCAACTCCAGGATTAGCAATCTGGTCACTTTTTATTTTTCTTTTGTTTTGGTTTATCATGTCCAAAGTGGCTTTCCGACCGATAGCTGAGGCATTAGCAAAAAGAGAAAATGATATTCAGGATGCCATAGACCAAGCCAAAAAAACGCGCGAGGAAATGGCAAATATGAAGTCTGAAAATGAAAAATTGCTTGCTCAGGCACGAGAAGAAAGGACTAAAATCCTACAGGAAGCCAAGGAAATTAAGAATCAAATGATTACTGAAGCTAAAGAAAAGGCAAAAGAAGAAGCAACTAAAATAGTAAATAGTGCAATGGTAGATATTGAAAATCAAAGAAAAGCAGCTATTACTGAAGTGAAAAATGAATTGGGAAATATGGCACTTACTATTGCTGAAAAAGTAATCAGGAAAGAGTTAAAAGGCAATGCGGAGCAAGAGTCTTTTGTGAATACTTTGGTAAAAGAAATTCATCTTAATTAATCATCATTGCGTAAAAAATAATCTAAAAGAATGTCAGTAAGTAGAATTTCAACCCGATATGCCAAATCGCTCATTGACCTGGCGCTGGAGCGAAATGAACTGGAGTCAGTAAAAAAAGATATTGCCTATTTTAATGAAGCGGTTAAAAATAGAGATTTGTTTCTTTTGTTAAAAAGTCCAATTATCAATTCCGGCAAGAAACTTACTATAATTCATGCAATATTTGAAAAAAACATAGGAGAGACAACGCTGGCATTTTTTGATATTATCATTAAAAAAGGTAGAGAAATGTATCTTCCTGAGATTTCTGTTGACTTTATGAAACAATATAGGGATTTTAATAAAATCTCAATAGTAAAGTTAACCACAGCAGCTCCATTGAACGCTTCTTCTTTGAATGAGATAAAATCAAAATTATTATCCAGCTCAGTAACCATGGACAAGCTTGAAATTATTGAAAAAGTTGACCCTTCCATTATTGGCGGGTTTGTCATAGAAGTGGGAGACAAATTATATGATGCAAGTATTTCTCACAAACTGGAGCAATTTAAAAAAGAATTTGCAGCGAATCAATACGTAAAATCATTTTAATAAAAATTCTAAATAATAATAGATATGGTTGATGTAAAACCTGATGAAATATCCGCAATACTGAAGCAACAGTTGTCAGGATTTAAAACAGAAACAGAACTCGAAGAAGTAGGCACCGTACTTCAGGTAGGCGATGGTATAGCCAGAGTTTATGGTTTATCGAAAGCACAAGCCGGAGAATTGGTAGAATTTGAGAATGGTGTACAAGCCATTGTATTAAATCTTGAGGAAGACAATGTAGGGGTCGTATTGCTGGGAGCAGGAGATAATATCAAAGAAGGTTCCACAGTAAGAAGAACTGCCCGTATTGCTTCTATCAATGTAGGCGAAGGATTTATAGGTAGAGTTGTAAATCCTTTAGGCCAACCTATAGACGGTAAAGGTCCAATTAGCGGTACATTGTATGAAATGCCGATTGAACGAAAAGCACCAGGGGTTATTTTCAGACAACCAGTAAATGAGCCGCTTCAAACGGGAATCAAGGCGATTGACTCTATGATTCCTATTGGTAGAGGTCAAAGAGAACTTATCATCGGTGATAGACAGACCGGTAAGACCGCTATTGCCATCGATACTATCATCAACCAGAAAGAATTTTATGACAGGGGAGAACCTGTATATTGTATATATGTAGCTTCAGGACAAAAGGCTTCCACTGTTGCTCAGGTGATGAAGTCACTCGAAGAAGGAGGTGCTATGGCTTATACCACTATAGTTTCTGCATCAGCGGCTGACCCAGCACCGATTCAGTTCTATGCACCATTTGCCGGCGCTGCCATAGGTGAATTTTTCAGAGACACAGGAAGACCGGCATTGATTATCTATGATGATCTTTCAAAACAAGCCGTCGCTTACAGAGAAGTATCCCTTTTGTTGAGGAGACCACCGGGGAGAGAAGCATATCCTGGAGACGTTTTCTACCTTCACTCAAGATTACTTGAAAGAGCCGCTAAAATCATAAACAATGATGAAATAGCCAGAACGATGAATGACCTCCCGGACTCATTAAGAAATTCAGGTTTAGTAAAGGGAGGCGGATCACTTACAGCTCTTCCTATAATTGAAACTCAGGCTGGTGACGTTTCTGCATATATACCTACCAATGTAATATCAATTACTGATGGTCAGATTTTCCTTGAATCAAATCTTTTTAATGCAGGTATCAGACCAGCGATTAACGTAGGTATTTCGGTATCAAGGGTGGGTGGTAATGCTCAGATTAAATCCATGAAAAAAGTAGCCGGTACACTTAAGTTGGATCAAGCGCAATATCGTGAACTTGAAGCATTTGCAAAATTTGGTTCTGACCTTGATGCTGCTACCCAATCAGTATTGGAAAAAGGAAAAAGAAATGTGGAAATTCTTAAACAGCCTCAATATTCTCCTGTTTCAGTAGAAAAACAAGTGGCAATCATCTATCTCGGAACACAAGGTTTATTGAGAAATGTGCCTGTGAATAAAATAAAGGAATTTGAAGAAATTTATCTTACTACATTAGAAAGAATGGAGGCTGCAACACTTGAGTCCCTAAGGAAAGGCAACCTTTCTGATGAAGTGATATCAACACTAAAAAGAGTCGGAGCAGAAGTAGCAGGACAGTTTAAATAAAAAATAGGAGTAATAACCATTAATATTATCAGGCATGTCCGGAAAATTAAAAGAGGTACGGGAAAGGATAAAGTCGGTGCAGTCCACTCAGCAGATCACCAAAGCCATGAAAATGGTGTCCGCATCTAAACTGAGAAGAGCGCAACAGGCAATCACTGAAATGCGTCCTTATGCCAACAGATTGGATAAAATGATGAAAAACATCGTTTATAATCTGGATGGTGATTTTGACTCTCCTTTTGTTAAGGTGCGCGACCCCAGAAAAGTTGCAATTGTTGTCATTACTTCCAACAGAGGATTGTGCGGAGCCTTTAATACCAATATAATCAAAGAAGCAATTATTAAAGTCGAAGGCGCCTATTCTACTCAAAGAGCAGCAAAAAATCTTACGCTTATCTTTGTTGGTAAAAAAGGTTTCGATGTGTTGAAAAAAAGATACCCGGATTGTAATATTGTAAATGAATATGTGGACCTATTTTCAGATTTGACTTTTGATAATGTATCTAAAGTTTCACAGATACTTATGGACAATTTTGAATCTGGCGAATATGATAGGGTTGATGTTTGTTACGGACAATTCAAAAATGCAGCACTGCAGGAACCAAAGGCAGTTCAGTTTTTACCTATTTCATCCATAGAGAAAAAAGTAGGTTCTCTTTCCAAGTCAAAGGCGGATTATATTTTTGAACCAGACAAAGAAACCTTACTTGAAGAGCTTATACCCAGTATTTTACAGACCACATTTCGGAAGTTTGTATTGGATAATCATGCTTCAGAACATGGTGCCAGAATGACGGCCATGGATAATGCAACCACAAATGCTGAAGAATTGATGAAGGAACTTAAAATCAATTACAACAAAGCGAGACAGGAAGCCATTACCAAAGAACTATCAGAGATCGTTGGTGGAGCTGCAGCACTCAATGGGTAAAGAAGTATCATTGTAAACATAAATAAAATAGCCTGCAAAATTTATCTTTAGCAGGCTATTTTATTTTCAGAATGTTAGAGATGTTACCATCCACACTACATTGCATGATGGATTGCATTTTAAAATATCATTTTGGTATCAGAAAAAAAATATCAATATATTACCAATCTTTCGGTATTATAAAGGATTTCATAGTACCACCAGACTTGCTATATTATAGTCCTGACACAATCAAAAACGTGGCTGCAAAACTGATTATAGCATAGAGTTCCGGAAAGACTGCCAATACCATTGTTTTACCAAACAGGTCGAATCCTGAGCCAATACCTGATATTCCATGAGCACATATCTGACCTTGTTTGATAGCTGAAACCAGACAAACTACACCCAAAGAAAGACCACAAATAAAGATAGCACTACCTTGAAGTAGGGTGATATTTTCAGTCAGTAAGCCACTGCTATTAATAATAAAAAAACCTCCAAAGCCATACAAACCCTGAGTACCCGCCAATGCACTCAATAACATATAACTACCAAAGGCACCTTCATTCTTTTTCAAAGCCCCTATAGATGAGCTACCGGCAATAGATACGCCTATTGCACTTCCGATACCTGAAAGACCAATCATAAGAGCCAATCCCAAATATGCCAATACTATTGCTGTTCCCATTTTCTGATTTATTTATTATATTGTACAAAGTTCGTCCTTTATTTTTATTTCTCAGTATTAAAAAATATGATATAAATTATATCCTTAAATGCGATTTATCATAATTAAAGCTAAGAAATTTTATTAATATTGTATTTTAATACAGAATTAGCTTAACTTAATACAATATTTAATATTTTACAAATATTCCTATGGACGACAGGATTCTGGAATTAACAGAAAAAATTTATAACGAAGGCATTATCAAAGCAAAGGAAGAAGCATCTGTTATCATTCAGGAAGCAAAATTCAAAGCAGAAGATATTTTGGCCGGAGCAGAGAAGAAAGCTGAACTGATTATGAGTGCTGCCAGACAGGAAGCAAATGAATTGTCGCAAAATGTTCAAGAAGAAATCAAACATGCGTCTCACCAAGCGATCAACACTGTCAAGCAAAAAATTGCTGAACTCATCACACTTAAAATAACCGAGCAACCACTAAGGGATTTGCTGAACGACAGAACTTATGTCTCTGACATCATTTCACAATTGATACATCATTGGGATAAATCAAATATTAATGAAGGATTTAATCTCGTGCTTCCTTCATCAATGCTGGAAGATACCGAAAGTATGGTGATAAAAAAGATTCATGAGCAGTTTGGCCAAAATATGAATATCGAATTTAGTCAGAAAATACAGAGTGGCTTCCGTATATCTCCTACAGGAAACAATTATATTATTTCTTTTACTGAGCAAGATTTTACTAAATTTTTCAGCCAATTCCTTAGGCCTAAGACTATTAAGATTCTTTATAATGATGATACGACCTTATAAAAGAAGATATTACTATGTCGTATCGGGACTACCGGATGTTCATCTCGGGCAGACGACGGGATTAGTCAAAATAGGTGAGTTCATACAAGGTCTCAGAGAAGATTTGCATCCGGAAGATATCAGCAAGTTGGGTTATATCTTTTTGCCTTTTGACAATCTAAATCTACTCAACATCTGCTTCGCCAATAAAAAGCCATGGCATACTTTGGCCAATTTCAGTTATGAAACCCTTAAAAGCGGGATTGAAGGTGGCGAGACAGGATTACCACGATATTTATATGAGTTTTATGATCACTTTCTTAAAGGAAATCTTTTTCAGGAAGACTATATTTGGGAACATCAACTCAATGAAAGTTTTATTGAATTTGTCATCAATCAAACGGATGGATTCTTAAGAGATTGGTATATTTTTGTGCGGGACCTACGCAATATTCTTGCTGCACTAAGTGCCCGATATCATGGTTACCCCCTGGAAAACCAACTTGTAGGGAGAAACGAAGTAACAGACAAACTTAAAAGCAGCCATGCTCATGATTTTAATCTTTCATTGGATTTTCCGTATATTGATCTGCTGATCAGATATCATAAACAGGGTCAGCTCTTAGAATTGGAAAAACAAATTGATTTTATAAGATGGAATAAGATAGAAGAGCTGACTGAATACAGTAATTTCAGTTTTGACTTTATAGCAGGACATGTACTTAAGCTCACTATCACAGACAAGTGGTCAAAATACAATGCTGAAATGGGCAAAAAGGTATTTACAGATAAGATAGCAAAAATGGGACAGCATTTTAATTTTTCAAAAGAATTTGCAGTATGACAGCGACAGTCACAAAAACCAAAGGTAGGGTTTACGGTATTATTTCCAATTTGGTGATCATCGAGGCTGATGGCCCGTTTGCACAAAATGAAATCTGTTTTATTCTAGCAGGAAATACCAAGCTCATGGCTGAGGTCATCAAGGCTGAGGGCAACAAAGCATATACACAAGTATTCGAAAACACCCGGGGACTCAAAACGGGTTCCGAGGCCGAGTTCACCGGCCATTTGCTTGAGGCTACACTCGGGCCCGGATTATTATCAGGCAATTATGACGGTCTAATGAATAATTTGTCCACTATGGAAGGAATATTCATCCGTAGAGGAGACTATACCCCGACACTTGACGAGACAAAAAAATGGTATTTTACCCCGATAGCCGCTATTGGGGATAGAGTTGGTGCAGCAGATTGGGTAGGAGAAGTCATCGAAAATAGTATCAGTCACAAAATTATGGTTCCTTTTGTACTGGAAGGCCAGTACATCATTAAGAGTATTGTTCCGGAAGGATCATACATCATTAGTAATACCATAGCAATACTTACCGATCAGTCAGGACATGAGACTAGGGTGACTATGACCCAAAAGTGGCCGGTTAAAAAATCACTTACCTTATATAAAGAAAAACCCAGACCTTTTGTAATGATGGAAACAGGTGTCCGGACGATGGACATACTCAATCCGATGCTTCAGGGAGGTACAGGATTTATCCCCGGACCATTTGGAAGTGGTAAGACTGTTTTACAGCAGAGCATTTCCCGTCAGGCAGAGGCAGACATAGTCATCGTGGCAGCGTGTGGCGAGCGGGCCAATGAAGTAGTGGACCTCTTTACAGAATTTCCGGAACTGGATGATCCCTGGACCGGAAGAAAACTGATGGAACGCACGATCATAATAGCCAATACATCCAATATGCCTGTTGCAGCCCGTGAAGCATCGATGTATAGTGCAATGACGCTGGCGGAGTACTATCGCTCTATGGGGCTTAAGGTACTTTTATTGGCGGACTCCACATCCCGATGGGCGCAGGCTTTGCGCGAAATGTCAAACCGACTGGAAGAACTTCCGGGACCAGATGCTTTTCCAATGGACCTTCCATCGTCAATTTCCAATTTTTATAGTAGGGCAGGTTACGTACATCTGAATAATGGTCATACAGGATCTATAACGTTCATTGGAACAGTGTCACCTGCGGGCGGCAATTTAAAGGAGCCAGTGACCGAATCCACAAAAAAGGCTGCTAGGTGTTTTTATGCCTTGTCTCAACAAAGAGCTGATAGTAAAAGATATCCTGCTATTGACCCGATAGACAGCTATTCAAAATATCTGGAGTATCCAGAGTTTCAGAAGACATTATCCTTGCTTATATCTCCTGACTGGGCTGATAAGGTGACAGGTATAAAAAACCTGCTGATACGCGGTAAAGAAGCAAAAGAACAGATAAATATATTGGGTGATGATGGAGTTTCTGTTGATTTTCATGTCACTTTCTGGCATAGTGAGGTCATCGATGCTGTGATCCTTCAGCAGGATGCTTTCGACCATATAGATAGTCGTACACCACTCATCAGACAAAAGTATATGACTGACGCTGTTTTAAAGTTGATAAATACACCATTTTATTTTGAGTCCTTTGAAGACGTACAGCCATTTTTCAAAAAAATTATTGATAAATACAAACAAATGAACTATTCGGAGTTTGAAAGTGAGTCATTCAATAATTTTGAAGAAGAATTGCAAAAGATTACTGAAGGAATAAGAATGATATCATAAAATTATACCCATGAACACAACGGTATTTCAAAAAATTTATACCCGACTGGAACGAATCACAAAAGCCACATGTGTCGTCAAGGCTCAAAATGTAGGTTATGATGAGTTGGCTACCGTAGATGGTCGCATAGCACAGGTGGTAAAAATAATGGGTGACGAGGTAACATTACAGGTATTCGGAGGTACGGATGGCATACCCACAAATGGAGAAGTGATATTTACTGGCAAACCTCCAACTTTGAAGGTAGGAGATGATCTGGCAGGCAGGTTTTTTAATGCTTATGGCCAACCTATAGATGGTGGTCCTGAAATAGAGGGAGAAGAACGAGAAATTGGCGGGCCATCGGTAAACCCTGTAAAAAGAAAACAACCATCTGAGCTTATTGCAACAGGTATAGCTGGAATAGATCTTAACAATACATTGGTAACTGGACAGAAAATACCTTTTTTTGCCGATCCTGATCAGCCATACAATCAGGTGATGGCTATGGTTGCACTCCGCGCCAAAGCAGATAAAATCATACTTGGAGGTATGGGTCTTCTCAATGATGATTTTTTGTATTTTCGCAATGTATTCGAAAATGCAGGTGCAATTCATCGTATCATTACTTTTGTCAATACTACCCAGGATCCTCCGGTCGAAAGACTTCTGATACCCGATATGGTGCTGACAGCGGCAGAGTATTTTGCGGTAGATAAAAAGGAAAAAGTGCTGGTACTTCTTACAGACATGACCCTTTATGCTGACGCACTCAGCATTGTATCCAACAGGATGGATCAGATACCATCAAAAGACAGTATGCCTGGGTCACTATACTCTGATCTGGCTCGGTTGTATGAGAAAGCGGTACAATTTGAAGCTGGCGGGTCTATCACCATTATAGCAGTGACTACATTGTCCGGCGGTGATATCACACACGCTATACCAGACAATACCGGATATATTACCGAAGGACAGCTTTTTCTCAGAAGAAATACAGATATAGGAAAGGTGATCATAGACCCATTCAGAAGTTTGTCGCGACTTAAAAATCTTGTGATTGGTAAAAAAACAAGGGCAGACCATCCTCAGGTAATGAATGCTGCCATCCGATTGTATGCAGATGCAATCAATGCTCGTACTAAACAGGAGAATGGTTTTGACCTGACTTCGTATGATAAACGCACACTCGATTTTTCCAGAGATTATGCAGAGCAGTTACTTGCAATTGATGTTAACATTGACCCTGAAAAAATGCTCAATGTTGCCTGGAATCTTTTTTCCACCTATTTTTCAAAAGAAGAAGTGGCGATAAAAAAGGAATTTTCTGATTTATACTGGACATCGAAGTAATCCCGATATTTATGTCAATCACTTTTCAATATAATAAAACATCCCTACAATATCTGCAAAAACAGATGCAGACCAGAGTGAGTGCTTTACCTGTTTTGAAAAACAAAGAGTCAGCATTAAGGATAGAAGTAAAAAAAACGAGAGATGAAATTGCTGATTTAGATAGATTGATTGAAAATCATAAACTCCGAATACAGCAACTGTCCCCCTTATGGCAGGATTTTGATATGTCTCTCATAAATATAGATACTGTAACAATGGAGACCGTCATGGTGGCAGGTGTTAAAATACCAAAACTCGGAGATATTCACTTTTTAGTGAAAAAATTTAACCTTGTCAGTAAGCCCCACTGGTATGGAGATGGGATCACTATCATAAAAGAAATATCAACTATTGCTATAGGAAAAGAATTTTTGGTTCGTAAGATGTTATTGCTTGATAAAGCCCGCAAAAAAACTACACAAAAGGTGAACCTCTATGAAAAAAATCAGATCCCGGAATATGATCAGGCGATTAAAAAAATAAAAAGATTTATGGAAGACGAAGAAAATCTGGCTAAATCATCTCAAAAAATACTTAAAAACAAACTTCAAAAATCATCCGGCACATGATCATAACCATGTATAAATATGATTTTCTGGTCTATTATGATGATCATAATAAATTTCTTGACGGACTTAGGGATCTTGGAGTATTGCACATTAAGCCATATAGTTCTCACATTTCACAGTCTTTCACAGATATTCAGACTAGCCTAAAAAAAATCAGAGATACAAAATCCTTGCTTTCAAAGCTGAAGATCAATCCAACATCAGAAGGTAAATCTCCACAGCTTAAAAATGGTGAACAAATCATAGCGCAGGTGGAAACTTTGCAGGCAGAGAAACAACACCTTCAGCTAAGCTTGCAAAATCTCGATAATGCTATTTTTTATGCAGAACCATGGGGTAAGTTCCTGCCTGAAACGCTATTTAAGCTGAAAGAAAATGGCATCACCGTTCGGATGTATTCTTGTGTAGAGAAGCTTTTTGACCCAAAATGGAAAGCAGAATATTGCCTTGAAATCATAAACGTTCGTACTCCGGATATATTTTTTATCATCATACAGGACAGGGATGAAAAAATTGAAATCAAAGCTGATCGTCTTTCATGGCCTGAAAAACCAGTCAGCCTTCTGAAGGATGAGAAGACTCATGTCACAGATCGGATGTCCATGATTAGTCAAGAGTTGGAGTCCATAAGCAGGTTCCAGATGGATAAACTTCATACCTATGAACAGGAGGTTTATACCCAAATGCAAATATTGGAAGCTCATGAGCAGTCTAAAAAACTGAATGAAGACAAAGTTTTACTGTTGAGTGGTTTTGTACCAAAATTCAGACAAGCAGAGATAGAATCCTATTGTGATGAGTATAAAATACTTTTCCTTCATGAAAAGGTCAAACCCAAAGATCAACCTCCGATCCTATTGAAAAACAGAAGGTTTCCTCAGTTGTATGAGTTTATTGGGAAATTATACAGCTTGCCTTCGTACGCAGAGATAGACCTAACGCCATTTTTTGCTCCATTTTTTATGATGTTTTTCGGCTTGTGTCTTGGTGATGCCGGTTATGGATTGCTGATACTGATAGTTGCTACATGGTACAAGTTTAAAGTCAACCCATCTCTCCACCCTTTACTTTCTCTCGGGCAGTGGCTGGGATTGGCGACGGTTATATTTGGCATTGTTACTGGTACATTTTTTGGGCTTAATCTTATGGGAGACTCTTTTGCTTTTCTGGGCTCTCTCAGGAAAGTCATGCTGGACAGTAATCAGATATTTAATTTCGCTCTGGTATTGGGTTTTGTTCAAATCATTTTCGGGCTTTGTATACAGATCGCCAATAGAGTAAGACAATTCGGATGGAAATACGCAGTAATGCCTGTATCATGGATAGTTATTCTGTTTGGAATAGCAGACATTGCCATTCTTAAGCTGACTGGAAGTATCAGCACATACATGATTTATGGTGCTGTAGTTGCTATTTTGTTGTACAATGATCCCGACACAAAAATTCTTCCGCGCATTGGCAAAGGTATTTGGGAGCTATATGGTATTACCGGGTTTGTGGGTGATTTGTTGAGCTATATTCGTCTTTTTGCATTGGGAATTTCCGGGGCAATACTTGGGCTGGTGGTGAATGATATTGCGATACGGTTGCTGAGCGTTGATTGGATAGGGCCCGTGTTGTTTGTTATATTTCTGATCTTTGGACATGGGCTCAACCTGATGATCTCTTCATTAGGAGCATTTGTACATCCGCTGAGGCTTACATTTGTAGAGTTTTATAAAAATGCAGGATTTACCGGTGGTGGTAAGGAGTATAAACCATTCGGTGGCAGAATATAGAATAAACATGATGTAATGAGTCTTCAGGATACTTTGCTGATAGTTTTCAACGCTTAATATGCTGTACGTTTTATTGATTCTTTATGATTCACAGTATAAAAATGGTCTGCAATATCAGAGTATAAAATTCTCGTTTTTTTCATGGTAGGTATAAAAAAAGGCAGCAATGAAATAAATCAAAGCTGCCTAAATCTTAAAAGTGGGAGATGAGGGGCTCGAACCCCCGACCCCCTCGGTGTAAACGAGGTGCTCTGAACCAACTGAGCTAATCTCCCATTAAAACTACCTTTCTTCAAAAGCGACGCAAAGATATTATTCTTATTTGGTTTTACAAATTTTTGTTTTCATTTTTACAAATTCTTTTAAAAAAAACGTCTGCCCTTTTGGGAGAGCAGACGAATCAAAACAAAACGAAAAACCAACTTTTCTTTAACCAATCAAAACTTAATTTTTAATCTACAAAATCAACTGCTTAATTATTTTGTCTAATTAAAACAAAAATCAAGCATAATATTTCTAAAACGATTTTCTGAGCTGAATAGGAACGATCATTTCCTTGCCTTTTCTGTTGACTTTTATACTGACTTTATCTCCCACTTTATTATACTTCATTGTTTTTTCTATATCATCATAATTGGATATGGGTATATTATTGATTTCTGTAATCACATCACCAGGTAAAAGTCCCCCCATCTGAGCTGCACTTCTTCTTTCAACTTCTTCGATATAAAACCCTTTTTTACCATTCAGATTAAGGCCAAATTCTTTAACCAATTCATCATTTACATCATATCCGCCTACTCCGAGATTGGTTCTTTCTATATTTCCACCATTTTCAATAATATCTTTGATTACTCTTTTTACAATATTGGATGGAATAGCAAATGAATAACCGGCAAAGACTCCAGTAGGCGTTGCAATTGCTGTATTTATACCAATCAATTCGCCGCTAAGGTTAACTAAAGCCCCTCCACTGTTACCCGGATTAATAGCTGCATCTGTTTGAATAAACTCTTCTATGGCTTTTTCATTTTGGATGATATTTAATGAACGACCTTTTGCACTTACGATCCCGGCTGTAACTGTGGAAGTAAGATATCCAAATGGATTTCCTACCGCAAGAACCCATTCACCCACATTGACCTTTTCAGAATCTCCTATTCTGATGGGTGTAAGATTTTTTGCTCCTTCTACTTTTATCAAAGCCAAATCTGTTGATTCGTCTGTGCCAACTTTTACAGCAATATATTTTTTACCTTCGGCATCAGTAACCGTTATTTTGTCTGCAAATCCCACCACGTGATTATTTGTTACAATATATCCGTCTGCTGAGTAAATCACTCCGGAACCACTTCCATTTTTTGGACCATAAAAATTACCACCTCCAAAAAAATCTTCAAAACTAAAAAGCTCAGAAAAAGGATCGTTTCTTCTCTGCTTTTTACGTTGTGCTAGAACCTGTTCGTCACTTTCTTCTGCAAAAATATGAACCACGGAACCTGTTGATCTTTTTGCACTTTCTACAAAATCCCCGGTTATATTATTCATCGGTGATTGGTTGAAGTTTGCAAAACTAGGTGTTGCATTATCAGGATGGAAGGTTTGATTTGATTCCAAAACATTCAATCCCGCCAAAGCGATCGCTCCACCTGTCACACCAGCCATCAGCAATTGAATAAATGTTTTCATATTTGTAGGAAATATTTGAGTCAATAACATACTTATTTCATTTTAGATTATCTTTGATCATGTTTTTAACACAACCTTAACAGCAAAATACTTTTAATAAATATAAAATACAAATCCATGTCAATTGCTCTATTTTTTAAGGTCTAAAACTAAATATGTTTACTTCTCATTACTTTTGCGAAATTTTTTAACAAAAATGCTTCAAATCACTTTATATATACTTTTAAAGCTCCATAATAAGGTATTATTTTGAAATTAAATCTTCCTAGCATAAAACTGTTCCAACGAAATGTAAAAATAGGATATACCAAAAACATAGTTATTATTATTGCTGGTGGAGTATTGCCTTTTTTAATAGGAAATGGGTTAGCTTTAAAAGATTTAGCGGCTAGTTTCTTCGCTTCTTATTATACCATGGATGAGATGAATATTGGGGATAAAGTTCAGCTTAATAAAGTTACTGGCACTATATCCACGATAGATAAATATTTAGTAACTGTGACTTCTGCTGATAAAGACGTCATTATACCAATAATAATATAACATACTTCAGGACAATATTGAAATTCATCATTAATAATTCATTCAACAACTTTAATTTTATTTTATGAGACACATTTTAACGTTTTTATTTTTGACGATATCTTTGGCAATTGTTAGTGCACAGACACTTGATGAATTGAAGAAACAAAAAACAGAACTTGAAACTAAAGCAAAGCCAGTGCTTGCTCAGGCAGATGCTATAAAAGCAGAAATTGACGCTGTAAACGCCAAAATTGCTACTTTCCCAGGCTGGTACAGAGGGGCATTCGGTACATTGGGGGCTAATTTTACGGGTAGAAATCAATGGTTTTCTGCAGGAGATCTGAAAGATTCAAAAGCAACAACCATAATGGGTAGTTTTAATGCTTTCGCAAATAGCCTTCAGGAAAAGTACTTCTGGAGAAATTCAGGAAGTTTAAATCTTGGCTGGCAAAAACTAAAAACCGGCATCGAACCTGCAGGAGAAGAACCGGATTTTGAACCAGTGGCTGATATCTTGAATATTACATCACTTTTCGGATATAAATTATCATCCAAATTGGCAGCATCAGCCCTTGGTGAATATAGAACATCAGTCATAAAACAGTTTAATAACCCCGGGTATCTGGATATTGGAGTTGGAGCCACCTACACGCCTATAAAAAATATGGTTTTAGTATTCCACCCGATCAACTACAACTTTGTATTTGCAAAAGACGATTCAAAATTTACGCCATCTCTAGGTTGTAAAATTGTGGGAGATTACACTACTGAAATCATCAAAGGAGTAAACTGGAGATCAAATCTTACCGGATTTTTCTCGTACAAAAAAAGCGACCCAACACTACATAATGGTACTTGGACCAACTGGTTAGGGTTTAATCTTTGGAAAGGCATCGGAGTAGGTGCTGAATTCGGCATAAGATATAGTGAGCAGGAAATCAGTGATTTACAAAATTATTATACAATAGGGTTGAGTTATAAAATCTAAAAGATACCATAAAGAAACACAAATAACCGGATGAATATATTTCAATAGGCTATTTTTATTTTGGTGCTGCAATTTCCATCAATACGGTACTCAGTATGGCGCCATAAGTTCCGATAATATATCCGAATATAGCTAGTAATACTCCCACACTTGCCAGTGAAGTATGAAAAGCTGATGCGACTATCGGGGCGGATGCTGCTCCGCCGATATTGGCTTGACTGCCTACGGCCAAAAAGAAAAAAGGAGCCTTAATTATTTTGGCAACGGTGACCAGAAGTATTACGTGTATTGACATCCAGATCAATCCAACAACAATTAATCCAGGGTTGCTAACAATTGAAGAGAGGTCCATTTTCATACCAATGGAAGCTACCAGAATATAGATGAGAATGCTTCCTATTTTGCTGGCACCCACACCCTCATATGATTTGATGGGGGTAAATGAAAAGATCACACCTAATATTGTGGCTACGGTAACCATCCAAAAAAATCCATCACCAAATGTGCTAAGCATATTTGATTTATCGCCAACAGCTGGAAATAGAAAAATCAAAAATTCGGGAATAGCTATACTACACCAATGAGAAAATCCCACAGCACCAAAAACAATACCCAACAATATCATATAATCTTTGAGCGTAGGCATACGACTCACGGAGTCTGTATAGCTGGATACTTTTTCCTTTAATCTTTCTATTGCAGTATTATCCGCTTTTAGCCAGAGATCTATTTTTTCTTTTTTACCTATTCCAAACAACAATATGGCCATCCAAATATTTGCCACGACGATATCTACCAATACCATCGCGCCATAGTTTGATGGGTTGTATTTATATATTTCTAGCATAGCTGTTTGGTTGGCCCCACCACCTATCCAGCTACCAGCAATGGTAGAAAGTCCTCTCCAAACCGCATCTGTACCGATACCTCCTACTACATCAGGTGAGATAAATGACATAACCAAGATTGCAACAGGTCCGCCTACAATAACACCCAAAGTACCTGTCAAAAACATAATTAACGCTTTACTACCCAAGCCAAATAATGCTTTCATATCTATACTCAAAGTAAGTAAAATCAGTGCTGCGGGAAGTAATAATCTACTGGCTACATGATAGATAGATAACTTTACTGTGACAGGCTTTAAGTTTTCATCCATGACAAAATTTCCTGCTTCGTCGACTGCATTCCACTCCGGAGAAATGATATGAAGCGAACTCAATATCGAAGGTAAGAGATAACACATAAGCAATGATGGGAAAATAACATAAAACTTTTTCCAAAAAGCACTTTTGCTTGATGACGTGTAAAATACAAATGCTAACAAAAGCATCAGGATTCCAAAAACTACAAAGTTATCAGTAAATACTGGTGGTAGTATAAGTTCTTGTGTACTGCCCATAGATTGGAAATTGTGATCGATTAAGTGACACAAAACTAAACAAATAATTGAATTGTAGAAAAGATGCGGGAATTTAGAGATTTATGATGATATTTTCTGGATAAGTAAGAATGGAATAAAAGTTTATATTTGATTGATTTTCAGCAAATTTTATTTTTCATGACAAAGAATAATGAAATTATCAAAAAATTAGTATTATCTTTGCACGCATTTTTAAAATCTTCTATTATCAATACCTTCCAATTATGAGTAAAAAGAAAGTTCTCTTTGTTACGCAAGAATTGAATCCATATACAGAAATCTCTTTTTTATCCGATTTGGCCAGAAAAATTCCTAACTATGCGTCGGGTGAGGGTTTTGAATTGAGAGTTCTCATGCCAAAATTTGGTATTATAAATGAAAGAAGACACAGATTGCATGAGGTAGTCAGACTTTCTGGTATGAATATTATAGTTGATGATGAAGATTATCCATTGATAATAAAAGTAGCATCTTTACCTGGAGCAAGACTACAGGTTTATTTTCTTGATAATGAGGAATTCTTTAAAAGAAAAGCTGTTTTTAAGGATGAAAAGCAAGATGATTTTTTGGATAACCAGGAGAGGTTGGTGTTTTTTTGCAAAGGAGTTATGGAAACAGTAAAAAAATTCGGGTGGTCTCCTGACATTGTACATTTACATGGACAGATTACAAGTCTTATCCCATTGTATATGAAAAAAGCGTATAAAAACGATCCTGTCTTTGCTGATGCAAAAATAATCTACTCTGTTTACAATAATGAATTAAGTCATTCGTTTGATACACGATTTCTGAATATTGCAGCGATCAATGACCTTGAAGTAAATGATCTGGATGTATTTAAAGATGGAGATGCAATAAATCTTGACCAAGGGGCAATAAAATATTCTGATGGTATCATCTCAGGAAGCGAATCGAACAATGAGATCGTTATAAAATACGGAGAAGAAAATAGTTTGCCATTTCAGGTAAGTCCGACAGATATTGATGAACTAGCACAAGCATCCGTACAGTTTTATAAAAAAATTCTAGAGTAAGAAGAAAAATTGAAGAGAATGACCCAAAATACAATGACCAACCTGAGTTGGATTTTTATTTTTGTTTTGAGTATATTTATGAGTTGTCAGGATCCAATTATTGTGGGAAACGAATTACTTGATGAAGAAAGGCTCAATATTGGAGTAACAGATACATTTGATTTAAGCAGTTATACCATCAGTGGAGAAAAAGTGGTTACCCATAGACCAGGTATAGATTCACGGACATATCTTTTAGGTAATCTGAATGACAATCTTTTTGGAAAAACTTCGGCAGAAATATATCTTAAATGCCAGTTATCTTCCATATCAAAACCAAACTATCATCTGGAGCAATTAATAAAATATGATTCATTGGTATTGGTTTTGCAATATGATACTTCTGCAACTTATGCCAGAAGTATAGCAGCACAAAAGGTAGAAGTATTCCAACTCAATGAGACTTTTTCAGAACTTGATACCTTTTATTCTGATACTAGTTTGCCCTTTGGGTCTGCTGCCATCGGCGAAATTACCACAGTTATCAGACCAAAAGACTCCATATCAATAGTGGATCATGTCACCAGGAAAGTAGTAAAACAAGGACCTCAACTGAGAATAAGTTTTAATGAAACTTTTGGCAAAGCTCTTCTTGATAATGAAAATGCAGCAAAAAATGATACTGCTTTTGCAGAATTTTTTAAAGGAATATACATCAGGTCAACTTCACTTGACAATACTCCATTTTTATATGGATTTAATTTTTCAGATGCAGCTCGGAATACAACAAATCCAGTAAATAAACTGATCATGTATTACAACGTCTCATCAGGAGATACTACTTTGAGAAAAACATATGAATACCCTATAAATTCTGCCACAATCAACAGATTTATTCATGATCGAACAGGTAGTCAGGTTGAAAATTTTATTTTAAATCCTTCTCTAGGGGATAGTCTGATTTTTCTTCAAACTATGGGTGGTGTCAAATCTGTGGTAAAGTTTAATGACCTGAATAAGCTAAACGGAAGGCTTATTAATAAAGCAGAATTGGAATTATTTGTTGCAGAATTGCCGGATCAGAATGGATTTTACCCACCACCACCACAATTGTTGGCAAGTAGAAAAAATAGTTCCGGGACTCTTAGCCTTATTCCTGACATTGTACAGTTAGTAAATTCAAATGTAAATTTCGAGCCTGTTTTCGGAGGTAGTTTAAATAGTGGTGCTCAGATTAAAAAATATACATTAAATATAACTAACCACATAAAAAGCGCTCAAAGAGATACTACGTATAATTCGGATCTCTATATCGGTATTCTTACTGAGTCTGAAACACCTCACAGAACTGTTTTGTATGGTGCAGGTCACAGTCAATACCCAATGAAACTCAAGATTACTTATACAAAAAATTAAATAGAGTAAAATGTGTGGTATTGTTGCATATATCGGAACACAACAGGCTTATCCTATCATCTTAGAAGGGCTGAAAAGATTAGAGTATAGAGGATATGACAGTGCCGGTATTTCTGTGTTAAACGGCAAAATAAAAACGGTCAAAAAGAAGGGCAAAGTTTCCAAGCTTGAAACTGCAGCCAAAGATAAAGACGTAACCGGAACGGTAGGAATCGGACATACAAGGTGGGCCACCCATGGAAAACCTGATGATATTAATGCTCACCCGCACTTATCCGGAAATGAAAGATTGGCTTTAATCCATAATGGTATAATAGAAAATTATTCTACACTAAAAAAGGCACTTGTAGAAATAGGGCACACATTTACAAGTGAAACCGATACTGAGGTTTTGGTACACCTTATAGAAGAGTACCAGCAAAGAGAAAACTTAAGCCTAAGCCAAGCAGTAAGAAGAGCACTCGAAAAGGCAATTGGTGCTTATGCAATTGTAGTCATTGACCGGGAAAATCCGGATATCATTGTTGGAGCACGAAAATCAAGCCCGATGGTAATGGGAATTGGTGATAATGAGTACTTTTTAGCTTCAGATGCTTCACCGATTATTAAATATACCAATAAAGTAATTTACCTTAATGATGAAGAAATTGTTACTATTCATAAAAGTGGAAGTTACGAAATCATTAATCTTAAAAATGAGATACAAAACCCCGAAGTCCTGGAACTGGATCTGAAGCTGGAAGAGCTCGAAAAAGAAGGCTATGACCATTTTATGCTTAAAGAGATATATCAGCAGCCTACGACTATACGTGAAAGTATGCGTGGTAGAATCAGTGCTCAGGATGGCTGGGTACTGGTAGGAGGAATGCAACAATATATCAACAGAATTACGAGTGCTAAAAGAATCATTTTTGCGGCTTGTGGTACTTCATGGCATTCGGCGCTGGTGGCAGAGTATCTTATAGAAGAACTGGCTAGGATACCGGTTGAAGTAGAGTACGCATCCGAATTAAGATATAGAAATCCAATTATCAATGCTGACGATGTAGTGATCGCCATTTCTCAATCAGGAGAAACAGCGGATACATTGGCTGCACTAGAGTTGGCTAAAGAAAAGGGAGCGCTTATTTATGGTATAGTCAATGTAGTAGGTTCATCGATTGCAAGAATCACACATTGCGGATCTTATACTCACGCCGGTCCAGAGATAGGAGTCGCTTCAACAAAAGCATTTACGAGCCAACTTACTGTTTTGACGTTGATGGCATTAAATCTTGGACACAAGAGAGGGACCATATCAGAAGATTACTTCAGACAATTGGCCTACGCTCTGGAAAGTATCCCAGAAAAAGTAGAGAAAGTATTGTTGCAGAATGATAAAATAAAGTTTATTGCCGGAGAGATAAAGGATGTATCCAATGCCTTATATTTAGGCAGAGGATTTAATTTTCCTGTGGCACTGGAAGGAGCCTTAAAGCTCAAAGAGATATCTTATATTCATGCAGAAGGGTATCCTGCTGCAGAAATGAAACACGGCCCCATAGCCTTGATAGATGAAAATATGCCGGTTATCATCATTGCCACCAATAAATCAGCGTACGACAAAGTAGCATCAAACATAATGGAAGTGAAAGCCAGAAAGGCCATCGTAATTTCCATTGTGACTGAAGGGGATACCAAAATAAAGGAAATGTCGGATTATTGTATAGAAATCCCTGAAACAGAAGAGCCATTGACCCCATTGCTTTCTGTAATACCTCTGCAACTTTTGGCATACCACATTGCAGTATTTAGAGGGTGTGATGTAGATCAACCAAGAAATTTAGCCAAATCCGTAACTGTTGAATAATTTAATAAATCGTCCTGATGAAAAAGTCATTAAGTCTTGAGTATAATTCTACCAGAGATAACCTGCAGTTTGCAGAATATGGTCGTAGTGTTCAGAAACTTATCCAATATGCCAAAACACTAGAGAAAAGAGAAGAAAGGCAACGCGTTGTGGAAGAAATAGTAGAACTTATCAATCAACTCAATCCGCAGACAAAAAACGTACTTGAGTACAAACAAAAACTTTGGAGGCATGTATTTAAAATGGCTGATTATGAATTGGATGTAGATCATCCATATGGGATTCACCCTACAGAGGAAGATAACAGGTTCAGACCGGACCGAGTTCCTTACCCACAGCATGAATTCAACTGGAGACATTATGGCTACAATATAAGAGTGATGATAGACAAAGCTTTGAAAATGGAAGACGGACCCATTAAGCAAGGTTTTGTTGAAACTATTCTTTCTTATATGAAATTGTCTTATAGGACTTGGAATAAGGAACACTTTGTAAGTGATGACATCATCATTTCAGATCTGTCAGTCATGTCAGGCAATAAACTTTCAGTGGACGATGATCACACTATTCATGTAGTGACAAAAAACAATCTTCCTAATTCAAATGTGAATACCTTTAGAACCATTAAAAGTAAAAATAAACCAAGTAACCAGAACAGAAATCAAACCAACAAAAACAGGCCAAATCCAATAAATAAGAACAGGCCTAAATAAAGGTTGATTAAATTTTTACTTTTTTCCATTTTCCTTGGCGGAATATTATAACTGCTATTACAGCTATGGCCGTTTCTGCTATGGGTATCGCTGCAAATAGTGCATTAAGTCCCCAATCTGTAAAGGTAACAAAGTAATAAGCTAAGGGTATCTGAAACAACCAAAAACCTACAAAATTGATCCATGTAGGTGTTCGTGTATCGCCAGCACCATTGAGTGACTGAATCATTACCATGCCGATGCCATAAAAAATAAAACCGGACCCGATGATTTGTAAAGCACTAATGCCTATTTTTTGCACTTCATCCTGATCAGTAAAGAATGAAATAATCTGAGGGGATAAAAATATAAAGATAATACTCACCATAGTCATAAATATAGCATTATACTTTGTGGCAAGTATAACACTTTTTTCAGCCCGTTGTGGTTGACCTGCGCCTAGATTTTGACCAACCAGAGTGGCTGCCGCATTGCTGAGTCCCCACGCAGGCAAAATAAAAAATACTACATTCCTGATAGCAATCTGATATCCTGCTGAAGCTTCAGTTCCTCCTGCATCTGCAACCAATCTTGTCAATACAATCCAACTTCCTGATGCAATAATAAACTGAAATGTGGCTGGCCATGCCAAACTAACCATCGATTTTATAATGGCAAAATCCGGAAAAACATCAGACCATTTTATTTTTATAAGCCCGCTTCCGTAAAACAAATGATACAATTGGTAAACTATGCCGGTGCCTCTGCCAATACACGTGGCAATGGCAGCGCCTTCCAGACCCCAACCTTGCCAGGAACCAACTCCATAAATCAGCAATGGATCAAGAATGATATTAAATATGCTGGCTATCCAAAGACTTTTCATCGCTAAAGCAGCATTGCCTGCCCCTCTGAAAATACCATTGATCAGAAACAGCAAAACAATCACAATATTAAAGCCAAACATAATTTTGGTAAAAGAAAGTCCCTCCGCGATCACTTCTGGTGTAGCTCCCATAAAGGCCAACATCTTCTCAGCATAAATAATTCCGAAAACACTTATAATGGCTGATACGAATAGGGATATCAGCAGTGCTTGAATGGCAGCTTTGGAAGCACCATTCATCTCTTTTTCTCCGACTCTTCTGGCGATGATAGCTGTGGCCGCTGTGCTTAAGCCGATGGATAGTGAATAAACCATGGTAATCATCGACTCCGTATAACCTACTACTGCTATGGCATTTTGTCCCAATTTACCCACAAAAAACATATCTACAAGAGCAAAGACACTTTCCAGACTCAACTCCAGGATCATTGGAATGGCTAACAATAAAATGGCTAATCTTAAACTACCTTGGGTGTAATCTCTTTCTTCTCCTTTAAGTGCGGCCTTGAGAATGGGAAAAAATCCCGATATGTTGGTTTCTGTTTTCAATCAGTAATCTTATTGATATAATGGGTAATTAGATGATAAACAGTCCATCCTTATAAATAAGAGATCCATCTGCAAATATCTCTCCTCCGTTTTTCATATCAGTAATCAAATCCCAGTGTATGGGTGATTTATTTTGACCTCCGGTTTGTTTATAGGACTGGCCTATCGCCATATGCACAGAACCACCTATTTTTTCATCAAATAAAATATTTTTTGTAGTATGTTGGATGTTATAGTTGGTCCCAATAGCCACTTCTCCAAAATATCTTGAACCATCGATTTTAAATATTTCATCCAGAAAGGCCTTTCCTTTTTCAGCTTCCCATTTTGTGACATAACCATTTTCTACAAAAAGCGTCACACCTTCTACCTCATGTCCCATATATACTACAGGAAAATTGAAGTATATACTCCCATTGACCGAATTTTCTATTGGTCCTGTAAATACTTCACCACTGGGCATATTTGATCTTCCATCAGAGTTGATCCAGATTCTGTCTTTTACACGGAAGGATATGTCTGATGTATCATTTTTATATCGTATCACATCACATTGATTGAGGTAATCTACAATATGTTGTTGCTGAGTACGAACTTTCAACCACTCATCTGCCGGATTCGCTGCAAAAAGATGACAGGCCCCGTAAACAAACGTTTCATATTCTTCCATGCTCATACCTGCTTCTTGTGCACTGGCTTGAGTAGGATACTGACACAAACAACGTTTTAGACTCCTGTCTGCGATTCGCTCAGAATATATTTGATTTACTTCATTCAGTGCTTTTTGTCTTCGGCCGGTTTTTACTGCATCATTATTCTGGTCCTCTCTTACATTAAACGGTGCCCGAATAACAAGATAAGCGTCATAGGTCTCCATCATATTTATGTAAGAAGGATTGACATAATCCAATTGGCGATCTTCTGCTTCTTTTATAAAAATTCTGTTTTGTTCGCAAAAGCTTAGTTGATATTCTATATATGCACCTACTTTTATCGCTTCCCTAAATACTTCACGCATAAGTGGTTCAGCAAGGGTGGTAGTTGATACAAAAAGTTTTTCACCGGATTTAAGTTCGAGACAATAATGTATCAGTAGTGACGCATATTTTTGGAGGGTGTTCAGTTTTTTATTAATATTTATTTGATTTATTAAAAAAAATCGTATTTTTGTGTTGAAGATATTTCATTTAATAACTTAAAAAATTATAATTATGTTAAATTACAAATTATTTTATTTATTATTATAATGATGAATTTGTCATGTTCAACTACTTTAGTTGAATGTACAACAATAAACCATCAAACCATTGACATTCAACCTGATAAACTTGAAAATTACTTTATACTGGTCGAAAGTACAAAAAGGAACAAAGATATAAGTAATTATGATACTCTAATTAACGAATTTTTTTATCCTTCAGAATATACCCATGGTTTCTTACAGAAAATTAAAGAAGAAAGTTTAGTTTTAAACAATTTTTCAACGATGGATCAATATTTATCAAATTTATATACAAGAAATTTATTATCTGACAATTTTATCAACTCGTATAAAACAATTTGGGATAATTTGATAAGTTACCTTAAAGAAAGCAATCCGAATCTATTAGATTTTAGTAATTATGTTAATAATGTAAAAATTAATTTATCATCTACGAATGATTGTGCCTAATGATAAGTTGTTATTGCTGAAATCTCTTGACATTATTTTCACATTAGGACAATATTATTTTAATTCATATTATAAAAATGAATTAAATTTAGAAAATAGGGATAAAGGATTGTGTGATTATTGGTGGGGAAATTTGATTTGTTCGGGGGTTGGAGTTATAGTAGGGACATTGTGGGCAGGAGGAATTTTCGCTGTTTCTATATTGATTTCAACAGCAATTGGTACCGTAAACCCAGATGCAGGAACAGTTGTTCTAGTTGAAGGTACTTTATTAGCTTTAGCAATTGGTATAAGTAAAGGATTAAGTTTCTATAAGACCTGCTGTGATGAAAAAATAATATGTAAAGAGCCGACAGGATTTTATATTAAAGTTTTAGGGTGTAATGATTTTGTGAATAATATATATGGTCATGGATTATATTTAACTACGATCTGGAGAAATGACAATACTCAACCGAATAATATAGTAACAGCTACACCAAGCCTTAGGTTGAGTGTGCCGATTAGTACACAAATTTCAGAAATCTTTGCTACAATTTCATTTTATGACGATTTCAACGGAAATTCATACACATTCAGAAAATTTGATTTATTCAAATCTTATGCTGATGCTCCACCTTACAGTTTAATCTGGGGAAACGATCCTCCTTCAAATGCTTCTTTATATGTACAATACCCAATTTATGTTAATGTTGGTTCAGAAGGTCAATTTCAATTAACAAGGAGCGTAAGACCATGGGGAGGATCTGTCACATCGACAGGATCGTATTCTGCAAATCTGACATTTTTTGGAAGCGGACAAAAAATTGTTATGGCCAAATTGACTAATGTTTGTACCGGATCAAACGTTATTGTTTCTAAAACCGTCATTGTAAATTGATGTAATATGAAAAAGTCTCTTTTTTTATTAATTTTACTACAATTTTACTCTTGTTATGAATATGACGAACAAGCAGCAATTGATAGAGAAAAAAAACAAAAATATTTTAATGCTTTGAATAAAATATCGCTAAATTGTAATGGTGAGCTAAGCGAAAATCAATTTACTGCATATGTAAATAATATATAGGTATGTTATTATGAAAATAGTGAGTTAGAACCCCTTATGGTAAAAGGGGTAACCTTTACTACAAAAAATCCAAGTTTTGGTACCAATATAGAATATGAAAATGCAAAAAATTATGTTTCATTCGGAATACAGCCTAAATATGGAACATCAATTCCTTATAATGGATACATTGAGTTTGAAGCTCCTTTATTCAAATTGACTGATACCGCTGAAAACTTTTTAGACTCTGTCTTTTCGATCAAAGAACATCTCTTAAGGTCTAACGATGAGGAAACGGATAAATTTAAAGTTACATTTGAAATAGATGTTCCAAGTTTCGCAAACAGCTACCTTGTTTAAACTATCACCACTGCTCGCGGAGATCAAAAAGACAGCAAACTGATAGTAAAAAAATTTAATAAGGGAAAGGATGATTTAGGTTTGTTTTATGATATTGAAATAGAATTAGACTGTACATTATATCACAGTCCTGAACTACATACTGTTTCCGGCGTATGGGCAAGGATAAAATCAGGCAGATTATCAGCTAGATTTAGACCACTTTTTTTTTAGTTTCAAGAGATATTTAATCAATGATTAGATTGAATTTTTATGTTTACCAAGTCTTCACTTGAAAAGGATATCTTACATTATACTCATTGATGATCATTTGTTTTAGGATATCTTTAAGCTCATCTATATTTTCCTTTTTTGTGGCTGATATAAGTACATTTGGAAAATTGTATTGATGGCTTAATTTCTCTTTTATTTCCTTCATGATATCACTTTTTGTAGTATCATCGAGATAATCATCAAAGTTATTTTCCCGGTACAGATCTACTTTATTAAAAACCATGAGTGTGGTTCGATCTGATGCACCCAGATCATTGAGTGTATTTTGTACAGTCAGTATGTGGTCTTCGTGCTGCGGATGCGATAAATCCACTACGTGTATCAGAATATCGCTTTCCCGCACCTCATCAAGGGTGGATTTAAAACTTTCGACCAGGTGATGTGGCAATTTCCTTATAAAGCCTACCGTATCTGAAAGCAGGAAAGGCATTGTATCCCAAACCACCTTCCTGACGGTAGTATCGAGTGTGGCAAAAAGTTTGTTTTCCGCAAAAACATCTGATTTACTAAGCACATTCATTAGGGTCGATTTGCCTACATTGGTATATCCTACCAAAGAAACACGAATGAGTTCGCCACGATTTTTTCTTTGAGTCTGTGCCTGCTGATCTATTTTTTCCAGTCGTTTTTTCAGCAGGGCTATTTTATCTCTGATTATCCTTCGGTCTGTTTCTATTTCCATCTCACCCGGACCTCTCATGCCTATACCTCCACGTTGACGCTCCAAGTGAGTCCAGAGTCCTCTTAATCGTGGAAGAAGATACTGCATCTGAGCCAACTCGACCTGTGTTTTTGCTTGAGCAGTTTGTGCTCTTTCCGCAAATATGTCGAGTATTAATGTGCTTCTATCTACGATTTTTACTTTAAGGTATTCTTCCAGAAATCCGTTTTGTTTTCCTGTAAGGTCATCATCAAAAATAGCTAGAGTGATATTTTCATTTCTATCTATATAATCTTTTATTTCTTCCAGCTTTCCTGACCCAACAAAAGATTTTACATTGGGATGGGGCATTCTCTGAGTAAAAATCTTTTTAGTAATCGCACCTGCTGTAGTGGCAAGAAATTCCAATTCATCTAGGTACTCCATGACCTGGGTTTCATTTTCATCTTTTGTAATTACTCCTACCAGAATGCAGTATTCCTGATCTTTGAGAATTCCTTTTTTATCTTCTTTCCCTACTTTCCACGCATCGCTCATTTTTGTTGACTTTTTTTTACAAAACAAAAGTACGATTTTCCTGCCGATTTGTTTCATTTTAAAACAGGAATTATGGCTGCTGAATAATAATTCTGACGTGAGGGTAATGACCTATTTATAATAGTCATTTAGATGCAAATAGGTTAAAAATCAGTTAATTGACTCATTCTATTGACATTGATCTGATATTGTTTTATCTTTGTGCTTGATTTATGAAAGTTTTAGCGCTTATATTATCTTTTATCATTTTTAGTCAGTCTTTGTCTGTCTGTGGTCCTTCTATAGCTCACATTCAGAAACCATTGCTTGTAAAAGAATGTACGGTAGACACATCGAGTTTAAAAAACAATAAAGCACACTCTTGCTGTAGCAAAAAAGACAAATTAAGCCATGATGATGAAAAAAAAGACTGTTGCGGGGATAATTGCAAATGCTTTTGTTGCGCAAAAGTATGTATAAATAGCTTGTATTATTATAAAACCGCTGAGCTTGATTTATCAATTTTTTCTGAAAAAAACATCCCTGCCATCAAGGTAAATTCTTTTGATTTTCACCCATCCATTTCTTATCCTCCGCAAGTATAGTTTTTAATTTTAGTATGGAGTGGTCTGTCCGCTTCCCTGCTTTTTCGGTAATAAAAGCCGAAATATATAAATTTGAAGTAACTATTTAGATATGATCAATTTATAATAAAAAATGCTAATTTTCCGTGATATCTCAGCACTTTTTTCGTCAACAGCGCTGCTATTAATTCAAAAAGTGGCTTCTCCTGACGAAAAATTACCTGACTTTTATGATTTGAAAGCATAAACCTAAATAGTTACCATTTGAAAACATTAAAGAAATCATTATGAACAAATATTTGAGTTCAGTAATAACTATACTTATTCTCGCCTTGAACTGCAGCTTTTCGTATGGTCAGGAAGAGGTAACCATCAGTGTAAGTGGTGCCTGCGGTATGTGTATAGACAGAATCGAGTTCACTGCAAAAAATGTCATTGGCGTAGCTAATGCAGCGTATGATCTGGAAAAGCAACAACTTACGGTCGATACACAACCTTTATTTATTAAGAGCGAACTAATTTCTGCATTGTTAAAAGTTGGTCACGACACCGAAGGACAAAAGGCACCTGATGATGTCTATGAAGCACTTCACGCCTGCTGTCATTACAGAGATAGTTCTGAACAAATTCCTGAAGAAAATGGTGAACATGATGAATACGATAATCATGATGGGTATAATCATGGGAAGCCAAAAATAGAGGAGAAAAATAAAAATGCTGTACTTTCAGGTATGGTATATGAAAAGACCTCATCTGGAGAAATGTTGCCTTTAATCGGTGCTACCCTTGCTTGGGCAGGAACAAAAGAAGGTACCATCTCTGATATGAATGGCAGTTTTAATCTGGAACTTTCAGCAAAATCAAAATATCTAGCAGTATCATATGTGGGGTATAATCCCGATACATTGTACATCGACAAAGCCGGATCAGTTAATATAGTTATTTCTGAAAATACAAACCTTCTGGATGTTATAGAAATAACACATAAAAAACGTTCAACAGAAATATCTTATCTTGAAACAGTTAAAGTACATCAAATCTCAAGTAAAGAATTGCTTAAAGCTGCCTGCTGTAATCTTGCAGAGAGTTTTGATACCACTCCAGCCATAGATGCTTCCACCACTGATGCTATTACAGGTACCAGAAAAATAGAAATGCTTGGTCTGGCGGGGCCTTACGTACAGATCACGAGAGAGAACATACCCGATATCCGTGGATTGGCTGCACTGCAGGGGCTGGCTTATACCCCGGGTCCTTGGGTAGAGGGCATGCAACTCAATATGGGTGCCGGTTCTGTAGTTAATGGTTTTGAAAGTATAACTGGTCAAATAAACGTAGAATTGCGTAAACCATGCCATGAAGATAAAATGTACTTTAATGCCTATGCAAGTCAGGCAGCAAGACTTGAAATGAATACTTTTGCAAAACAGGAAATCAATGAAAACTGGAGTACATCAACTCTTCTTCATGCTTCTACACGGGCGCAAAGACGTGATCATAATCATGACGGATTCCTTGATATGCCAGTAGGTAAACAGTTTGGTTTTATCAATAGATGGAAATGGACCAATAACGCCGGACAGGAAGGCCAAATCGGAATGAAACTCACATTTATGGAGAATATTAGCGGACAGACAGACTTTGACCCCGGCAAATCATTGAGAAATCAAGTTTGGGGTGCAGATATGATCACCAACAGAGCTGAAATTTGGGCCAAAAGAGGTTTTGTAAATCTTGATACTCCTTATAAAACACTTGGATTTCAATTTTCAGGGGTTTATCATGATCAAAAAGCTCAATTTGGACTTAGAAGGTATGATGCAACACAAAAATCATTATATTTTAATATGATCTACCAGACCATCATTGATAACACAGATCATCAGGTGAGAATGGGGACAAGCTTCCAATATGATAATTTTAATGAACTGGTGGCAGCGCAACAATATGGCCGAAATGAATGGGTACCGGGAATATTTGGAGAATATACCTATAAAGGGTCAGAAAAATTTTCAGTTCTTGTAGGAGGGAGGGCTGATTATCATAATAATTTTGGCGTATTCTTTACCCCAAGGATTAACTTGCGATATGCACCTGACCAGAAGACTGTGATTCGACTGGCTGCCGGAAGAGGTCAAAAAACGGCAAGTATTTTTGCAGAAAATATTGGTGTTTTTGCATCCAATAGAGAAATAATCGTTGAAAGTCAAAACAATGAAACACCTTACGGATTGCAGGCTGAAGTAGCTTGGAATTTAGGTCTGAGTCTTACTAAAGAAATTTCTATAGGCAAAAAAATGTTGTCATTGTCCTTAGATCTGAACAGAATAGATTTTACCAATCAAATAGTAATAGATCTTGACAGAAGCGCAAGACAAGTAGTTTTTTATAACCTGAGAGGAAAATCTTACTCAAATAGTGCACAAATACAGGCGGAAATAGATGCAACGAAATGGCTTGATATTAGATTGGCTTACAGGTATAATGATGTAAAAACGACTTATGGAGAGCAACTTTTGCAAAAGCCACTGGTATCCCCACAAAGAGCATTTGCAAACTTTGCGATAAAGCCAGGTAAAGGATGGACATTAGATTATACTATAAACTGGTTGAGTGCAGTAAGAATTCCTTCTACAGCAGCAAATGACGAAGAACACAAGTGGCCAGAAAAGTCTCCAACATATTTTTTGAGCAATGCCCAGATTAGTAAAAACCTGGGAGGAAATTTTGAAATATATTTGGGTGGTGAAAACATTTTTAATTATAGACTAGAGCACCCAATCATTGGAGCTCATGCCCCATTTGGAGCGTATTTTGATAGTTCCCTCGCTTGGGGACCTATCATGGGTGTTAATATTTACGCTGGCGTCAGATACAGTATAAAATAGTATCTTTTCTATTTCATTTGTGAAACTAGCAGATAAAAAAATAGCATCATTTTTGAGAAATGATGCTATTTTTCTGCTTGAGTAATGAAATAATTTCTATTTTTTGCTGATGTTTTTTAATAATGTTTCTACAGCTACTTTTAATTGGTCATCTGTACCTTTGGATATCCAGTCATGTTTATTTTCCACCAAAATATCAGGCACCGCGGGTCCAAGTTCCTGATTTTGGTCGGTAGCTTTAGTAAACCATCCTCGCAGTGGGAATCTTTCAAATGAGCCATCCATCAGACTTTTTCCACCTGTAGAAATTGCAGACCCATTGGTAGGAAGCCCAACCAGCTTTCCGATGCCTAAAGTTTTATAAGCATGTGAAAATATTTCAGCGTTAGAATAGCTACCTTCATTACAAGGTGATGGATAAGAAAATATATAACATTTGAAAAATTATTCTTTTAAAAAAACGGAAGATTAACTACAGTGGACTCGAGCAATTTTTTACCTGCCTGAATAAAAATTTTACTTCCTGGGGTAGAATGGCTAACCTTAACATAGCCCATTCCAATAGGTAAATCCAACGAAGGGGATTGAGTGCCTGAAGTGACTACACCAATTTCAATTTCATTTTCATCAAAAATAAGATAACCATGTCTGGGCACTCTTCGTTCTTCCATGGTAAAACCAACGAGTTTTTTTGTCAGACCTGATTCTTTCTGCGCATTCATCCAATCCTGCCCATTAAATTTCTTTGATTTTTTAAGTTTGGTAATCCACCCTAATCCTGCTTCAAGTGGGGATGTAGTATCATCTATATCATTGCCATAAAGACAAAATCCTTTTTCCAGTCGGAGCGTATCTCTTGCGCCCAGCCCACAAGGCTTGATGTCATACTCTTTGCCTGCTTCAAATACTGCCTTCCAGAGTGCTTCAGTATTTTCATTGTCTACATACAGTTCAAAGCCGCCGCTACCGGTATAACCTGTGGCAGAGATAAGTACATTGTCTATTCCCGCTATCGTTCCTTTGGTAAAAGAGTAATACTTAATAGAACTTAGATCCACGGCAGTCAGTTTTTGGAGTACATCTAAAGCTCTTGGACCCTGAACTGCTAAAAGTCCTGTTTTTTCGGAGATATTAATAATACGGGTTTCGTACTCATTATTTGCAGAAATCCAATTCCAGTCCTTTTCAATATTTGATGCATTCACAACCAGCATAAAGGCTTGTTCTCCCTCGCTGCACATATTCTCTGGAAGTCTGTAGACTAGCAGGTCATCAATTATGCCTCCATCATGATTTGGCATGCAGCTATATTGGGCATCTCCGATTTCTAATTTTGAGGCATCATTACTTGTAATTTTTTGTACCAGATGTATGGCTTCTTTACCTCGTACTATAAATTCTCCCATATGTGAAACATCGAAAACACCTACGCCATTCCGTACACAGATGTGCTCGTCTGAGATAGTAGTATATGAAATGGGCATATTGTATCCGGCAAATTCAGCCATTTTGGCTCCTAAGGTAATATGTATATGGGTGATAGGTGTATCTAACATGGCGCTAAAAATAATTTATTTGATTAAGTATGCCCAAAGATAATCAAGATAACGATATTCAGGAAAACGGACATCCACTAATTAACATTTATAACCAAAAATCAAAGATGTTTAAATTTTACTTCGTCATAATATGCCATTATGGCATATAAATTAAAAAAATAATGCCATAATGGCATGTTTAAACGACAATTTGTGCAACTTTTTGAATGAAAACTGGAATGGAACATCAATTGCAGGTAAAAAGATGTAATTTTATTTGAAACCTTTAATTTTTATAAAAATGACAAACATAGTATTTAAACCACAGATCAACAGAGTAAATCAAGAGTTAAACAGAGTCTTTGGAGAAGTATTTAACAGGCCTGTTCAGGAATTTCTATATGATAAAAAAGCAAATCATTTTCCGGCGTATGCCAATATTGAAGAACAAAATGACAAATTTATTATCAGTTTGTCTGTTCCGGGTTTTGACAAAGAAAATATTTCAATTCAACTTCATGAAAACAGGTTGATTGTTGGCGGAAAAAGAGAAAAAGCAGACGATAGAAAATATCAGCTGAAAGAATTTAATAATACTTCTTTCGAAAGAGTTTTTATTCTACCGGAAGATGTTCAGAGAGATAAACTTGAAGCTACTTCAGAAAATGGAATTTTAAAACTTACAGTATATAAATCTGAGAAAAAAGTACCATTAACCATCCAAGTAAAATAATATTTATTAACCTATAAAACCTAATAATATGAACATCTTAAAAGTAAATCCCGTATTTCAAAGTCGTACATTCACAAATCTTATGGATGACGTATTTAACAGGAGTATCTCTGATTTGGTTGGTTCGGATTTTTCTGTGACTACCCCTTCTGTAAATATTACTGAAAGTACTGACACCTTTACAATTGAATTGGCCGCACCTGGTTTGGACAAAAAGGACTTTAATATTTTTGTTGAGAAGGATCAGTTGGTAATCTCTGCTTCAAATGAGGTTAAAAATGAAGATAGAGAAGAATTAAAATGGACTAGAAAAGAGTTCAATTATACTACATTTAAAAGATCATTTCATCTTACAGATGCTGTTGATGCTGAAAATATTAATGCAGAATACAACAAAGGTATTTTAACATTGGTACTTCCTAAAAAGGAAGAAATTAAGGTAAAAGCACCTAAAACCATTGAAATAAAATAATTGGGGGATAGTTTTTCATAGTTAAGTTTTGATGAAGGGGTCTTTGATAGTGTTTATCAAAGATCCTTTCTAACTTTAATTTGGAGAATAAAGTCTGATAATTATTGGTCAATTATCAGACTTTACTTTTTCCGGCATCTAAGAAAAAAATCTCGTCAAAGCCTAAATTTGTCAAGAAAGTGTGCCGAAGGCGGGACTCGAACCCGCAAGACTCGCGTCACACGCCTCTGAAACGTGCGTGTCTACCAGTTTCACCACTTCGGCTGAAATGATGTACAAATGTATGCATTTAATTCAGTGTAAAAAATGTTTGGCATAATTTGTGAAATAAATTAACTGAAAACATTGACAAATCAAAAAACAGGGTTATCTTTGCATCTTAGTAGTAAAAATTTATTAATTAACATCAGTCAAAAATAGGCGCATATAGAGTAAACATCTACACTTAAAATTAGAAAATTTATTTAACCCATAACTAATTGTGTAGGTATGCAACTTAAGATGTTAAACGACCAAGAACTCATTTCATTGTATCTTAATGGTAATCAATCTGCCTTTGAAGTCTTATTAAAAAGACATAAGGATAAGATCTATACATCCATTTATCTGTTTGTCAAAGACACAGAGCTTGCTGAAGATATTTTTCAGGAAGTATTTATTAAAATTGTGGACACACTCAGAAAGGAGAAATACAATAACGAAGGTAAATTTCTTCAATGGGCTATGCGTATTGCATATAATATGTGCGTGGATCATTTCAGGAGATCTAAGCGAATGTCAAAAATTTCGACGACTGAAACATTTGACATTTTTAATGTTTTGGAATGTAAGGACGATCATATGGAAAACACCATTATCAAAAGTCAGATACATACTAAATTAAGATGCCTTATAGATCAGCTTCCGGACGAACAAAGGGAAGTAGTAATATTAAGACATTATGCAGACATGAGTTTTAAAGAAATATCACAAATGACACGGGTAAGTATTAATACATCTCTCGGAAGAATGAGATATGCATTAATTAACCTTAGGAAAATGGTGACAGAAGCTGAATTGGTTATATGATCTTTATCTAAGAGTATGTCTAAATATTCAATTGTAGTTTGAAGACAAATGATGGAATTTTAAATATACTCTTATTCTAACACTTACCTTACCACCAAATCCCGTTGATATATTTTACCTCCGGTTTTGAGCCTGTATTGATAGTGTCCGGGATGCAACTGATACTTTTTTAGATGAATTTCCAGCATATGAGATCCATATGTCTTAAACTCATTGATCAATGATCTGATGACTTGTCCGCTTTTGTCCAAAATTTCGAGGATAACTGGACCTTCTTGCAGTATCGAGTAATGTATCTGAAGGACATCTTTGTCTTCTGCCGAAATTTTATGGCCTAACAATGCTTCAAATGCTTCTGAGCCAACCGTTGGATTTTGAACCGGCACTAAACCTTCAATGGGAGTCCTGTCTTTCCCAATAATAAAATCAGAGACTTCTGATGGCATACCCAACCAGCTTTGAAGAACAGTAGCATATACATCTCTGAAATCTGTTTCAAAATGTGGATCACCATATTGATCCGTATTTATCAGATCGGGAGGATTTCCTATGATGCCTTTACTCAGTCCTTTACCGAACAACATGATGGGCGCACTTGTACCATGGTCTGTGCCGGCAGATCCGTTTTCATAAATCGTTCGGCCAAACTCTGAAAATGTCATTCCAAGTACTTTGTCATCCATCCCTAGTTTGGCTAGATCGCTGTAAAATGCACTAATTGCAGATGAGAGTCTCTGTAGTAAAATGGGGTGATTGTTGTTTTGATTGGCATGGGTATCAAAACCATCGATATATACCATAAATACTTTTGTACCCAAGCGTCCTTTGATCAATTTTGCCACAATGGCCAATTGTTGTGCAAGATTTGTATCTGGATAATTGACCTCGTTCCTTCCTTTATTATAAGCATTACTGATTGATTGACTGTAGCGGAAAGCGCTATTGGCCACTTGTCTTACGTATGCCAATGATCTGTCTGCAGGAGTCTGGTTCAGCGATGTCAGATCATACAACTGACCTGATACAGCCAGTTTGTAAAATTCGTTAGGGCTTGAAATGGCCAATGCAAGATTGGTGTTTTGACCCTGAAAGACAAGATCTGTTTGTACCCCTATTTGCAAGGCAGGTGGGATAGTGGGTTGTGCTTCACCAAATGCTGGCATTTCATAATCAATAAATCTTCCTATCCAGCCGTCTTTTTTATATTCATCCGTATCTGATGCAGTAGCCCATATGTCTGATGATCTGAAGTGTGAATAATTGGGGTGTGGATATCCTACATTGTGAATGATTTTCATTTTATCTTCTTCCCACAACGGCTTCAAATCTATTGTTTGATTAGACATACCGGTTTTTTGGTCCAGTGCCCATAGATTGGATTCAGCAATAGCCAGTGTTGGCCGTATATTATAATATTCGCTATTAAATCTGTCGATGACAGTATTGAGTCCATCATTGCCTCCACGCAATTGAATGAGCACCAATGTCCTGTCTGTTTCGAAGGCACTCAATGGCGAAAAATGCTCGGATGTTCCCATCGCGTATAAGGGCACCCCATTTACTGTCGCAGCAAGTCCCGCAGCAAATAGTCCTGTGGATTGCAGAAAGTCCCGACGATTCCAGGTTTTATGATCGATGGCATGGGCTTCTGTGTTTTCAATGGTCCTACCTTTTCTTTTATTGTGATACTTATGACTCATAGGATGAATTATTTAGGATAATTGAAACTCAGGAAGTTTGACAAGGTAAACGAGCAAATTTGCGATCTGAAATGGTGCTTCATTCCAACTGAGATTCCATGTACCATCATCAAAATAGTTTTGGGGTATATCACCTTTCAGATACAAAACAGCCGATTCGTGTAATTCTGTGTCTAGTTCTCGACCTATAAAATGTAAGGTTAAAGCTTTTGTAATCAAATCAGGATTATTAAAATTAGGAGAAGACAGATCAATAGCTAGTTGTCGCAAAGATTCTCTGTTTTTCTCATTGCTTAGGGTACCGATGATCGTTTTGCAATAATCCCATCTTTGAGTGAGCGTATTTTCATTGATCCAATCGAAATGTCCGGGCCATCCGGCTACATTTATTGGATTAAATAATTCCATGCCAAGATTGGATGAACCATATCTGAATGTACCATATCTATCAATCAGGTTGGGTTGGCTGATACCACTCATTCTGGCAAGATCTATAAAACACTCGATGGGACTTTTAACTATCGAACCGATAAACTCATTTTCAAAGAAATGATCACTTTTAAAAATTGCTTTTAATACTGGCAGAAGTTCCCAATTACTTTGAATAAATAAATTTGCAAGTTCGGTAACAAATTCAGTATCAGGAGTATGGTATACAAAGTTTGTATAAAGCTTATTACATATAAAGTAAGCTACTTGATTTTTTCTTTCAGTAAATATAAGATTGTGTACCTCATTGTAACCCCAATTGCCCGTTTTGCCAAAAATTGTTTTATTTTTATTGTCAAATTTACCGCTATTAAAACTGACATCATTACAGCTATATTGACTGCATCTCCATCCGGTAAGTGCTCTCGCTACTTCTACGACATCAGCTTGTGTATAGCCGTTATTCTCACCCATTGTAAAAAGTTCCATCAATTCCCTTGCATAGTTTTCATTGGGCTTACCTACTTCATTCAGATTGCCATTGAGATATACCAGCATAGCAGGATTTTTGCCCATATCTGTTACAAACTGTTTGAAGTTGCCCAAACAATATTTATTCAGTAAGGTATAATAGCTCCATAGATATTTATTGCAATCATACACATTCAATTCTGTAACAAAATGATTGTGCCAAAATAAGAACAACTTGGTGCGAAGTCCATCATTGATCATATCGGTAAATATGCTGTCATACAACTCATCTCTATGGTCAAATTTCAGATCGTCATTGTTTAAAGCATCATAATCCGCAGTGGTGTAATTGGCCCATACAGGCGACGCCGGCAATGGTCTGGATTTGATATTATTGATGGTAGAGTCAATAAAATAAAGGGGTTCAGACTCCAACGCCTGTTTAATCTGAGTAGGAGAACCACCTAAGCCCAATCGTCTTAAAAAATGAATAACTTTCTGCTTATTCCAGGGATTGGAAGCAGAAGGTTGAAAGGGTTGTAAACCAGCCATAAGTTAATTACAAAATTTCAGGCAATTTAATTCAATTTTTAGTAAAATAGAAAAAACTTACCTAATTTTACAATGCAATAAAAAAAATGCCTTTATGCTAAAGATTCTAATACATTGTTTTTTACTTTTTGGAATATCAAATATTGTCTGCGCACAGGAAGTATTATTTGTCGAGGACTTCAATGATTGTGCTCTTTCTGATCAGTGGTCATACCAATTAACAGGTAATCAAAATGTATCCTGGGGAGTCGGATTACCTACAAATTCAAAAGCGGAAAGCTCATCCATTGATGGCACCTGTATGCTTTATGTAGATGATGATCTTACAGGGGATAAAACGCCGGCTTTTAATCTTCGTATTTTTTCTAATTACTTCAGTGGTGAAGGGTATAGTGATATTGCATTCAATGCTCAGGTTCATTTCAGAAGAGATAAAACTGAATTTATCCGCATTATCATTGACAACGGGGAAAAAGAGCATGTCATCAGAGAATTTAAAGGCACCAATTATTCGGGAACTAAATTTTCTGATTATATCAATATGAAGTCAGACTTAAGTTTTATAGCGACTGACAGTATGAGAATTATTATTGAATACGATGATGATAATCAATGGGGCTGGTGGGCTGGCGTAGACAATATAAAAATCACAGGCACAAAAGGCGGAGCAATCGTCTTTGGTGAGACATTTAATGATTGTCAGCTACCTGAAGGATGGAGTACGGAGATTCTGAGCGGAGTAAACAACTGGAACTTTGGTTTGTTTACTGACGGAAAATCTATAGACGGAACCTGCTTTGCCTATTTTAATGATGATGTGTTGGGTGAGAATGCCTCTTTATCAAAAATTAGGGTATTTAGTCCTGAATTTAATGCTGCTCAATATGCAGAATACCAGCTTACGTACGATTTTATTTTCAGATTTTATGAAAAAAATGAGTACCTTCAGTTGTATGTAGACAATGGCAAAGAATGGATTCCTGTTAAAACTTATAATGGGGACTACGGAGGACCTAATGTCAACCAATCAAAAAAAGATACTGTTGATCTATCCCCTTTCCGATCAGAAAAGATAAGGTTAATTTGGGAATACAACGATGGTGGATGGGCATGGTGGCTTGGGTTTGATAATATAAAAATTACTGGCAAAGGAAATATTAATGATCGATGCAATAAATCTGTGTCACTTTCTTTAGCAGAAAATTGTCAGTTTTATGACAATACCAATGCACTAAAAGAAGATGAATTTGAGATAGCAGGTGTAACAAATACCGGCATATTGTATTATTCTTTTACAGCGATTGAGTCAATAGATTATGAAATAAAGTCAACCAGTATATTTAATGATAAGCTTGAGATCTTTTCTGGTACTTGTGATAATCCGGTACTCATTCAAGCGAGAGATAAAGACGAATTTGGATTCAGAGGAGAAGAATTAAATATCAGTGCCCAAGCAGGAGAGACCTACACAATAAGAATTTATGGTCATCAGGCAGAATTTGGTTTGGATAGAGGCAGCGGATGTTTAAGAGTGAGCAAAAAATCTAAGATACAATTGCCGCCTTTAACTGATGTTTGTGATGCTGCTATTCCATTGTTTGCCAATGCAGATTGTACCATTTCAAAAAACATAGCAGCCAATCAGGATGGTCCGCTTCCCAAAACCAATCAAAGGTCAAGGGCTGACGTTTGGTTTTCTTTTACACCTCAGACGGATGATGATTATGAATTTACTACTAATGCAGATTTTGCGGATGCCCTGGCAGTCTATAAAGGAAATTGTTCTGATTTAGTTGAGTTGGTTTCTGATTTTAACGGTTACAAAATCGATATAAAAAATGCTGAGGCTGAACAAACTTACTTTATACAGGTGACTGGTTATTTTGCAATTATTGAAGGCAGTTTGTGTCCGAAAGTGAAGACAAAAGTGGTTCAAGAAGTCCCCGAATCCAGTTGTATATCAGCTTTACCATTGACACTGAACAATGCGTGTTCCATTTCATCCAATTTTGGAGCGGGTTATTCAGGTATTCGTCCGGACTGTGATGTGTATATTATGGATGATGTTTGGTTTTCATTTGTGGCCTCTGAAAGCAGACAAGTGTATATGAAATTAAAAACTGATTTTGAGAATATCGTTTCCTTATATGAAGGTAGTTGCAATAGTCTAAAATCAATATATTGTGGTAAGAAAGTTCATCATTGCAATGGGTACTTGCATGTAGGTAATCTTGAAGCAGGAAAAACTTATTATATCCAATTGGGGTCAAAGGTTTTGCAAAACCGGCATAATTCAGGATCTGTTTGCATAGATTTGTTGGATTTAGAACCTGTCTGGCAAAAAATTGAGGTTCAGGTCACTCAGGTTTGCATTAGCAAAGGGGCTGTAAAATTTATCCCTACAGCTTCAGGTGGATCCGGTGCCTTTACGTACGATGGTTTGGGTCTTGATGAAGCGGTAGCAGGTAGTGATAATTACATAGTAGAAGCAAAAGACGCTGATGGATGTGTCAATGCGATACTTGTCAATGCTGTATCCTGCAATGATTTTGGATGTACACTTACATCACAGTTGGCCAAAATAAATCCTGGTTGCTACGGGGCTTCAGATGGGCAGGCATCGGTAATGGTCAGTGGAGGGCTTGAACCCTATATTGTCAAATGGTCTGATGGAAGAACTGGACCAACGATAGCAAATTTGCCGGCAGGAAGTTATACTGTCACTATTTCAGATGGATCCGGCTGCGAACAGACGGAAATTTTTATTCTCAACCAGCCAGCTCAGATTATTGCAAATCCAGGATACAAATCTCCAGGTTGTTATGACGACTCTACAGGAGTAATCACTTTGTTTACCATTGGTGGACAAGGCAATTATACCTATTTGTGGTCACAAGGGAGTATCGGCAACAGACTTGAGAACATTCCTGGCGGAGATTATTCTGTGACGATAACGGATGGCAACGGCTGTATATCAACACCAAATTTTATACTGAATCAGCCAGATAAAATAAGTATTTCAGGAGCTTCCGTTGACAATCTTTGTTTTGGAAACAGTCATGGCAAAATCAGTGTTGAAATCAAAGGCGGTGTATCGCCATATTCTATACTATGGAGTCAAGGTGATACATTACCAAATGTTGATAGTCTGTCAGCAGGAGTGTATGCCATTTCTATTTCTGACGCAAATAATTGCATTTCAACTAAAAACTGGGAAATACGTCAGCCATTGCCATTTTTACTTTATGAAGACAGTATTGATTTGATTTTCAGCGGTACAAAGGATGCCATCATTGATATCGGCACGACAGGGGGATCAGCTCCTTATGCATATGACTGGTATCTTGATGGGACACGCTTAGACATTGTAACAGAAGATATCTTTCCTGATGTGGGTGGGAATTACCAAGTAGAAATCAAAGATGCAAATGGATGTACTTTTACAAGTAAAATATGGGAAGTAACTAGGTCAACGAATACCATTGAAAACCGGCCATTTGAAATTTTAATCCACCCAAATCCAACACGGGACTTTATAAATATAATTTTATTTGAAACGACCATTGTCAATAAGTTGGAGATAAAAGATATCTATGGTCGAGCTTGTAAAAGTTTCATCCCTACTGAAAAGGATGGTAATATTTTAAGATTAAATATATCAGGACTTTCTTCCGGAACATATTTTCTTATATGGCTTATTGGCGATGTCACTTATACTGCCAAAGTTGTAAAAATAGACTAATATCAGTATATATTATCAGGCATTACTGAACTGTGATTTTGTTTTTTGAATGACAGAAAGAAAAACTTCTTTCAATTCAGTGGATGTAATACCATCTTTAGCAGAGAAATTTTTATTGAACTCAGGCAATGAAAAAGTATCTATAATATTTGCAGCGTGAAAAGGAAAGCGCGTTTTGGCAGACTCCAGCACACTTTTAGCTCCACGGGCTCCGGTCGAAGTTGAAAGCAACAACATGGGTTTATCCTGAAAAACCTTTCCATTTATTCTAGATGCCCAATCAAGTAAATTCTTAAAAGCTACAGTATATGAACCATTGTGCTCAGCCATAGATAAAATAAGTAAATCAGCATGACCTATGGCTTCCAGGAAGTCATGGGCTTCCATTAAGTGGCCTGAAATATTTTCTTTATCTACAGAAAATAATGGCATCTCAAAATCATTTAGATCAATCAACCTTACTTCTGCATTTTCAAAAAATGATGTGGCATACGATGCCAGTTTTTTATTGATGGAACTTTGGCTATTGCTTGCTCCGAATGCTAATATTTTCATTGGTTAAGGTTGAGATAAAGATTGAAAATCTGGTTGGTAAGTTGGTTTATGATGTCTGGTTACGAAAAATAAACAATCTCTTGATTATTATCTGCTTTAAAAGTTAAACCGCCATAGGAACTTCCATCAGCAATATTTCAGCATTTGATTCTGCTACTATACTGATCTGATCCGTATCCCACACACCTAAACCATCTCTAGATGACAAAGGTTGTCCCGACACTGTAACCTCTCCTGAGATAACAAAAGCATATACCCCGTTGCCTTTCTTTTTAATATAATAATTCTGACTTGTTCCTTTATCCAGATTGCCCAGATGAAACCAGGCATCCTGATGTATCCAGACACCTTCATCCTCCGCATTTGGGCTCAATATCTGTTGTAGTGTGTTGTGACGATCATCTGCATTAAGGGCGAGTTGATCATAGCGTGGTGCTACATTTCTCCTATTGGGGAAAATCCATATTTGAAGAAATTTTACTTTTTTATCTTGATTTTTATTCTTTTCACTATGCTGAATTCCTGTACCTGCACTCATGACCTGTATATCGCCATTGCGTATAACCGTGGTATTGCCCATACTATCCTGATGCTCAAGATCACCTTCAAGCGGGATAGATATGATCTCCATATTATCATGTGGATGTCTGCCAAAACCCATACCACCGCTGACCATATCATCATTGAGGACTCTTAGAACTCCGAAGTGCATGCGATCAGGATTATAATAATTAGCAAAACTAAAAGTATGATGAGAATCCAACCATCCATGATTGGCATGTCCTCTGGTCTCTGCTTTGTGCAATACTTTATTTTCCATTATATTTGATTTAGTATTTGGAATGTGATTAAATCCTACCATCTTATCTTCCATCGGCTCAAGAGATTTAAGTTCTTCGATATCATTTTTGATGACTTCAGCAGCCAAACCGGATGCTACAAACATGCCCGTACCAAGGATTCCTTTTCTGACAAATTCTTTTCTATCCATTTTAGTATGTTTTTTGTAATAACACAACAAAGATACGAGTGTTCAATGCTCAAAATTCTTAACCTGGATTAAGAATTAACACTTTTTGAGACTTTATTTGGATTTATTTTTAAGTGTTGCCCTAATTTTACTTAAAAACTCTGGGGTAACACCAATGTAGGATGCAATAAGCTTTTGTGGCAGTTGTGTAATAAGTGTCGGATAGCGTTCACAAAAACCTGTATAACGCTCTGCTGCGGTCAAATTCATATTATCCATCAAACGTCTTCGATAAGAAAACAGCGATTTTTCAGTGATTATTCGAAAATATCTTTCAAAATGGGGAACATCATCAAATAATTGCAATTGATCAGACCTCGAAAGTTGTAATACTTCACTGTTTTCAATGGCTTCAATGACAATATTTCCTGGCTTTTGAGTAATAAATGAATACATATCCGTCACCCACCAGTCTGCTGGAGCAAACTGAATCATGTGTTCAAAACCGTTGTTATCAATCGTGTAGGCCTTAAGACAACCACTGAGTACAAATGTGGCAAAAGTACTTACTTGATTTTCATATAGAAGGAAGTTTTTCTTTTTTTATACTTTTAGGTTTTAATACGGATAAAAATCGCGCTTTTTCATCATTTGAGAGATGAATGTGTTTTCCAATATTGGAATAAAGTGATTCAGGATTCATAAATATAATAAATTCAACACGTCAAAGTTTGCATTTTTTTAATAATCAAAAAAATTACGGGTCAAATTTTTTAATAATTATTACGCTATAATATCGAAAAATATGGGATAAACACAATTTATGAAGCAATAATTTAATTATTTCTCTGTGGAATACATTTTGAATAAATAATAAACAAAAATAAGATACAATACTAAACTTATAGATTTATAAATGTAAATCATAGGTGATTCTTGGGCATTCAAAACAATACAATAAGTCGAAAATGTTAGAGAAATTAAAAAGACCAGAATGTAGGGTTTATAATTAAAATGGATGGTATAGGTCTTTTGCGAAAAGTAAAATTGTAAAGAAAAAACGATAATGGCAACAGTCGAATTGGCAATACCTGCGCCCATAATTCCGAAAATGGGTATGAATAATATGTTTGAAATTACACTTACTGCAAATCCAAAAATATAAATATAAGCGATTATTTTTGTTTTTCCAGTCAGACTTAACCCCAGAAACATAGTAGAAAATTGCATAAGAAAACCAGAGAAAAGCAAAAACGGAGCCACTTTATATGCTATATCGTATTCTGGAGTAGTAATTATTGCGAATAGTTCTAATGAAAATATACTAATAGCAGTAATAATAACAAAACCTATGAAAAAAGTGTATCGATAAATTTTTTCAAGTTCAGATTTAATTTCAGTACTCTTATATTTAGTATACATAAGAGGAACAAAGGATGATGTGACAAAGCCAATGAAAATTAATGGGATGGATGAAATACGATAAGCTACGCCATAGATGCCAAGTTCCGATAGAGAAAGAAATTGCTTAATAAAAATTCTATCAATAAATGTAATAGAGAATAATGCGAGACCTGATGAAACAAGGGGCAAACTGAATTTGAGCATTTTATGCAAAACATTCGGATAAAATGATAATGAAATATACTGCATATTGTAATACGCTGATATAATCAACCCAATACTACCTCCAATAATTTGCCCAAAATAAACACCTTCAAGACCAAGTTTCTGAATCAAAACAAAATAGATTGAGAAGCAAACTGTAGTAAGAGTGAATAAAATATTTGAAATCGAGTAGTGAACAGATTTAAGAGAATACCTTAACAAATTTTGAAAATAGTTGAATATAGAAGTTATGAAGATAGCAATGACAGCTAATTTAAGTATAAATTCGTAACCCAAAGCATTAAATATATAATTACTGATTGGTGTAGCAAAAATGAAAACTATTGCGGTGAACCCCAAATATGTAAAGAAATAAAAAAACAATCCTGTGGAAGCATAATTTTTTCTTTCGTTTTCATCAAATTCGGGAAAAAAGCGTGCAATGAACTGATATATTTCAAGCGAGAGTATTACCCCGGAAATTGATGAAATAACCAATATCAAATCAATAGCGCCGAGGTTATTTGTGGTCAGTGCTCTTACGTAAAACGGGATAAGCAAAAATGTGATCATCCTGACAAAGATTCCAGAAAGCCCATAAATACCAATATCTCTTATGAATAGTTTTATCATATTCAAAGGGATGAGTAACCATTTAAAAATTCAATTATTTTGGATTTTAGTGTAGGTTTGTCATCTAGAAAAAGAGCCTTGTCACCAAATTTTTTAATATATTCATTTAAAAATGATTTTAGTTTATTTTTTTCTATTCCATAGCCCATAAAATATTTTATTTCTGCCGGGTCATATTTCCACTCTGCAGGGATATCCCCAGCGATGATACGGATATATTTAAGGGCAATAGTGGTACTATTCCAATTTTCGGTAACAAATGTATTGAGTATCTTTGCGTCATTTTCTCTTTTAGATTTATCTAATATATATTCTTTAATGCACAATTCCAGATTTTCTGGCATGCAAAAACAGGATGGAGGAATGACACTTTTAGGGTAATCATCTTTTATCTGCTCTGCGTAATACCCACCATTTATTACTGGTTTCATTGCAAATGCAGCTTCTGTCCCCAAACCTCCTATAGGTATATCAGAGTAAAGTTCGTCCACTACAAAATCACATTTGGCCAATTCGTCCAGCACTTTTTCATTGGGTACATTCTGCAGTTTCTGAAATTCAACTGGTAATCCATCTTTTCGGAGTTTATCTATTATGTCTATGATCGTTTCAGAACCTTTTGATATTGCATTGGAAGGGGCGTGTAAAACTTTGACAATTCTCGAGTGATTTTGTTTTATTTTTAATGACTTAGCAGGTATGTCATTCGGAAAACCTATATGACACCAGGCTATAAATGGTTTTTTCTGAAAAAGGGCAGTAGGAGGATGGTTGATAATATGATCCGCATATTTTTCTATACGTGTAATTCTTGATGCCTGAGCCTTGACATCTTTGTAACAAAGATCATAATTATACTTGCCATTTGTAAAATATTTGCCTTGCACATAGTTACCTGATATGTACGAAGGTCTTGATTCTGTTCCCAAAAAGACTATAATGATTTTCTTTTTAAACCATTTTAGTATGGCTAGTTCGCTGTAATTAAAAAATGGCTCGGAATTGAGGATAAATATATCATATTTTACCAATGAAGAAGTAAGAATATAAACACGAAAAATAGCCATTAACATTACTGCTGGTATCACAGCCGGAAAGTATATTGACTTCTTATACTTTTTAAAAAAATCAAACAAACGTTGATTAAGCATCAATAAAGTGCTTGTTTTTACTTCATAAAATTTATTGCCTACCAGAAACACAAGATCTGCTTTGACGCCTATTTTGTCAAAACCATCTTTCAGCCTCATAAAATATCCGGCGATCTCTTTGTTTCCTATATATATTCTCACGCTAAATTTTATTGATTTTCATTGTCATAGCTTTTTGTGTATTTGAGATAAAAACTAAGGGGTACCAGATTGGCTTTGTACAAAATATAGAAAAACCATTTAAGTTTTTCAAAAGTCTTCTTATACGTATGGTAATCTCTGTATGACTTATTGGGTTGGTTAAAAATAGTCTCAAATTGTTGATGATCCAGATTCAGCCTTTTATATATTTCTTCGAGGATATCCTTTTCAAAAGGTTTCGGCTCCTTAATCTTTTCTAGTGCATATTCTCTGCTCCATTGTCCTGACCGAATTAGCGCAGAAAACTCGCAATATCTAAGATCGTAACCAAATTTGCGTGGAAGCCAGTAATTATTGGTAAAATATGCTGTTCTGTTTTCCATATGATGACCACCATAATATTGCCACCCGTACTCGATGGAAAGAAATTCTTTAGTTTTCTCCTTGTCATAATCTAAATAATATAGGGGTCTTATTTTTTTAATTCCATCAAATATGATCCATTTCAGCCATTTAGACATCCACAAATTGGGAAGTGTTTTTATTTTTTTAGTTCCGAATTTTTTTTGAACCGATTCAATGTATTTGGCATCCATATAAAACCAGCCATGAGGAGAAATACCTTCTGTACGAAAAGAATGCCCCTCAAATATATATTTTATATTAAATTTACGACATGCCATATAATGTACCGTGGCTAGAGAAATGTCACTTGGAGTATCAATATCAGGGACCGACGCCTTTAGGAATGATTTAAATATATCATTATACTCCTCGTTGTCCACAACATGTGTATACAGATCAATATTGAGCTTTTCGGTTACATTTTTTATATTTTCAACGGCTATTTTTGAATTCCATGTATTATCAAAGTGCGCCGCCAAAACCCTGAGACCCAAGATTTCCTTGGTCAGATATAGCATGTAGGAGGAATCAGTGCCTCCACTTACCCCTACTACCACATCGTATTTTTTGTTTTTTTGTTCTTTTTTGATTTTTTCTGCAAGTTCTTTGAGATAAACCATTCCCTTATCGCCAGTTGGGTAGAGCTCATTAAGCTCATCATATTGATGACAATAATTACATACACCTTCATCATCAAATGAAATATAAGGAATGGCATCATCATAAATACATCGTGTGCAAACCATTTTTAAAGCTTTATAGATTATTAATTTCTTCCAATAAGATTGTTTTAGGAAAATTGATAAGGACACCCATTCCTTTGCCTTGAAATACAGCCATGCTACCGATCGCTACACCCGATGCTTTACCAATGGTGATAGCATCTTTTATATGATCAATATGGCCTGCTCCTCCAGAGACAATCACAGGTATACTTACGTTTGAAGTTATTTTGCTGATCAACTCTAGGTCGAAACCTTCCCATGTACCATCCCTGTCAATGTTATTAATGAGTATTTCTCCCGCACCGGCATCTTCTGCTTTTTTTACAAATTCTATGATATCGGTATTGATCACACATTGTCCGGAATGAAAAGTCACCTTACATTTACCCAACCAGTTTTTCTTAATATCTAATGCAACGACCATACATTGACTTCCGAATTTTTTTGCAGCATCACTTATCAGCTGTGCATCGGGCATAATCGCGGTATTCACAGCAATTTTCTCTATTCCTATCTTTAATATTTGTTGTATCTGGTCAATATTCGAAATGCCTCCACCATAACATACTGGCATAAAACATTCGTCAGCAATCTGTCTTATCAGATCAAAATTAGGACCTCTTACTTTTCTGTCTATGGAAATATCAAGAACAATGAGTTCGTCTACTTCTTTTTCGTTATAGATTTTTATTGCATTAACCGGATCACCAATATATTGAGGTCTTTTAAATTTTATTGTTTTTACTAGCTTGTTGTCTTTTATTAGCAGGCAAGGTATAACTCTGTTTTGTAGCATAACTTACAGACTATTAAAGTTTTTTAACAATTGCATTCCGTATTTATGGCTTTTTTCAGGGTGAAACTGACAGCCATAGATGTTATCTTTAGCAAAAACGGAGGTAAAGTCTATTCCAAAAGTAGTGCTGCATACTTCATCAAGTGGTTTACTGCATGACACATAATATGAATGTACAAAATAAAATTTTGACATATTTTCCAATTCGTTGATGATGATATTTGGATTTTCTTCCTTTATACTATTCCATCCGATATGAGGTACTTTCAGTCCGCTATCAGGGCTGAAATCAAACTTTTTAGTCACTGCATCTATCCAGCCTAATCCTTCTTCTACACCTTCCTCACTATTCATTGTCATCAGTTGCATACCAAGACAGATGCCTAATATGGGTTTTTTTTCAACCAAAACCTGCTGCATCAAGACATCATATATTCCTGAATTTTTTAGATTTTTGATGCCATTGTCAAATGATCCGACACCAGGTAAGATCAATTTTTTTGCATTAATAATTATAGAAGAATTATCAGAAATCGTGGCTTCAATATTCAGATATCTCAACATGTTTAGTATGGAGCCTAGATTTCCCAATCCATAATCCACGATTACGATATTCATGATGTTTTTCGATTTCTCAAAAATCTGGCGGGTACTCCAGCATAAACAGTATAGGCACCTACATCTTCAGTAACTACTGCCCCTGCTCCGATGATAGCTCCTTCACCTATAGTTACCCCAGGCAAAATGATCGAACCGATGCCAATATCTGCTCCGTCGCAGATATTAACCGGTGCAAACTCCAGCGGATTGGACAAGACAGGTATATCTATACTTAAATCTTTGTGATTTGATGTAAGGATTTTGACATAAGGACCGATGCCAACGGATTTGCCAATAAAAATATTTCCTGCAGCATGAAAAAAGCAGTGCTGACCTATCCATGTACCGTCACCGATGATCATTTCTCCTTTATAGTATCCTTTGAGTATAGTTTGATGCCCAATGTATACCTTGTTGCCGATAGATATATGTTCGGGATGAAAGATGAGTGTACCTTCTTCTATGACTACATCTGTACCAAAATGTTTTAATTTACTCAACTCAAAAAGTCCATTGCCATGACTGGCAGGATTTTTAATATGACTAAAGTCCATTTTGTACAAGTTTAATCACAGATGAAGATATAAAATGGATTTCTTTTTCATTAAGATGGCGCCCTACGGGAAGTGCAAGTCCACATTTATATGCGATATCTGCATAGGTATAATCATCTTTGCTAAGATTATATTTATTATGGAAATAACTTTGAGCAGGTATGGCATAAGCACCTATATTGCTTTCAACTCCCAGTTGATAAAGTTCTTTTTTTACATGATCTCTTACTTGGCGACTTTCAAATATAATATGATACGTCTGGTACGTCTGAAAACGATTTTCAAAAGTAGTATCGATATGGATACCTTGGATAGGCCCAAAAGCTTTATGATATAACGAAGCCTGTTCTCTGTGAATATTTATAGTCGTGTTAAGCTCGGCTAATTGTGATAATCCCATCGATGCCTGAAATTCCGTCATACGATAATTGTAGCCAGCTAAAACAAAATCAATTTTGCCATCTGTTGATTTTATACCATGATTGCGCAATTGCCTTAATTTGTCTGCAAGCGTTTTATCTCTTGTAGTTATCGCACCACCTTCACCGGTGGTGAGTATCTTTCTGGGGTGAAAACTAAAACAACCCATATCACCAAAAGTACCAGTAAATTGGTTGTCGTATTTAGTACCAATAGCACAGGCGGCGTCTTCAATGACATGTAGATTGTATTTATCTGCCAATCCCATGATAGGGTTCATATCTGTCGACTGTCCAAACTCATGAACAGGCATGATGGCTTTTGTTTTTTTATTGATTTTGGCTTCCAGTTGTCTTATATCCATACAGTAATCATCCAGATTAATATCAACAAAGCAGCATGAAGCACCTGTTAATTCTACAGCATTTGCTACAGCAGGAAAACTATATGCCGGTACAATGACTTCATCGCCAGCTTTTATACCTAAAGCTACCAGAGAGAGATGAAGTGCAGCAGTTCCGCTTGATACTATGATAACATGTTCAATATTTAGATATTTAGAAAGCTTACTTTCAAGGGCTAAAACTTGCTCACCTTGTACCAAATTGCCAGACTGAATAACTTGTTCAATAAGCGCCAATGATGATACAGGGATATATGGTTTTGACAATTTTATCATATTTGATTACTTAAACCAGTACTCCATTTTTTACCCATTCTGCTGTTCTCACTATTCCTTCATCCAAAAGTGTAGTTGCTTGAAAATCCAAAATCTCTGATGCTTTAAGTACCGAGGGAATTCTTAATTCGATATCAGCGGAAAGAGGTGGTTTAAAGATTATTTTCGATGTAGAGTTTAGTACCCTACAAACAGTTTGCGCTAAACCATAGGTAGTAAGAACTGCTTTAGCATTTCCGATATTAAATGACTCACCTATTGCTGCTGGATTTTCAATGCATTTGATCAACCCTACAATAAAATCATCAACATAACACCATGACCTTATTTGATTTCCATCGCCATAAATATGGATGTCTTTATCTTCTAACGCTCTTTTAATAAAAATTTGAAGCGCTCCTTCACCAGTTTGTCCTTCGCCATAAACATTAAATGGTCTTATTGTAACGGTTGGAAGATTAAATTCTTTAAAATATGCGAGTGATAAATGTTCAGCGGCAAGTTTGCTTACTGCATAAGTCCATCTGGCTTCACCAGCACTACCTACACTTGTATTGCATTTTTCAGTTGACTTGAATGCATAGTTTCCAAATACTTCAGATGTTGAAAAATTTATAAATCTACCTTTTATTTTGTTAATTTTTGCCGCTTCGAGTGTGTTGGCAGTGCCAATCATATTTACCTGCATGGTTGTAGTCGGGCTTTTAATCACTGTATCTATGCCTGCAATTGCTGCTGCATGGACTACAATATCTGCACCTGACATAGATTCTATTAAATGCTCAAAATCAAGAACAGAACCTCTGATGATCCTTATATTGGGATGCAAAGCATATGCTGAATTTGTCAAAGTGTCCCTATAAAAATTATCAAATATCGTGATCTCATTGTTATTTACCAATTCCTTGATTAACCGATTAGAAATAAAACCAGCTCCACCGGTTATAAATATATTTTTATCTTTTATCATTGTAATATATTATGAAAATTCGTCATTTAAATATATCACAAAGGTAGTTATGTATACTGTAATTGTGATTAAGGAAAAATTAGGAAAGGATTAAAATACTATTAAAATAAGATTAGAATAAGATTAGAAATTACTGTTACTGGGTATGTTTACTGTAAATGTGGAGCCAATATTCAGCGCTGAATCAACTGTAATTTTACCATTGTGGAGATGTATTATTTTTGAAGTCAAAGCCAGCCCTATACCATAACCAGAGATAAAATGAGTATTATTGCCTCTATAAAAAGGTTGAAAAATATTATCAATATCATCTTTTGGAATACCGATTCCTTGGTCAGAAAATTTTACTAATATCTTTCTTTCCTCATGATTCAGGTCTATTTGTACAGCTTTGGACTCTGAAAATTTACAAGCATTATCAATTAGATTTGTAAATGCTATCGACATGAGTTGTTCGTTTCCGTATATATGGAGTTGATCGTAGTTTTCAGGTAATGTATTAAAGTTAATATTAATTTTGTAATTATTGTTTGAACTTAGAATAGCGTTGCAGGTTTCCACTAACAGTTCATCGATTCTTATAATTTTTTGATGAAAAGTTGACTGATCGAAACTTATCCGAGCTAAATCGAGTAATCCATTTGACAGTTGGCTGAGTTTTTTTATTTCTTTTGATAGACTTATCAATACTGATTTATAATACTCGCTGTCCCTATCTTGCATTAAAGTAAAATCAACTTCTGTCAATAAAATTGTAAAAGGGGTTCTTAGTTCGTGGGCTGCATTAGATACAAACTCATGTTGTAAAATAAATGCATCTTCAATTCTTTGAAGCATTTGATTAAAAGTGATGGCAAGTTGTGCTATTTCATCCTTTTGATTACCTTCATCAACCCGCTGATTTAGATTGGTTACTGTAATTTCTTTGACTTGACTTATTACATCAGATATAGGTGCTAATGCTCTGCCAGCAAAAATAAATCCTAAAATAAAAGTAGAAATAACTCCAAAAATAAAACCGACGATAAGTACTATTTTCAAATTTTTAATTTTGGATAGACCATACTTATCCAATGCAGAAATGATAATCACATAGTTGGAGCCTTTATAACTATTCAATATTCCTAATACATCTCTTTCGCCTTCTTTTAATTTTACAGTTCTTTTAAGTCTGATTTGATTGATTAGCTCAGCATCATTTAAAGGCTTGGCTTCAGGAGGATTAAAGTAAATCAATTCATTTTTATCATTAAAAATATAGATTTTTTCCTGAAATAAGGCTAAAGTGTTTTTATCAATAATTTTTAATAAATTCTTATCAACTTCTTCTACGTCCAATAATAACTGAGCTGTTGTATTTGCTTTATCCTGAAGACGTGAATAATAATCACTAACACGATAGTTATACGACAAAAGAAAGATACCAATAGAAAAAATGAGTAAAATAGTAACAACAAATATTGAAAACTGAATTAAAAGTTTGTTTCTAATATTCACAGTGTGTCATTTTGATCTTTTAAAACATAACCCAATCCAACTCTCGTATGAATTAATTTATTCGTACTATCCTTATCAATCTTTTTTCGCAGATAATTAATATAAACATCTATATAGTTAGTGCCTGTATCAAAATTTAAATTCCATATTTTTTCCGCAATTTCAATTCTTGAAATTACTACACCCTTATTTTTAGCCAAAAACTCAAGTAAAATGTATTCTTTAGCTGTTAATTCTATTTGAATTCCATTTCTTAATACAATTTTTTTACTGATATTTATTTCGAGATCATCAATTTTAATAAGATTGTCTTCTGTTTTTTCTGATGGAGACGATCTACGTAAAAAAACTTTAACTCTAGCCAGAAGTTCTTTAAAATCAAATGGTTTAAGAATGTAGTCATCTGCGCCTACGTCAAAGCCAGCAAGTTTATTATCTGATGATGACATTGCAGTCAGCATAATTATTGGTATTTCATTGTTGAAAGTCCTGATATCTTTACATAAATCATATCCGTTTATGAGTGGCAAATTTATGTCCAAAATCACCAGGTCATAATTATTCTTGATTACTAAGCTTTTGCCTATATACCCATCGTATGCGATATCCACAAAATATCCCTGCTCTTCCAATCCTGCCTTTAATAAATCGGCTAATCTTTTTTCGTCTTCGACGATTAATATAGATTTTAAATTATTCATTAAGAAAGTAATATACATTTAAATTATTAGCAAACATACAGTTTTTTTATTTTGTATTTATTCATAAATTATTCATCTCCCTTCAACTCTATCATCACAAAGGAGCTTTGTACATTGCCAATATTATCTAAAGAAGCCAGTCTGTTGCTTACAAATTGCTGATATGCATCTATATCTCTCACTACAATTTTCAGTAAATAATCATACATGCCTGCTATGTGATAACATTCTTTCACTTCATCAAACCGGATGATTTCTTCCTGAAATTTTTCAATAAAGTCTTTCTGATGGATTTTAAGTGACACATTGCACATGACCATTAGACTTAGACCCAGTTTTTTTATATCCAGTTTTGCATGATATCCGGTGATATACCCTTCTTTCTCCAATTTTTTCAATCTCTCGAAGGTTGGGGTAGGGCTTAAGTTTATCTTTTCACTCAACTCTTTCACGGTAATTTTGCCATTTTTCTGCACTTCCTTTAGTATGGCGATATCATATATGTCAGGCATAGAGATTATTTTTCTTTTTACTGAATTTAAGCAATACAAAAGTATAAAAAAATTCTATATAATAAATATTAAATAGAATTAAATACTTATTTATATCTATTTATTTAGATTAATAAACGTATTTATATCTTTGCGTCAGAATATTAAACCTTTATTTATGAAATTAGTATCGAATCATATTTTTAGTCCTGAGTCAATGATGATGTCCTATGGCTATAAGCCGGAACTTTCTGAAGGTGCCATCAAATGTCCTATTTTTCAAACTTCCACCTTTGTGTTTAAAAATGCAGAAGAAGGAAAGGCTTTCTTTGAAGTGGCATATGGCATCCGAGAAAAACGAGACAATGAAGAGTTGGGACTAATTTATTCGAGGTTAAATAATCCAGATCTGGAAATACTTGAAAACAGACTTTGTCTTTGGGACAAAGCGGAAGAATGTGCAGTTTTTGAAAGTGGAATGTCTGCCATCACTACTGTTTTGCTTGAATTTATGAAGCCAGGAGATCTATTGCTCTACAGTATGCCAGTGTATGGCGGAACGGATCATTTTATAAATACATTTTTACCAAAAATTGGCATTGAAGTATTAGGTTTTTTGCCGGGACTTTCTGAAACAGAAATGAAAGAAGTTTTACTGAATTCTGGAAAAGCTGACCGACTGGCGATGATTTATATAGAAACTCCGGCAAATCCAACCAATACAATCATTGACATAGCGGCTTGCTCCAATGTAGCAAAGGCCTTTTCGACTATAGAAAAACAAGTCATTACCGCTGTAGACAATACATATATGGGCCCTTTGTGGCAACATCCACTGAAGCATGGAGCAGATATAGTCATGTATTCTGCTACAAAATATATAGGAGGACACAGCGATGTCATAGCTGGTGCAGTACTCGGGAACAGTTCACTAATGAAAAGGGTCAAAACCTTGCGCACTTTCCTCGGTAATATGGCTAGTCCAAATACTGGCTGGTTGTTGATGCGTAGCCTTGAAACACTTAAAGTACGTATGGACCAACAGGCATTCAATGCACAGAAAGTGGCTGAATTTCTAATTGATCACCCCAAAGTGGCAAAAGTCTATTATTTGGGTTGTATAAAAAAAGATAGTCCCGCGTTTTCTATATTTAAAAGACAGTACACTTCGTCCGGAGCCATGTTGTCATTTGATATCAAAGGAGGTGAAAAAGAAGCATTTTGTTTTTTGAATCATCTTAAAATGATCCAACTGGCAGTAAGTCTTGGCAGTACAGAAAGTCTGGCCGAACATCCGGCATCTATGACACATGCAGGTATCGAAACATCACATAGAATCGAAATGGGTATTACAGATAGTCTAATCAGGCTATCTATTGGTGTTGAAAACTATAATGATATTATTTGGGATATTGAACAGGCTTTAAATGCTGTCGAAACTGTTGTATTGCATACTTCACCACGGGCAGACGACGTAATGCAAATGGAAACAGCATCTTAGGTATTTGATGGTTTGTTGCTGAATAATTTGTTTTATCCAACTAATTAATGCTTTAGATTTAAGGCAGGTAACTATTCAATCATTCTAGATCATAACAGATCATTTCACGTTCTATGGAGCCATCACTATGGAAATCCAAAAGAGCGTATGCCGGGGCAAAATCCTGAAACGATCCCTTCCACCACTTGCCACTAATAGCACCATTGCAGAGATATTTAATTCCGAGATAATTAACTTCATCTTGAAGGTGAATATGCCCGCTTAAACAAACTTTTATATTTGGATAGGCCTTAAAAAGGTTCTTTATCCGTCTTGCATCAACATGCAAGAGAACCCTTGACAATTTCCAATCACCATTGGGCAGCATATCATCAAAAAACATGGCACTACAAAATGAAATGATAGGTATATGTGAGACTATACAAATATATTTTTCTTTGGGTGTTGAAGAAAGTTCGTTTTCCAACCACATAAACTGTTCTTCGTCCAATCTGGCAATATATCCACCTTCATTTTCCTGCGTGCTATCCAAAACTATAAAATGCCATTCATTTTTTTCAAAACTATAATATCTGGCGGACATTCCATGATTGCGAATTACCCAATATTTATCGTAGAGCGGGTCACTTTTTATGGTGTCATCTTTAACCTGCCATCCCCAAATATCATGATTTCCAATGCAATGATACACTTGCAATTTATTTTCTTCTTCCATTATTTTATTCCACACATCCCATTGGGATTGGGTCTCTGCTTTATTTGCAGCCAGAGAATCCATTATACTATCTCCACCATTGATAATGAAAGACGGTTTGTTGCCTAGGTTATTAACATGTTTAAGTGCTTTTCGCATCCCTGTTTGAGAAATTTCGTCAGGTTTGACATGTATATCTGAAATAAAAGCGACCTTAAATGATGAATTGGATTTTAATTTACTTTCGGACGATTGATATATGTTCGACACAACAGAGGTCGCCCCAGTTAGTAAAGTGCCTGTTTTGATAAAGTTTCTTCTATTCATTTGATCTGCAAGTTTAATGTTTTATTCTCAAAATTGTTATTTATAAATGTTATTTTCAGACATTCAAATTCTATTAAAATATTCAATATAAAAATCTACATTTTCTTTCAATACAATGTCTAAGGGAAGGTATTGGGTTTTACTAATATCTTTTTTTAGAATAAAATGATTTACAAAATTCATAATAGCCATATACCCTTGTTGTATTGGATTTTGATTGATGATGAAGTCAATTTTATCTTCTTTCAAAAGTTTAATGTTGGGTTCGATCATGTCAAAACCTATGATGTCCAATTTTTTAATGTCTTCAACCGTTAACAGTTCCACTAAACGGTAAGCCCTAGAATTTGTAAAAAACACCCCTTTCATCCTGGGATGAATGGATTTAATACTCAACCAAAATTCCATTAATTTTTCAGCTTCATTAAACTGATCAAACTCATACCAAAATACAGGATTCTGATCCATTTGATGTTCATAAAAATATGCTTTTAAACCACTTACTTTATCAGAATAATGCTGGGCATTAGAAAGCGTATGTCCAAGGTTTAGTGCTATAATTTCATCACCGGGATGAAGTCGTAGATGAAATAATCGACCGGCAAGGTAACCACTATTGTATGAGTTTTGTCCTACATAGCAGAGAATGCCCGGATGTTTGATTTCAGTATTGATAGTGATAAATGGTATTCCAAGTTTCACTGCTTGTTCCAGATATTCGAGAGACTCTGTTGTAAATGTTGGTGCAGTAAGTATGGCATCAGGTCTTGATGCAAATGCATTTTCCAGTTGTATACAAAACTCATCTTTTCTGGAAATGTCAAAATTATAATATTCTACAATAATACCATAGTGTTTGACCAGTTCAAGTGCATTTATAATGCCTTCATTCGGTTGTGACCAAAAAACATCACTTTCCGGATCAGGGCTTACAATAGCTATTTTATATGTTTTGTTTGATGCTAACGTACTGGCTATTAAGTTTTTTTCAAAACCAAGTTCATTTGCTATTTTTAGTACCTTCTTTGCAGCATCTTCCGAAACATGACCTCTGCCGTTTATCACCCGATCCACCGTACCCCTTGACACACCTGAAATTCGCGCTATGTCTTTTATGGTTACTTTTTTCATGTAACAGTCATGGGTTAATATAAAAATAATATTGTATTAAAAATAATTTATTTAAGTTTGAAATCATTTGGTATTAAGGTTTATTTAATTTATAAGAAAATAGAAAACAAAAAATGATAAAATCAATACACATATTCGAAATGCCTGTAAAGATAACATGGATTTGAATAACTAAATAAGGGCATTATTTATTTAAAAGCTTCTTTTCTAACTCTTCAAGACTAATACCCTTTGTCTCAGGCATCATCTTCCATGTAAAAAGCAGTTGTCCTACCATCATAGTAGCAAAAACAGCGAAAACAGTTCCAGGTCCGATGACTTTAAATAGCCAAGGCACCATAGCCGGTATAATAGCAGCAAATATCCAATGAACAGATGTACCGAATGATGTGCCTTTGCCTCTTAAGTGGTTGGGGAAAATTTCGGAAATGAAGACCCAGATAATAGCTCCCTGACCAATAGCGTGTGAGGCAATAAACATAAACAGAAATATAGGCACTGCCATTCCTTTTATACCCATAAAAAAGGCCATCGATACCAGTGATAAAGAGACAATATATCCAAATGATCCAATAAACATCAACTGTCTTCTACCGAGTTTATCTATCAACATCAGACCTATGTAGGTAAAGATTAAATTGATGACCCCAACCCCAACACTACTCAATAAAGCACTGCTGGCTTCGAGTCCTGCAATCTCAAAAATCCTGGGTGCATAATATAAAAAGGCATTGATGCCCGAAAATTGGTTGAAAAACGATATAAAAAATGCAAGGATGAGTGGAAAGCGGTATTTGATGTCCCAAATGTTCTCAGATGATTCAGCATTGACATGGTCAGCCTGTATCTGTCTTATTTGCTCTTGCACAGGTGTAACAGGGTCCATGATTTTGAGCGTTGGTATAGCCGCAACTATATTACCTTTGACGGTAACTAGCCATCGCGGGCTCTCAGGTATGATGAAGACCAGCACAAAATATATAAAAGCAGGTACAGCTTCTATTCCTATCATCCATCTCCAAGGCTCCGCACCAAAGTCACGCAGGAGATAATTGGACATAAAAGCAACCAGAATACCTAATACAAGATTGAACTGGTAAAGTGCTACAAGCCTGCCTCTATCTTTGGCCGGTGCTATCTCTGAGATAAATATAGGTGCAGCCACTGTAGAAGCACCTACACCAAGCCCACCAATAAATCTGAAGAAAGCGAACATCCAGGGATCGGTAGCAAGGCCTGAACCTATGGCTGAAAAAAAATATAAAAGACCAATCACGATCAAGGTCAACCTTCTGCCATATTTATCGGTGGGAATACCTCCGAACATGGCTCCTACCACTGTTCCCCAAAGTGCTGAAGACATGATGACCCAACCATGAAATACTTCGCCTCGGGGCCATATTTCCTGCAATGCTTTATCGGCACCTGATATACAAACGGTATCGAATCCAAATAAAAAGCCAGCTAAAGCAGCTGTGATTGACCATAAAAGAAGATTATTTTTTATTGGCATCATAATGATTGGATTGATTTTTATTATGATGCAAAGGAAAAAATTATAAATCATTTTAAACAATAAATATCAAGTTAAATTTTTTGTAAAGAAAATAAATATAAATATATAAAAAATATTTGTGCGCGTGCACAAATATTTTTATTTTTGCCGTATATTAAGCAATAAGTATATGAATTACATACCGCCAACTCCATCATCTGAAAAAGCTTCAGGACTTAAATATCAGCTTAAAAGCTTTGAAAAAATACAGATAAAACTTTGGGATAACCCGGATGAGGGGGCACTGCATCTTGCAAGATATATTGCGCTTTGTATCCGGCAAAAGCAGCAGGAAAATGAACATATTGTCCTGGGATTGGCAACCGGCTCTTCTCCCATAAAGATATATAATGAATTGGTCCGTATGCATAGAGAAGAAGGGCTCTCTTTCAATAATGTGATCACATTCAATCTGGATGAATATTATCCCATGAAACCTGACGCCAATCAATCCTATGTAAAGTTTATGAATGAATTTTTATTCAATCATGTAGACATCAATCCAGCCAATATACATATACCAAATGGAGACATACCCATTGAATATGTAGAAAATTTTTGTCAGGAATTTGAAAAGAAAATAGATTTACTTGGCGGCATTGATATACAAATATTAGGGATAGGCCGTACGGGGCATATTGGATTTAATGAACCCGGATCTTGGCTGTCATCCAAGACAAGGCTGGTAAAACTGGATCATCTCACTAGAGTAGATGCTGTGAAAGATTTTGGTAAAGAAGAAAATGTGCCATACCGTGCGATCACAATGGGCATTAATACTATACTTAAAGCCCGTCAGATCTTTATAATGGCATGGGGCTCGCATAAAGCAGACATAGTAAAACAGACCATTGAAGGTGAGGTAACAGAAATGATACCAGCTACCTATCTGCAGGGACATCAAAACGTAAAGTTTTATCTCGATGCAGCCGCTTCTTCTGAGCTCACAAAAGTAAAAACTCCGTGGTTGGCTGGTATTTGTGTATGGGATGATAAATTGATAGCCAAAGCGGTAATCTGGCTCTCTCTAAAACTTAAAAAACCATTGCTAAAGCTAACGGATGAAGATTATATCAATAATGGTCTCTCTGAACTGATAGCTGAATATAATTCTGCTTACACCCTGAATATCAGGATTTTTAACAAGCTTCAGCATACGATCAGTGGATGGCCGGGCGGTAAGCCTAATGCAGATGATTCGCATAGACCGGAAAGAGCAAATCCTGCAAAAAAACGTATTATTATATTTAGTCCTCACCCCGACGATGATGTTATCTCAATGGGAGGTACTTTCCTGAGATTGGTGGAGCAAGGACATGAAGTACATGTGGCTTATCAAGTATCAGGCAATATTGCAGTTCATGACATCGATGCCTGGAGGTATGCAGAATTTATGGGTGATTTTGCAAAAGTTATCGGCATTGACCATCCTGAATTATACAAAATTGTCAATAAAATATCAAAATTTATTGATAAAAAGGACGCCAATGAGTCAGATATTAAAGAACTCAGATTATTGAAAGGTATCATAAGGCGCGAAGAAGCGCGCAGTGGCGCAATGTATTGTGGCCTTGGGGAGAAAAATATACATTTTCTTGATATGCCGTTTTATGAAACTGGAGGTGTGAGAAAAAACAAACTTACAGATGTAGATTATAAAATTTTGATTGATCTGCTCAATGAAATAAAACCGCATCAGGTTTATGCAGCGGGCGATCTGGCAGATCCTCACGGTACGCATAGGGTATGCCTGGAAGCTATTTTTGAAGCTTTTGAACGAACCAAAAACCAGAAATGGTGGAACGATTGTTACCTTTGGTTATATAGAGGTGCATGGCACGAGTGGCCGATTGATGAGATTGAAATGGCTGTACCTATCAGCCCAGATGAGTTGATGCGCAAACGTAAAGCCATATTTATGCACCAATCACAGAAGGACCATCCGGTTTTTCCTGGTGATGATTCCCGTGAATTTTGGCAAAGAGCTGAAGATCGGAACAAAGAAACAGCCCACCTATACAATATACTTGGATTGGCTGAATATGAAGCCATGGAGGCATTTGTGCGATGGAAATTTTAGTAGATATCGTATCATTTACTTTGTGCACGCATGATTCATTGGTAATCATGATTTGAATAAATAATATCAGATGTAGTGTTTCTTGTTTTTGCATTTCAGGCTATTAAAATCATTTTTTGAGAATATGAGATGTCCTTTAATAATTTAAGGCTCTCTATGTTAAAATATCAGGATTGTTATTTAAACAGAAGTATTGTTGAAATAGTAAAATATACTTTCACAGACAAAAAATCTTCCATAGACTTTTAATACCATCAAACAGAAAATAACCGTATCTTTACCCATTATTTTAGTCAATGGACCTCATTAAAGTAAAAGATATCTTCATCAAAGAATTGTCTATAGAATTCAGACAAAAGTTTGCTCTAGGAGGTGTATTTCTCTTTGCAGCTACTGTAGTTTTTTTAATTTTTAAATCTTTTAATGAAATCAATCCGCGTGAATGGACTATTCTGATCTGGATTATTTTGCTATTTGCAGGACTAAATGCTGTGGTGAAAAGTTTTCTTCAGGAGAAAAAAGAAACTTATCTATATTATTATACTCTATTTAGTCCCATAGATCTTATTGTTGCTAAACTGGTTTACAATTTTTTATTTCAATGCGGCATTTTCCTTATAATTGTTCTATTTATGGGTCTATTCTCAGGCTTTCCTGTGAAAGATTTTGGATTGTTTTTCATAGGGTCTGCCTTGGGTATATTTGGTATTTCAGTTGTTTTTACATTTGTTTCTGTCATTTCAGCATCTGACAATGGTAATGCTACTTTGATGTCAATTCTAGCTTTACCGTTAGTATTACCTATTCTATTGTTATTATTAAAAATATCTGCGGTGAGTGTAAGGTTACTTATGGATACAGCAATTGCAGATGATGTGTGGTTATTGTTTGGCGTAGATAGTATTTTGCTAGGCGCAATGTTGTTATTGTTTCCTGCGTTATGGAGATCATAAATCATATTAGAAAAGGGAGAGTAAATGAAAGATAAAGAATGTGAAGTGAATAATGAAATAATGAAATTACTTATATTTTAATTGATAATTATGGGATTAAAAGGTTGGTGGTGGAAAATTTCAGGGGTGATTATCTTCCTTTATGTGATCATAGGTGGACTGACAATTCCGACCAGATCTGGAATTACCAAATCTGAACCGGCTAGTGCCCAAAGTGGTAAATCTATTACCATGTCGGTGGAGGCGTACAATACTCACTTTTTATCAGCAGATGTAAATCGGGCATGGCTTAAACTAGATTCCCTGCATGCCATGAAGGCAACAAGTGTAAACGCAACCAGTGAAATAGATGTTTCCATTACATTTGACATTCCAAAAAATTTCCCTACCACAGAAAAGGTACAGCCATTAACGCTCATTTTAGATAATGAGATAGATGGTGCTTTTGTGCAGCCGAATTCGCTTTTTGTTACTCTATCAGATTCATCTTTCTCTGATAAATCGCTTTGGGTCAACGCCGAAATGAAAGCATTTAACAAGGCAAGGGGGATAAAATTCCCCTATCGCAATATCCTGAATGAGACCATCAGAAATACTTTTTTTCATGTGGCTTTATGGTTTGCCATGTTTATACTGCTTATTATAGGATTGTATCATGCGATACAATATCTTCGTACGGGAAATTTTGATCACGATATCCAGTCTTCTTCATTTAACCAGATTGCCATAATGTATGGAATTTTCGGACTCATAACCGGATCCATTTGGGCTAAGTTTACATGGAATACATTCTGGACCACAGATGTAAAGTTGAATATGACGGCTGTTGCCATGTTGATTTATCTTGCTTATTTGGTATTAAGAGGCTCATCGTCTGACCATGACAAACGAGCAAAAGTTTCTGCATCCTACAGTATTTTTGCATTTCTGGCATTGATACCACTTGTATTTGTCATACCAAGACTTACGGATAGTCTTCATCCGGGCAATGGTGGTAATCCTGCTTTGGGAGGTGAAGATTTGGATAATACTTTAAGATTATTTTTCTATCCTTCTATTATTGCATTAATTCTCTTGGGGACGTGGATGGCCACTTTGTTAATAAGATACGAAAGGTTGAAAGAAAAAATATTTATGAAATAATAAAATATAACGCCTTAAGCAGATTAAACTCGCATAAAATGAAGAAATTTGTACTTTTTATCGTCTTCCAAACAATGTTGTTGCAAAGTATTTCAGCTCAGAGTGGAGGAGGCGATTTTCTCAGGAATATTGGGAAAATATACTCTGTTGTTGCTGTAATTGCAGTAATTTTTATAGGGATATTCATTTTTTTATTCCGCTTGGATCGTAAACTAACCAAATTAGAAAATCATATTAAAAATGAGTAAACAAGCAAAATTTTTCGAAAGTGTGCAGCTTAATTTTGACAGAGCAGCTGCCCATACTAGCATTCATCCCGGATTGTTACAGCAGATCAAAGTATGTAATGCCATTTATCAGATGAATTTTCCAGTCAAAATCGGAGATTCCTATCAGGTTATTGAGGCTTATCGTGTACAACATTCACATCACAGATTACCTACGAAGGGTGGAATTCGTTTCAGTCATCTTGTCGATCAGGAAGAAGTAATGGCTTTGGCAGCACTTATGACATATAAATGTGCCATAGTAGATGTGCCGTTTGGAGGAGCAAAAGGTGGAGTGAAAATCAGTCCCAGGGCATATTCTGAAGAAGAACTGGAACGAATCACCAGAAGATATACAGTGGAGTTGATTCGTAAAAATTTCATAGGACCAAGTGTGGATGTACCAGCCCCGGATTATGGTACAGGAGAGAGAGAGATGGCTTGGATCCTGGATACATATCAGACATTCAAAGGTGGTGAAATAGATTCAGCCGGTTGTGTTACAGGAAAACCTGTGAGACAAAATGGTATTAGCGGAAGGACAGAAGCGACAGGAAGAGGGGTTTATTACGGCTTGAGAGAAGTATTCAATGATGAAAAACTTATCAAAAGGATAAACACCTCGCCAGGAATGGCGGGAAAAACCATGGTGATTCAGGGTATGGGTAATGTGGGTTCTTATACCGGTTTAATATCTCAAAATGAGGGTGATGTAAGAATTATTGGTCTATCTGAGATGGAAGGTACCATTTATAGCGAAAAGGGTATAGACATGCAAGCTGCCTTGAACTATAGGAAGGAACATGGCACTATTTTGGGTTTGCCCGGAACAGTAACTTTACCAAATAGAGGGGATTGGGTGTCTATAGAATGTGATATTTTGGTACCGGCAGCGCTTGAATCAGTGATTACTGAAGAAAATGCCCATCTGGTGAAAGCAAAAGTAATCGGTGAAGCGGCCAATGGTCCTATTACAGCAGGTGCCGCAGATATCATCATAAAAAATGGTGGTGTGATTGTACCTGATATGTATCTCAATGCTGGTGGTGTTACTGTTTCTTATTTTGAATGGCTAAAAAACCTATCTCATATGAGATTTGGACGTATGGATAAAAGATTCAATCAAAATACATATGAGAATTTAGTTTCAACTTTCGAAAGTCTGACGGGTAAGTCTATTTCTGAAAAAGAAAAATCCTTTATAACCAGAGGTGCCGAAGAAGTTGATTTAGTCCGCTCAGGGCTCGAAGAAACAATGATAAACTCATTCCATCAGATTATGGAAGTGTATCATGGATATGAAAAAGTTAATAATCTCAGAGATGCTGCCTTCATTACAGCACTCAATAAAGTTGCCAATGACTATATGACTTTGGGTGTATTTCCATAATCAACTGAAGTATTTAATATAAGTTAAAAGAAGGGCCGACTATTATGTCGCCCTTTTTTTATTATATGGTAGGTACATAGATAAAATTCATTACTTTTATACTTGTATTTTGCTAAATCAGACGAATGTTGAGAGTATTAGTATTTATCTCTTTCTTTATAATTGTACATCAAAAAGTTATCAGTCAGCCACTTATTTGTGGAAATAGCCCGGCAATGAAGCCTTTTTGCGATGATGCATGCATCATTTGTGATATCGATGGATTTACAGGAAGAAATAATAGCAATGTCACAGGTCAGGCACCACCAGATTTTTGTACAAGTTTTGTTCATCATATGCAGTGGATAGGTTTTATTGCAGGCACGACAAACTTAACTTTGGAGGTGAAAGTTTCGAATTGTCAACGAAATAATGGACTGGAAATAGGATTGTACGAAAGCCTCGATTGCAATGTTTTTAGAAGGGTGAGTGAATGTGATACAGATGTGCGGGAAGGAGAAACAAGGGTATTTAAAAATACAATTCCCTTGATCATCGGTCAGTACTATTATTTTGTGATGGATGGCAGTGATAATGATATTTGCGACTGGACTATAAAGGTGACTAGTGGTTCGACAAAAGTATTGCCGCTGGAAACACCGGCTGTGCTCGATATTCCTGATGAAGTCTGTCAGAACGAAGTGTTTGAAATGAAAACATCAGGATTGACCGGTGCTACTTTTTATAATTGGGTTATTGATGGCGCATCTACTAAGACCGGTGCTTCTGTCAGTCATTCTTTGGAGAAAGTAGGTAAATATGAAATTTGTCTGACTGCGTCCAATGTTTGCGATGTAGCTCCGGAATCCTGCAAAATTATCGAAGTATTACCTACACCGGTCGGATCTGCCTCACAACAAGTTTGTTTTGGTGAATGCTTTTCTTTTTTTGGAAAAACTTATTGTGAATCAGGTGCTTACGAAGTAAGAATTCCATCGTCAAATGGATGCGACAGCATTATTACTTTAAATTTGGTCGTAGATGACCGTATCAATGTTTCGGCTTCTGTAAATATTTGTGAAGGCGATACATTATTTTTGGGTAACGGAAAATTCTTTTCTGAGGGAGTTCATCAAGCCATTATTCAAAATATGGAAGGTTGTAATATTTATATGGAATTAACCATCCGGCTTATCATTTGCAACATCAAATCTATTGTAAAAAGCATACCTGTCAGGTGTAATGGTGAAAATTCAGGAGAAATTATGTTTGAGGTGGATGCAGGTACACCGCCATTTACGTATACAGGGTATAAACTGGAAAATTCGTCGATAACTTTTATTGGAAGTATTGCTGCCCTTGATCGTTGGGTGTCCATAACCAATGTGGATGAAGGAAATTACTTTTTTACGATTGAGGATAGTTATGGCAACAGCAAGATATTCAATATATTTGTTGCACAACCTTCTAAACTATCCACAACAAGTGTAACATCTGATTACAATGGTTATCAGTTGTCTTGTAATGGTGACGCCAATGGATATTTTAAAATTATCGCAGCAGGTGGATCTGGTCCGTATACCTTCATGCATGAAGGTTTGTCTTCGACCATGGATTCTGTGGCAAATCTTGCAGCTGGTAGCTATACATCTTATATTAAGGACAATAATGGTTGTCAAAGTGAAATCACCACCATCATTAAACAACCTGATTCTTTACAAGTGTCGGTTGAATTTATAGACCCAGATTGTAGTGGCTTAAATTCCGGTAGTATTATTGTTTCGAAAATATTGGGTGGTGTGTCACCTCATATGATCTCAATAAACGAAGGTAAGCTGCAGGAAAAGTATACTTTTAATAATCTTACTGAAGGGGAATATAGGATTATCCTTAAAGACAAAAATGGTTGTTTAAATAAAAGGACTCGCGTTCTGATAGCATCAGAGATACCGGAAATTATTGCAGAATCCGAAGAATTGACCGTTTCTTTGGGAGATAGTGTATTTTTAAATGTCACGACAAATTTATCTGATCAAACAGTCATTTGGACACCTGACCAGGAAATTGGGTGTAAAACTTGTCTGAAAACATATGTATTGCCAATCAATAATACAAATTTTGAGATCTCTGTAATGTCAAAGGATGGTTGTGAAAAAAAAGTGACCATCAGTGTTGTAGTAAATAAAAAAAGAAGTTTTACTATTTCCAATGTTTTTTCACCTAATAATGATGGCAATAATGATCTGATAAGATATTTTGCAGGGAAAGATGTAATAGAACTTAGAGATTTCAGAATCTACGATAGGTGGGGAAATCTGATTTATCTTAGAGACAATCAATCTTCTGGTTTGGAATATATGGATTGGGATGGAAATTACAAAGGACAGCCCCTGCCTTCAGGTGTTTACACTTGGGTATGCGAAGTGGTGTATATCGACCATGTAAATATAATTTATAAGGGGACTATGTCAATATTGAGATAGTTATTATTTTTTTAAAAATCTTCATCAAAATCAGAAGACTTTTTTATCTTATCTTCTTCACTATTTTCAAGGGTGGTGGTCTCGTATTTGCTGCAGTCTATCTCAATCATTTCTTCCTCGGGTTTCATAAATACAGAACTTTTGCCAAAGCCCAACAGATTATCGGATTCAATTTTTTGCAATAATTTTTCAAAAAATGGTCGTGCCATTACTGCACCCTGACCGTCAGCCAGAGTATTAAATCGAATAAATTCCTGGTCACCACCTACCCAAGTAGATATTACAATCTCAGGAGTAAAACCCACAAACCATCCATCTTTAAAATCATTGGTAGTACCTGTTTTTCCAGCTATTTGACTTTTAAATTTACCTTGAATTACTTCTGCAACATACTTAAGCATATCTACGATGACATAATTATAGGCGGGATTGATGGCTTTTTTCTGTTCAGGTACAGCAGAATATATTACCCTACCGTTTTTATCTTCTATTCTGGTCACAAAAAATGGTCTGGTTACAATGCCTTCATTGGCAAATGCAGTATAAGCACAGGCCATATCCATAGCGGATAATTCGGGAGTTCCCAGACATATAGAAGGATAATCGGGAATTTTATCTTTATCAATACCGAGGTTGCCTACAAATTTTTTTACACTCTTTACATTTCCGATTTCCTTCATGAGGAATACGGAAACTGAGTTTTTTGACTCCTTGAGTGCTTGTCTTAATGTATATGATTGACCGGAAAACTTATTATTTGAATTATTTGGACACCAGGTAGATGAAAGGTTAAAATTTGGATCATTCGCCTGAATGCACTGCTGGACATCTTGTACTTTAAAACAAGGTGACATGGCATTTTCAATAATAGCGGTTGAATAAATAAATGGTTTAAACGTTGATCCTACTTGTCGGTTGGAATTGACGTGATCATACTGAAAATATTTATGACCGATTCCTCCGACCCATGCTAAGATGCTACCAGTCTTGGGGTCAACGGCCACCGAGCCGATCTGCATGTGTTGGAGGTGATACTTTATAGAGTCCATGGGTGTCATTTCCACCACTTTTTCTCCCAGTTCATTATAAGAAAATACCCTCATTTTAGTTTTAGTATTAAATGAGGCATTTACTGCCTTTTGCATTTTGTTCCATTGAGACTTTAGACCATTCCAGTATTCGCTATCTAATACCAGCAGGCATTTATTCGCTTCAGTTTGAGTTATGTTTTTATTTTTGACCAATTTTTTGAGATGTCCATCATTTTTTTCTTCTTCAAACATCCTGAAAATATCATTGTCACCCAGTGAAATCCCATCGAGGTTATTAGAAATATCACTGAAAATTTGTGTCATAAATCTGGTCTTGATTAACTTATACCGATCTGAATCTTTCATCATCTGTATGAGCACTTTTTTTCTACCCTCAGATTTTACTTTATCTGCATTATAAGTAATAAAATCTTTGCCTTTCCAACGGTCAAAATATCGACTTTGTAGTTGTGACATATGTTCATGCATTGCTTGTTCAGCATACTTCTGAATTCGTGTATCTATTGTGGTGTATATTTTCAGACCATCAGTATACGGATTATATTTACTTCCATCCGGTTTTCTATATTGATCTTCATTAAGTAGGTTTTTCAACCATTTGGTAAGTTCTGAACGGAAATATGGGGCGATGCCATCATAATGTACTTCTCTCTTGAAATTATCCAGATTTATTGGCTTTACCCTTTTATTCAGGTACTCTTCATCAGTTAGTAAACCATTTCTGACCATTTGCTTCATGACTGCCGACCTTCGATTGTGGCTGTTTTGAGGATTGATTTTCGGATTGTAGAGTCTAGGATTTTTAAGCATACCGATCAATACGGCAGCTTCTTCTACACTAAGGTCTTTCTGATCTTTTCCAAAATATGTTTTGGCTGCAGCCCCAATACCTACGGCATCATAGAGAAAATCACTTTTATTCAGATACATGGCCAGTATTTCTTCCTTGGTATATCTTTTTTCAAACTCAATGGCGATAACCCATTCCTTCAGTTTTTGCCACACCCTTTTGACAAATGATGCAGATCTTTGGGTAAAAAACAGTTTGGCCAATTGCTGAGTAATCGTACTGGCGCCACCCTTTTTTCCCATATAAAATATAGCCCTTGCTGTTCCTCTTGCATCTACTCCACTGTGACTAAAAAATCTTTCGTCTTCTGTAGCTACTAGCGCATTGATTAGCTTGGGGTTTATATCCTTATAGTTCAGCCAGTCTCGGTTATATTTGAAAATCTTACCAAATACTTCATTGTCAGATGAGATGAATTGTGAAGCAATTTCGTATTTAGGATTTTCAAGCTCTTCAGTATCGGGTAGCAGTGCTTTAGAAATGTAAAAAAATAATAGTGTAACGATAATTATACCAGTAAGCAAAGTGAATATCATCAGCCTGAAATATCTGTGATTAAAAAACGATGATAGCTTGGATTGCTGTTTTGACATAAGTAAAAATTCTGTATAAACGATGCAAAGATATTAAATATTTTGCTTATTTGTACAGAATGTTTTGTGGATGCAATGGATTAGAAGATAATTATATATTCAGATAAAATTAAGTCTTTCATTCTTCAGATTTTCCTAAAAAAACTGAAATATTATATATTTGAGTCCACTCCGAAAACACCAATTGTTTGATAATCAGCTGTTTTTTACCCTTTATCCCTGA
>Ga0105047_10000131_pt1 | contig 104468 bp, 81 predicted proteins | sample MAT04_FD_78384 | JGI IMG/M metagenome (GOLD analysis project Ga0105047, IMG submission 78384) | Freshwater microbial communities from Lake Fryxell liftoff mats and glacier meltwater in Antarctica - MAT-04 (megahit assembly) | ecosystem: Environmental > Aquatic > Freshwater > Ice > Liftoff... | reverse complement strand
TCAGAAGGCGGAATTCGCCGGTCGTCAGGATGTCCGGACACGGGGCCAGGATCGAGCACAAATCTATGCCCTTGTCGGGCCGGCTCACTTGGTCGATCGACCCATCGAAGAGGAACTGCCCATCTATGAGTGTCGCAAGGTGGCCGCCGATACGGGTAGGGTCCTTGCTCTCGGCGATCTGAATGCAGTAGGCGCCGTGCTCCGCTTCCCATCGCCGCGAAACATCGGGTGTCGGCCAGTCTCCAAGGGCCAGGAATAGCTCATGGAACTTGGCATTGGAAACGAAGACCGCAACCGTAAGGGGCTCAGCTCGGTAGCCCATGGCGGAGAGCACATCGCACGCGATGGCTGTCATTCTGACGCAGGTCGAATCCCTGCCAGTTTCAGCCAACACCGCGGGCCGCGCCACCTCTGCAATGACCGTGCAGACTGACATTAACCGCTTATCCATCGCTCAAAACTCCTCAGAGACTTCAGGAACGCTTCCCACTCCACTCGAACTCCCAGGCCATCCGTGGCCCCGATCGTGCGTCCTGCGCAATCCTGGCGAACCGTTTTTCAGTGGTCCCACGGGAAGCGTGCCTTCTCGGCCTTCGTGAACTCCACGATGCGAATTGGGCTGATGATGTTCCGCTCAAGGTACGAAATCCCCTCCCGAAACCGCATGCTCGACAGGACGCCGGGCAACTCCTCCCCCAACTCGACGACGAACATCCACTCGGCCCCCCGCGCGCTGCCCGTCTCTTCGATTAGCGGTATCGACCGGTTGCTCTCGGCCGCTGCCACAATGGCCTCCTCTCGCGTCATGAGGATCAAATCCTCCGGCAAGTCGATGAACTCCGGCATTGCGAGAGATAGGTCTGGCAAGTCCAGGTAGCTGGTCGGTTCGGCCAACTCGTGGTCGGCTTTCTCGTAGGCCGCCTCGCGCTCTGCAACCGGGGTCTCGCTGGGGATTCGAGCCATCCAAGACTCATAGGCCAGCCGATAGCGGGCCTCGCTCTTGAGCGGGCGGAAGGGGATCTCTTTGGAGCCGTGCCGCTTGTCGCAGTAGTTCGGCAACTTCCCCATGGCGATGCACCAGGGGACGCCGGCGTACGTCTCGACGGGAACGCGGGCGGCCTTCTTAGACGTGGGGCTGGACTTCTTGCGGTTGGCGGTTGCCATGATGGGCTCCTCGCGCCTGTCGGCGCAAAAAAATGAGCGCCAGGCTCAAGTGGTCAGAACCGCACGGTTGAGAAGCCGCGCGACCCCCGAAGGGGAACCACCCGAGCCTGGCGCTCGTTTCTTGTGCTCGATTGTGTCCGGCGTCCAAGTGCTGGGGTCTCAATCCCAGCGTCGGCCGGCGTGCCTGTTCTTAGGCGAGTGCATCATCCCGTGAAAACTCTGACCAACAACGAGGCAGAAGCTTCCTACGGCAAGCTTGGCGTCCGAAAGCTTGATGGCTCAAAGCTTTCAGTCGACAGAAAAACTTCCTTGGCAGTATTCACTTGCTCGGGCCAGCTCCCTAGGTACGTTGAAAGCTTCCATTTCAGGGGGGAGGCTCAGCATGTCGTCGCGACTTTCAAAGCTGACCGTGTACGGGTTGCTTGGTTCAATGTCGGCCGTCGTGCTGCTGGCCGCGATCGTCTTCGGCTCTTCCAGGTCCTGCGACATGGCCGTTCAGTCTTTCATCGCCGGCGAGCCCGAATACACCTACGACGAATGGGACGTTACGCTCCCGGCGAAATAGAAGCGGAAGCGAAGTCGAACCCGCCGCTGTTCCCCATCACCAGGAACTCCTCGCTGTTGTCCGATGTGTTCCGGTTGGAGTTGCAATCGATCGTCCCGCCCCCCGCGATGTCGATGTAGAAGCGTCGACACCAAACCTGCGTGCTGTTGTTCAAGCAGATGCGGACTAGGATCTCGCGCGACGATTCAAAACACTGGTAAGCGACGATGATCGTCAGTCCCTGCGTCGGGCCGGAACTGGCCGGGCTGATGTACCGCCAGAAGCATGGCGACCCGGGCTGATCCTGGATGCAGGTGTAGGTGTTGTTGATGTAGGAATTGAGACCGGCACTCCCTACGCCCACGTCGGAAATCACGACCGTCATCGTCGCCGGAGTGAACGTGGCGCCGCCGGTGCAGCAGCCGCATTCAATGCCCGGGTCTGGCGGGTCTTCGTCCGGGCAGCAGCACGGCCTATTGGTCTGCCCTTCTCGGTGTACGAGCAGCTTGCCGTTCCGCGTAAGGAACTTGCCGCCCTTGGTCATGAGTCTAAGTGCCACGGAACCCTCGCTGAGCGGTCATGGCCCAATGGTGCGCCGCCATCGCCAGCTCCGGAAACTCGGTCGAGACGTTCACGCCGTCACGTTCGATGCCCACCTCGGTCAGATCGCCCCACTGCTGGACCTTGACCTGCAGGCCGCCGGCCACGGGCACGGATGCTTCCCAGTCGGGCTTGCGGGCGTGCTTGCACTTCGAGGTAAGGCACTTTGGGCAGAGGGTGTCAGTAGCTTCGGGCATGGTTGATTCCCTTTGGGGAGGCTTGTCCCAGTGAAGTCGCCGGGGCTGTAAAAAGAGCCGGCGGGGGACTACGCGAGTGATCCCCCACCGGCTTGAACGAACGTCCTGGCTTGGCCTCTTAGTTCAAGCCCCCTGCCGACCAGAGGGAGGACTCTGGCCGTCAGGTCGGACGCCCGTTTGACTACGTTGCACCCTTCGATTTCAGAGCCGCGCGAGGATCGGCCAGGGCAAAGCCGAAGTCGTGGTAGACGCGCCACGCCATGCCCAGCGTGTTGATGTCCTGATCGAGCCCGAAGAACTCCACCGTGGGAGTCTGCTGGCCGTTCAGGTAGGCGACGATCGCCGGCATCCAGACGGGCGAAGCGAACAGGAACCACGCCGTCGGGGAGTAGCCCGTGTAGGTCGTGTTGTTCAGCCGCGGTTCGATTTCGAGCGCGACCACGTTCTTGTAGGGGTTGCCGCTGGCGTTGCTCGTCGAGCCGACACCCATCCCCTCCGACTGCAGAAGGATCTTGGCCGCGTTCTCCAGGATCGGCGGGACCAACAACGTCCGCGGGACCATGTCGATCGCCGCCCCGTTCTCGTCGGTCTGGTTGCGCATCTTCACCAGACCTTGGTTGAGGCCCACACCATCGGTGCCCAGGTTGGTCGTGGCGCCCTCGATGTAGTTGGCGTTGTTCGCGTGAAAGAAGTTCCCAGCGTTGTCCAACAGGCCGGCATACACCAGGTCGCTCAGCTTCCGCCCGCAGGCGTTGGCCATCATCATCGGCTGGCTGTTGAGGAATCCCAGGTCGTCGTTGATGACGGTCTGGCGGGTCACGTGGAACTGGCCGCCGTAGGTGCCGACCTGATAGTCGAAACCCTCTTCATCCATCCCCACGTGTTTCACTTCGCCGCCGTTGGAGATGATTTCCATCGCGCCGGTGAAGCTCGGGCGGATCGCGTTGTGACTGCGGAAGTCGTCGACGTTCTTGACGTCGCACCAGCTTCGCCACGTTGCGGGGTAGTCGACGTAGGCCTGCGTCAGGCTCTTGCCCATCGAGTCGCCCAGCGCTTGCGGCAGGGAGAGGGTAGAGAAAGCGGCGCGGATCATCTCGTTGCGGCCGTTGGGAACCATGATCCCTTCGGCCGACAGCGCCGCGCGACAGAACTCCATCATGGAGTAGCCGCGGAGCCGGTCGGCCTGCTGGCAGACGTTCGCCCCGAAAGCCTTCTCGGCCGTCTTGGTCTGACCCGCTCGCAGGAGCAAGCCGGCGGTCAGGTGATCCTTCGAGCTGTACTCGGTCGAGCTATGCGAGTGGATCGCCGGGCCCGTGGGACGACTGGCCCGCAAAACTTCCAGGTCGGTCTTTTGCAGGTCCCACCCTTCGCGGATGGCCTTGGCCTCCAACTCGGGGAACTTGCCGGCGGTCACTCGCATGATGCCGATCTGTCGTTCCCTCTCGGCCTTCACGTCGGCCGTCGTGTCCCCCCCTGCGCCTGTGCGCGGTGCGCCGGTGATGCCGGAGGGAGCGGCGCCCGTTAGGGGGCCATTGCTGTAGCTGGACTCGATCGGGTTGCCGTTCGTGTCGACTTCCATGTGCGAAATTCCTTTTGCGGTAATAGTGGTGCTGGTGCCTCCGTCGGCCCCGATGGGGACGATCGACACCTCGCGAAGATCGAAGCCGCTGGCAACAGCCAAGCCGCCGCGGGTTGATTTGAAACGCCGGCCGTTGGCCTCGATGATGTCGCCCTCGGGGACATGCGACAGCCGCGCCGGGTTGCCCCCGATGGAGGCCTGCAAGGGGAAGCCGTTCCTGCCGAGCTGAATGAGCCGATCCGCGGCCTCGCTGCCGGGGACGATGTGCCCCTCGACGTAGACCTTGCCGGCCTTCACGCTCGCCTGGCCGTAGCCCACGATCACGTCGTGGTTGTGGTTGAAGAGGAGGGGGATCTCGGCGTTGGCCTTCAGATCCTTCAGGTCGACCACGATCGGCGAACTGGACATGTCGACCATCATCTCGCCGCCGGTGTACGCCAGGATCGAGACGCGAGGGTTGCCGCCCTTGGCCGCGGCCTTGAGAGTCGCGCGGCCATTCATCGTGATTCGGTTCTTGTCTTCCATGACGGGAGTCTCCTAGTTGGCGTGCGGCGCCAGTCTGCGGGCGCGGGTGTTCCGGCGGATGCCGTTGATCTTGTCGGCGAGCAGTTCGGCCGCAGTCTGGTTCGCATCGCGACGGGCGAGCGCTTCGGGGGTCCAATGCTGCATCCGATCCAGGGTCTCGGCCAGCGCGTCGACGGCCGACTTGTGCCAGAGGAGACTTCCGTACTCGCCCAGGTCGATCTTCAAGTCGGGGTTGTGCTGCACGAACGACCAAGCGCCGCGCTCGCAAATGTCCAGGCCTCGCGTGCACATCTCCTCGAGCACTCGCCCCGTCGGGCAGGGGTACTGGTCGTGAGGCACGCCGGGCAAGCCGATGATCTCGCAACAGGCTTTGAGCCATCGATCGTACTGGGCTCGGGTCAGGCAAAATGGGCTCATGGTGTTCTCCTGGATTGAACTCTAGCGAAGAATCGCAGAGTGAAAAGCTTTCCTATTTGTGCGATACAATGACTCGCTTCGGGGCCTTCACGCCGCAGGGCCGACACTCCAGCCACTCGGCCTTCGACTCGGCCCCCATCCGCGTCGAGGTGCGAATCGTCATGATGGCCCCGCACTTCTCGCAGGCCGGCCGGCAGATGCACGCCACGAAGCGCCCCAGCAGGTCACCAGGGCTCTTGCCAGCCGCCCCCAGGATCGCGTTGACCTCGATCATCGAAGGGGCGAGGCCTGCCACCAGGGACTCAACCAGGGCTTCGTATCGCTGCGTTGGGGTGGCGCATGCATGCGCGCTGCCTGCGCTGCCCACGTTTCGCCTACGCTTGGTTCGCTTCATTGCTTGGTCTCCACGTTTCCGTGTGAGACGGGCAAGGGACACGGGCCAATTTCGCCGCCGTGATCGATGTGTCGCAGGTCGTTGCGGGCTGCCGCGAACGTCCGGTAGTACAAGTCACGATGGCCGGGATCTTCCTCGACTTTCGTTGGCCGGCCGACGTCGCCAAGGGTCGCGATAGCTTTGCGCCCAGCGGGTGCCACGCTGTAGAACATGTGCCGGTCGAAGTCCGCCCGAGACTCGGCCCATCCCGAGACCGCCGCGGCCAGGAAGAGTTCCTCCTCGACCAGCAGCGGAGCCGAACCGATCGTGTGCCATTCCGCTGGGGTCGCGCCGGCCAGCACAACTTCGGGCACCCACTTCCGGCCGGTAGGGTCCAAAAGCACATGGGGGCCATTTTCCGCAGCAGCCAGATCCTTAAGCCATTGCAGGCCATCGTCGCGCCCAGGCAATCCACATGCGGCGCGCCCAACGGCATCACCCCAGGGAGTCGCCAGAACGCCCAGTGTCCTTACTGTGCCCCTGGCGACGCGAATCAGCAGACCATCGTCGCAGAACTTCTTCAGGACGCGAGGAACATCAGGGTCGCCTGGGGGCAGGTCGGCCAACGAACTCCCCCAGGGGATGCCACTAGTGGGCAGGTCGCGCTGGGCGACATAGGCTCCAGCCCAGAGGGGCGTTCGAACGTCTCGCTGGGGCGCTCGAATCGCATCGCACTTTGCCAGCACCTTTACCAGAACTTCCATTTTTTCGCCTGTAAAAAAGTAGGCCCAAATAACCTGATACTGTGCCCGATCCACGGGACATCACATTGGGCAAGGTGCCACCAAGGACCCGTCACAGGCGTCACAGGTGACACCCCATTGCAGGCTATATAGGCGTGTGTGTGTTTTGTGTTTCTTCATCTCGTATGTGTTGCAATGCATTGGCACATGTGACACCTGTGACACCCTAAGCCAAGGTGATCCCTTCGTAGAATCGCTCACGCCCCCCTTCGCAGCGTCGTTGTCCCGAACTGACGCTGGGAACGGCGGCCACAAGGTCCCTGCCAAAGACTGCGGCGCTGGGAACGTGCTGCTGCCCCTGCTCCTCTGCCCAAGCTGTGAATGCCTTGTAGAGCGTTGGGCGAGCTATGCGGGCCTCTGGTGCGATGCAGCAGCATTCGCGGACGAACGCCCCGACCGGGCTTGAGATGTCGTCCAGGTCGTCTGCCATCTGTCGCGACGATTCTGGAGTCTTGAAGTGGCCGCGGGCGTTGAGCCGCTTCCACCCTTCGACAGCCCATAGCAAAATCCCTGGGAGCTCTCCAAGTAGCCGATCGGTCAGGCCGGGATCTTCCTTGCCGTAGAACGACTGGCGCATCTGTAAGATGATCATGCGGCTGGAAAGAGCGCCGCTCGCGTCCCCCAGTCGCGGCAGTTCGTTCGACATGAGCATCAGGCGGGTAGGCAGTCGGCCAGTCCACGCCGGCTTGTGCTTCATGTCGATGGTCTGCGAGTCCTCGCCCGACACGCTAAGGAGCCGCTCGGTCACGACGCCGATGTCAGTTCGGCCCGACAGCCGCGCGTCGGAGATGATCGCCAGCAGTTTGCCGATGAGGGGCTGAAGGCCGAACTGAGTGGCGAGGCCTGCGAGGGTTGGGTTGACCACGTTGGCCAGGCCGATGAGCTTGGTCAACACTCTGCCGATGGTCCCCTTGCCCGATCGCTTGGGGCCAACGATCAACAGGATCTTCTGTAGCCGTGTGTCTGCGGTCAGGCAGTAGCCGAACCACTCTTGAAGCAGGTCGACGCTTTGCGGATCGTCGGGCCAGATCATCGAGAGGAAAGTGAGCCACTGCTCGGGAGCCGGTGAGTTCGCATTGAATCCAAACTCCAGGCATGTTGGCGAGAAGTAACGCGCCGTGTTGGGGGTCGAGTACTCGCTTTCGCCCCGGATATAGCTGGGCAGGTGAATAAGCCCGGACTTCGTTGGAAGCATCTCGGATGCAGGCCAAGGCCGGAAGTCGGTGCGCCAGGATGGCTGCTCGGACCACGACGGAATGCCGGCCTGCGCCTTCAGCTGAACCATGTGGTTGCTGATGTGGCTGTTGGTCAGCCGGCAGGCGATGGCGTTCAGCGCGAGCACGACAGAACCGCGGGCGTCATCGTCGGGCAATTCGCGATAGCAGCAGTCGGTCGGCGAGTACCGCCAGAACGAACTGCGCCAGTATGCGAGCTTGGGAACGCCGTCGACCATGACGGAGTCGAGCATCTTCCTGGCTTCCGTCGCTGGGTCCAAGTCGTCGCCGCGGTTCTTGATGTCGGCCCCATCGGGCTCAACCGGGTCGCTCGCTTCCCACATGAGCTGCTGGAGCGCGCCGCCGCCGTCCGGTCCCAGGCTTGCCAGGAAATCATCAAGGCCCAGCTTGGCCGGCTTGCCATCGGCGTTGGGCGGACCGTCGGGCAGTCGTACGCATTTGACCACGGCGCCGAGGTTGGTGAGCAACATGGCCAGCTGGCACTCGGCCGCCTGCACGCCTTCCTTCTCCGTGATGTCGGAGTCGAAGATGATGTAGACCTTCCGACCCTTCCAAGCGATGTTCTCCAGGGCGGGGATCAACCGGACTTTCTTGGCCAGCTTCCACGCCCAAACGCCTGGCAGGCCGATCGCTGGGAAGCCGGTCTGAGTCGAGACCAGGGCCTTGAACTCGCCCTCGGTGATAACCAGATCGACCTGCGGATTATCCAGGCAGGCGGCCACGGTCGGCGGGAGGTAGATCCGCAGGGCCGTGCCGATGGGGGCTTCATACTTGACCGGCTTGCCCTTCGACTTGCGGGGCACGTCGGGGCGCAGACGGGTATAGCCGTTGTTGCCTTCCCGATCGTAGTACGGAATCTTGATGCACTGGCCGAGCTTCTTCGCCGGGCCGTTCCAGTTCAGGATCTCCGCCATCGCGAAGGGGTCCCAAATGCTGGTGATGTTGGCGGCCTCGATGGTCTCTGGCTTGAGTCCGCGGGCCTGCAATGCTGCAAGGTGGTGATCAAGTAGCATGGTCGGCCTCCCCTCGGCGCTGGTCGAGAACCAGGCGGATGGTTGAGGGTCTGACGCCATAGCGGCGCGCCAATGCCTCGACTTGCTCGCCCAGCCAGCGTCGATAGCGGATGGCCAGCGCCTGCCCGTTGGTCAACGTGGTGGGCTTCGGGGGATTCGTGGTGCGCATCACTCGGCCTCCCCGTGGTCGCCCACGATGTGCCGGTCAATCGCGTCGTCGAGTCGGCGCTGGTCCCAGGGCTGGCCGGTCGAGTCGACGGGCGAGAGCCGTACACAACGGAAGCCAGCGCCTCGAAGCGCTCGCTTGAGGAATGCCCGCAGGCTCCTCTCGGGGCAGTCGTGGCCGGGGACCGCGATCAGTCGCAGGTCGAAGGCTCGAGGAGTTTGCGAAGTGGTAACGGTTTCCACTTTGCTCTTGGCGGGGCGCACGGATGCGCGCGCGGGGGTGTCCTTACCCATAGCGTTCGCTCCTTACTTGGCCGCGGATTGAAGCTGAGCGTCAATCCAGGACTGGAGCGAAGAGGGACTGAACAGGACTCGCGTACCGATTCGGACGGAAGGAATCTTGCCGTCCTTCTCGAGCCGCCAGAGAGTTCTCGGCGAGATGCTGAGCCGTCGCGCGGCATCAGGGGCAGACAACAGCAATTGATCGGGGGTTTCAGCGGACATGCGCATGGGCTCCATCGCAAAGTGAAAAGGATTCAGATTGCGATCGCCCCCGCATTGTCCCCGTGGCGAAGTAGGCTCCTTGTAGGAGCCCCTGCTGGCCACAGGCATGGCGCTGGGTACCCTTTTGGCCGAAGTTTGGAGATTTGACTCCCCTTCGGCCTCGCTGGGCGCGTGTGTCGGAACACAGTCGCGACGAGAAGGAGACACTTCTTGGGCTCAATCCGGCCGCTTCCGCCGCATCCCCGCTTTGATCGAGCGGACCGCGACTGCAAGCATCTTACGTCCATGGCCCGCACAGTCAAGCAAAAAACTTTGCAATCCAAAGTGGCTTTGGGATGCGTCGTTTTTCACGTCGCGCATCTCAAAATTCAGACGAAGTGAAGCCGAAAACGTGATACATTCGATTCCTGTTGGGCGTACTCAGACCTATTTCTCGTACAGCATGACCTGGATCTTGCCGTCCTTGGTCACCCAGCCGCGGTACAGCCCTTCGCCGTTGTAGCTCATGGCGAACTTGCCCTGGCGATCCAGGGCGATCACGCCCCCTTCGCCGCCAGCCTTCTTCAGCGTGCCGTTCACTACCTCTTCCGAAGCGGCCTTCACCGAGAGCTGCTTGTACTTGACTAGCGACACGATTGAGTGCGAAACGGCGTAGCGAATGAAGTACTCACCATGCCCGGTACATGAGACGGCGCAGCCCTCGTTGTCGGCATAGGTCCCGGCGCCGATGATCGGCGAGTCGCCGACGCGGCCGTACTGTTTGCCGGTCATGCCGCCGGTTGAGGTGCCGGCCGCCAGGTTGCCATGACGGTCCAAAGCGACCGCTCCCACGGTGCCGAGCGGACCCTTAGGACGCTCTTCGATCGCAGCCTGCGATGCTTTCCAGTCCTCCCAGCGGCGCGGGGTCCAGAAGTAAGCCGGGTCGACGATCTCCATGCCCGCCTTGGTGGCGAAGACCTCGGCCCCGCGGCCGATGAGCATCACGTGCTTGGATTTCTCCATGACGGCCCGGGCGGCGGAAATCGGGTTCTTGAGGATCGTCACGCCGGCCACCGCGCCGGCTTTCATCTCTTTGCCCTCCATGATGGAAGCATCGAGCTCGTTGCGGCCTTCCTTCGTGAAGACGGCCCCCTTGCCCGCGTTGAAGTGGGGCGAGTCCTCGAGCACGCGGATCGCGGTCTCCACCGCGTCCAGACTGGTCGCCTCGGGCTTGGCCAGCGTTTCGTAGCCGGCCTTCAGAGCTCGCTCGAGATCGGTGCGGAAGAACTTCTCCAACTCGGGAGTCATGTCCTTCTTGTCCATGCCGGTGCCGCCATGGACGCCCAGGATCACATCGGCGATCGGCACTTCAGCGGCCGCATCGACACCAACGGAAGCGAGCGACAGAACGGTCATGCACAACAGCCAGCGCATCGCCGGCCTTCCTTTCAAGCGGGGTTCGGAAGTGGGCAAGCGGCAGTCCAAGTGCGCCCAACAGGAATCGAAGCTTACCCAAAGACGACCGGGCGTGTCGAGAACCTCGCCGCGAAAGAACGCCGGGGGGCTACAGAGTCGAGAACCCACCGGCAGCCTGAACCCACCGGCAGCCTGAAACAAACGTCCCAGGGGAGCTGCGCTGACCCGCGGCGATGCTCAGCCTACCACAGCTTCCACCACTGCCGGCCGGATTCGGCCGCAGCGCCGTGTTCGGAAGGGCGGAAGCCTTCGGGCCAGTCGGTGCTGCCGTCGAACTCAGCCCCCTTCATCTGGATCCCTTCCATCTGGGCATCGGTGAAGAGGGTGCCGCGGAGGACCGCGTTCGAGAGATCGGCTCCGGTCAGGTTGGCCCCGGTGAAGTCGGAGCGCGACAGATCCGCACCGCGGAGCGAAGCCCCGGTCAGATCGGCGCAGCAGAGCTTGGCGCCAGCCAGTTCGACCCCGTCCATCTTGGCGCGGGTCAGATTGGCGTGATTCAGATACGCGCCCATCAGCACCGCGCGGTTCAGGCTGGCATCCACCATCGTCGAGCCGCCAAGCCGGGCCCGCATCAGATTGGCAAAGTTCAGCTTGGCGTTCGTCAGGTTGGCGTTCTGCAGGTTGGCATGCGTCAATGTGGCGCTGGTCAGGTTGGCGTCGGTCAGGTTCGCCCGAATGAGCATGCAACGGGTGAAGTTGCCGTCGTTCATCTGGGCTGCGATCAGATTCACGCCGAACAGCCCGGCACCCGAGAAATTGGCGCCTGTCATGCGGGCGTGACCCATATTGCATCGAGTCAGAATAGCGCCCGAAAAATTAGCGGCCTCGAGATGGGCCGACTCCAAGTTCATGCCGGCCAGGTAGGCTTCTTCCAGCATCACCTCGCGCAAGTCGGCTCCGGCCAGAGTCTGGCTCGGGAACGTCATCAGCGGTTCGAAGGTGATCTTATGGATGTCGATCATGCGGCAGGCGGCAAGCTTCTGTCACAGGGTTGGCGGCATTATCTTCGCGACGCACTTGGTCAAAAGCAAGTGTTGCCGAATGGGTCGATGATTTTTGCGACCAGGCATTATCTACGCGATGTTTTTTTTGCACCGCGAAGAGTGTCGCAGGGAATGGAACGCTCGGCAAGGCACTCCTGGCTGCAAGTTGTCTGGGCGAGTCACTTCTTGCCCAGGCTCCGTTGACGCTGGAAGAATCGCGAGAGGATCTGTCCGCATTCTTCGGCCAATACCCCCCTGGTGATCTGACATTGATGGTTGAGCCGCGTGTCTTCGAGCAATCGGAACAGGGATTCCACAGCGCCGGCCTTGGGATCGGTCGCCCCGTAGACCACCCAGGGAATGCGCGCCTGAACGATCGCCCCCGCACACATCGGGCAAGGCTCGAGGGTGACATAAAGCGTACAGTCTTCCAGTCGCCAACTCCCCAGGGATTCGGCCGCTTGGGTGATGGCGATCATCTCGGCATGGGCCGTCGGATCGTGCAGCGTTTCTCGCAGGTTATGGGCTGACGCGATCACCTGGCGGTCGTGCACAATGATGGCGCCGACGGGCACTTCAGACTCTTCGGCGGCCTGTTGGGCCTCCTGGTAGGCCATTCGCATGAAGCGTTCGTGGTCGAGCGCCAAATCCATCATCGATTCCCCTTTGAGAAACTTCGTGGGGCGAATTCACCGCCCGGCAGGGTCTTTTAAGAGTAGCTGGCCGCGCTCCAAAGGGAAGGAGCGGCCAATGATAAGATAAATCCTCGCCCAAGTTGACTTTGGGTCGCGCCACCCATTAACATATCAGTATCGAGTGATGGGTTCGGGGCGATGATTGCGTCGCCCCACGAAACGTTTCTCGGCTGCGGACAAGTACTAGCAGCGATTCCTGCCTGATCTGCCTCCCTGCTGTCTCCTCCAAGGAAACCGCGATGCTGCGGAGTCTCTCTCCTCCCCTTTGCTTCGCCGCGCTGGCTGCATGCTGCTTGTTGGGGGGCCGCACGCCCTTGTACGGCGCGGAACCGGCCAAACCGATGGCCGCCCCGCCTGCTCCTGCGATTCCGGCGGCAGCCAAGCTGGTGGTGACCCCCTCTCGCGTGGAACTGGGCGAACCGGCCGCGCGGCACGGGCTGTTGGTCACCGCCGTAGCGGCCGACGGCAGCCAATGGGACGTCACCGCAAAGGCGCAGTATACGAGTGAGAACGCCGCGATTTTGGCTCTGCTTCCCGGTGGCGAGTTGCAGGCCCTCGGCGATGGCGAAGCCCGCGTGGCGATCACCTATGGCGGACAAACGGCCCACGTTGCGGTAAAGCTGAGCGGCCAGACGCAGCTACCGGCCATCTCCTTCCTTCACGATGTCCAGCCTCTGCTCACGCGGGCCGGCTGCAATCAAGGGGCTTGCCATGGCAAGGGAGCGGGCCAGAATGGCTTTCGTCTCTCGCTGCGAGGTTACGCCCCGGAGTGGGATCACGAGTGGATCACGCGCGAGTATCTGTCGCGGCGGATCAACCGGCTGGTGCCCGATTCGAGCATGATTCTGACCAAGGCGCTGGGCGTGGCCCCGCATGCCGGCGGCCGGTTGTTCGCCGCCGAGAGCCGCGAGCATCGCCTGCTGCGCGATTGGATCATCGGCGGCACGCCCGGTCCCAAGAAGGACGAGCCGGCCCTGGAAAAGATCGAGGTCCTGCCGGGCAACCGCCAACTGGTCATCGGACAGACGCAGCAGTTGCTGGTCCAGGCCCGCTTTGCCGACGGCCGGACGCGCGACGTGACCTGGCTGTCGAAATTCGCCGCCAACGACGCCAGTGTGCTGGACGTGAACAGCAAAGGTCTGGTCCGGGTGCTGCGCGCCGGCGAGACCGCCGTACGGGTCAGTTTTGAAGGGGCCGTGGAGATCGTGACGCTGACGATCCCTTATGAACGGCCGATCGACGCCGCCCGGCTGGCCGCGCGGAACAACTTTATCGACGAGCACGTGATGGCCAAGTTGGCCGCGCTGCACATTCCGCCCAGCGAGCTGGCCGCGGACGAGATCTTCCTCCGCCGGGCGTTTCTGGATGCGATCGGCACGCTGCCGACCGCGCAAGAGATGCTGGCTTTTCTGGCCGACACGCGGACCGACAAGCGGGCCCGCGCGATCGATGACCTGCTCGCTCGGCCCGAGTTTGTCGACTACTGGGCGTTGCAGTTGGGGGACCTGTTTCAGAATCGCAAAGAACGGGACCACGATGTCCGCGGCACCAAAGGGGTCCGGCAGTTCCATAGCTGGATCCGCCAGCAGGTCGCCGCCAACCGGCCCTGGGATCAACTGGCCCGCGAGGTGCTGACGGCCAGCGGCTCGTCGACCACTTCGCCCGCGGTCGGCTACTTTGTGGTGACCGTTGGCGAGAAGAACAAAGCCCAAGAATCCGAAGTGGTGGCCAGCGTCGCGCAGGCGCTGCTTGGCACGCGGATCGGCTGTGCCCAGTGCCACAATCACCCGCTCGAGAAGTACACGCAGGACGACTACTACCACTTCGCCGGGTTCTTCTCGCGGATCAAACTGAATCGCAAGAAGTCGGACGTCGGCACCACGCAACTCGTCATGCACGACGTGAACGCCAAGGATGCCAAGCGGCAGATCGGGGCCAATCAGCCTCGGACCGGGCAGTTTCTTGCTCCGCGACCGCTCGATCGCGTCGACATGGAGTTCACGGCTGCCGACGACCCGCGCACCAAACTGGCCGACTGGATGACCAGCCCGCAGAACGAGAACTTCAGCGGCTCGATCATCAATCGCATCTGGAAGCACTTCTTCCGCTCGGCCCTGGTTGAACCGGTGGACGATCTGCGGGCCAGCAATCCCCCCTCGAACCCCGAGTTGTGGAAGGCGTTGAACCAGGACTTTGTGGCGAACAAGTTCGACCTGAAGCACCTCATCAAGCTCATTCTGAACTCGCGGACCTATCAGCTCTCGAGCGAGACGGTCCCCGGTAATCAGACTGAGACCCGCTACTACTCGCACTACTACGCCCGGCTGCTGCCGGCCGAGCCGCTGCTGGATGCGGTCTCGCAAGTGACCGGCGTTCCCGAGAACTTCCCCGGCTATCCGCAGGGAGTGCGGGCGATTCAGTTGCCCGACCCAGGCTTGAACTCGTACTTCCTGTCGCTGTTCGGACGCTCCGAGCGGGTGACCGCTTGTGCCTGCGAGCGCGGCGGCGAAGTGACGATGCCGCAGTTGCTTCACTTGCAGAACAGCGACCGGCTGTTGCAGAAGTTCCGAGCGGCCGATGGACGGCTGGCGGCGCTGATCAAGTCGCAGAAGACGGATGACGAGATTGTGGAAGAGCTGTTCCTGGCGGCCCTGGGCCGACGACCTCGGCCCGATGAGAAGCAGGTGCTGGCCGCGCAGCAAGGCAAGGGCGATCCTCGCGAGGAAGTGATGGCCGATGTGCTGTGGGCGTTGGTGAACTCGAAGGAGTTCTCGTTCAATCATTAACTTGTAACTTGGTCCCAGGCTCCGCCTGGGATCACACTGACCAGAGGCTCCGCCTCGTTTGTTGCGATGCAAGGCGGGGCTAACCTTGGATCCTTCCGCCAAGAATATTGACTCGCAGAGAAGTAGAAGAATCGCTCGACTGGCCTTGGTGGGCACAGCCCACCCTACAGAAAGTGACACGGAGCTGACCCGATGCTGGATATCTCGCTCGCCCGACGCCTGATGCGACGCTGCGATGGCCTGGCCCGCCGCGACTTTCTGCGCGTGGGGGCATTGGCTCCGCTGGGGCTTTCGCTGCCGGCGCTCCTCTCGAACGAATCCGCGGCGGCCGAATCGAAGGGCCCCAAGCCGCGCGCCAAATCGGTAATCCTGGTCTACCTGGGCGGCGGTCTCTCGCATCACGACAGCTTCGACATGAAGCCCGACGCCCCGGAAGAGGTACGCGGCAAGTATAAGCCGATCGACACCGATGTTCCCGGTACGCGGATCGGTGAACTGCTCCCCAACATGGCCCGCATGATGGGCCAGGTGGCCCTGGTCCGCTCGGGCTCGCACAATAACGACCATCACGAGACGGCCACCAACTGGGTCCTGTCGGGCCGCTTCGGTTCGGCCTTTGGCGACTACCCGGCCATCGGCGCGGTGGTGGCTCACGAAGTCGGCTTTCAGTCGGCCCTGCCTCCGTACATGTCGATCCCCCGCAATCCGTCGTTCACCTGGGAACTGGGCAAGAGCGCCTGGCTGGGCGGTCGCTACGAGTCCTTCCGCACAGGCGACCCGAACGATCCCAGCTTTAAGGTGCAAGACGTGGCCCCAGCCGAGCCTCTCTCGGCCCGTCGGATCGAGCGTCGACAGTCGCTGCTGAGCGCCGTCGACAAGCTGGCCCGCAATGTCGAGGGGAACGACCAGATCACGACCTACGACGAGTTCCACGAGCGGGCGGCCACGATGATCCTCTCGCGCGAGGCCCGCAGCGCCTTCGAGATCGAGCAGGAGGATCCTCGCCTGCGCGATCGCTACGGCCGCACGACCTTCGGCCAGAGCTGTCTGCTGGCTCGCCGGGTGATCGAGCGCGGCGTCCGCTTTGCCACCATCAACTTCGGCGGCTGGGACCATCACGGCAAGATTTTCGAGAGCCTGGACAAGAAGCTCCCCGAGTTCGACCTGGGTTTCTCGACGCTGATCAGCGACATGCAGGAACGGGGCCTGCTGAAGGACACGCTGGTCGTGGCCTTTGGCGAGTTCGGCCGCACCCCCAAGATCAACAAGGATGCGGGGCGCGATCACTGGGGCCCGGCGGCCTCGATGCTGTTCGCTGGGGCCGGCGTTCGCGGCGGTCTGGTGCTGGGGGCCACCGACAAGGACGGGGCGTATGCCACCAAGCGGCCAGTCGCCCCGGCCGATGTCTGCTTCACGATCCTCGACGCACTGGGGATCAATCCGGACAAGATGCTGGTCGATCCCTCGGGCCGCCCGATCCATATTCTGGAGAGCGGCGCCAACATCAAGGAGCTGTACGCGTGATTCACCTTGCAGTCCTTGAAGTGAACATCCCGCCGGCCAGCCAACCGGTGGCGACCGTCGCGGTGCCGCAGCATGCGACCGTCAGCGAGTTGACCGCAGCCGTGGCCGAGACGGCGACCCGCGCTCGCCCGGTGCATGGCGAACTGCTGAAACTGGCCCGCTTCCTGCGCTCGGCTCGCCCGAACTAGGGAACAGCAGCGGTCCGCGTTCTTCCTGAGCGGCAAGGCGCTAGCCGCCGGTGGCACACGAACGAGCATTCCAACCAATCTAGGAGTGGAAACTCTCACGGGTACTACCGGCGGCTAGCGCCCCGCCGCTCCGTTTATCGACTAGGGATATGGTTATGAGCATCCGTTGGCACTTCGGACTTTTCTTCGCGGCGATTGTCGGCGGCGTGGCCTTCGCCCAGGACAAGAAGGACGAGAAGAAGGACCAGCCGGTCGTGATCCTCTCGAACCCCTTGGGCGTGCCGCTCGGGGCCACCACCAAGGTCACCCTGCGCGGGATGAAGCTGGACGAAGCCAGCGAGATCCGCGCGGTGGAGTCCGAAGTCAGCGTGAAGCTGGTCAGCAAGGGGAAGTCGAAGATCGATCAGCAGGATGCCTCGCTGATCGGCGACAGCCAGCTTGTGGCCGAGTTGACCCTTCCCGCCGAACTGGCAGACCCGCTGTTGTCGCTGGTGGTGGTGACTCCGGCCGGGGTGAGCAAGCCATTGGCAATTCTTGTCGGCGGAAGTGTCCTGCCCGAGCAGGAGCCCAATCCGGGCTTCAAACAGAGCCAGCCGATCGCTTGTCCGGCCGTGATTGCCGGCCAGATTCAGCACGCCCACGATGTCGACGTCTTCCGCTACACGGCGCAGGCCGGCGAGCGGGTGATCTTCGAGGTTCAGGCTCGGCAGCATGGCTCGGCACTGGATGCGACGCTGTCCCTCTACGACGAGCAGGGGCAGTTGGTAGCCAGCAGCGACGACCTGAATGAGGCCCGCGACCCGCTGCTGGACGCGACCTTTGCGAAGGCTGGCGTCTTCTACCTGAGCCTGGCCGACGCGCACGACCAAGGGGGCGCGGCCCATCCGTACCGGCTGGTCATCCGCCGACCGTAAGTGGCAGGGCGTTTATTTGAAAATAAGCTCCAAACTAAACTGTTAGTCTGGTATACTGCGTAATGGGTCGCAGTCTTTTCGGCGATTAATCGTTTGGAAGGGAACCACAGAGGCACAGAGACACAGAGGAAGAAGGCGGAAATCAAAAGTAGGAAAAAACTCGCCCCCCGGGCGCGCCAACCCGAAAAGTTACGCGCCCCGCGGGACGCCGGCGCCCCCCGGGACCTCCGCGCCCCAACCCGAAAAGTTACACTCCTCTCTTCCTGCTCCCTCCCACTCCGTGGGGAGGGCTGGGGCGGGGGGCTGCGGTCCGCTCAGGTCTACCAACGCGCAAAGTTACAAACCGGGCGCGCCAACCCGAAAAGTTACGCGCCCCGCGGGACGCGGGCGCCCCCTGTGGCCTCCGCGCCCCAACTCGAAAAGTTACACTCCTCTCTTCCTGCTCCCTCCCACTCCGTGGGGAGGGCTGGGGAGGGGGGCTGCGGTTCGCTCAGGTCTACCAACCCGAAAAGTTACAAACCCGGCGCGCCAACCCGTAAAGTTACGCGCCCCGCGGGACGCCGGCGCCCCGTGTGGCCTCCGCGTCCCAACTCGAAAAGTTACACTCCTCTCTTCCTGCTCCCTCCCCTCACGTGGGAAGGAGCAGGAAGAGAGTGGGTGGTGCAGCCTCAATCGCACAACGAGGAATCGCCTTCATGATTCTGTCGTTTCATGATTCTGTCATTTGTTTTTGAACAGGAGGAAGCAGAGGTAACAAAGAAACCCCTCCGTTACCTCCCTTTCCTCCTGTTCAAAACTAATCTCGCCACCAACCCGCAAAGTTACATCCCTAGCGCACGATCTCGCTTTTCCCCCTCTGTGCCTCTGTGTCTGTGTGGTTCCACTCCTTCCGTTCCAATTCCGATGCGGGGGACGGCCGCTCTACTATCAAGATCAACCCTTTCGCGGTCGGCCTTGCCGGCGAAGCCGGACTTTCCAAAAACGGGCCCCGTCCGGATAGGGCCTCCCTCTTCTTCCGCCCGGTGTCGCGCGTGGTATAATCGGCCAGCGGTCACCCCCGCCCCGATGGCGTCCCGCGCTCCCCTTCGGTAAAACAACTTGACAGCCCTTCCGGCAAGAATATCATTCCTAAAGCACGCGTTGCGTAAGCAACCACTCACTAAGGAGTTACCCGCGATGGCCGTACATCGGCGATTGGAAACGACGGAAGTCGGTCAAGTAACCGTTGTCCGCTTCGTGGATCGGAAGATTCTTGACGAGTCGAACATCCAGCAACTCGGCAACGAGCTGTTTCGATTGGTGGAAGAAGAGAAGAAGTCGAAGCTGCTGCTGAACTTCTCGAACGTCGAGTTTCTCTCGTCGGGTGCGCTCGGCAAGCTGATCACGCTCGACAAGAAGGTCAAGGCGCACGACGGCGTGTTGAAGCTGTCGAACATCCGCCCTGAGATTTACGAAGTCTTCGCCATCACGAAGCTGAACAAGTTGTTCGACATCAAGGACGACGAAGCTTCGGCCCTGGCTGCGTTCTAAACGACGGAGTGTCTGGCAGGCCGCCCTCGAAGCGCCTGCGCAGGACGGTGCAGATGCACCGTGACAGTAGGACCGACGAGTAGCCTTTCGCGCGAGCGATGGCCAGATCGCCGGCGAGCGTAGTGCTGGCAGAAGTGTTCGAGGCGCCTGGCGTCGAGAACACAGAAGACTGTTCGGTTCCCCCCGCGGCCTCTTCGCGGCTCCTTTCCTCAACGACCGAGCGACTCTCGACCAATGTCAGAGACCTGGAGTTGGCACACCGAGGAGACGCTGCCGAGCGAGACCAACGCCGGCAAGCGGTTCCTCGACGAAGTGCTGGCGCAGCTCGAAGTTCATGAGTACACGCCGAAGGACATCTTCAGCGTTCACATGGCCGTCGAGGAAGCGCTGGTCAACGCCATTAAGCATGGCAACGGACTCGACGCCCATAAACGGGTTCGCGTCGCGTGTCATCTGTCCAAGGTACGCCTGCGAATCGAGATCGAAGACGAGGGGTCCGGCTTCGATCCCAATCAGGTCCCCGATCCAACGGATCCAGGGAACATTGAACTGCCTTGCGGGCGGGGACTGATGCTGATGCGCAGCTTCATGGACAATGTCGAGTACAACAAGGCCGGCAATCGCGTGGTGATGGAAAAGCACCGCACGGCTGGTTGAAGCGTCGCGCCTTTCTCTCTCGGGCCGACGGGTTTCTTTGTGGATTCGCCGCTGCAGGGAACTCGCAGGCGGATTTTCACGAACAGCTTCTGCCCCTCTGACTTCCTACCTCCCGTAGCCGGCCGCGAATGACCAAGATTGTTCCTTTAGTCCACCATGGCGAAACGCTGCCGGACCATCCGGAAGCGCTGTTGGGGGGCAAGGGGACCAATCTCGCCCGGCTCGAGACCCTGGGGCAGAACGTACCCGATTTTTTTGTGGTCACCACGGCCGCCTTTCGCCAGGCGTTGGACCACGCCGGCATCGCGGCCCGCGTAGCGGATCGCCTGCAGCAGCTCAACGTCGACGACAACGCTGCGCTGGTTGCGGCCGCCGGCGAGATTCGCGGCTGGATTCGCACAGCGCCGTTGCCGGCCGAAGTAGAGGCCGCGATCGGCCAGGCCTTTCGCACAGCGCTGCCGGGGGCCGACTATCTGGCGGTTCGATCCTCGGCCGCCGACGAAGACGCCGCCGGGCAATCGTTCGCTGGCATGCACGACAGCTTCCTCTTCGTGCGCGGTCTGGAAAATGTGCTGGCCAAGGTCCGCGAAGTCTGGGCCTCGGCCTACAACGAGCGGGCGATCGCCTATCGCAAAAACGCCAGCCTGCCGATCGACGGCATCCAGGTGGCGGTCGTCGTGCAGCGGATGATCGACGCTCGCGCTGCCGGCGTGATGTTCACCCTCAACCCGGCCAGCGGCAGTCCGCATCAGACCATGGTCAGCTCGCTGTGGGGAACCGGCGAGGGGCTGGTCTCGGCCGGCTTTGCCGCGGACACGTTCACCGTCGATAAGAAGTCGCTCGAGTTCACGGCCGACCTGGCCGACAAGCCCGAGCAGCTTGTGCTGGACGATGCGGCCGGCGGAGGGCTGAAGCGAATCGCGGTCCCCGAAGCGGACCGCCCGGTCGCCAGCCTGACCCCCGAGCAGGTTCGCGCCGTCGCACGGGCGGGGCAGACCATCGAGCGCTACTACGATCGGCCGCAGGATGTCGAGTTCTGCTTCGATCGCACCGGCAAGCTGTTCATCCTGCAGGCCCGCCCGGTGACCAACCCGGCCGAGTACGGACCGGCGGCCGGCAACCGCCTGACGTGGGACAACTCGAACATCATCGAGAGCTACTCGGGCGTCACCACCCCAATGACCTTCAGCTTCATCCGCCGGGCGTACACGATCGTCTATCACTGCTTTGCCGAGGTGATGGGCATCTCGCCGGCCACCGTGCGGGCCAACCGCAGCACCTTCGAGAACATGCTCGGCCTGATTCGCGGGCGGGTCTACTACAACCTGAAGAACTGGTACCGCCTGATCCATCTGTTCCCGGGCTTCGAGTACAACGCGCGCTACATGGAATCGATGATGGGGCTGAAGGAACCGCTGGAACTGGAAGACCCGGCCGTGCCGGTCAGCTTCTGGCGGAAGTGGTTCGTGGAACTGCCGGCGCTGGTGCGGCTGCTCGTTCGTTCGTCGTTCAACTTCTGGCGAATCCGGACGCTGGTCGACGGCTTCGAATCGAACTTTCGCGAGCACTACCAGCGCTGGACCAAGCTCGACCTGCGCCGCATGCCGCCGCACCAGTTGATGGCCCTGTACCAGGAGATGGAGGACGCCCTACTGTGGAACTGGAAGGCGCCGATCATCAACGACTTCTACGTGATGGTCTACTTCGGCACCCTGAAGAAGCTGTGCGAGACGTGGTGCGGCGATACCTCGGGCGGCTTGCAGAACGAACTGGTCTGCGGCGAAGGAGGAGTCGAAAGCGCCGAGCCTGCCAAGATGCTGCTGCGGCTGGCCAAGCTTGCCCAGGACAACGACGCCCTGGGGAAGCTGGTGCGCGAAGAGCCGCTGGAGATCCTGCCCGCCCGCATCGCCGACGATCCCCACTTTGCCAACTTCGACGGGCTGATGCGGACCTATCTCGATCTGTACGGCTTCCGCTGCATGAACGAGCTGAAGCTGGAAGAGTACTCGCTCCGCGATCGTCCGCACGTTGTCTATCAGGTGATCCGCAACTATCTGCGGCTGAACGATCCGGCCGCGCTCGACGTGCGAGCCATGGAAGTCCGCGAGCAGCAGATCCGCCGCGACGCCGAGGCGAAGGCCTTCGAAGCGTTGGCCCAAGCCCCCGGCATGCTGCCCAAGGGGTGGATCTTCCGCTGGATCCTGGGGAACGCACGGCTGGGAGTGAAGAACCGCGAGAACATGCGCTTCGCCCGCACACGGATCTATGGCTTGCTGCGCGAAGTGATCCGGGCGCTCGGGGCGCAGTTGGCCGAAGAGGGGCTGCTGGCGCAGGCCGAGGACGTTTTCTATCTGACGCTTGACGAAGTCTGGGACTTTGTGAAAGGAACAGCGGTCACCACCAACCTGCGCGATCTGGCCCGACTGCGTCGCGTGGAGTACGACGGCTTCCGCGACGAGTCGATCGAGCCTCCGGATTCGCGGTTCGATACCTTCGGCATGACGTACCATCGCAATCTGTTCAAGAACTCGCAGGCCGAAGCGCCCGCCCATGCCGATGGGAAGCTGCGCGGGATCGGCTGCTGCCCCGGCACGCGGACCGGCCCGGTCAAAGTCTTGCGCTCGCCGACCGACGACATGAACCTGTCGAGCGAGATCCTGGTAGCCGAGCGGACCGACCCGGGCTGGGTGCCGCTCTATCCGGCCGTCTCTGGCATCTTGATCGAGCGGGGGAGCATTCTGTCTCACTCGGCCGTGGTCGCCCGCGAGATGGGCATCCCGACCATCGTGGGTATCAACGGGCTCCTCAAGACAATCAAGACCGGCCAGCGCGTGACGATGGACGGCCGGGCCGGGACGATTGAACTGCTGACGGATGAGCCAGGGCCGCACTCAACCAGTCCCCCCGCGCCCGCTTAGATCAGTTTCTTGTAAGCATCGATCAGCTGATCGGTCTGCTCCGCCAATCGGCCGCAGGCGATGACCTTCTTCGACTTCAGGTCCAGGTGGGCGGTTGCCCGCTGAGCGAACCAAGCGTCCAAGTGCTTGCGTAAGCGCCCTAGCAAGGCCACCAGCGAGTCGCGATGGGCCACGAATTTGGCCCGGCCGGACCACAAGAAAAGCGGAGTGGGGCCCGAGCGGACCGTCTTGCCATTGTGGATCAGGTTTTCGTGTGCGTCGTTGAAGATCGCCAGGCTCTTGGCGCGGGCCTTCTCGAATTCTGCCGCCGCCTCGGAGGCCGCCCGTTCCTCGGCCAGCAGCTTCTTGGTGTCGCCGCCGCGAATGGCGCCAGGCAGAAACGACAGCTTGTCCTTGGTGAATGTCCGCAGGTCCGCCGCATCAAGCGGCGACTTGGCCCCCAGCAGCGCGTCGCGCGCCGCCAGAATGTCGATGATCTCGGCCGTGTCCTTCTCGGCCCGCTTCAGCAGCTTGGGGTCGACCGGTGCCTCGTCTTCGGACTCGTCTTCGTCCCCCTCGTCCGACAGAAGGGTGAGCTTGCCGTTGGCAAACTCGTAGAGCTGCTGATGCTTCTTGAGGAACTTGTCCATCATCGGCGCGATGATCTTGGTCTCGATCCGCAGCAGATCGCGCTTGCGGGCGTCGTTCAACTGCTTCAGGTATTCCGGCGTCATCGTCTTGACCTTGGCGGAAGCCATTTCTTCCAGCACCTCGCCGATAGCCTCCAGGTCCTCGTGATTATTCAGAGCAGTGGCTTGCTTCAAGTCATTCAGCTTGGCGGCCAGGGCTGCACGACGGGCCTGCATGGCGTTTACGATCTTCTGCGTAACGCACATCTGAATGACCTTCAGATCCGGGTCATAGGCCTTGAGCGCATTGCCCAGGTCGGCGACCTTGTTGAACTCCTTGCTCCCCAGAAAGACGTCGGCCAACAGCTTTTTGAGATCGGCGAGGCTTGCCACGGAATGCTCCCCTTCAAGGGTCAGATTGCGTTTGATTGATTGACTGACTACGGAAGCAAGTTTAGGACGTGTAGGCCGCGCGATCTACGAACGAAAGGCGCATAATCCTGACAAGATCTGTGCATCGTAACTGCGCTTATGCTTGCGACGCCGAAGCCCAGCGATTCAAATGCCTTCTGTTCCCGCGACCTTCCCACCGCGCGTGCCGCGTTTTCCCCTGTTACTTGCTCAGGTGCTTCATGAATCGCTCGCTTCGCTGGCTTTCGTTCCTCGCCCTGTCGGTGTCCCTATTCGTGGCTTCGCCCGCGCAGGCGCAGCAGACCAAGCCGGGCAAGCTGCTGGTCTATGTCGGCACTTATACTGGCCCCAAGAGCAAGGGGATCTATCGCTATCAGCTCGATCTGGCGACCGGCGCCATGACCCCGGTGGGCGAGCCGACCGAGTCGCCGAACCCGTCCTTCCTGGCGCTGGCCCCCAACCATAAATTCCTGTACGCAGCGAACGAGGTCGGCGAGTTCGACGGCAAGAAGACCGGCGCGGTGACCGCATTCTCCATTGATCCTGCCACGGGCGCGCTGACGCAGTTGAATCAGCAGTCGTCGGAAGGCTCGGGCCCGTGCCACCTGGTGGTTGACGAGGCGGGCAAGAATGTGCTGGTGGCTAACTACGGCGGCGGCAGCATCGCCGCGCTGCCGATCCAGGAGGATGGCCGGCTAAGCCCGGCTTCTTCGGCGATTCCGCACAAGGGCAAGAAGGCGTCGCACGCCCACTCAATCAACCTCGATGCCAAAAATCGCTTTGCGTTCGCCGCCGATCTAGGGCTCGATCAGGTGTTGGTCTACAAGTTCGACTACAACCAGGGGAAGCTGACCGCGAACGACCCGCCCGCCGCGGAACTGGCGGCCGGCAGCGGCCCGCGGCACTTTGCCTTTCATCCTTCGGGCAAAACTGCTTATGTGATCAACGAAACGAGCAACTCCGTGACGGCCTTCTCGTACGATGCCGACAAGGGCGTGCTGAAGGAGATCCAGACCATCACGACCTTGCCTGCCGACTTCAAATCGCAAAGTCACACGGCCGAGGTCCAGGTTCACCCGTCGGGCAAGTTTTTGTACGGCTCGAATCGCGGGCATGACAGTCTGGCCATCTTTGCCATTGAAGAGGACGGCAAGCTGAAGGCCGTCGGGCACCAGCCGGTTGGCAAAGCCCCTCGCAATTTCGGGGTCGATCCGACCGGCGCGTATTTGCTGGCGGCCGGGCAGAACTCGAACTCGATCCTGGTCTTTAAGGTCGATCCGCAGACGGGTCTGCTGAAGCAGGTCGGCGAGCCGGTCGAAATTGCTTCGCCGGTGTGCGTGAAGTTCATGCCGCTGAAATAGCTTTTGATGCCGCCCCCATTTGCACTGCAGGCGGCCGGCACACGGAGAGGCTGTATTTTTTTCAACGGCGAGGGAGGAAACGCCAGTGGCTCCGGATCTGAGCGGCAAGGCGCTAGCCGCCGGTAGTACACGGTTCGAGCATCCCATGGGCATTCGTTCTCATCGGCGAAGACGTCCAACGCGCAAGCGATTGGGAGAGCGAAGCCTGGGGCCACCGGCGGCTAGCGCCGTGCCGCTCAGTTTGCGTCGCTGACGGTTGAAGAGGCTCCAGGCGGACGGCACACGGAGTGTGCCTGCTACTTTACACTCTCTACTCAGGCAATCGGATGGATCTGGAACTGCGCGGCAAAGTGGCATTGATCGTGGGGGCGGCCGGCTCGATGGGCCAGGCTATGGTATCAGCGTTCCAAGGCGAAGGGGCTCATGTACTGGCCGCGGATCTGCCCGGCCGGGTGCAGGCCCCGCCCGAAGTCGTGCCGTTGGAAATCGACGTGACCCGCGAGGAGAGCGTGCGGGCCGCGGTGCAGGCCTGCCTGACGCTGCACGGCAGAATTGACATCCTGGTGTCGCTGGTAGGGATCTATCAGGCCCGGCCGATTGTCGAGATCTCGCCCGACGACTGGGATCTGCTGTTGTCGGTAAACCTGAAGGGCTCGTTCCTGGTAGCCCGCGAAGTCCTGCCCCACATGCAGCAAAGCGACTACGGGCGGATGATCTTTCTGGCGTCGCTGGCCGGCCAGGTGGGCGGAGTCGTCTCCGGCGCGCATTACGCTGCCAGCAAGGCGGGGGTTTTGTCGCTGGTGAAGAGCCTGGCCAAGCAGGCCCGCGAGCCGTGGATCACGGTGAATGCTGTGAGCCCCGGACCGGTGAGCGGTGCCATGACCGACGCCTGGCCCGAGGCGGACCGCCAGAAAATGATCGACGCGATCCCCCTCCGGCGTTTTGGCCGACCGGAGGAGATCGCCGATCTGGTCCTGTTCCTCAGCTCGCCCAAGGCTGCGTACATCAAAGGGGCGCGCGTCGACATCAACGGCGGAGCGCACATGGACTAAGGCAAACGGCTAACCACTACGCGCACTTTGCCAGATACGCGGTGCTGCGAGGTTCCAGATTCACCAGCACCTCAGGGAAACGCAGGTCGGCGCACACATCGGATTCTCCCTGCCCCAGCACTGCCAGTTCGGGCATCAACATCGGCCCGGCCGACGTGTGAACAGGCATGCCGGGGACCAGATCGAGCCAGCCCAGCAGACGATCGGCAAGCGCCACCACGGCCAGGCCTGTTAACGGTGCCGAGGGATGCTCCAAATGGCCGCAGGTGAAGAACTTCAAGTTCGCGCTGCCGTACAGTTTTGGCTGAACGACTGCCATTCTCGAAAGGAGCGGATTCGCCAGCGATCCCGAGGCTTCCCAAATGGCCTTGGCCTGGGCCAGCGGAAAGTGGTGTACGTTCTCATCGTGCCGCGCGAGCACAATCAGATAATCGTTCAGCGGGCCGTGCGCCTCGGCGCATAGATGCCCGGCCACCGCGCCGACATTGCGCAGCTCGAAGGGGATCGCTCGCCAGGTCTGATAGACCGAGGCCTCGGATTCGCACACGCTCAGCGTGGTCAGGGCGTCGATCTTCGCTTTGAAACCACCCGGCAGTTCCGCCCAGGCTTCGCCCCGCTGACGGGCCCGCAGCGCGCGGTCATAGGCCAGCACCGCGGCCGTGGTGTTGCCGCAGGCCACGACCTGCGACTGGGTAGCGTCCTCCGAGATCTGGTAGCAAGCCAGATGGCAGGCGGACTCATCCGACGAGATGCAGGCCACTTTGTCTCGATCGCAAAGGACCGGCGGATCGGGAACCGTCTGGTACGACGCAACCGATTGCTGGGCCACATCGCCCGGGCACTCCAGAACCATGCCGCAGGTTCGCACGAACTCGGCGTCGTCCTGGGGCTGTCGAGTGCGAAAGGTCGCCCAGCTTTCCGGCGAGCACTCTGCCGGTCGGGCCGCGAGGGGATGTCGAGGGGACACGCTGCTAAGTTTCAAACTCATGATGCTAGCTCCATTCCGCGAAGGGGCGGGGAATCTAACGGGTGAGGCTCCGATCGCCAAGACACATTTCGCGGTGGCGATCGAGGGGGATCAGGTAAGGCTTCGTGTCCCCCTCACTTGACGACGCAAAATACTCGCTCAGGCGACGTAAGCCGGTTATCATCAAGCGATTGTTCGTACCGTCGGCAGTCCGTGGGAAGGTGGGGTTGTAGTGGCCTGTGCAATGCGAATCGTTGTCGGTCTGGTTTTGATTGCCAGCATTTTTCCCGTGACGGCCAGCGCGCAGGATGCCTGGCGGAAGCCGCTCGATCCTTTCCTCAAGACCCACTGCGCCGATTGCCACTCGGGCGACGAGCCTTCCGGCGGACTCGACTTCTCCAAGCTCGGCAGCTTGAACGACGCCGAGCAACGGCGACGCTGGGTCCGCGTGCATGATCGCGTGGCCAAGGGAGAGATGCCGCCGGCCGATTCGCCCAAGCTGGCCGAGGCCACCAAGAAGCCGTTTCTCGCCGGCCTGAATGTCGCACTGACCAAGGCCGACGCCGGGGCCCGTCACACGGTCCTGCGCCGCTTGAACCGCGTGGAGTACGAAAACACCGTCCGCGATCTGTTCGACATCCGCGTTGACGTGAAGAGCATGCTGCCCGAGGATCCCAAGACGCACGGCTTCGACAACATCGCCGAGGCGCTCGCCATCTCGCCCGAGCAGATGGAGGTCTATCTGCAGGCGGCCGATCTGGCCCTGGATCAGGTGTTTGGATCCGAGAAAGAGCCCAAGCGGGTCAACGCCAAGAAGCCGCTGGGGCTGGACGAATTCCCCGCCAAACAGATCGGCAGACTCTTCGAGAAGACCGAAGACGACGCCCTGATCGCCTTTCAAGGCTACTGGTGCCCCACGGTGTTTCTGTCGGGCCAGGCCACGGTCGATGGCACCTACAAGGTGAAGATCCACGCCCGGACCCATCAGACCGACAAGCCACTGGTGACGGCCGTGTACGGGGGAGACGTGGTCGTGGGGCGAGGTCCGGTTCACCTGGTTGGCTACTACGATGTGGCCCCGGGCAAGGAGTGGACGGTCGTCGAGTTCACCGACTTCATGCAGGCCCGCGGCGCGTACCAGATGAAGCCCTATCATCTGCGGGCGCCGACCCAGGGGGACAAGCGGTTTACGGGCCCTGGCCTGGTAATCGGCGAAGTCGAGGTGATCGGCCCGCTGGAAAGCTGGCCCCCGGTCAGCCGTGGCAAACTGCTGGGGGAAGTCGACCCCAAGCAGGCCAAGCTGGAAGATGTGCGGCAGATCGTGGCCCGGCTGCTCCCCCGTGCCTTCCGCCGCAAGGTCGAGAGCGACGAGATCGAGAAGTACGTGGCCTTGGCCGCGGTGCAGCTCGATGCCAAGCGTCCTTTTCAAGCGGCGCTGCGCGTCGCCTTGAAAGGGGTCCTCTGCTCCCCCGAGTTCCTCTTCCGCGATGAACCGACCACCGATGCCAGCAAGCCCGCAGAGCCGATCGCCCCGCACGCGCTGGCCTCGCGGCTTTCGTACTTCCTGTGGAACTCGATGCCGGACGAGGAACTGCTGACCCTGGCGGCGTCGGGTAAATTGGCTCAGCCGGCCGTGCTGCGCGAACAGGTCGAACGCATGCTGCGCGATCCCAAATCGGCCCGCTTCGTCGACAACTTCACCGGGCAATGGCTGATGCTTCGCGAAATCAACTTCACCGAGCCCGACGCCCGGCAGTATCCCGAGTTCGACGAGATGCTGCGGTTCTCGATGCTCGAAGAGACGCGGGCCTTCTTCCGCGAAGTGCTGGAGAAGAACCTGCCGGTCCGCGAGTTCGTCGATTCGGATTGGGCCATGCTGAACGAGCGGCTCGGCGTGCATTACGGCATTCCCGACATCACCGGCCAGCAGATCCGCCGGGTAACGTTGCCCAAGGAGAGCGCTCGCGGTGGGGTGCTGACTCAAGCGGCCGTGCTCAAGGTTACGGCCAACGGCACCAATACGTCGCCGGTCGTGCGCGGGCTGTGGGTCCTGGAGAACATCTTGGGCGAGCACATCCCGCCCCCTCCCTCGGGCATCGCGGCCATCGAGCCGGACATCCGCGGGGCGACGACCGTTCGCGAGCAACTGGCTAAGCACCGTAACGTCGCCTCGTGCGCCGGCTGTCACAGCAAGATCGATCCGCCCGGCTTCGCGCTCGAGAGCTTCGACCCGATCGGCGGCCAGCGGACCTGGTATCGCAGCCTGGGCGAGGGAGAGAAAGTGAACCTGGAGATCGGCAAGATCCGCGTGCAATACAAAAAGGGCCCCAGCGTCGACGGCAGCGGCCAGATGGCAGACGGCCGGAAGTTCGCCGATGTCCGCGAGTTCAAAAAGCTGGTCCTGTCGCAACCCGGGCAAATCTCGAGTTGCCTGGCCGAGAAGCTGCTGACCTATGCCACCGGTCGGGCGATGGGATTCTCGGATCGCCCGGCAATCGCCGCCGTGGTGGCCCGCGCCGCCCAAGACAACGATGGATTCCGAACGCTGATTCACGAAGTCGTGCAAAGCAACACCTTCCGCACCAAGTAGACCGCCATGAACCGACTCGATCGCCGCACGTTTCTCCGTGGAACCGGAGTCGCCCTGAGCCTGCCCATGCTTGATTGCATGCTGCCGGGCGTGACCCGCGCCGCCGAAGGCCCCGCCAAGCCCAAGCGGCGGATGGTCTTCGTCGACCTGGGATTCGGCCTGCACGGGCCGAACCTGTTCCCCACCAAGGCGGGCCGCGACTACGAGTCGACCGTCTACCTGAACGAGCTCCGCGAGTTCCGCGACAAGTTCACCATCATCTCGGGAACTTCGCACCCGGATGTCGACGGCGGGCATCAGGCTTCCAAATCGTTCCTCACGGCCGCCCCCAAGCCGACCAGCGCCAGCTTCAAGAACACGATCTCGGTCGATCAACTGGCCGCCGAGATGATCGGGCTCGAGACCCGCTTTGGGACGCTCACCCTCAGCCTGACGTCGGGCCGCGGCATCTCGTACTCGCGGAGCGGGGCCGAGATCCCCTCCGAGAGCCGCCCCTCGGCCCTCTTCGCCAAGCTGTTTCTGGAAGGCAAGGCCGACGAAAAGGCCCGGCAGATGCAGCGGCTGAAAGACGGCCGGAGCGTGATGGACGCCGTGCTGGAAGATGCCAAGCGGATGGAGAAACGCCTGGGGGCCGGCGATCGGGCCAAGCTCGACCAGTACTTCACCGCGGTCCGCGCCACCGAAGGCCGGCTGCAGAAGGCCCAGGAGTGGGAACTGAAGCCCAAGCCCAAGGTCGACGCCAAGCCGCCGGTCGACATCAACGCGGCCCCCGACGTGATCGGCCGGGCTCGCCTGATGTTCGACATGACTCAGCTTGCCTTCCAGACCGACTCGACCCGGATCGTCACCCTCTACAACCCGGGCGTCAACGCCGTGCCGCCGATCGAAGGGGTGAGCGAGGACTACCACAACCTGTCGCACCACGGCAAAGACGAAGGCCGGCTGGCCCAGCTCAAGATCGTGGAACTGGAGCAGATGAAGCTGCTGGCCGAGTTCCTGGGCAAGCTGCAAGCCACGCCCGAGGAAGGGGAGAGTCTGCTGGACCGCACGATGGTGATGTATGGCTCGGATCTGGGGAACGGCAGCAGCCACGACAACCACAACCTGCCGATCCTGCTGGCCGGCGGAGGCTTCAAGCATGGGCAACACCTGGCTTTCGATCAGAAGCAGAACTACCCATTGCCGAACCTGTTCGTCTCGATGATGCAGCGAATGGGGCTGGAAGTGGACAAGTTCGCGTCGAGCACGGGGACGATGACGGGGCTGGTATAAGGGGCGGGCCGTGGGGACTACGCCGGCGCTTCAGGAGGATTGCGAACCACCGTGGCTCTTCCCGGTCGTCAAACTCTATGGCGTTGTGATGCTCTGCATGGCCTTCGTGGTGATCGGGTCGGAGTGGATGGGGATTTACACCCGCGAGATCTGGGCTCTCTGCGTGTTTGCCGTCGCGACATCTCTGCTCACCCTGCTGGGTGTCTTGCTCGCGCACGCCTCGCGGCTCCGATTCATTTGCTTTCTGGCGGGGTTCTTCGTGATAAGTTACGCATCGAGTTTCCAAACGCGCGATCAAGTCCCTGTTCTGGTTTTCTTGGGGATCCACATTCTGGGAATCGCTATTCCGCTCAAGATGCTTCGAGTAAATCTGCGCCGAGTTCCTTCAAGCGCCCCTTCGCCGCCCCATACTCGCCAATTCGCGATCGCAGACCTCATCGCTTGGACCGCCGCGGTCGCCTGCCTGATCGGCTCGCTGCGTTGGTTGCTTTCCAGTCCGCACTTGAATCACCTTTTGCCTGCGGCGACCTTGGGAATCCCTGTGGGACTTATGGCCATATGGGCCGGAGTGCGTGGGCAGAAAAGATTAGTCGTTCGCGCGTCATTGCTGATGCTCGTCGCGTCTCTGACTGGAATCCTTTGGAACGCGCGCGATCCGGTTGCGACTTACGTGCTAATCGTCGATGGATGTCTCGTCGCGATGACGCTCATGATGGTCACTTACCGCCCGTCGGAGTTGGAAGCCGCGTCGTGACGGAATCTGTGTCCCCAAACCTCGACCAAGAGAACTCCGCGGACCCATGGGCTCCGCAACGGCCATGGCTGGCCCCCGTGGCGAAACTGCATTTCGCCGCGTTCGTCGTTGCGCTCTTGTCGGGATTTCTCTCGACGCCGGCCCTCGGGATGGGGCTGGCGGGAGTCATCGTGTCGGTCGCCACGTTGGTCGGGGTTCTGCTGGCACATGGATCGCGCGGCGTGATGTTCTGTTTTTTGTTTACGTTCTTTCTGACAGGTCTCGCTTCCAGTTTCCAAGAGTTCGAGCAATCCCCCGTTCTTTTCTTCGCCCAAATGCACGTCCTGGGGATCGCAGGGCCGCTGAGAGTGCTGCGGGTCGATTTTCGTCGACGGCATCCGGAGACTCCCATGCCGGCCCATCGATTCTCGATTGCTGAACTGCTGGAATGGACCGCGTGGATCGCTTTGGTGTTTGGCGCCTTCCGCTGGTTCAGCACCAGTCCCCATCTCAGTCGTGACATGTTTTGGCAGAACCTCTATGAGATGTCGCTGGGCATCCCCGCGGGGCTTGCCGCGATCTGGACAGGCAGAGCACGCCCGCAACAACTGCTGCTGCGGGCCTGTGTGTTGATGCTGGTCGCGGTGGTGAGCGGAGGGATCTGGGTGAGGGACCCGGCCGTTTCCTACATCCTGATTGTTGAAGGAACCTTGGTCGCCATGAGCTTGATGATCGTGACCTATACGCAGCAGATCGCGGAGCCATCCTCGGCGATCCAGCATTGCAGTGCCCCGGACAGCGGGCTAACGTAGGCGGCACCTCTCGATCGACCCCGCCAGAGATGAGTGACGCATGACGCACGCTACGAATCCGCAAGGGAATGGGCCGCCAGGCACTCCGCTTCACACCAAGATTTTTTACGGCATGCTGGTCGGGGCTGTGTTGGGGTTGGCCGGCAACTACCTCGGCTCGCGGATGGTCCTGCCGCAGGATGCCGAAGGGAATGTCTCCTGGTGGCGGCTCGATACCAACGACAACGGACTGGCCGACGGCGTCGACTTTCTGGCGGGCGATGTGGCCGATCCGCTGGGCCGCGTCTTTCTGCGGCTGATCCTGATGGTCGTGGTGCCGTTGGTTGTCTCGGCACTGGCCCTGGGCGTGTACGGCATCGGCGACGTTCGCAAGCTGGGCCGCATCGGCCTCAAGACGCTGGGACTCACGGCGGTTCTCTCCGGCATGGCCGTCTTGATCGGCGTGTCGCTGGTCAACGTGCTGGAGCCCGGCAAGTCGCTCCCCGAGGTGCAGCGCGAGAAGCTGCAGCAGCAATACGCCAAGGATGCGAACGCCGGCGTCGAGAAAGCCAAGAACGCCAAGAAGCTCAAAGACATCCTGCTGGACATGATCCCCGAGAACCCGCTGCAGGAGATGGTGGGGGCCGTCGACGGCAGCTCGAAGGGGAACGGCATGCTGGCCGTGATGTTCTTCGCCCTGGCGGTGGGCGTGTCGCTGGCCGCCATGCCGACCGACAAAGCCGAGCCGCTGGTCAAACTGTTTGAAAGCATCTTCGACGTCACGATGATGGTGATCGGCTTTGCGATGAAGCTGGCCCCCTATGCTGTCGCCTGCCTGGTCTTTGCGCTGGTCTCGCGGCTGGGGCTCGACGTGCTGATGACGCTGGGCTGGTTTGTGGCAACGGTCCTGCTCGGGCTGGGCCTGCAGCTCTTTGTCAGCTACTCGGTGATGGTTTACTTCCTGGGTGGCATGACTCCCCGCGCGTTCTTCACCGGCTCAAAGGAGGCCATGCTCACCGCCTTCGGCACCTCGTCGTCGAACGCCACGCTCCCCACGGCCATGCGAGTGGCCGAAGAGAACTTAAAAATCCCGCAGCGGATCGCCCGCTTTGTGCTCACCGTCGGCGCGACGGGCAATCAGAACGGCACCGCGCTGTACGAAGGGGTCGTGGTGTTGTTTCTGGCGCAGGTCTTCGCCGTCGATCTGTCGCTGGCCGACCAGATTAAGGTCGTGCTGATGAGCGTGCTGGCCGGTGTCGGCACGGCCGGCGTCCCCGGCGGATCGATCCCCATGATCGTCATCGTGATGCAATCGGTGGGCGTGCCGCCAGCCGGCATCGGCATCATCCTGGGAGTCGATCGCTTTCTCGACATGTGCCGCACGGTCCTCAACGTGACGGGCGATCTGGCCCTGGCGACCTGTGTGGCCCACGGCGAGCCGTCGGATGCCGTGGCCGAGGCCGAACGGGCCGAGGTTGAAGCGGCCGAGGCAACGCCCGCCATGCCTCCCACGACGTCAAGTTAACTTTTCGGGTTGAGACTCAGCGCGGGCGCTGGGGCCAGCGCGGGCGCTGGGGGGGAGCGCGTAACTTTGCGGGTTGGTCGAACTGAGCGAACCGCGGCCCCCCTCCCCAACCCTCCCCACGGAGTGGGAGGGAGCAGGAAAAGGGGCGTGTAACTTTTCGGGTTGCGACTCAGCGCGGGCGCTGGGGCCAGCGCGGGCGCTGGGGGGAGCGCGTAACTTTTCGGGTTGGCGCGCCGGGTTTGTAACTTTGCGGGTTGGTCGAACTGAGCGAACCGCGGCCCCCTCCCCAACCCTCCCCACGGAGTGGGAGGGAGCAGGAAAAGGGGTTTGTAACTTTTCGGGTTGCGACTCAGCGCGGGCGCTGAGGCCAGCGCGGGCGCTGGGGGGAGCGCGTAACTTTTCGGGTTGGCGCGCCGGGTTTGTAATTTTGCGGGTTGGTCGAACTGAGCGAACCGCAGCCCCCCTCCCCAACCCTCCCCACGGAGTGGGAGGGAGCAGGAAAAGGGGTTTGTACGGGTTTGTACCTTTTCGGGGTTGTAAAAGGGGAATGTCTTCGGGTTGCGACTCAGCGCGGGGGCTGCGAACCGCAGCCCATCCCTCACCATTCCCTAATATACCTACTTTTGTATCTAATTTAGGTTTAATTTAAAAAAAATATCTCGGCCCCATGTGTTCGCATGAAAAGGTGTCTGCGTCCGCCTTTTCTTAGCACAATCGGGCCTCGATCAGCCGGCTTCGTCCTGGATGAAGCGCTCTTCGCGGTAGTTGATCGCCAGAAACAGGAACGCCACGCTGGTGACCAGCATGATGCCGATGAAGAACCAGAAGTAGTTGGCCGTCGACAGGGGGACGAGCCCTTCGGGTCCCGTCAGGGCGTTGACCGCCGAGGTAAAGAAGTTGCCGGCCGAAATACTGAGCAGGTACAGGGCCATCACCAGCGACTTCATCGACTTGGGGGCCTGCGTGTACGAGAACTCCAAGGCGGTGACCGAGACCATCACTTCCGCCGCCGTCAGGAACACGTAGGCCACGAACTGCCAAGCGATGCTGGGTGTTTCGCCCGCTTCAATGGCTTGCTCGGGGAAGACCACGAACAGGAAGGCGAACGTGATAATGAAGAAACCGATGGCCACCTTACGGAGCGTGGTCAGCGTGATCACGCGGCCGATCAACGGATAGACGACGTAGGTGAACAGCGGAATGAAGATCAGCACCAGCACCGCGTTGACGGCCTGCACCTGATCGGGGAGCCAGGTGATGCCCAGGAAGTTCAGGTTCATCTTGTTGGCCTGCAGCACCCACGAGGATCCGTTCTGGTCGTAGAGAGCCCAGAAGGGGATCAGGAACAGAAAGACCGGGATGATTTTGGCCAATGCCCGACGTCCCACAGGGCTCTGGGCCTCGCGGACAAAGCCCAGTCCGGCCGGCGGGACGTGAATGAACTTGTGACGCCCCATCCAGAAGACGAGCGTGGCGAGCAACATCAATACGCCGGGGACGCCAAAGGCGAGCGCGGGGCCATGAATGGTCCCCTCCCAGCCGAAGAGCGCGTAGGTCTGGCCATTGAGCCGCAACAGATAGGGCGTCAGCAACATCGAGACGGTCGCGCCGACATTGATCGCCAGGTAGAACCAACCGAAGACCCGTTCAATCAGATGCTGGTTGGTGGCCCCGAACTGATCCCCCACGTGCGCTGAGACGCAGGGCTTGATCCCTCCAGCGCCCATTGCCACCAGGAACAGGCCGAGCATCAACCCGGTGCGGGTTTCGTCCATCGCCAGCGCCAGGTGCCCCAGGCAGTAGACCAGCGACAGCAGCAAGATGGTGCGGTACTTTCCCAGCCAGGCATCGGCGATCAGCGCCCCGACGATCGAACAAAAGTAGTTCGCCGCCACGAAGGCGTGGTAGTAGCTCTTGGCTTCGGACTCGCCCATCAGGTCGGGCTTGCCATTCGCGCCCAACAGGTACTCGGTCATGAAGATCATCAAGATGGCCTTCATGCCGTAGTAGCTGAAACGCTCGGCCGCCTCGTTGCCGACGATGTAGGGAATGCCGGGGGGCATCTGGGTGGTGGCGACCGGTGCCGTGCGATAGCCACTGGCGTCTTCGGCAGGACTCTTGCTTTGGCCCTGAGGGCTTTGATAGGGATTCGAGTCGGCCACGGGGCGGGCTCCGGGAGGGGCAGGCGGGCGGTGTCGGCGGGACGAGGCGGGGGTGAAGAGTCCCTAACGTAGCCCGCTGGGGGAGAAAGGGAAACCCGGCCTCTGGCAGGGTGTGAGCATCTCGATTCTGGGTTCAAGGACGTAGGGGCATCATTTGTCGGGTGGCTGTGCGTGGGGTGTGCCCCCCTTCACCACTTCGATGATCCCGCTTCAAGGGATCGTGGGCGATTCTTCGAGAGAATCGCACCCCTGCCGAACGTCGAAAACAGACTTGCACCGCCTCGATGGGCACAGCCCACCTTACGGCGATGATCTCCGCCCAAAATCGAGACGCCCACACGCTTGCAGGTGCTCCGCGAGCTTCTCGCTAACGAAGCACCCCGCCGGCGGTAGGATTCGAATGAGGCGGAACCGCAGCTCCCAGGATCAACCTCCTCAAAACCTCGAACTTGTGGCATAATTCGACTGTTATCCCCACGCATTTCCTCGCCGTCCGAATTTTTTGGACGTGCGGGTTTGTTCGCCCCACGGAGGTTGGCATGGTGCGCCCGATCTGGCTGGCTGTTGGCATTCTTCTCGTCGGCGCCGCCGCGTCTGAAGCCTGGGGTGCGCCGCCTGCCGCGGGCCCCTCGGAGCATGGCTGCTTTGCCAAGCCCGACGGCGAGACCTTCTTCGTCCTCAGCCTGACGGCTACTCTGCCGCAGCCCGAGAATCGCCCGCAGGATGTGCTGATCTATTTCGACACCTCTGCCAGCCAGACGGCGATCTACCGCGATAAAGGGTTGGCCGCGCTCGAAGCCCTGCTCGAAGACCTGGGTCCCGATGACCGGGTTCACATCATGGCCGTCGATATCGACGTCGTCCCCATGACCGAGGGCTTTGCCGGCGCCAAGACCCCCGCTACGAAAGCCGGCTTGGCTAAACTCAAGAAGCGGACTCCGCTGGGTGCCACCGACATGGGTATCGCCCTGGAAGTCGCCGCCAAGAGCTTCACAAAAAGCGATCACGGCCGGGTCGTGGTGTACCTGGGGGATGGGATGAGCGCGGCCAACATCATGCTCCCCGAATCGCTCGACAAGCTGCTGTTGAAGATGGTCGAGCAGCGGATCTCGTTCAACGCCTACTCGTTCGGTCCCCGCCGCGACAACGAACTGCTCGGCGCCATCGCCAATCACACCGGCGGCAACCTGGTGGTCGACTTCCCCGAGAAGCCCGCCCGCAACTTCGCCCGCGACCTGTCCAACTCGGTACACGGTTCGGTCTTCTGGCCGAGCGCGGTCAAGCTGCCCGCCGAGGTGGTGGAGTCCTATCCCAAGCGGTTCCCTCCGATCCGGACCGACCGGGATACAATTGTTCTGGGCCGCGGCAAATTCACGGGCCCGTTTGAGGTGAAGGCGACCGTCGATCACGCCGGGCATCCCTATCCGATCACGTGGAAGATCGAGCCTAAGCCTTCCAGCGTCGAGCACTCTCCGCTGGTCGATCTGATGGTTCGCTGCAAGCATCACGACGGGGTCGGCCTGGCAACCGCTGGCCGCGGGGGTCTGATCGAGACCTATCGCGCCCTCAATAAGAATGTGCAGAGCCTGGTGGAACTGGCCAAGACGGCCTTGCGGACCGAGAACCCGGAACAGGCCGAAGTGTTGGCCAAGAGCGCGCTGGAAGTCGATCCCACGCACCCCGAAGGCCTGGCGATTCTGAACGCCGTGGAGCGGATTCGCAAAGCCGCCAAAGAAGGGGCCAACGACCCGACCAAGAAGCTTGCTCCGCCGAAGCAGCCCGAGAAGGGACTGAAGATCGGCGCCGACAAGACACCGCCGAAGAAGTAGCGGCATAGTGGGGGCTAGCGCCTTGCGGCCCACTTGCAACGCCGAAGTTGCGTTGTCACGGGGGCTACCGGCGGCCAGCGCCTTGCCGCGCACTTGCAACGCCGAGTTTGTCACAGGGGCTACCGGCGGCTAGCGCCTTGCCGCTCACAGGGAGCCGCTCATTGAAATCTGCCTCCATTCCATCGCTTCGCGATGAATTCCCTTGACCACCCCTCCAGGAACCCATTAAAGTATGCTTATTCGTTGTGCCTGAGTTTCCGGAGGCTCTGATGCTCCCATTCTCACTCGTCCTTGCCGCAGCGCTCGCCACGGCAGACCCCGGCGCACCGACCATCAGCGACCGCACGCAAGGGGGTGCCGAGATCGCCGCCCGGATCGACCAGTTGATGTCTACCCACTGGCAATCGGCCGGCGTCACGCCCGGCGAAGCGGCCGACGATGCCACCTTCCTACGACGGGTCACCCTCGACCTGACGGGCCGCATTCCCACGACTGCTGAGGCCCAAGCGTTCGCTGGCGATGCGACGCCCGGCAAACGCTCGGCCGTGATTCGCCGGCTGATGAATGGCCCCGAGTATCCGCTCCATCTGGGCCGTGTCCTTGAGGGGATGATCCAAGGTCGGTACGCCGGCAACAGCGATGGGCTGGCCGGCTGGCTGCGCGAAGCGGCCGCCGAAGGACGCGGTTGGGACGTTGTCTTCCAGCAGTTGATGCTGGGGCCCTGGGAAGCGAAAGAACAGAAAGCGGCCGATCAGTTCCTCTCCAAGCGCGTCCGCAACATCGACGAGCTGACCAACGACACCGCTCGGGTGTTCTTTGGCGTCGACATCAGTTGTGCGAAGTGCCACGACCATCCGCTGGTCGACGCCTGGAAGCAGCAGCACTACTACGGGCTGGCCTCGTTCCTCAATCGGACCGAATCGAAGGACAAGCAAGGGATCAGCGAAAAGGACGCCGGCGAAGTGCAGTTCGTCGATACGAAGGGGGCGCGTCATACGGCCCAGTTGATGTTTCTGACAGGGCAGGTGGTGACCGATCCCAAGCTCGACCGCGACCCCCGCTGGCGCGACCGCCGCGAAGCGGACAAGAAAGCGGGCAAGAAGCTGAGCCCTGCCTTCAGCCCTCGCGAGCAACTGGTCCGCACCGCCCTGGAGGAGAAGCAGTTCCTGAGCCGGGCGATCGCCAACAAACTGTGGGCCTGGCTGCTGGGTCGCGGGCTGGTGCATCCCATCGATCAGATGCACGCCGACAATACCTCGACCGTGCCCGGCGTGCTGGAGCTGCTGGCCGACGACGCGGTGAACAACGGCTATCGACTGGACCGCCTGGTGGCCGGCATCGTCGAGAGTCGCGCGTATCAACTCGAAAGCGTCTGGAACACGGCGGCGGCCAAGCCCGCTCCCGAACACTTCGCCCTGGCGAATGTCCGCGCACTGACGCCGGAGCAGTTCGCCTTCTCACTCGTCTTGGCCGCTGGCGAGCCGAAGCTGGACGAGAGCGAGCCCGAGAAACGCTCGGCCAAGTATCGCGAGTTGGAAGGCCAGTCGCGCGGGCTGCTCAAGCCGCTCGATAAGCGGACCGACGACTTTCAGGCCAGCGTGACCGAGGCCCTGTTTATGTCGAACAACGCCGCCGTTCAGCAAGTCGTCGCCGCCACCGGTAAGAACCTGGCCGCGCGGTTGGCCGCCATCGCCGACGCGGGCGAGCTTGTCGATGCCGCCAGTTGGGCCGTTCTGTCGCGCGGTCCCACGGCCGGCGAACGCGAGTATCTGGTGCGCTGGCTGGGCAACCAGGGAGACGATCGCCCCGCTGCTTGTGCCCGCCTAGTCTGGTCGCTTTCGACCAGCGCCGAGTTCCGCTTCAACCACTAGAGCGAGTTTTGAAGGCTGTAGGGAACGCCCTCCGTGGCGTTCCGTGAATTGCGGTAGACGCCGATTTCTCGGCAACGTCTTGAAGTATGGATCGCGCGTCGAAGTTCGAGGAACGCCACAGAGGGCGTTCCCTACAGTTCTAAAGAATCGGACACGTTTCCGGAGTAAAGCTGCCATGCCCCAACATCACTGCGGCTCGCCGACGCATGGGCTCAACCGCCGACTCTTCCTGCAGGGAGGCGCCGCCACCGCGCTCGGCATGTCGCTGGGCGGAATGCAGGCCGGCTACGACCAGGCATGGGCCGGCGAACTGAAGAAGCAGCACAAGCATGTGCTCCTGCTGTGGCTGGCGGGTGGCGCGAGCCAACTGGAGACCTTCGATCCCAAGCCGGGCCGCACCACGGGCGGACCGTTCAAGGCGATCTCCACCGCCGTCCCTGGCTACGAGATCTGCGAACTGATGCCCAAGATGGCCAAGCTGATGGATCGCGTGGCGGTCGTCCGCTCGCTCGACACCAAGATCGGCGACCACGGTCAGGCGGCTGAACTGGTCGAGACCGGCCGTCCCAAGGAGCCCGCCCTGGTCCATCCCGAGTTAGGGACCGTCGTGGCTAAGGAGCTCGGGCAGCGCGACAGCCAGGTGCCGGAGTACGTCTCGCTCTACCTGGCTACGGAAGGGCATCGTGTCCCAAATCCCGGCTTCCTGGGCGGGCGGCATGCCTCGATGCACCTCAACGCGTCGCTCAAGCCGCAGGACATCGACCTGCCGACCGGCCTATCGGAAACGGCCCATGCCGAGCGCGAGGACCTGCGGCGTTACTTGAGCGAGCAGTTCGATCGGGTTCACAACGTCGAGTCGATCAAGGGCTACAACAGCACCTACGCCCGGGTCCGCGGTCTGATGAAGTCCGACACGCTGTTTGATCTGGAGCAGGAGCCTCAAAAAGTCCGCGATCGCTACGGTCGAACCGACTTTGGCCAGCACGCCCTGGTCGCGCGTCGGTTGATCGAGGCCGGTGTGCCGATGATCAAGGTCGCCCGGGCCTGGTGGGACAGCCATCACGACAATTTCGAGAGCCACCGCGAGTTGGTGACCGAGCTCGATCATGTGATGAGCACGCTGATCCTGGACCTGGAAGAGCGCGGCCTGCTCGAGTCGACGCTGATCGTGACCCTGAGCGAGTTTGGCCGCACGCCGGGGATCAACAAAGATTGTGGCCGCGACCATTTTGCCAGCGCCTGGAGCTGCAGCTTCACCGGCTGTGGCATCAAGGGCGGGGTGGTTCACGGCAAGACCGACGCGGACGGCAAGAAGGTCGTGGAAGGCGAAGCCAACGCCGGCGACGTGCTGGCCACGCTCTATCAGGCGGTCGGCATTCCGGCCGATCGACACTATCACGTCGGGCCGCGCCCGGTTCCGATCGCACCGGAGAACTCCAAGGCGATTCGCAGCGTGTTGGCGTAAGACAGCAGGTACACTCCGTATTTCGACCGCTTTTTGGGGAGTTGTTTTGAGTCGAGGCGGCTCCGGACTGAGCGGCAGGGCGCTAGCCGCCGGTGGCCCGAGGGAGTGCATTCCGCCTTACGTGCCAAGTGGATTTTCTCGTCAGCCTCGTTGTGATAGGAACGAATTTGCCCAATCGTGTACTACCGGCGGCTAGCGCCCTGCCGCTCAGAGAGAAGACGGACGGCACACGGAGTGTGCCTGCTACTTTACGAAAGAGCTTCCCATGCCGTTCGATCCCAAGCAGATCAAGCTCAAGACCAAGTGGGACCATCCCGAGGTCTTCCATGCGCTGGTTGGCGATTGCTGCGGCGCCCGGCTCTTTGCCGGCAGCTCCGACTACGGACTGCATCTCTTCGATCCCAAGAAGAAGGAGCCCGTTGGCCGCTGGAATGGGCACGACAACTATGTCTCGGCGGTGACGTTCGCCATCACGCCCAAGGACGATCGCTTCGTGATCACCGGCGGCTACGACCGCAAGCTCGTGTGGTGGAATGAAGTGAATGGCCAGCAGGTTCGCAGCCTGGCGGCCCACGATGGCTGGGTGCGCGGGCTGGTGGTGAACCCCGACGGGACCCTGATTGCTTCCGTCGGCGACGACATGCTGGTCAAAGTCTGGCGCACCGACACGGGCGAGTTGGTGCGGACACTCTCCGGCCATGCCAAACTGACGCCGCAGGGACACGTCACGGCGCTGTATGCCGTGGCGATCAGTCCCGATGGCAAGCACGTCGCGGCCGGCGACCGCATCGGCCAGGTCCGCGTGTGGGAACTCGAGACCGGCGTTGAGCGGGCGACCTTTGAAGTGCCGGTCCTCTACACCTACGACGGCAAGCAGCGGAAGCGTTCCATCGGCGGCATCCGCAGCCTGGCGTTCTCGCCGGATGGCAAGCGGATCGCAGTGGGCGGGATCGGCCAGATCGGCAATGTCGACGGCCTGGAAGGCCCGGCCACGGTCGAGCTCTGGGATTGGCAGACGCCGCGGAAGGTTTTCGCCAGCGAGTGTGAGGGGCACAAGGCCCTCATCAACGCCCTGGTCTTTCATCCCGAAGGGACCTGGCTGATCGGCGCGGGCGGAGGCGGTGACGGCGGACTGCTGGCCTGCTGGAAGGCCGACGTACCCACGCCGGAACCGAAGACGGCAGAAGAGACGGCCAAGGAGAAGGACAAGGCCAAGTCGACGCCGGTCCCCATCCACAAGATCAAGACCGACGGTCACCTTCACGGCCTGGTGCTGCACGCCGACTCGGGCATGCTCTACACGGCCGGCTATCATCGCCTGGAATCGTGGACACTGACGTAGGGCGTTTGCCCTACGTTCCCACCCGCGCCGCGGCGAACTCGGCTACGCGGCGCGTGGCTTCCAGCATCTTCTCGCGGTCGATCTGATGCACATCGATTGGGCGACCGACCCCTTCCAGCATCGTGACCGTCAGGCGGCCGCCTAAGTGCTGGCGGAACTCTTCCAGCCCTGCGAACAGTGTCTGAGTGTCGTGGAGAGTGGGGTGATCGAGCGGCAGTCCCAGGTCGGCCAGGCAGGTCAGCACGCGTTGGGCGTCGGCTTCGGGCAGGCCATGCACCAGCGAGGAGTAGACCGAGTCGACCGCCACACCGATTCCTACTGCTTCGCCGTGACGCAGTTGGAACTCGCTCATCACTTCGAGCTTGTGAGCCGACCAATGCCCGTAGTCGAGCGGTCTGGCTTCGAGGGCCTCAAACGGATCTCCCCCCTGCGTGATGTGCCGCAGGTGCCACTCGGCCGACTGCCGGATCGCGGGGCCAGCGATGCCCATGTTGCGCTCGCGGATGGAAGCCGCGCCTGCGCAGATCCGATCGAAGAACGCCGGCTCCTTGAGGAGCGAGACCTTCACCGCTTCCGAAAAGCCGCAGCGAAAATCGCGATCGGGGAGCGTGGTGAGAAGATCGGCGTCGTTCACCACCGCCCAAGGGACTGCGAACGTGCCGACCCAGTTCTTCTTGCCGAACAGGTTGACACTGTTCTTGACGCCGACGCCCGAGTCCGCCTGGGCGAGCGTGGTGGTGGGGAATCGCACCAGCCGAATACCGCGATGAGCGATGGCCGCTGCGAAGCCGACGGCATCCAGCACGGCGCCGCCACCGATCACGGCCACGTAGCTGCGCCGGTCGAGGTTGCCTGCGTTAAAGCACTTCAGCATCCGCTCGAGGACGTGGATGTCGTTCTTGACCGCTTCGCCGCCGGGAACGAGCTGCACGTTGCCGACCTGCTCGATCCGATCGCCGTGCGATTGCACAAACGCCCGCAGCCGCTGCTTCAAGTCGGGGCGAGCCGCTGCCACGAACTCGTCGACCCAAAACTGCACGCGCGCGGGACCATTGCCGGAACGCTCGAACAGGTCAGACAACACCTGCTGATCCGTTCCCAGCGCATCGCTGGTAAAGCGCAGGCGATGAACCGAGGGGACGGAGAACGGGATATCAAGCGAAGTCGTCGGCAGGGGAGAGGCCGACTTCGGGAGGGAAGACATCGACAAACGCTCCTGGCACGAAGCTCAAACCACAGATCAACGTTCCTTTATGATGCCTGATTTGGAACGCGGAATCAAATGGTTGCCAGCGGTAAACAAGAAACCCCGCTTCGGATGGGGCGTCCCTTGTGGTGCAGGCGTCCCGCCTGCTTGCCTTGCGAGCAAATTCCAAGCAGGCGGGACGCCTGCACCACAAGGGTTTCTGGCGGGGCAAGGCAGGCGGGACGCCTGCACCACACGAAAATACCCACTCCTTCCGCGGTCGCCAGGAAGCGACTATGATGCCCCGAATCCGCTAATTTCCACCCATGTATCCTCCTGCGCGTCACTCCCATGCCTGTCACGATCAGCCGCCGCGTTCAAGCCCTCGAGCCCTCAGCGACTTTGGCCATGGCCGCCAAGGCCAAGGAACTCAAGGCCGCCGGCAAAACGGTCTACGACTTCAGCGTGGGGGAGCCCGACTTCACCACACCGGTCCACATCTGCGAAGCGGCCGAAAAGGCCATGCGCGATGGGCACACCCACTACACGGTGGCCAGCGGCATTCAGGAGCTGAAGGTCGCCATCGCCAAGCAGTACAAGACCACGCATGGCATCGAGTACTCGCCCGCCCAGGTAATCGTGTCGTGCGGGGCCAAGCACTCGCTGCACAATGTCTTTACCGTGCTGTGTGACCCGGGCGACGAGGTGATCATCCCCGCCCCTTACTGGGTCAGCTACGCCGAGTTGGTCAAGCTGACCGGCGCGGTCCCCGTGATCGTGGAGACCAAGCAGGAAGAGAATTTCCAACTGAAGCCGGCCGCGCTGCGAGCCGCCTTGACTCCCAAGACAAAGGTGCTGCTGCTCTGTTCGCCCTCGAATCCGACCGGCAGCATGTACACGGCCGAAGAGTTGGGCGCGCTAGCCGACATCGCCATCGAGCGCGACCTGACCGTGATCTCGGACGAGATCTACGAGCAACTGGTCTACGGCACGTCGAAGTTTGCCAGCTTCACCACGGTGCGACCCAAGCTGGCCGAGCGAACCGTGATCGTGAACGGAGTCAGCAAGGCCTATGCGATGACCGGCTGGCGGATCGGCTGGACGTTGTCTCCTTTGCCGCTGGCCAAGGCTATGGCCGATTTGCAGAGCCAGGAGACCTCGAACCCGTCGAGCATCAGCCAGTACGCGGCGGTAGCTGCGCTGGAAGGCCCGCAGCAATGCGTGTCGGCCATGCGGGGCGAGTTCGCCAAGCGACGCGACTTTGTGAGGCATCGCATCGCCGAGATCCCTGGCATCTCCACCACCAACATGGACGGCGCGTTCTACGCCTTCATCAATATCTCGAAGCACCTGTTCAAGACCTACAACGGCAAGCGGATCGACAACTCGACCGACTGGTGCCTGACGCTGCTCGAGCAGCAGCAAGTGGCCACGGTGATGGGCTCGGCCTTTGGCGCCGAGGGCTACATGCGGGTGAGCTATGCCACCGACATGGAAACGCTGAAAGCCGGCTTCGATCGGATCGCCATGTTCCTGGAAAGCGCGAAGTAAGCCGAGATCTGTCATCGCCCAATGGTGGGGACTGATCGCGTCGATTCCAAAACGGTGGGCGCCATTTGTAGGGTGGGCTGTGCCCACCAAGGCGATGCAAGACCGTTTACGCAGTTCCGTAAGTGTGCGATTCTCTCGGAAAATGGTACGCGATCCCTTGATGCGGGACCGTCTAAGTGGCGATGGTGGGCAAAGCCCACCCTACTTTAAATGCCCGCCATTTCGGAATGGCCCCCACTCCACTTACAGCCGTTCCCACGGCACGTCGGGTGTGCCCGCTTCGTGGTTGGCCACGCGGGCCAGCACGAATAGCAGATCACTCAAGCGATTGAGATACACGACAACGTCTCCTCGAATCGATTCGCCGGGCTGATCGGCGAGGGTGAGGACGCGGCGCTCGGCACGTCGGCAAACCGTGCGGGCCAGATGCAGCGCAGCCGCGCTGGTGGAGCCGCCAGGCAGGATGAACTGCATGAGCGGCGGCAGCGAGGCCTCGCCGGCGTCGATCGCCTGCTCCAGGCGCTCAATGGCCCGGCCATCCAGGCGAATCTTGTCGGCCGCGAGCGGTGTCGGCCGGGCCAGTTCGGCACCCAGCTCGAACAGCTCGTGCTGCACGCGGGCCAGCACCTGGTCGATGACTGCGGGCAAACCGCCGGCCCGCGCCACGCCCAGCAGGGCGTTCAATTCGTCGACCGTGCCGTAGGCCTCGATCCGCGGATGATCTTTGCGGACTCGCACTCCGCCCAACAGCCCGGTATCCCCTTGGTCGCCCGTCTTCGTATAGATCTTCATGCCAGGCCAACCAAGGGAAGGACCGAAGAACCGACATTACTTGGTTGGCGGCGGGGCTTTCTCGGTCGCGGCTGGGTCAGGCCTCTGTTCCACGGCCTTCACGTTGGGCAACCCGCCCGAAGCCCGCAACTCGACGTGATAGGTAGTCCCCTTCTTGGCGTAGACCGCCGGGCCGCCCCCCTGGGCCGACTGCACGCCCAATTGCTCGGCATGTTCGGGACTGTTGGCCAGGTCCCAGAACTTGTTCCAAAGGTTCTTTTCGAATTCGGTCATATCGCCCGGGCTCTCCGGTGGGCGGTCGAGCGAGATCCCTTCGGTCGGGGCCTGCCCATCGCCATAGATCCGGCGGAAGCGGCAGATTGAGCGACCCCGCAGCAAGTCTCCCTGCTCGACAAAGTCGTCTTTGAAGCGAATGGTCGGCGCGTCGATGTAGATTTCGGTCCCCTTGAGCGTGCCGATGGTCGGGCTGCCGATCTCTTCCCCTTTGGGTCCGAGTTCGGTGAAACGGATCTTGGTCAGCATCTGTGTTGGCTTATCGGGATCGGGCGACTGCTCCAGGATCTCCAGGCGGGCCACGCGGTGCTCAAGCTTCAGAAATCGCAAGGCGGTGTTGATCCGCGCGACTTCTTGTTCCAGCTTCTTCTTCTCTTCGGCGTGCAGCTTCTTGAGTTCGGCCGCTTCAGCCTCTTTGGCCGCGAGCGCTTTGGTATGCGTGTCTTTCAATTCCGCCAGTTCGCGAGTCTTCTCCTGCAAGGCTTCGTCCCCCTTGTGCAGGAAGTCGCGGGCCTCCCATGTTCCCAGGCCCAACAGGCCGACGATCCCCCCGTAGACGACGGTGCGCAGAAAGAAATTCGTTTCGCGCACGATAGAAGGACGCGGAATGGGCTCGGCCATGACAGACTCCCTCGACAGATACGACGCCAGGATTAGCGTCCCAATGGTCATCATAGAGAGCCCTTGCGGGCGGGCCAAGATCGACCATCGGGAACGGGATGCGGAATTCAGGTCAATTTTTAAAACGGGGCGACTGTCTTGCGTTTTGTACGGCAAACGCCGTCCCGCGATGGACTACCAGTTTGACCTTGCTCACGATGGCTTCCGGGCTTATCGGCGGGTAACATGGTCGGTTGAACGCGCCGGGTGGGTAGGGAGCGTTCGTACCTTCCACAAACTGAACGAGACAGGGGATGGCGCAAGAAGCATTTGATCCAAACGTGGCGGACCAAGCCAAACGACGGATCCGTCAGTGCGTGGAAGGCCTGCACACGCTGGCCCAAGGGGGGGCGAGCCCCGACGAGTTCTTTCCGGAGTTGCTGGAACGATTCGTCGAGGCGATGCAGGGCGAAGGGGGGGCGGTCTGGATGGCCGAGCCCGATCGCTCCATCCGTCTGGAATATCAGCTCCGGCTGGGCGAGACCCAGTTGCTGGCCCAGGACGATCATCTGGCGCGGCACGGCAGCCTGTTGGCCGCGGTGATTCAGCACGGCAAGCCACTCTCGGTCCCGCCCGGCGCTGACAACCCCGCGTCCCCCAACCCCACGGCGTTCCGATTGTTGATGGGCCCGCTCTCGGTGGACGGCGCTCCGGTGGGCGTGCTGGAGATCGTGCTGCCGGCCGATACTCCCGAAGCGGCCCAGCGGGGTCAGGCTCAATTTCTGATGCAGTTGTGCCAGATGGCGGGCGAAGTGCTGCGCGGGCAGAGTAAGAAGGACGACGCGGGCCGGCAGCAACTGGTCGGCCAGATTGAACGCTTCACGCGCGAGGTGCATCGCAGTCTCGATCCGAAGCTGGTGGCCTATACCGTAGCCAATGAAGGCCGCACTTTGGCCGCGGTCGACCGCGTGAGTGTGGCCATCCGCCGGGGTCGTAAGCACACGCTGACTTCGATCAGCGGGCTGGAATCGGTCGAGCGCCGCGCAAACGGCGTGCGCCTGCTGGAGCGGCTGATCGACGTCGTCGTGGCCAGCGGCGAGCCGCTATGGTACTCCGGCGAAGAGAGCGATCTTCCTCCGCAGATCACCGAGGCACTGCAGGTCTATCTCGACGAATCGAACACGCGGGCCTTGGGAGTGATTCCGCTGGTTCCGCCCGTCTCGCCGGAGACTTCGCCCGAGAAGGCTGCCGAAGACGCCAAAAAGTCGGTCAAGTCGCGGCCGCCGCTGGGGGCGTTGGTGGTCGAACTGTTCGGCAGCAAGACGTTCCCCTCGGGCATGATCGAGCGGGTCGACGTGGTGGCCGAGCACTCGGCGCTGGCGCTCGACAACGCGCTGGCTGTGGATGGCATGTTCCTGATGCCGCTCTGGCGGGCACTCGGCCGTGCCACCTGGGTGGTTCGCGGGCGGACGCTGCCCAAGACGCTGGCGATTGTCGGCGCGCTGGTGGCGCTGATACTTATCCTGGCGCTGGTGCCCGCGGACTTCGAACTGCACGGCCGCGGCAGCCTGGAACCCCGCGCCCGCCGCGACGTGTTTGCCGACATTGCCGGCGTGATCGACGAAGTGAACGTGGAGCATGGCGATCTTGTCGAGCTCGACCAGCCGCTGGCCAAGTTGCGGAACGACGAACTCGAACTGCAACTGACGGGCGTCGTGGGCAAGCGGCAGGAGACCCAGAAGAACATCGAGTCGACGAGTTCGTCGCTGGTGGCCAATCCCAAGATGCCGGCCGAGCAACGGAGTCGGTTGGCCAGCGATTTAAAGTCGCTGGAGAAAAGCCTGGAAGGGCTGCTGATTCAAGAAGCCCTGCTGACGCGGCAGGCCGGAGACCTGGTGGTTCGCAGCCCCTCGCGCGGGCAGATCACCACCTGGGACGTGAAGCGGCTGCTGCTCGCCCGACCGGTCGAACGGGGGCAGGTACTGCTGAGCGTGGCGGAGTTGGATGGGGAATGGGTGCTTGAGATCCGCATGCCCGAGGACCGCATGGGGCACGTGGCCGAAGCCTGGCAACGGGCTCAGGCCGAAGGGAAGACTCTGACCGCCACTTTTGTGCTGGCCACGGACCCGGGCGTGGAGCGAATCGGTGAAGTTCGCGAGATCGCCAGCCGCGCCGAGTTGAATGACAAAGAAGAGCAAAGCGTTCTCATCACAGTCGCCTTCGACAAGTCCCAGTTCCCCAAGACGCTGCTTCGCCCCGGCGCGGCCGCCACGGTCAAGATTGCCTGCGGAAGGCGCTCGGTCGGCTACGTCTGGTTCCACGACCTGCTGGAATGGTTCCAGCGCGAAGTGTTGTTCCGGCTTTAAGGCAGCGCACTCGGCTAATCTTCTCGCATGGTCTCCCTCGCCGAAAGCTTTGTCGCCAGCACCACGCGGCCCTTGGCCTTGCGCCGACGGCCCGATGTGCAGGCCACTCCGCAGCTCTTTCAAGGGCAGCGGCACTGGGTGCTCAAGGATCCGGTGGCGCTCAAATACTTTCGCTTTCAAGAAGAAGAGTATGCGCTGTGGGAGATGCTGGACGGCCAGACAAGCCTGGACCAGATCAAGGAACGCTTTGAGTCCCGCTTCGCCCCGCAGCGGATCACGTTCGAGGACGTGCAGCAGTTTGTCGGCACGCTGCATAAAAGCGGGCTGGTCCTGTCGGATCTGCCGGGGCAGGGCCCAGTCCTGTTTCTGGAAGCCCGCAATCGCCGCTGGAAGAAATTCCTGGGGATGCTCCCCAATCTGATGTCGCTGCGATTTCGCGGCATCGATCCCGAGCGGTTGCTGAACTGGATGTACCCCGGCATTCGCTGGTTCTTCTCGCCGGTTTGCGTCACGCTGTGCCTGCTGCTGGGGCTGGCGGCGCTGCTGCTGGTGGGGGTGCAGTTCAACACGTTCCAGGCGCGGCTCCCTTCGTTTCAGAATTTCTTCACCGCCGAGAATTTGCTTTGGATCTCGGTGGTGGTCGGCCTGACCAAGGTGCTGCACGAGTTCGGGCATGGGCTGTCGTGCAAGCATTTCGGCGGAGAATGCCACGAGATGGGCGTGATGCTGCTCGTGTTTACGCCCTGCCTGTATTGCGACGTGACCGATTCGTGGACGCTGCCCAGCAAGTGGAAGAGAGCGGCTATCGGCGCGGCCGGCATGTACGTGGAACTGGTGCTGGCCTCGATCGCCACGTTTGTGTGGTGGTTCAGCGAGCCCGGGCTCCTGCACCATTTGTCGCTCAATGTGATGATGGTCTGCTCGGTCAGCACGCTGGTCTTCAACGGCAATCCGCTGCTGCGCTACGACGGCTACTACATTCTGTCGGACCTGCTGGAGATCCCCAACCTGCGGCAAAAGGCCACGCAGGTTTTCACGCGGCTGGCCAGTTCCGTCTGCCTGGGAATCAAACAGCCCCGCGACCGCTTTTTGCCGCAGCGTGGGCAAGTGCTGTTTGCGATCTACGCGGCCGCGTCGGCGATCTACAAGTGGGTGGTGCTGTTTTCGATTCTGTGGTTCTTGAACAAGTTCTTCGAGCCCTATCGGCTGGACGTGATCGGCGAAACGCTCGCGCTGATGTCAGTCGCCAGCATGGTGCTGATGCCAGCGTGGCAGGTCGGCAAGTACTTTTGGGTGCCCGGGAGGATACAGCAAGTGAAGCCGCGCCGTCTGTTGGTTACCTTGGCGGTCGCTGCGGCGATGGTCTCAGCCGTGATCTGGGTGCCGTTTCCGCAATACATCCACACCACGCTGGTGATCGAACCGCGCGATGCCGAACAGGTTTTTGTGCAGGTCCCCGGCAAGCTGGTCGCATCCCTGGCCAAGCCAGGCGAGCGGGTCGAAGCCGGGCAGGAGCTCGCCCGACTGGAGGATCCGACCGTCGAGCTGACGATCGCCGAGTTGGATGCGCAATGCCGCGAACAACGGGACCTGATCAATACGCTTTGGAATCAGCGATTCAGCGATCCGAAGGTCGCGGCACAGATACCGCAGGCGACGGAATCGTTGCGTTCGCTGGAAGAGCGGCTCGCTCAGCGCCACCATGACGCAGAGCATCTGCTATTGATCGCGCCGCGGGCAGGCGTGGTGCTCCCTCCGCCGGAGATTAAATCCCAGCCCTCAGCCGATGGCACGCTGGTCTCGTGGTCGGGCAATCCGTTTCTCTCCCGCAACCAGGGCTGCTTCCTGCAGACAGGCACGTTGCTGTGTCAGATCGGCGAGCCCCATCAGCTCGAGGCGCAACTGGTCATCGACCAGGCCGACGTCGAGTTTGTGCGGCCCGGGCAGGCGGTCGAGATTTTATTGGAACAACTCCCGGGCAGGCGCTTTGCGGGCGAGATCGAGGAGATCGCACGCCAGGAACTAAAGATCGCCCCGCGACAGCTCTCGGGCAAAGCCGGCGGCCGGCTGGCAACCGAAAGCGATTCTTCAGGCCGCGAGCGTCCGCTGAGCGCCTCGTACCAGGCACGCGTTCCCCTGGACGATGCCGACGGGCTGATCCGCGCGGGACTGCGCGGCCGGGCGAGAATCCGCGTGGGATCGCAGACCTGGGGGCAATGGCTCTGGCGCTATGCCACGCAGACGTTCCACTTTGAGCTGTAGTGAGCCCTCTGCGCGTAAAGTAGCAGGCACACTCCGTGTGCCGTCCGCCAGCCCGCCTCGCCAAGCCCGTGCCAGCGCTAGTAGGGAACGCCCTCCGTGGCGTTCCGTGAAGTGGCGACAGTTTCCCACTTCACGGAACGCCACGGAGGGCGTTCCCTACAGCGCCTTCACAACTCGCGCATGAAAAAGGGCAGCCAAACTCGGCTGCCCCTCGCAAACCTCTCTCCCCATGGAGAGAGGAGTCGGACAATCTAACTAGGCCTTGGCCTGGTCCAACACCACTTCCAGCCGCTGTTTTGATTGCAGGCCAACCAAAGTCTGCACCACGTTGCCGTCCTTGAATACCAACAGGGTCGGAATGCTCATGACGCCGTAACGGGCGGCCGCATTCGGGTTCTCGTCGATGTTCACTTTGCCGATCTTCACGGTCCCGGCGTACTTGCCGGCCATCTCTTCGACCAGCGGGGCGATCATGCGGCACGGGCCGCACCACGGGGCCCAAAAATCGACGAGCACCGGCTCGCGGCTCTTGAGGACTTCCGTCTCGAAGTTCGAGTCGGTGAATTCGACTACTTTATCACTCATGGCTACGATCCTTCCAAACACGGTACTGATTGCTGCATTCAAGCGATGGTGGATTATAAGAACCCCGGGGTAGTCGTCAACGTGATGTCGGTCCGGCGCTGGGCCCGAGAGCCCGCCGCAACCCGATCCGACAGAAGCACTTACTGCGATGACGTGTCCAGGCGACATGCCGGAAGAGATTGACCCTCGCGCGAACTCCCGGCGGGAATGCACGACTGAGAGCCTGTTTCATCGAAGTGGAAGCGCCCAGACGCGAAGGTCGCCATGAGAAGGAAAGCGATCAGAGACAGGAAGACCAAGACACGTTGTCCGCAGGTGAACGCGGATTTACGCAGATGCAATGCAAGGAGGCCGTTTCTCAGATTCAGCTGCATCCCATCGCGACATCTGTATTCAAACCGTACTTGATCCGAATGCTCTGTATTTCATCTGCATAGATCCGCGTTCATCTACGGACGATGCTTTCGTTCATTTTCTCCCACCTCTTTCTTTCTTGGCGTCTTGGAGGATCAACCTCCTTCTGCTCTTCGCAGTTTGCGAATCACGCGTCGCAGGTGGCCAAGCCATTCGTGGCGCTCGTCGCGCGAGAAAACGATCCAACCTGCCGTGCCTAGATACAGCCAGGGGGATATGGCCAGGTGCAACATCAGCTCGGGCCAATGGCCCGGCGGGCGGAGCTCGGCCACATAGACCACCAGCGCAGCAAAAGGGAGCCCACAAGCCAGCGGAATCAGCACGGCGCCATAGAGCTGGCGGAGCGACATGCCGAACTGCTCTCGCAGCACCCGAGGAACTGCCCAGCCCGAAACGCACACATGCGTCAGAAAGGTCCCCAGCAGCGGACCGACTACGCCCAAGCTGCGGGTGGCGATCAGGCTGATCGTAAGATTGCACAGCATGGCCGGAATCTGAATGAAGTTCATTCGTCGGATCTGACCTGTCCCCACGATGGCCCAGCCCCACAACGAAAGTACCGCCAGGGCGGTCACGTTCAAGCTGGCAAGCGTCACGACGGCGGGCCCCGCATAACGTGTTTCGCCGACCCACAGCGTGACGAAGGCCCGCGTGTACGCTGCCGTGGGAACCAAAGCGGCGACGGCCAGAAACATGGTGATCCGCGTCAACTCGATCATGCGGTGGTTGAGCCGGTCGAACTCCCCCTTGCCGTGCAGTTCGGCGATGGCCGCCCAGGCCGCGTTGCCGATTCCCAGCAACTGTCCGCCTACAAAAGCGACCAGCCGCTGCGACATCAGGAAGGGGACGATTAAGGCCGGTTCGAGCAGGGCCGCGATGATGGCCGTGTCCATCATCAGCGAAATGCGGCCGCAGATCTGGGCGATAAAGCCGTACAGGTTCAACTTACTCAGTTCGCCGGCGACCTCAGGATCGGCCTTCCACTGCACGCCGCGCAAAAGATCGCCGGAGTTGAACCAGGCCTCGCTGATCAGCATGCCCGCCATCAGACATTGGCCCGCCAGCGCCGCGGCGAATTGCCCGGTAATGCCCCAGTCGAGCCAGGCAAATCCAACCGCCATAAACGAAACGGCGATCGACTGCAGTCCCGCCATCACATGCAGCAAGTAACTGCGCTGCCGGGCGTCGATCATGCCGCGCAGAATTCCGATCGGCACGAAGAGCGTCGACACCAGTCCCACGGCACATCCCAGCCGCAGATCGACGACGCTTTCCGCATCAACCGGGACCAGCCAAGGGATCACGACGATCAGAACTCCGCCCGACAGCAGCATGACCAGCATCAATTTGGAATAGCTGACCAGTGCCGTGCCGAAGATTCGCCGGAGCCGATCCGTATCGGAGACCGCATAAGCCTTCGCCAGCAACGGCAACAAGGCCGAGAAGATGGCTGCGTCGAATACTGCCAGGCTCCCCAACCAATCCTGGGCAGCTCGCGTCGCGCCGAACCGCTCTTCGCCCAACGCCCGCAACAGGGCGGGGGTAAGCACGAAACCGACGATGATCGTCAACCCGGTCAGGGTCAGATTCGCCAGATAGTTGAGCGTGGTTCGCTGGACTCGGGACATCGCACTACCCTAGCCCGTCCCCTGCGATCGCGAAACCCTCACGCTTCGGCCGATTCCGCCAGCCAGGCCAGCAGCGGCTCGGGCGTGGTGAAGCAATTGACGGTCAGATGAGCCCGCCCCGCATAGGGGAGCTCTTCTGCGCGTCGGCCTCCCAGATAAAGCACGCTGCGCGCCCCGGCGTTCAGCCCCACGTCGATGTCGTAGTGATAGTCGCCCACCACGGCGACTTCAGCCGGCGAGAATCCCCACTGCCGGCAGATCTGAAAGACGGCGGTCGGATCCGGCTTCAGCGGTGCATCTTCGCGAGTGATGAGCGGATCGAGTTTCAGCCCAAGTCGGGCGGTGGTCCGATGGGCCGCGGCCCGGCTGTTGCGAGTGAGTCCTGCGCGGGGAATGTTCCGCTGGGCCAGCAGGGTAAGGAACTCGCGCACACCCGGCATCAGGGTGGCCCGTTCAGCGCCCGCTAGCTCGTGATCATCCAGGATCTGCCGGCAGCGGTCGGCCTGCTCACGGGGCATGTGGCTGATGGCTTCGAACAGGTGGCTGCCCGGAGCCAGGTTCATCTCGCGCCGCATGGCGTCGAAGTCGAGCCCTGAATCGACCAGTGTTCCATCGAGATCGAAGATGAGTCCGCGGATCGGCATGCACTTAGCCTATCGCAATCGACGGGAGAGCGGAACGGCGTTGGCTTTCGATGTTGCGGGCGGACATGCTCGGCACACACGAAAAAAGCCCGCAGGCGAGAGGCCCACGGGCTTTGCTGTGATTTGATTTTTGATGGGCTTAGTGGGCCAGGAACCGGGACTCGTAGGCCAGGCTCTCGGTGAACTTCTTGGCTGCCAGGAAGTCGTTCGGCTGGTACTTCTTCACGTTCTTCTTCAGGTTGTTCAGGAGCGCTTGCGTGGCTTTCTGCACTTCCTGGTACTCTTCGGCGGTCAGACTGCCGTGCTTGCGCTCGCGCTGGGCGAACAGTACATCCAGGATCTGACGGTCGTCGGAGTAGTCCTCTTCGGTCAGGACGCTCGGCCAATGGATGTTGCCCGTGATGGGATCGATCTGGCTGTTGGTGATTCGCTTGGGGGCCGCTTCGTGGGCCATGCGGAAAGCCGCCTCGGAGGTGATCGGCTTTTCGCGCTCGGCATCGGTATAGGCGCGGTTCATGCGGCGCAGCTCGAAGTAAGTCTGCGTCCCCTTGATGCGGTTATCGAAATACTTGCTGCGGGCGTCCTCGTAGTTCTTGGCAGCCTCGGAGTTCATCAGGTTGCGGGACCCTTCGGCCTGAATGACCGAGGCCATGCCCTGCGCGGCATTGCCGGCAGCGGTGCCACCTCCCCAGCCGCCACCGCCCCAACCGCCATAGCCGTACGCGCCCCCCGGGTAACCGCGGCCGACGTACTGGGCCGAAGCAGTGGCAGTGGACAGCGCCAATAAAAGGGTGGCGAAACCGCACATCACAAGATTTTTCATCGGGTCCTCCGGATTGGGGAAAAATCCCCGCACGGGTCTAGGTGGGTCAGGCAGGCGATTAGGCAGGCCCTGGAAACGAACCTCCGCAAGAGTCTGCCAGCCGCCCTGTCCGCACGAAGTACGGATTTTGTAATTCTGGCCGCAGACAAGCGGAATTCGTATTACTATAGTCATCTTGGGTCTCACGACAAGATGTGCGGTTTCGTTCCCAATGGGAATACCAGCTCGAACTTGCCGATGCCCGTTGTCCTCACCCACCTGTTCCGTTTGCATTTGAGTTCCGGGAGGTCCCGATGCGGTCCCGTGTCTTGTTGGCGTTTGTCGCGATGGTTGCCCTTTCCGTATGCCGCGTGCAGGCGCAAGACGCTCAAGTGGCCAAGCTTTTGGCCGATTTGAACGGTGCCGACGTGGCCGCCCGAACCAAGGCGGCCGACGCGTTGGGGGGCTATGGAGTAGCGGCCAAGTCGGCTGTGCCCGCTTTGGCCAAGGCCCTGTCGGATACGAACGTGACCCTGCGCTGGCACTCGGCTCGTTCGCTGGGCATGCTGGGGCATGCTGCGAAAGAGGCCGTGCCGCAGTTGACCGCCGCTTTGAAGGACACCGACCCGCGCGTAAAGGGGAATGCGATCTATGCCCTGGGTAAGATCGGCCCGCCAGCCAGTTCGGCCAACGAAGCACTGGCCGGTCTGCTGGCCGATCCCTCGGCCGACATTCGCCGGGCCGTGGTGACCAGCCTGCACGAGATCAACCCCAAGTCGAAGATGCTGGTCCCGCTTCTCTCCAAGGTGCTGACCGACTCGGACTCAGGCGTGGTCGTTCCGGCTCTGCACTACCTGGCCGAGACCGGCGAGGTCTGCGTGCCGACCATGATCACCGCCCTGGGGGACCCAAAGACGCGGCATTGGGCTTGCCTGGTGCTGGGCGAAGTCGGTCCCGGCGCCAAGGCCGCTGTGCCCGAGTTGGCCAAGGCTCTGAGCGACGCCGACCCCGAGATCCGCCTGCATGCGGCCGTAGCGCTGGCCGAGATCGGCCCCGCCTCGATGTCGGCCGCGAAGGAACTGATCGCGGCCGCCGATGACAAAGAGCAAGGGGTCCGCTTCGGCGCTATCTATGCCTTGGGCAAGGTGGGCGTGAAGGAATCGGCCGGCGTGCTGAAGAAGCATGCCGCCAGCGAATCGGGCTTTCTGAAAATGATCAGCGCCTGGGGCCTGGCCAAGATCCATCCGGAAAATGTCGAGGAGCAGAACAAGGCTATCGACCTGATTTTGATTTCGCTCAAGGACAAAGATCCTGGGGTCCGCCGGGGCGCTGCCATGGCCTTGTACGAGTTGAAGGCTCCGATCGATAAGGTCAGCGACGCCCTGCATGCCGCACTGGCTGACTCCGATCCGTCGGTGCAGGCCGATATGGCGGAAGCCTATGCCTCGCTGGGTGCCAAAGCCGCTCCGCGGGCGGGCGAGCGGTTGAAGGACAAGCAGCTCAAGGGACTGGCCCTGATGGTGCTGCAGCGGCTGGGCCCCGATGCGGCCGCGGCCGTGCCGAACCTGATCGAAGCGCTGAAAGACGAAGACCCGGACTTCCGTCGCGAAGTGGCCTTTGCGCTTGCCGGTGTGGGGCCTGCCGCCGAGAAGGCCGTGCCGGCCTTGACGGCTATTGTGGCCGATCCCAATGGCGAGATCCGCGCTGCGGCGTGCTATGCGTTGGGCCGCATCGGACCTGCCGCCAAGGAAGCGATCCCCGCCCTGAAGAAGGCCATGGGAAGCGAAGACGGCTTGCTGAAGTTCGGCAGCACCTGGGCCTTGTTGAAGATCCAGCCCGAGGACGCCGCGCTGAAGCCGGCGGCCGTGCCGGTGCTGGCCTCGATGCTCGAGAACGCTCCGCACGACATGATCCGCGTGCAGGCCGCTATTGCCCTGGGTGAGTTGGGCGGCATCGCCCGGCCGGCTCTCCCCGCCCTGGTCCGATTGCACGACGACTCGAATCCCGCGGTTCGCCAGGCTGCCGAAGAGGCGACCAAGAAGATTCAGTAGTCGCGGTTGCAAGACGATTGTTCATAAAGAAAACCCCGCCATCTCGCCATCGAGATGGCGGGGTTTTTGCTTTGTTGGGAGGGGAGCGGGCGAAGTCACACCGCATGGGCTTGGAGATTCGGCGGCCGGAAGTGTTCAAGCGTAAAGATCGGCGATCTGATCGATAAGTTGCTCGACCGAAAGCGTCGCCGCATTATCGGGATCTCCCACATGAACAAGCGACTGAATTCCGTGCTTCATAACTTCGCCTTCCCCCACCGCGTGCCAGAGCAGTGTATCGGCGAAACCGGCCTGCTCTTCTACCGTCAGATCCGATGAGTCCGGTATGAAAACCTCCACCATGCACATTCCGTCCCGCATCGAGCATCGAAATCGGCATTGTTGCAGTTCTATCCGGTAAAGATGCTCGATGATCGCCGCAACATCTGAGACATCTTTCTTCAACCGACGACCAAATACCTTCCAACAGGCGATGGGCGGGGCTGCTCGAACGAAGGAATCGATCTCCATCGCCAGAGACGCGTCTCCTTCAGGGGAGAAGATCAGCAGGCAATCTTTGTCGTCGGCTGTAATGTTAAAGCAATAGTCGACGCCGTGCCTCTCCAGCAATCTTTCGAATTCGTCAAATACAGGTCGGGCCTCTTCGGCAATGAATCGCTGGGCCAGTCCCATGGATTCGCCCAGGAACGCGTTCCAGAATGATTTGGCGGACATACGGACCTCGGTAACGCGCGTTGCGGCGATTGGCTCCGACAACGCTATCCTATCCATTCTCCACTCGTGGATGCCCAAGTCGATTTCGAAACAAAAAAAGCCCCGCCACCTTCGCAATCGAAGTGGCGGGGCATCGCGATATCGAAACACTGTTTCGGCGGCTTACTTCTTCAGCCGACGCGACAGTTCTTCCAGCTCCTTCATCATGCGATCGAGCTTCTTCTCGACGTCCGCGTTGCTGGACTTGGCCGGGGTGATCTTGCGATCCCCCTTCATGCCGGCATGCTTCGCGTGGCCCCAGTCGGGAGTCTTGCGGGCATGCTCAAAGGGGCCAGGGCCACGCGAGCCAGGACGATGCTCGATGCTCGGTCCACGACCCGAAGGGCCGCGACTGGCATGGGCGGCGCCGGGACCGCGATTCGCATCGCTGCGTCCCCAGCTTCCGTGACCGCTCGGGCCACGATGCGCCCAAGGGCCCCAGGGACCACGTCCGCCGTGCATGGCATGCTGTGAACCGTGATGTCCACGCGAACCACTCCGGGCGTGCTGCGACTGATGAGCCGGACCATGATGCCGAGCGGGTGAACCATGAGCTTGCGGGCCACGATGGGCCCAAGGGCCGTGCATCGGGCCGCGATCACGCGAGGCAGTAGCACCGTGCTTGCCGGGAGCGGGCTTGCCGCCGCGATGCGCCATCTCGCCGGGCTTGCCGCCACGGGGCGCCATGTGGGCCCACGGGCCTTGAGGACCACGTCGGCTTTCCTCGCGACGGGCAGTCCCTAAATCAGACTTCTTGCGGAACTGCTCGCGCAGATCCTTAGCTTCAGGGCGCCCTTTACCTTCAGGACGGTCCTTCGCTTCAGGACGGCCTTTCCCTTCGGGTCCACGGGCCATGGGTCCACGGCCTTCAAAGCCGCGACCTTCGGGGCGAGCCAACGGGCCCTTCCCTTCGGCACGCATCTTCTCGAATCGTTCGCGCATCTCCTTGGCACGCTCCGGAGACATCTCGCCGAAAGGCCCGCCGGGGAAGGGGCGTCCGCCAGGTCCGCGACCTTCGGGGCCACGCGCCATCGGTCCGCGGCCTTCAGGACCACGGCCTTCGGGACCGCGACGCTCGGCGTCTGGCCGACCGCGTTCGTCCGAAGCCTTCTCGGCACCGCGTTCTACTTTGGAACTGCGGGCGATCTTGGCCTCGACGTCTTTCACTTTATTCATCAGTTGCTCAAGCTCACTCTTGAGCTTCTTCACGTCATCACGGTCCTGTGCGCGAGCGGCCGAGGGGATGCCCAAGGCGCCGATCAGCAGGCCCAGAAACAAGAGAGAGGAACGACGCATGGATTGTCTCCGTTCGATGTGCAGGGCCAAACGCGGCGGAACCATTCAACGCCGCTGGCTGTATTGGCCTTGATTCATGGCAAAGCATCAGCGGCTCGCACAGCGTCGAGCGACTGATGGATGTGGGGTACGACAATTGAACCCCGAGATTCGGCGCGGGTATCGGAAGAAAGAGAAGGGTTCGGGGGTCAGGGATCAGGGGTCAGCCCGCAGGGGAAGGGGAAGAGGTGTTAGGTGCTGGGTGTTAGGTGTTAGGTGCTGGCATTTGCGATTCAACCACCCGAAGCGAGGCAGAGAGGCAGTCGCCGAGCCCAACCTCACTTCACCCCGATCTAACACCTAATACCACCTAACACCTAACACCCAGCACCTAGCACCTCTTCCCCTGCGGGCTGACCCCCGACCCCTTTTCTCCCCCTGCTATCACTCCCGAACCTCCGTTGACTTAAACCGTCAAAAGCCGGATACTTCCGCCCCTCGCGAAACGCCCGACGGATCGGGCATGCTGACTGGGAAAGGAATCCTTGCTCATGGCCATTCTCGATTTTCTGTCCGCCCTGTGGGGCGTGCGTCACGTCGCTCCCGCCGCTTCCGAAGTCGTCGACCAGGTCTTTGAACGAAGCTGGTGCCTGGTCTCGGAACGCGTGCAGCGGATGGGCGAGGCAGAAGCCAAGGGCTACACCCGCAGCCGCACCGCGCGACTGGTCGAAGAGCAGGTGAACGTGCTGCTGTCGCGGCATCCCAAGCTGGGCAAGTGGGCGCGACAGGAACTGCGCGAGCACTCGCTGGAGCTGCTGGCCGATCAGATCTGGCATCGCTCGCAGCAGGTTCGCAGCGCCGGCCGGACGGTACGCCGCGCGGCCTAGCACATCAGACGGTAGAATGAGGGCGTGTCGGCATGGCCGCCAAACGCTCTCTTCACGCGAGGCCCCCGTTGGCTTCTACCGTTCCTGATTCTGCAACTCCGCACTCCGTAACACCTCCGCGCCGTCGCATTTGGCGGCGGATCGGTCGTTGGCTGCTCGGTGCGCTGGCGGCGCTCCTCATTCTGCCGTGGGCGTGGATCCGGTTGTTTCAACCCGAGCCCGGGCCGGTGCTATTGCCGGCGATCGCCGACGGCCAGACCGCGCGCGTGTTCGTCTTTGCCTACGACCGTCACACGTCGCTCATCGTCGAGCAATTGCCAGGCTGGCGATTGGGTCCGCCCGGACAAGAGACCGCCCCGTTTGTCGAGTTTGGCTGGGGGGATCGTGTCTGGTATATGGAGGAGCGGCGGAACGTGCTGACATTTCTGAACGCGGCCTTCTTGCCCACGGCGACCGTTGCCTACACGGCCGGTTACGAGGGGCCGCCGGACGAGATTTTTGAAGTTGGCCAGGTCGCGGTCCGCCGGTTCGACGCCGCCGAGTTGCGGGCGCTGTTGCAGACCTTGGAAGGGGCCATCGTGCGGCAAGCCGATGGCAAGCGCGCCGAGCCCTTCGCCCCGACAGCGACCTACCCGGGGCAGTTCTATCCCGGCCGCGAGTACTACATCTTCTGGCACTCGTGCAACCACTGGACCGTGGAAGTGCTGAGGAAGTCGGGGCAGCCGGTGAGCGAGCGGTTTGTGTACACAGCGGATCAGGCGCTGGGGCGGCTTGAGGGGTGGGAACGGCTGCGGTAGGGGAAGGATCCGTGCTGCGCTTCGCGGTAGTCGTAGGGTGGAGCAGCGGGCCGCGAGGCCACCGCTTGGCCCAGCAGATTTCGCCCCGGAAAGCCCGCAAGCCAGGCAGAACGCCTGCGCTACAACGGGCGAACGGCACACGGAGTCTGCCCGCTGCTTTGCCCATCTCCTCTTAGCCTCGTGTTATGTCTGACGCAGATGGGGCTTGATCGGTCGCAAGTGGTCCGTGAGTGGCAAGGCGAAAGCCGCCGGTGAATTGGCGTTGTCACAGGGGCTACCGGCGGCTAGCAGGGTGCTGAAAAACGCCAAAATGGCAGATTTCAGCACTGCATGTTGTGTCGCCCGAAAACAGCGACGCAACATTTAGCGTAGTCTTCGAGGACCGTTTGAGTTTTTCAGCACCCTGCTAGCGGCTTGCCGCTCACCTGCCACGTCGAATCGCAATAGGCAACCACACTTCAGTGACAGTACCGTAGCCCCTGGCTAACCAGCCCCCAATCAGGCACAATGGCCACGCAAATTTAGAAAACCTCTCGTTTATTGCTGGTCTTCCCGAGGAGAGAATCGCCCATGAGTTCCGCCATTGTCGAAGTCCACGGCCGTCAGATCCTCGACAGCCGGGGTAACCCCACGATTGAAGTCGAGGTCCACTTGGCCGATGGTTCGTGGGGGCGGGCCGCCGTTCCAAGCGGAGCCAGCACCGGCATGCACGAAGCCTGGGAAATGCGCGACCAGGACGCCAAGAAGTTCGGCGGCAAAGGCGTGCTGAAGGCCGTCGAGAACGTGAATTCGAAGATCGCCCAGGGCCTGATGGGGCTCGACGCCCTCGATCAGCCGCTGATCGACCAGTCGCTACGGGCTCTGGATGGCAGCGATAACAAGAAGGTGCTGGGTGCCAACGCCATCCTGGGGGCCTCGCTGGCCGTCGCGCATGCCGCGGCTGACTATGTACAGTTGCCGCTGTACCGCTACCTGGGCGGAGCCACCGCCCGCCTGCTGCCGGCCCCGATGATGAACATCATCAACGGCGGCGCGCATGCCGACAACAACGTCGACGTGCAGGAATTCATGGTCATGCCCTTGGGCTTCGACAACTTCAGCGACGCCCTGCGCTCGGGCGTCGAGATCTTCCACAGCCTGAAGAAGGTGCTGCACTCGAAGGGGCTGAACACGGCCGTCGGCGACGAGGGGGGCTTTGCCCCGAACCTGACCAGCAACACGGCCGCGCTGGATGTGATTCTGGAAGCGGTCGAGAAGGCCGGCTACCGCATCGGCGAGCAGATCTTTATCGCCCTGGACGTGGCCGCCACCGAGTTCTACGACAGCGCCGCCAAGGTCTATAAGGTCGACGGCAAGACGATCGACTCGGCCGGCATGGTCGACTACCTCGCCGCCTGGGCCGACAAGTACCCGATCTGCTCCATCGAAGACGGCTGCAGCGAAGACGACTGGGACGGCTGGAAGCTGCTGACCGATCGCCTGGGCAAGAAGTGTCAACTGGTCGGCGACGACCTGTTCGTCACCAACACCAACCGACTGCAGATGGGCATCGACAAGGGCATTGCCAACAGCATTCTGATCAAGGTCAACCAGATCGGCACGCTGACCGAGACGATCGACGCCATCCAGTTGGCCGGCCGTAACGGCTACACCAGCATCTCGAGCCATCGCTCGGGCGAGACCGAGGACTCGACCATTGCCGATCTGGCCGTGGCCCTGTCGACCGGACAGATCAAGACCGGTTCGGCCAGCCGCACCGACCGTATGGCCAAGTACAACCAGTTGCTGCGGATTGAAGAGCAGTTGGGGGACACCGCCCTGTACGGCGGCCCGCTGCTGATGAAGAAGGCGAAGCGGTAAGACGCCATCGCAGACGAAGTGGAACGCAAGAGCCCGGCGTGCAATCGCCGGGCTTTTTCATTTGGTCGGGATAGGCGACAGTGACGCCACAGAGTTTAGAACTCGAAGCAAACCTAAGGTGATGCCGCGATGGGTACGACATTCGTCTCTGTCGACGGAGTCCATGGCTTTTGGATGAGCGACGGAGTCCTGGAATTGTGGCTGCGATTGCTTTCGTTGCATGTCGAGGACCCAGTCCAAAGCGGCGGGGAAGCTACTCGCATCCGCGACCAATGGCTCCTGGCATCGCGAGGCTATTTCACGGGCTCTGTACCGCATGCTTTGGGCGAAGCAGTCGCGTCGGAAGTAGGGAAAAAGCTCGTTGTCTCCTCAGTTCGTTCGCTGCTTTGTGCACTCACTGCGGCTCCGCCGAGAATGAGTGCAGATACTTTGAATCTGCTGGGATTCTCCGGCTGTTGGACAGAGGACTTTGAGACAGGGCGCCTCATCCAAGTGGGCAACGCGTTTCTCGACCTTATTGATGGCAAGGTGACCGGCACCGCCCATAAAACGGACTTCATGCCTGGCTGCACGTAGTCGGCGGCCTGGTGGAAACCCGCCGGGCTCTTTTCTTTCTTTGGGTGCGTGAGACAATCGAAGCGTAAAGTAGCAGGCACACGGAGAGGTTGTGATCTTTTTCAACGGCGAGGGAGCAATCGCCAGTGGCTCCGGAACTGAGCGGCAGGGCGCTAGCCGCCGGTAGTACAAGGTTCGAGCATCCCATGGGCATTCGTTCTCATCGGTGGCGAACTAGATGTCCAACGCGCAAGCGATTGGGAGAGCGAAACCTGGGGCCACCCGCGGCTAGCGCCGTGCCGCTCAGTTTGCGTCGCTGACGGTTGAAGAGGCTTCGAGCGGACGGCACACGGAGAGGCTGTGATCTTTTTGTGGTGCAGGCGTCCCGCCTGCTGAAACATCGGCAACCCCGCAAGGCAGGCGGGACGCCTGCACCACAATGGGCGGACGGCACACGGAGTGTGCCTGCAACTTTACGCGTAATACATCCCCTGCCTCTCCGTTGCGGAGCCCTGCGTGAACAAGATCCAGTCCATCCACGCCCGCGAGGTGCTCGACAGCCGGGGCCATCCCACCGTGGAAGTCGACGTACGGCTTGAAGGCGGATCGCTCGGCCGGGCGATTGTTCCCTCGGGGGCCAGCACCGGTAAGTCCGAAGCCCGCGAGCTGCGCGACGAAGACAAGACTCGCTACGATGGCCGCGGGGTGTTGAAGGCCGTGGGCAATGTGCGCGACGTGCTGGGCCCGGCACTGGTGGGCATGGACCCGCGCGACCAGTCGGCGATCGATGCCAAGCTGCTGGCGCTCGATGGGACCCGCGACAAGAGCCGCCTGGGGGCCAACGCGATCCTGGGGGTTTCGCTGGCTGCGGCCCACGCGGCCGCGGCCGCCGACGGCATGCCGCTCTATCGACATCTGGCGCGGCTCAATCAGAGAATCGTAGAGAGTGTCGACATGTCCGACACGCTCCCCATTCCGGTCGTCTCGCGCCCAGGCTTTCCGCAGTTCCTGATGCGCGGCTACGAGCCCAAGATGCCGCTGCCCATGACGAACCTGATCTCGGGCGGGGCCCACGCTGGCGGTCAGCTCGACTTCCAGGACTTTTTGATGATGCCGGTCGGCGCGCCGGACTATCCCACGGGCCTGGAGTGGATCGTGCGCGTCTATCGTCGCTTGGGCGAGTTGCTGCACGAGCAGGGCTACGAGTCGGTGCTGGTCGGCGATGAAGGAGGTTACGGCCCGCGACTAACCGGAGCGCGGCAAGCCTGCGACCTGGTGGTGAAGGCGATCGAGCGGGCCGGGCTGAAGCCGCGCGAGCAGGTGCTGATCGCCCTGGACGTGGCCAGCAGCCGCTTCTTCGATGGGACGCACTACGTCCTCTCGGGCGATGACGCCGGCAAGCTGACCAGCGCTCAGATGGTCGACTATCTCGAGAACCTGGTGAACACCTACCCGATCGCCAGCATCGAGGACGGCCTGGCCGAGGAGGACTGGGCCGGTTGGGAAGTTCTGACGCGACGGCTGTCGCGCAAGGTGTGGCTGGTGGGGGACGATCTGTTCACCACCAACCGGCAGCGGCTGCTCAAGGGGATGGAGCGGGGCGCCGGCAACAGCGTGCTGATCAAGGTAAACCAGATCGGCACCCTGACCGAAACGCTGCAGGCGATGGCGCTGGCTCGTCGGGCGGGCTATGCGATGGTGGTCTCTGCCCGCAGTGGAGAGACCGAGGACGCAACGATCGCCGACCTGGCGGTGGGAACCGCCGCGGGGCAGATCAAGATCGGTTCGGTCGCCCGCAGCGAACGGCTGGCCAAGTACAACCGGTTGCTGCGCATTGCCGAGGAACTCAAGTAGGGTGGGCTGTGCCCACCAGCGCGATGCGAGTCGATTTTGCCCCTTGATGGGTTCTCGATGCGCAGCCAAATCGCGAGAGAATCGGGCAATCTTTCGTGCGCGTTGCTTGCCTCGCTTCACCATGGTGGGAACAGCCCACCCTGCTTGAAGCGCGGCAGGTCGTTACACACCCTTTACACCGACCCGTTGAAAACAGGCTTACAATTCGAGCGTCCCAACGTCCCTGCCATCTCTTTCAGGACGCTCGCCATGCACGCTCCCTTCACGCGACCCGTTGTTCGTCGCTCATTTCTGACCCTGCTCGCGGGCGTACTGCTCGCAGGGGCGCTTCCCGCTCCCCTTCAGGCGCAGGCCATCTCGGGCGGGACGGTCCTCCGCCCTTGGGCCAGCCACGTCATCGTGCCTCAGTCGCGGGCCTATCATGTTGCGCATGCCGTGCCATCGAGCCGGATCGCACCGGTGGAGGTAACGGATGTCACTGTGGGGGTCGTGATTCTGGAGCAGACGGCGACCACCACGATGGACATCAGCCTGCGAAACCCTGGCCGCACGATGCAGGAGGCTGAACTGCTGGTCCCCGTTCCTGAAGGGGCAGCCGTGCGCGGGTTCACCTTCCAAGGGGCCGCCAGCGAGCCGACCGCCGCGCTGCTGCCCAAGGACGAAGCCCGCAAGACGTACGATGCCATCGTGGCTAAGGTCCGCGATCCCGCCCTGTTGGAGTTTGTGGGGAGCGCGCTGGTTCGCTCCAGCGTCTTCCCCGTCGAGGCCCACGGCACCCAGAAGGTGCGGCTGACCTATGAGCATCTGCTGCCAGCCGACGGCGAGCGGGTCGACTACATCCTGCCCCGCAGCGAGAACCTCGATAACCGCATCCCCTGGCAGATCTCGGTGAAGATCAAAGGGGCCCGGCCGATCAGCACCGTTTACTCGCCCAGCCACCGTCTGGAGACCGTCCGCGCCAACGACACCACCGTGTCGGTCCGCATGCCGACCGAAGGCGGGGTTTCGCCCGGGCCGTACCGGCTTTCGTATCTTTACGAGAAGGGGGGCGTTTCAGCCTCCCTCTTCACCTATCCCGATCCCAAGACCGGCGGAGGTTACTTCCTGTTGCTGGCCGGGCTTCCTGCCCGCCCCGCAGCCGCCGGCGAGGGAACCCTGAAGCGCGAAGTGACCATCGTCTTGGATCGCTCGGGGAGCATGAACGGCGAGAAGATGGAGCAGGCCCGCGAGGCGGCGCTACAGATTATCGCCGGGCTGGAGCCGGGCGAGTCGTTCAACGTGATCGCGTACAACGAAGGGGTCGATCCGTTCGCCTCGGCGGCGGTGGTGAAGACCGACGAGACCGTCGCCCGGGCCCGCAGTTGGGTGAAGGGAATCCAGGCTCGCGGCGGCACCAACATTCACGACGCCTTGCTGGAGGCGCTTCGTCCGCAGCCGACGCCGGGGACGCTGCCGCTAGTGCTGTTCCTGACCGATGGCCTGCCGACCTTTGGGCAGACCTCGGAACTGGACATCCGCAACATGGCGACCAAGGCCAACGTGCATCGCCGGCGGGTCTTCACCTTTGGTGTCGGCGTGGACGTGAACACCCCGCTGTTGGAGAAGATCGCCAGCGAGACGCGCGCCACGGCCACGTTTGTGATGCCCAAAGAGAACGTGGAGCTGAAAGTCTCCGGCGTCTTCCGACGGTTGAACGGACCAGTGCTGTCTGACCCGCAAGTTTCGGTGTGGGATGAGAAGAAGAAGCCGGCCGCCGGGCGGGTCCGCGATCTGATGCCGGGCAAGCTGGCCGATCTATACGAGGGGGATCAACTGGTGCTGCTGGGGCAGTATACGGGGGACGAGCCGCTGACCTTCCGCCTGGAGGGGAACTATCTGGGCAAGCCTAAGTCGTTCGCCTTCGCTTTCTCAATGGACAAGTCGACCACCAAGAACGCGTTTGTGCCGCGCCTGTGGGCCAGCCGCAAGATCGCGCTGCTGGTCGACGCCATACGGCAGGATGGTGCGGGGGACGCCAGCGCGAACTCCAAGGTGGCCAGCGGCCCCATGAAGGAACTGGTGGACGAGATTGTGAAGCTGTCGACGGAGTTTGGCATTCTGACGGAGTACACGGCCTTTTTGGCCTTGGAAGGGACCGATCTGTCGCAGCGCGATCAGGTGCTGGCTGAAGCGGGCCGCAACTTCTGGAGTCGCGCGGTGAATACGCGCTCGGGCATTGGCTCGGTGAATCAGGAACTGAATGGCCAGTTCCAGAAGGGGCAACTGGTAATGAACTACGACAACGGCTACTACGACGCGGCCATGAACCGAGTGTCAATCGCCAACGTGCAGCAGGTGAACGACCGCACGTTCTATCGCCGGGGAAAGAGCTGGATCGACGGCGAGGTGCTCGGGCGGGGGACTGCCATCAAGCCGGATCGCATCGTGGAGTTCGGCACCGCGGAGTTCCGCGAACTGGTCGGCAAACTATCCGCCCAGGGACGGCAGGGAAGCATCTCGCTGTCGGGCGATATTCTGCTGATGCTCGACGGCAAGGCGGTGCTGGTGAAGGCGCCCAAGGAAGCGGAGTAGAATCCAAACCGCACGGCTATCGGCGGCGTGTCCATTCGTCGCTGGCGTATCGCTCGGCCGCCAGTTGTTCGATCTGAACTTCTTCGGCCGTCGACCAACTGGAAGGGGCGAACGCCAGCTCCAGCCGAGCCGAAAGCTGCGGCAGCCAGGCTTCGATCAAGGATTGGGATGAGAGCTGCTGACTGGCACCCAACTCCAGCAGGCCTGGCAACTCGGGAGCATACGGCGAGGCGGCCAGCAGAATGCTGCCGTGCTGGATCAACGCCCGCCGTTGCCGGCGTTGGGCGCTGCCGGCGATCTTGTGCTCGCCGACCAGCAAGTCCTCGCGAGCGCGGCGCGAGAAGCACATGAAGGACGGATGGGCCACGCAGGCCGCGGCACAGCGGGCGTCGCCGCAGATCTCGGCCGCGATGCCAAACGAGGCGAGGGCCTCGATCAGCGTTTCGTGGAAGGCCAGGTACAGATCCCGCGCGGCCCGATCTGTGGTGCCGCGCGACGGCGCGGCGTAGCTGTAGGTCAGCTCGGCATCGTGCAGGATGGCGCCGCCGCCGCTTTGACGACGAACCACCGCGCAGCCGGCGCTGGCCGGGTGGCTCTCGCGTTCGGCGATCCCCTGGAAATAGCCGAGCGAAAGGGTCGCCGGCTGCCAGCGATAGAATCGCAGCGTTGCCGGGCCCCCTTCTTCGACCTGGCGGCCCAGCAGTTCATCGGCCGCCATGTTCCATGCGCCGGCCGCCGGTTCGTCAATCAGCAGCCGGACCGGGCTTAAGTCGGTTGCCACTTGAGCACCGGTTTCCGGGCGGCCTGCACATCATCGGGCCGGCTGATGGCCGTGCTATGCGGCGCTTCGTGCAGCCGATCGGCCGGCTCTTCGGTGATGCGGAACAATGTTTGGGCGAGCGCGTCGAGCGTGTCGCGGCTCTCGGTCTCGGTGGGCTCGAACATCATTGCTTCGGGCACGATCAATGGAAAGTAAACCGTGGGAGCGTGGATGCCGTAGTCCAGCAGGCGCTTGGCAATGTCCATGGCCGACACGCCGGTCTTGGCCTTGATGTCCGAGGCGCTGGCCACGAACTCGTGCATGCAGCGTCCGCTCTGCGGGACCTTCAGGATGTGCTTCACGCGCGACATCAGGTAGTTGGCGTTCAGCACGGCATGTTCGCTGACCCGCTTCAGCCCTTCGGGGCCATGGGTGCGGATGTAGCAGTACGCCCGGACCAGCACGCCGGTGGAGCCGAAGAAGCTGCGCACCCGGCCGATCGACTTGGGGCGGTCGTAGTCGAGCGAGTAATGATCTCCCTTGCGGATGACGACCGGCGAAGGGAGGAACGGCTCCAGCATCTTGCGCACGGCGATGGGTCCGGCACCGGGACCGCCGCCGCCGTGAGGGCCGCTGAAGGTCTTGTGCAGATTGTAGTGCATCATGTCCGCGCCAAAGTCGCCCGGCCGGGCGATCGACAGAATGGCGTTCATGTTCGCGCCATCGAGATAGATGAGCCCGCCCTTGGAGTGGACCAGCTCGGCGATCGACTTCATCCCCTTCTCGAACAGCCCCAGCGTGCTGGGGTTGGTGATCATGAAGACGGCCGTATGTTCGTCGAGCTTACTTTTCAGGTCGTCGAAGTCGACGGAGCCATCGGGGCGGCTCTTGACGGTCACGCACTCGAACCCTGCCATGGCGGCACTGGCCGGGTTGGTGCCGTGGGCGCTGTCGGGAATGAGGACCTTATTACGATGCTCTCCCTTGTCGCGGAAATAGGCCGCGGCGGCCAACAGCGCGGTGAACTCGCCGTGCGCGCCGGCGGCCGGCTGCAGGCTGACCGCGTCCAGGCCGGCGATCTCCGCCAGCATGCTGCCCAGTTCGTGGATCATGGCCAGGATCCCCTGCAGCGACTCTTCGTCCTGATAGGGGTGCAGGTCGGCGTAGCCTTCCCACGCGGCCACCCGTTCGTTCCGCTTGGGGTTGTACTTCATGGTACAGCTCCCCAAGGGATAGAAGTGGGTGTCGACCGACATGTTCAGCGTCGACAGGTTGGTGTAGTGCCGAATGACATCCGGCTCGCCCAACTCGGGGAGCGGCGGCGGAGTCGCTTGCCGGGCCGATGCCGGCAGGATGTCATCGAGGGGGACCTCGGGGACATCGCTGACCGGGAAGGTGACCCCTCGACGGCCAGAGCGGGAGAGTTCAAACAGCAGTTGAGTCGCGTGGGTATTTCGCATGATGAGAGGCCCATCCGGTGGGCCGGATTGATTGTGAGGTCGCAACAATGAATCAACAAAGACAGAAATGAACCACAGAGACACAGAGTCACAGAGGAAAGAAGAAAGTCGCGCGGGTTGCAGTGTCAAAGGCTGTTCGAGAGATAGGAGTCAGCATGAAGGAACTCAATGAGAAGAAAACGCAATCAACCTAGAACGATGCGGTGGATTCCGTCCTTCAAAAGAGGGACATTGAAATTCAAGAGCAGTCCGACCCGGATCTTCGTGAGCTTAAGGTAGGTAATGATCTGTGCCTTGTGGACCGGAAGGATCGACTCGACCGCCTTCAACTCAATCACCAAACGATTAGGTATGAGAAGGTCGATCTCTAAATCCGCTTGAACTCGTTGTCCCTTGTAGATGACAGGAACCGGAACCTTTCGGCGGAACTCAATGCCTTGCATCGAAAGCTCAAGTTCCATGCACGATTGGTAGATCGACTCCAGCAGTCCTGGTCCCAATTCGCGATGGACCTCGATCGCCGCGCCGATCACCTTCTCGGTAAGGGAGTCTCGCTCTTCTGGCATGCCTTCAACCTGCCGGCTTGCTAAATCTCTTCCGTTTCTTCCGTATTTCCTCTGTGACTCTGTGTCTCTGTGGTTCCAAAATGAACTGCTCACGCCAACTGCGTTTGCATCTCTTTACCCGCAGCCGCGACGCACGAGGCCAGTCGGTCAATCTCGTCGCGGGTCCGCTTCTCGGTGACTGCCACCAGGATGCAATCCGCCAGTTCCGGATACCAACGCCCCAGCGCCACGCCGGCGTGGAAGCCTGCCTCGCCCAACTCAGCCAAGAGCGGTTCCACGCGGCCATCGGTCACGCGGACCACGAACTCCTTGAAGACCGGATGATCAAAGGCCGGCGTCAAACGCTCGGTCGCCGCCAAAGCCTGCCGGGCGTAGTGGGCCTTGCGAGCCGAGAGCTCGGCCACTTCACGCAGGCCGGTCGGACCCAACAGCGACAGATAGACGCTCGCCCGCAAGGCGAACAGCCCTTGGTTCGTGCAAATGTTGCTGGTGGCCTTCTCGCGGCGGATGTGCTGCTCGCGGGTTTGCAGGGTCAACGCCCAGCAACGCTTGCCGCGGCGATCGACCGTCTGCCCGACCAGCCGGCCGGGCATCTTGCGGACAAACTCGTCGCGACAGGCCATGATGCCCAGATAGGGACCGCCGAAGGCCATCGGGCTGCCTAGCGATTGTCCTTCGGCCACCACGATGTCGGCCTTGTAGTCGCCCGGCCGCTTCAGGATGCCCAAGCTGATCGGATCGACGCTGACGGTCAGCATCGCCCCCTTGGCGTGCACGATCGCCGAGATGGCGTCGACATCTTCCAACGCGCCGAAGAAGTTCGGGTGCTGAATCAAGACGCTGGCGGTGTCGGGCGTGATGGCCGCATCGAGCTCATCCAGCGGGATCACTCCGTCGGGAGTGCCGACGGTGACCAGCTCGATGTTCAGATTCTTCAGGTAGGTGGCGATCACCTGGCGGTATTCCGGGTGAACGCTGGCGGCCGTCACCACGCGGCCGTGCCGCTTGGTGCTGGTCACGCTCATCAATACCGCTTCGACCGCTGCACTGCCGCCGTCGTACAGGCTGGCGTTCGAGACATCCATGCCCGTCAGTTGCGTGATCAGGGTCTGGTACTCGAAGAAGGCCTGCAGGTTCCCCTGGCTGGCCTCGGCCTGGTACGGCGTGTACGAGGTATAGAACTCTCCGCGCGAGGCGATGGCGTCGACCGCCGCGGGGATGAAGTGGTCGTAGCTGCCGGCCCCCAGGAAGGAGACCCGCTGCCCGCACGAGATGTTGCGGCCGGCCAGCTTCTTCATGTGGCTGGTCAGCTCGATCTCGGTGAGCGCCCGGGGGATGTTCAGCCCGCGGCCCAGCCGGCAATCGGCCGGGATCTGATCGAACAGCTCGTCAATGCTCTTGGCGCCGACGGCCTCGAGCATGGCCTGCTCGTCGTGGGGTGTGTTCAAGATGAACGGCATAATTTAGTGTCCTTCTTCCGCGCACTGTTTCTGATAGGCCTTGTAATCCATCAAGTCCTTCATGCCGCTCTCGTCCAGGACCTTGCCTTTGACGATCCAGCCCGAGTTGTAAGGATCTTTGGCCAGCCGCTCCAGGTCGTCGGGCAGTTCCTTGTTGACCGCGGTGATCTCAATCGTCACCGGGCTATACAGATCGCTGACCGCCTTGACCGATTCCACCTGGCCGAACGTCTGGCCGGCCTTGAATTGCTTGCCGACCTCGGGCAGGTCCAGATAGACCAGGTCGGTCAGGGCCTCGACGGCGAAGGCCGAAATGCCGATGACGCACGTTTTCTGGCCGCCGGTTGATTCGACGTTCAGCCACTCGTGCGATTTTGCGTACAGCAGGTTCTCAGGATTCACGGCAAAGTTCCGGCGGTTTGGTTATGGGGAATTCGGGGGAGATCTCAGGAAGAACCACGCAGAGCATTTCGAGAGATCGAAGCAAGTTGTCCACAGATGTCGCAGATAAACACAGATGAAATACAAAATGCAAAGAGCCTTGGACCGCTCGTTCGCATTCTTTCAACCACAAAGCAACTCGGTCTTAAACTATCTGTGTCATTCTGTGACATCTGTGGACAAATCTCTTCGTTGTCTTCCGTCTCAGCTTCCTTCTGCATCTCAAACTTCAAATTTCGCCTGCCGTTCAAGACGGCCTCTACTTCGCTCTCTCATAGAACGGCAGCTTCACGACCTTGGCTGGCGTTTGCGTGCCGCGAATGTCGACGGTTAGCGACGTCCCCAGCGGCGTGCTGGCCGGCTCGACATAGCCCATGGCAATGACGCGATCGAGCGTGGGCGAAAAGGTGCCGCTGGTCACGAAGCCGACTTGCCGGCCTTCGGACAGAATGGGGAAGTTCTCGCGCGGGATCCGCTTGCCTTCCACTTCCAGCCCAATGCGGCGCGGCTGTGTGGTATCGCCCTTGGCCTTGGCCAGGATGTCGCGGCCGGGATAGGGGACCTTCTCCAGATCGACGGCGAAGTCCAGACCCGCTTGATACGGGTTGATCTCTTCGGTCAGTTCATGCCCGTAGAGCGGCATGGCCGCTTCGAGCCGCAACGTATCGCGGCAGCCAAGCCCGGCCGGCATTCCGCCCAGCGGAGCGGCTCGGTCGACGAGTTGCTGCCACAGGTTCGGGGTGGCCGGCGCGCCGACGATGACTTCGTAGCCGTCCTCGCCGGTGTAGCCGGTCCGGCTCACAATGCCGCCCATGCCGGCGATGGTCGCTTCGGCCCCCGAGTAGTACTTCATTTTGGCCAGGTCAATGGAGACCAGCGGCTGCAGGATCTCGCGGGCTTTGGGCCCCTGCACGGCCAGCATCGACCATTCCTTGGTCAGGTCGAACCAGTCGACGTCGGACTTGTCGGGAAACTCAATCAGCCGGTCGCGGATCCAGTCCAGGGCCTTTAAACGATTGCCCGCATTCACGACCATCATGTGCCGCGATTGCCCGTTGGCGTCGGGCAGATGATAGACCAGCACGTCGTCCAGAATGCCGCCATCCTTGCGCGTGAGCAGGGCGTAGCGGATGCGGCCAGGGCCGATTTTGGTGACGTCTTTGGTGACCAGCGAGTTGAGGAAGGCCGGGGCGGCGGGGCCGATGAACTGCAGCCGGCCCATGTGCGAAATATCGAACAGCCCGATGGCGTTCCGCGTGGCGTTATGCTCGGCCACGATGCTGGTGTACTGGACGGGCATCGACCAGCCGCCGAATTCCACCATGCGACCGCCGTGCGAGGCGTGCCAGGCGTGAAGCGGTGTCCGTGCGGCTTCGGTCATTGGACTCATCCCTAAGTATCGGAGAGGGCACGCACGGAGACGCAGAGGACTCCCTATCGAGATAGGGACCTCTACGCCGGCGGATCGCTTTTGGGCGACGCGCCGGACGAACTGGTCGCAACCCCCGCACCAAGGGGCGCACCCTTCCCGGGCACGCTCCGCAGGGGTTGTTAGATTGCCAAAGCGAAAGTCTCGCTCACGCCGGTATTGTAGCGACTTGGGCGGAGGTGAGAAGGGGCCGAAATGCGCGGGAAAGAGCGGAATGTTTCGGGGCGCGAGCGCGGCGACTTGCGGGGCCGACCATCGCCAAACCCTTGACGTTTCTCCGAGGGAACGCGACAAGAGTTTCAACGCACGAAGTTGCGATCCAGCCTTCCATCGAAACCTTGGCGCCCACCATGCCTCGAGAACACGAGATCCAGATCCGCGTGCGGTACTCCGAGACCGATGCCATGGGCTTTCTGCACCACGCAAATTTTTTCAACTACTTCGAGATGGGGCGGATCGAGCTGTTGCGTGCGTCGGGGGGGAACTATGCCAAGATGGAAGAGCAGGGGCTCTTCATCGTGGTGGTTGAGATCCGCTGTCGCTACCGCAGTCCGGCCAAGTACGACGATCTGCTGACGCTGCGGACGAGTCTGAAACGGGTCACGGCAGCGCGGCTGGAGCATGTCTACCAGGTGTTTCGAGGGGAGACGCTGCTGGCCGAAGGAGACAGCGTGCTGGCCTGCGTGGACCGGACCGGAAGTCTGCAGCGCGTGCCGGAGGAGTTTCAGGATCCACAGTAAGGGGAGCAACGCATGACGATGGATGACAATCCTGATTCTAGTTTCATTCGAAACTGGCAAGAACGGACGGAAGGAAAAAGGATCCAAGAGAGTATTCTGCGGGGCTATGACGACGCGATCCACGGGCGACGTACGCTTTGGACAGGTAGCCTTAAGGATTGTTCGTGAAAAGACCGAGAGAATTGAGCGACTGAGGAATATTGGCAGGAACGACTGGCTCATCGACCTGCCGGCCTCCGCTCGGACTCGATAGAAGGGCACCGCCCCTCTCCACCGTCATCATCGCATCGGCCCCCAAGCCGCTTCGCGGTCGCGGGCGAGGGGCCGATGCGACGACGACGGTGGAAGGGGCTCGCGGAGCCTCATTCAGGGATGAAGGCCCGGGCGCAAAAAGCCCACCGTCGGCGAAAGCTCGGGGCCAATTTCTGAACACGTTCGGACTCACGTGGCATTACCCTCTTCCCAAGAAGTGGTTCCCGCGAGCCCCTTCCGCCTTCGCTGTCGCATCGGCCCCTCGCCCGCGACCGCGGAGCGGCTTGGGGGCCGATGTGATGGCGAAGGTGGCAAGGGGCGGCCCCTTTTGCCGAGCCGAGCGGAGGCTGGCACTATTGGGACGTCAAAGGACGCTCCAGCAAGAACACCTGTAGGCAATCGAAGAGGAAGGATTTCGATTGCGAGGACCGTTCTTTCCTCCCTAGAATGCACCGCCGGGCAATTAAACTAGCCATTTTAACGCAGGGGATTCTATGTCCGTCCTCATGTTCATCAGCTTGAAGGGTGGCGTTGCCAAGACGACCAGTGCGGTCGCGGTGGCCGAGTGTTTGGCGTCTGAGGGAATGCGCGTACTGGTGATCGATGCGGATCACCAATGTAGCGCCAGTGAACTGCTACTCGGTGAAGAACAGGTCGTTCGTTGCGACAAGCGGAAGACGACCCTCTATGACATGCTGGTGCAGATGACCAAGGACGATTTCGAAGTGGAAGAGTTTGAGCGATTTGTCGTTCCGAACGGCTCAAACATCATTGGTTTAAAGACTCTTTCGGTGCTTCCAAGTTCACTTCGCCTCGATGATTGGCAAGTGAATCGCCTCAAAGCTCGCGACGACCTATCCGGAGACGACTATGTTCGACTTTGGCGAAAACGAATCCGCCAATTCCGACTTTGGCTTTCAGCGACTTTCCACTATGTGATCATCGATTGCCCTCCGAGTGTCGCCATTCAGGTGAAGCAAATGCTGATTCTCACCGATGGTATCGTCATCCCTTCGGTTCCTGATCGTCTGTCGGTGCGCGGGGCACAATTCTTAATCAATCGGCTCCAAAAAGCGGGGTTCAAGACGCCATACATTGGAATGCTTTGGTCGATGGCTCGTTCAGATGTCGCGGTCCACAAGCAGTACATTGAATTCGGGAAGGTAGACGCGCCCCTCATTCAAGGCCTCCCTGCGCCCTTCAGTACCGTCATTCCCCACATGGCAGCGATCACCAAGGCGGCTGAGGATCGACAATGCCCAAATACTTTCGCCTCGAAGTATGGGGTTGGTGCCAAGTACTATCGCGATGTTTGCCATGAGATCGTCCGTCGCTTGGAATGGGAAATGCCTACTGATTCCTCAAGCAAAGAGGCTAGTTCGAAAGCTCAGACTTCATCCATTCACTAGATTAGTGCGTGCTAGCACTCTTGCCCGCCAGCTCCCCCTAACTCCAACTCTGCCAGCTATTTGCCTTGCCGCTTCTCGCCCATCGCACTAGAATCCGGCCACGAAACGGAGTTTTCGTCCCGCCTGCGCGCACGGATCGCCACCTATGGCCACTGCCCCCAACCCCAGCGTCTCGCTTCAAAAGAAGCTCTGGGCCTGTTGCTTGTGGCCGGGTCTCCCCCAGGTCTGCCTGCGCGGTGCCTTCTCCGGCTTGATCCTGGCCGTCGGCTTCGGACTCCTCCTGAACCTTCTGCTTGTCTCCACACTCCTCTGGACGGAACTGGTCAGCTTCAGCATTCGCGGCGCGGGTTGGTGCGCCCTGGCCCTGTTCTGGCTCGTTTCGGCCATCGGATCCTGGCGGTGGCTCAGTCACCAGGAACCGGCTGCCCGCATCGAACGGGTCGGCAACCTCTTTAACGAGACTCAGCAGCACTACCTGCTGGGGCACTGGTTCGAGGCCGAAAAAGGACTTCGCCAGATCCTGGAACGGGACGAGCGCGATGCCGACGCGGGGCTGATGCTGGCCACGCTGCTGCGGCATACTGGCCGCTGGGACGAGGCCCTGATGCACCTTGAACAACTGTCGCGCTCGGACGACGCCCGGAAATGGGATTACGAGATCGGCTGCGAACGCCGTCTGATCGCCGAAGATCAGGAGCGGGCCGACGAAGAAGCCGCAGAAGAGGCCACTGTCGACGCCCCGACCCCGTCTGAGGGAGCGGCGAGCGCTCCCCACCTCGCGGAGGGGACCCCCGCCGCCACGCTCCCCGCAGACGAGCCGGCCTTTGCCGCGTAAGATTTGAACATCCCTTCGGTATCTTCCCCAGGAAAGCACTCGCGAGAACCGACTTGGCTCGCGGTCCGTATCGACCCTGTACAGATGTTTGCGTAAGTGTAAATTGCGGGTGGTGGAAACGAATGCCGACCCAGCATTCGGCGCGGCAGGAGGCCGCCAACGCCCGTCACAGATCAACAGGCCCGGGCTAACTTAAACGGAGTCGTCCCATGTACGAACGATTTACCGATCGCGCGCGGAAGGTCATGCAGTTGGCCAACCAGGAAGCGCAGCGTTTCAACCACGAGCACATCGGCACCGAACACGTGCTGCTGGGGCTGGTGAAGGAAGGCTCCGGCGTTGCGGCCAATGTGCTGAAGAACCTGGACGTCGACCTGCGGAAGATCCGCCAGGAAGTCGAAAAGATCGTCCAGACCGGCTCGGATGTCCCCACGCCCGGCAAGCTCTCGCAAACGCCGCGCGCCAAGAAGGTGATTGAGTACGCGATGGAAGAGGCCCGCAACCTCAACCACAACTACGTCGGCACCGAGCACATCCTGCTGGGCCTGCTCCGCGAGCAAGAGGGCGTCGCCGCTCAGGTCCTCATCAACTTAGGGCTGAAGCTGGAAGAGGTCCGCGAAGAGGTCCTTAATCTCCTCGGCCATGGCATCGAAGGCGGAGAGTCGAGTGAGCGTCAGCCCGCCGGTGGTGGTGGCAGCCGCGGCGAGGGAACCCCCGCCAAGGCCAGCAAGTCGAAGACCCCGGCGCTGGACAGCTTCGGCCGCGACCTGACCGAGCTGGCCAAGCAGGGCAAGCTCGATCCCGTGATCGGCCGCGAGAAAGAGATCGAACGGGCCATTCAGATCCTCAGCCGGCGGACCAAGAACAACCCGGTGCTGTTGGGCGAAGCGGGCGTCGGCAAGACGGCCATCGTCGAGGGCTTTGCCCAGATGGTGGTCGAGGGGAATGTCCCCGAGCTGCTGATGGACCGCCGCATCGTGGTGCTCGACCTGGCCATGATGGTGGCCGGCACGAAGTATCGCGGTCAGTTTGAAGAGCGCATCAAGGCGGTCATGAACGAAGTCCGCCGCGCGAAGAACACGATCTTGTTCATCGACGAGTTGCACACCCTGGTCGGCGCCGGCGGCGCGGAAGGGGCGATCGACGCCTCGAATGTGCTCAAGCCAGCGCTCGCCCGCGGCGAGATCCAGTGCATCGGCGCCACCACCCTCGACGAGTACCGCAAGTACATCGAGAAGGACAGCGCCCTGGCCCGTCGCTTCCAGGAAGTGATTGTCGAGCCGCCCAACAAGAAGGACGCCGTGGCGATTCTGGCCGGGCTGCGCGATCGGTACGAAGCGCATCACCGGGTGCAGATCACCGACAACGCCCTGGAGAGCGCCGTCGAGCTGTCGAGCCGCTACATCATGGGCCGCTGCCTGCCTGACAAGGCGATCGACGTCATCGACGAAGCCGGCGCCCGCGTCCGTCTGCGTGCCATGACCCGTCCGCCCGATCTGAAGGAGATCGACGAGCAGGTCGACCGGCTGAATAAGGAGAAGGAAGAAGCGGTCGCCAATCAGGACTTTGAAAAGGCCGCTGCCCTGCGTGACCAGGCCGACAAGTTGAAGGCCAAGAAGCTGCAGGTCCAGAAGGAATGGCGCGACAAGAGCCGCGACGCCGATGGCGTGGTGGACGAAGAGGTCGTGGCCGAGGTGGTCAGCAAGATGACCGGCATCCCGCTGATGCGGATGACGACCGAGGACACCGTGCGCCTGATGAAGATGGAAGACGAACTCCATCAGCGCGTGGTGAGCCAGGAAGTCGCCGTGCGAAGCGTGGCCAAGGCCGTCCGTCGCAGTCGAAGCGGGTTGAAAGACCCCAAGCGGCCGACCGGCTGCTTCATCTTCGCGGGCCCCACCGGCGTGGGCAAAACGTTGCTCGCCAAGGCCCTGGCCGAGTTCATGTTCGGCGATGAGGACGCCCTCATTCAGATCGACATGAGCGAGTACATGGAGAAGCACAACGTCAGCCGCTTGATCGGTGCCCCTCCGGGCTATGTCGGCTTCGAAGAAGGGGGCCAGCTCACCGAGCGCATCCGCCGGCGTCCGTACGCCGTGGTGCTGCTCGACGAGTTGGAGAAGGCTCATCCCGATGTCTTCAACATGCTGCTCCAGGTCATGGAGGAAGGCCGGTTGACGGACAGCTTCGGGCGGCACGTGGACTTCAAGAACGTGATCTTGATCATGACCACCAACGCCGGTGCCGAAGCGATCAAGAACGAGCGAATGGGCTTGCCCACGAGCAAGGCCAACGACGACGCTTCGTACGACAACATGAAGCAGCGGGTGACCGACCAGATCGGCAAGGTCTTCCGCCCCGAGTTCCTGAACCGCGTGGACGACGTGATCGTCTTCCGTCACCTGCAGGTCGAGGACCTGAAGGGTGTGGTCGACATCGAACTGTCGAAGGTCCGCAAACGTCTGGAAGAGCGGGGTCTGAAGCTCGTGCTGACCGACGAGGCCAAGACCTGGCTGGTGAAGAAGGGCTCGAACACTGAGTTCGGCGCCCGCCCCCTTCGCCGCGCGATCGAGAACTTTGTCGAAGATCCGCTGACCGAGGAACTGCTGAAGGGCGAGTTCCAAGGCAAGGACTGCATCATGGTCAGAGTCAAAGAAGTGGGCGACAAGAAGCAGCTGGTGTTCGAGGGGGTGGTCGGCGAAGTGCCGGCCGAAACCGCCGGCGACGCGGTCGCTTCGGTCTAGTAACTGCAACCGCAATGCCCCTCGCTCGTCGTGAGTCGAGGGGCTTTTGCGTTCTTTGGCGACACCGATGAGCAGGGAGCCAACGAATGTCGGAAGCGGTCGTGAAATCGCGAAGCAAGAGTCCCGCGATCCGTGGCACGTTGTAGGCCCGTTTACGGGTCTTCTTCGGCGCAGCCGTCTTAGCCCCGTGCTTTAGCACGGGGAATCTCCAGGGGGATCGCCCATTCCGTTTGTCCGCTCTCCGCGGGCGTGCCGCCCGCGGAGAGCGGACAAACGACGAGAGGGATGGTCGATCGTGCGACGACCTGTGCTAAAGCACAGGCCTAAGACGGCTGCGCCGAAAGCCCCGTAAACGGGGCTGGCCTGCCAAGTCGACTCCCACGTGACCTACCAACCCAGCCCTGAGCTCGACGCGCATTCAACTGGTTCCTGACGTCGTCAATCGCCGCTTCGAGCGGAAGCGGAGGATCGGATGAAGGGTTTGCCAATCGCTCCGCCAATACCTGAGCGTGCCAAGCAGGCGAAGCAAAATCCGGCGAGTTCTTGGGTAGGTCGCGCCAGAGAATGCTTAATGCCTCGAGTTTTTCGCTCGGGCTGAGTGTGCTCAACATAGACTCGAGGGTCATAGGATGTTCCTCCATGTCCAAGTATAGCAAACGGACGCATCCTCCGAAAACTTCCCAGGCTGGCTCGCCAAGCGGTAGTTCTCGCCCGCGCGGAAGTACGGTGACGCCTACCTTCCCCTGGCCCGCCACGCGTCTGACGCATACGGTAATCTGGGGGGAACGCTGCCAGTTGCCCAATCGTGCCCGTTCCCGCTAGAACATCAGTATTCAAGGTGGATTGTCGGCGTCCTTTTCTCGGACGCGGACCGGTCGAGTTCATTTGGCTCGGGCGCAAGCCCTTTGCGACAGCAACGGGCGGTATCAAGAAGCCCATTTCGGAGTGGTCCCCTATGTACGAACGCTTCACCGATCGCGCCCGGAAGGTCATGCAACTGGCCAACCAGGAGGCGCAACGTTTCAACCACGAGTACATCGGGACGGAACACGTCCTGTTGGGGCTCATCAAAGAGGGCTCTGGCGTGGCGGCCAACGTCCTCAAGAACCTGGACGTCGACCTCCGCAAGATCCGCCTGGAAGTCGAGAAGATCGTCCAGAGCGGCCCCGACATGGTCACCATGGGCAAGCTCCCGCAGACTCCGCGGGCCAAGAAGGTCATTGAGTACGCGATGGAAGAGGCTCGCAACCTCAACCACAACTATGTCGGCACCGAGCACATCCTGCTCGGCCTGCTCCGCGAGCAGGAAGGCGTAGCGGCTCAAGTACTCATCAACCTGGGCCTGAAGCTGGAAGAGGTCCGCGAAGAGGTCCTGAACCTGCTCGGTCACGGCATTGAGGGGGGAGAGTCGAGCGAACGCAGTCCGGCCGGTGGTGCGGCGGGCGGAGCAGGCGCTTCCGGCTCGCAGGGCTCGGCCAAGGGGAGCAAGTCGAAGACGCCGGCGCTCGACAGCTTCGGCCGCGACCTGACCGAGTTGGCCAAGCAGGGCAAGCTCGATCCGGTGATCGGCCGCGAGAAAGAGATCGAGCGGGCCATTCAGATTCTCAGCCGGCGAACCAAAAACAACCCGGTGCTCTTGGGCGAGGCGGGAGTCGGCAAGACGGCCATCGTCGAGGGCTTCGCCCAGATGGTCATCGAAGGGAATGTCCCCGAACTGCTGCTCGATCGCCGCATCGTGGTGCTCGACCTGGCCATGATGGTGGCCGGCACCAAGTACCGCGGCCAGTTTGAAGAGCGCATCAAGGCGGTCATGAACGAAGTCCGCCGGGCGAAGAACACGATCCTGTTCATCGACGAACTGCACACCCTGGTCGGTGCCGGCGGCGCGGAAGGGGCGATCGACGCCTCGAACGTGCTGAAGCCCGCCCTGGCCCGCGGCGAGATCCAGTGCATCGGCGCCACCACGCTCGACGAGTACCGCAAGTACATCGAGAAGGACAGCGCCCTGGCCCGCCGCTTCCAGGAAGTGATCGTCGAGCCGCCCAGCAAGAAAGAAACGGTCGCCATCCTGCAAGGGCTGCGGGACCGCTACGAAGCCCATCACCGGGTGCAGATCACCGACGACGCGCTGGAAAGCGCCGTCGAACTCTCCAGCCGCTACATCACCGGCCGCTGTTTGCCGGACAAGGCGATCGACGTCATCGACGAGGCCGGCGCCCGCGTCCGTCTGCGTGCGATGACCCGTCCGCCCGATCTCAAGGAGATCGACGAATCGGTCGAACGCCTGAACAAAGAGAAGGAAGAGGCGGTCGCCAACCAGGACTTTGAGAAGGCCGCGGCCCTGCGCGATCAGGCCGATAAGCTGAAGAAAAAGAAGCAGCAGGTCCAGCGCGAATGGCGCGACAAGAGCCGCGACGCAGATGGCGTGGTGGACGAGGAAGTCGTGGCCGAGGTGGTCAGCAAGATGACCGGCATCCCGCTCACGCGGATGACGACCGAGGACACCGTTCGCCTGATGAAGATGGAAGAAGAGATCCACAAGCGGATCGTCAGCCAGGACGTGGCCGTGAAAAGCGTCTGCAAAGCGGTGCGCCGAAGCCGCAGCGGTCTGAAAGACCCCAAGCGGCCCACCGGGTGCTTTATCTTCGCTGGCCCCACGGGCGTCGGCAAAACGTTGCTCGCCAAGGCCCTGGCCGAGTTCATGTTCGGCGATGAGGACGCCCTCATTCAGATCGACATGAGCGAGTACATGGAAAAGCACAACGTCAGCCGACTGATCGGCGCTCCGCCGGGTTATGTCGGCTTCGAGGAAGGGGGCCAGCTTACCGAGAAGATCCGCCGGCGACCCTATGCCGTGGTGCTGCTCGACGAGTTGGAGAAGGCTCACCCCGACGTCTTCAACATGCTGCTGCAGGTCATGGAAGAAGGCCGGTTGACCGACAGCTTCGGTCGGCACGTCGACTTCAAGAACGTGATTCTGATCATGACCACCAACGCCGGTGCCGAGGCGATCAAGAACGAGCGGATGGGCTTGCCCACCGGTCGCAACAACGACGACGCGACGTACGACGCCATGAAGCAGCGGGTGACCGACCAGATCGGCAAAGTCTTCCGCCCCGAGTTCCTGAACCGCGTTGACGACGTGATCGTCTTCCGTCATCTGCAGATCGAGGATCTGAAGAACGTCATCGACATCGAACTGTCGAAGGTCCGCAAACGTCTGGAAGAGCGTGGCCTGAAGCTTGTCCTCTCGGACGAAGCCAAGACCTGGCTGGTGAAGAAGGGCTCGAACACTGAGTTCGGCGCCCGCCCGCTGCGTCGCGCCATCGAGAACTTCGTCGAGGATCCCCTTTCGGAAGAGCTTCTGAAGGGTGAGTTCCAGGGCAAGGACCGCATCACCGTCCGGGTCAAGGAAGTCGGAGACAAGAAGCAACTCATCTTCGAGGGGACGGTCGGCGAGGTTCCTGAGGAAGTGGTGGCCGCCAGCAGCACGGCCGGCGACGAGTCGAGCCCGCCCAGCGAGTAATCGCTTTAAGCGGTTGGAGTGTACAATCAGAGCCCAGGGCGACCCGATGGACGCCCTGGGCTTTTTTCGTAGATCGATGCATGAGCCGCGACGCATGTCCCTCTTTCGCTTCGAAACCGAGTCTGATGTAAGTCGTGCCGCATGGCAGGCGGCCCTGGCGGCCATCGACGGGCCGTCCGATGAAGGGCTTCTCGTGGTCGTTACCGATCACGAGGTCGCTTGTCCGCCGGGTGTGGGCTGTGCGATCCTTTCGCCAGAGTTTCCGGCCGAACTCAGTCCCTTCGATTCGCGGACGCTAACCGTGCGATTGCTGGCCAGCAGTTCTCCCGCGGAACTTCGATTGGCCTGCGCAATGCTCGTCGAGTTGGTTCGCCTGCGCCGCGAGCTGCAATACGCGAGCGAGACGCGAGCCCATTTGGCTCAGGAGGCGCTTCGCGACCCTCTCACCGGTGTGGCGAATCGCCGAGCCTGGGACGGCGAACTGGCCCGACTGGCAGGGTCCTCCACTTCATTGGCCCTGGCGATTTTCGATTTGGACCATTTCAAGCAGGTGAACGACTCGGCCGGGCATTTCCAGGGGGACGGTGTCCTGGCGGAAGCGGCCAGCCGGTTGCGTGCTTCGCTCCGCCCCCACGATTTTCTGGCCCGCATCGGCGGAGACGAGTTCGGACTATTGCTGGTCGGACTAACTGAGTTAGTCGCGGGCGAAGTGATTGAGCGGGTTCGGCGCTCGGTCCAGACCGAGTCGGGGGCTCCGTTCACGGCGAGCGCCGGCTGGAGCTGGCGCGACGTCGCCGCACCCGGCGAACAATGGGCCGCGGCCGATGCGGCCCTTCAACGTGCCAAGAAGTCGGGGGGAAACCGAGCCGTAAAGTAGCCGACCCCGGAGGGGTCTCAGCGATTAGCCGGTGGTAAGCGAAGCGCCACCACCGGTTCGCTGTCAACGATTTCATCCTGACCCCAGAGGGGTCACAGCCTACAGTGCGGCTCCATGTAGGCTGCGACCCCTCCGGGGTCGGATACGTTCCTCGTAATCGAGTTCCGGTGGTGGCGCTTCGCTTACCACCGGCTAATCGCTGAGACCCCTCCGGGGTCGAGGTGTGCGAGCACCCACCATCTAGGATAGACGCACGAGTAGGGTCCGGCCTACGCTTCCGTTCCCGTCGCCAGCAGCAGCGCCACGCGGCAGGCCATCTCGAAGTTATCGATGTTCAGCCGTTCGCTGACGGTATGCACGTTTTCTTGACCGCAGCCAAGCGTCACGGTTGGGATGCCCCGCTCGGTCATCCAGTTGGCGTCGAGCCCGCCGTTGGTAATCGCTCGGATCGGCTGCCCGCCGGCCAGCTTCACGGCCGATTCAGCGACCAGCACGCAGGGCTCGTGATTCTCGAGCTTAAAGCTCTCGTAGTCCAGCCGCTGCTGGATGCTCACCTTGCCGGTCACGCCAGTGGCGCTCTTTACTTCCAGGGCGGCCCGTTCAAAGGCGTCGCGAATCGCCGCCACAATCTGCTTGCGGAACTTGGGATCGTGACTGCGGGCCTCGCAGCGCAGCTCGGCCTTGGGGGTGACCACGTTTGTCGCGCCGCCCGCCTGAATGAAGCCGATGTTGCTGGTTCCGGTCCCTTCCGGCTTGTGGATGCTGCCGTGCCAGCCCTCTTGCTGCAACCGCGCGATGGCCAGCCCCGCGATGGCGATGGCGCTGACGCCTAGCTCCGGCGCACCGCCGGCGTGGCTGGCCAGGCCTTCGATCTCGATCGACATGCGATAGGCGCCGGTCGCCCCTAACGTGAGTTTGTCGGCTGGGCCGCCATCCCAATTGAAGGCCAGCTTGGGCTTGGCCAGCAGGGCCAGCTTGGCGTGCCGCGCGCCGTGCAGCCCCACCTCTTCCTGCACCGGCCAGAAGAACGTAAGCGGCGGGTGGGGCAGGTCCTGCCGCAGAATCTCCAGAGCAGCGGTCAGCACCACGGCCACACCGGCCCGGTCGTCGGCCCCAAGGCCCGTGTTGGGATCGCCCGACTGCACGCGGTTGCATTTGCGGACGGGCTGGCAGCCGATGCAGATCGGCACCGTGTCCAGGTGAGCCATCAGCAACCGCCGCGGGGCCTTCAGCGTTCCCTTCAGCTTGAAGACCAGATTGCCAACCGATCCGCCCAGCGGGCTATGCTGATGAGCATCGTCGGTTTCAATCGAGTCGCGCGGCGCACCGGCCTTGATCAACTCGCGGGTGACCGCATCGATTACTCCCTGCTCCTGGCCGCTGGTGCCGGGGATGGCCATCAGCGACATGACCAACTCCACGGCCTTCTTCAGGTTGGGCTCGGGAGCTTTCGGCGGGGACTTGGCTCCAGGACTGGACTTCGACGCAGCAGAGGTCGGCGGCATGGTGCGATCGCGTGGTGGAAGGAGCGAATTGATAGGCGGCCCAACCAGACGGGCGACATCCTACCAGACCCCTTCTCTCCGAGAAACCAAATTGCCGCGACCACTTGAGCCCGCTTCTTCATGCTAAGCGTTCACGTCGGGCTTCTCCGATCGTTTCCGCAATCGCCAGCCGACGGCCAGCATGCCACAGCCCAACATCGCCCAGGTGCTGGGCTCGGGAACGGCCGTTACCTGGAAAATGCCGATCCGTTCGCTGCTGGCCAGGGTCCCGTCACCCTCGAAACCGACCAACAGCAGATTCTGCCCATTGGGGCTGTCGAGCGCGGAGACGAACAGGAAGCTCTCGGGCCGCAGCGGCGAGTTGGAACCATCGTCGACCCGATTGTAGTCCACAAAAAACGGGGCCAGCGGATCGGTCACATCGAACATAAAGATGCCATTGGTTCGCTCCATACCAACAAATGCATAGGTCCTGCCATCAATCACCCCCAGCTTCAGCCCTTCGGGTTCGGGGCCTTTGTCGTCGCTGCGGCCATCGGCAAAGCCCGCCGGGTCGTTGTCTCGCAGGTACTCTTCGAAGAACGAGCCCGAGTCATAGGCCAGCACCATGCCGCCGGCCGTCTTCTCCCAGATCGAAAAGCTGCGGGTTCCCAGCATCGTAGGCTGATCGATCTTGCCGTCGCCGTCGGTATCGCCGTCGAGGCGCGAGATGTTGAGCCGGCCAAGCTGGTCGGCCGCCCGTTCGCCGGTTTGCGTGAGGGGAAAGTTCGAGGGACTGTTGGTATCCAGGATAGGGTTCATGCTGTCGGCACCGGCGATATCGCCGAAGCGGCTGATGTCGCGGTCGTCGGGGCGGGCATCCCCTTCATTGGCAGTGACGACATACGTCTTTCCGCCGACGGTGTAGCTCCCCAAGGTATCGGGCATGGGAAGCCCCGTGACCGACTTATTGATATTGATGAGCGGAGTGCCCTGATCGGTAGCGTCGATTGTCTGAGTGATCTTCTGCAATTGATCGACCGCGGTCCACTGACCGGTTGAGAGGTCATACTCGGCGATGGCGTTGGCCTCTTGAAGCGAGACATAGACCTTATTGCCCGAAATGGTAGCGTACTCCGGCTCGAGACCGGCGGCCTGGGTGAGCCCCGGCGTGTTGAAGTTCGGAACCGCGCCAATGAACGTGCCGGACTCGCCGACGGCCGCGATGCTGGGATCGCGAAGCCCGACAATCGAGACACCCGGCGCCAGATTCGCCGCAGAGAAGTCGCTGGTCGTTGGCGCAAGCGAAGGGAGCGTGGCCAGATTTCCGGAGTTGATGGCGCTGGTATCGAACACCGAGATCGAACCGGGAGCGTTCGTCCCGCCGGCCTTGAATTCTCCTTCGTTCACTACCACCAGTTTCGAGCCATCGGCCGAAAACGTGACGCTATCGGGATGGAACCCTACGTTGGCAGTGCCGATGACCGCTCCGGTAGTAAGATTGAAGAATCCAACGCGGCCGAGCGTTCCGGTATTGTCGGTGGGAACCAGGGCTGCCACGCCAAATCGACCCTGCGGATCGACAGCCACACTCGTCAGGCTGAGCAGGTTCGAGGCTGCGCCGAACGTCGTGGAGAAATCGACATTGCCGATCGCCGCCGGGGAGCTGGGATTGGAAAGGTCGAAGATGTTCACCCGATGCACCCCGCCCCCCGAGCTGGTGACGAACATGCGATCGGTGTTGCGGTCGAAGGCCACAATCTCGCCAGCACTCGAGCCCCCCGGCAGGTTGGCGCTGATGTTGGCCAGCAGAGTCATCTGGGCGTAAGCCGGCGAAATGGCCAAGGCAACACATACCGCAAGCAGCGAAATGGGCAGTTTCATCGAAGTTTCCGCGAGTGTCGGGAGTGCGTGTCGAGAGCGTCTCCGGCCCCGAGTCGCGCGAGCGCTTCGGGCGTTGGCAAGGGAAACGCCGTGCAGAAATCCGTGGGAGGGACGTTGGCATCGAGCAAAACGCAGCTCGATGCGGAAGGACACGCGAGACTTTACAAACGCACGCCCGGGTCGTCCAACCAAAGTCCCGCAAAGAATATGAGAGCGAATGATGAAGAAGGCGGAACTGAATTCAGGCCAGCTCGGGCGACCTATGCCAGCACGGGCAACCGTTCCAAGAGCGCCTGCGCAGCGGCTTCGGCAAAGGCCGGCTCGTTGATATGCAGCGGTAGTTCGATCAGCGATGCCGTGCCGTGATGCGCGCGGATCGCGGCGTAGGCCGCTTCGCGCGCGGCCGGGTCATCGAACGGTTGCCCGACCTTGTCGATCGCCGAGAGTCCGTGGCGCGGCAGCAGAATGCAGGTCGGCCCTGTCGCGGCGGCTGCTTTGCGGCCAATTTCGGCCCCCAGCAGCGCGTTCTCTTCCGGCGTGGTCCGCATCAACGTCACGTTGGCGTTGTGTTGATAGAACTGTCGCTCGGCGAACTTTGCCGGCACTGTGTCGCGGGGGCCGAAGTTCACCATGTCGAGCGCGCCGACGGAGATCACCTGCGGAATGCCCGCCCGGCCCGCGGCGGTCAGGCGATCGGCCCCGGCCGAGAGAATGCCGCCGACCAACTCGTCGGCCAACTCCGTGGTGGTGATGTCGAGCACGCCGGCGATCAGCCCCTCGGCGATCAGCGACTCCATCGCGCGGCCGCCGTTTCCGGTGGCGTGAAAGACCAGCACTTCGTAGCCGGACTGCTCCAGAATCTCTTTGGCCCGCATCACGCAGGGGGTCGTAACGCCGAACATCGTCGCAGCGATCAGCGGGCGATCGGCCTCAGCTCGGCTGGGCGGGAACTTCACCATGCCGGCCATCGCCCGACTGGCCTGCGACAGGATCCGCCGGCTGATGCGATTGATCCCCAGAATGTCGACCACGGAGTTCAGCATCAGCACATCTTTGTCGCCGACGTAGTGTCGCACCTGCCCCGAAGCGAGCGTGCTGACCATCAGCTTGGGAATGCCGATTGGCAGGGCCCGCATGGCGGCAGTGCCGATCGTGGTGCCGGCCGACCCGCCCATTCCGAGAACGCCTGTCACGTTGCCGGCCGCATGCAGCCGCGTGATGAGTTCCGCCGCCCCAGCGGCCGCTTGCGTCACGGCTTCGCCTCGGTCCCCTCGTGCTTGTACGGCAGCCAGTGTCGTGCCGGCCGCTTTAAAAACGACTTCGCGCGGGATGTTGGCCAGGATACCCGGCGTGCCAAGGCACCCCGTGTCGACAATGGAAACGCCCACACCCAGGCGAAGGAGCTCGTCGCGCACGAACGATGCCTCGGTACCTTTGGTATCGAGCGTGGCCAGCAGATAGACCGTCATGAGGTTCCGCAAATCGTGAGTGTGGCGTTGGTTCGCATTCCGCGCAGGGGCCTTCTATATTGGCCGTGCGATTCAGCGGATGATAACCCTGCTGCTCCTCCCCCCGCAAATGGCCCGCCCATGCCTGACTTCATCTACTCGCTCAATACCAGCACCATCCGCCCGGCCAGCTTGCTCGACAAGATTCGCATTGCGGGCGAGGCTGGCTACGGGGCCATCGAACTGTGGCACGACGACGTCGACGCTTACCTCGCAACCGGCGGTTCGCTGGACACGATCAAGAAGGAGCTGGCCGATCGCAAGCTGATCGTCCCCTCAATGATCTATCTGAAAGGCTGGTTCGAGACGACCGGGGCCGAGCATGCCACGCTCTTGTCTGAATGTGCCCGGCGAATGGAGCAAGCTGCTGAACTGGGGAGTGCGATCTCGGTGGCCGGTCCACCGGCCGGCAAAGCCGATTTCGATCTCGGTGTGCGAAACTATCGAGAGCTGTTGGAACTCGGCCGGCAGATCGGCGTTCGCCCGGCCTTCGAGTTCCTGGGTTTCGTCGGGCAGTACCACACCATCGAACTGGCCCGCGACGTGCTGCGCGCCACTAAGGATGCGGACGCCTGCACGGTGGTCGATCCGTTCCATCTGTTCCGTGGCGGTAGCGCCATCGAAGGCTTTGCCCAGGCGGGGCTGACCGCGCGCGAGATCGGCATCCTGCATTTCAACGACGCCCCGCGCGATCCGCCGCGCGAACAACAAGGCGACGAACACCGCGTGCAGCCGGGCGAAGGACATCTCGATCTCAAACGCTACGTGCAGATCGCCCGCGACGCCGGCTATCGCGGGGCGCTCTCGCTGGAGCTTTTCAACCCGGAGCTTTGGAAACGCGATCCGCTGGAAGTCGCGCGGCACGGACTGGCGCAGACGAGAAGGATTGTCGAGGGGTAAGGCTGGATCGCTGACGGCTGGATCGCTGACAGTCGCGCGGCTATCGTGACCATACCGTCTTGTTTCAGGAGGAAGCCGTGTCGAATATCCGCCAGACCTGCCTGCTCGCGATCCTTTTGCTGTCGAGTAGCACGATCGCCCGCGCCGCACCTCCGCCGGTCATTCCCGCGGCGCGGCTCGCCCAGGCGGGACTGAAGGTCTATCAGGGGAAGCACATCACCCTGTACAGCGACGCCGACGAGAAGCATGTCAAGGAGCTTCCTCGCGTCTTCGACCAGGCGGTCGAGCCTTGGGAAAAGTACTTCCAGCTCAAGCCCACGGACTTCCACGTCGTCGGCAACGTGCTGGCCGGCAAAGCCAGCCAGCCCAAGTTCGCCGCCGTCGAGCTCTGGCGGCAAGGCATCCCTGAATTCCTGAATGGCTACGCTCATCCCGATATGTTCTGGATGTTCGATCAGCCCAGCTCCGAATACTACCGCCGACATCTGCTTCTGCACGAAGGTGTCCATTCCTTCATGCTCACCCGGTTCGGTTCCTGCGGTCCAGCCTGGTACCGCGAGGGAATGGCCGAGTTGCTGGCCACCCATCAGCTCGAAGGAGACAAGCTCACGCTGCCCTACTTCCCCCGCAACAAGGAAGATGTCCCCATGTGGGGCCGGGTGAAGATCGTCACCGACGCCTGCGAGGCCAACCGGGGGGTCACCTTCGACGGCGTCCTCAAATTCGGGGACCGCGAGCACTTGATGTCGAACACCCCTTACGGTTGGTCCTGGGCAATGACCGCCTTCCTCGATGGGCACCCCCGCTGGCAGAAGCGGTTCCGCGAGTTGCCAGCCAAGCTGAGCGACGAGGACTTCAACGCCCGCATGCGCGAGGCTTATGCCGCCGATTGGAACGAACTGGCCGAGGAGTGGCAGGTCTTCGCCACCGGTCTGTCCTATGGCCACGACCTGCCGCGTTCGGCCATTGAGTTCCGACCCGGCAAGCCCTTCACCGGCAAGTCGCAGGTCACCATCGCCGCCGATCGCGGCTGGCAATCGAGCGGCCTGGCGGTTGAAGCAGGCCAGACGTATCGCATCACTGCCGCCGGACGTTATCAGATCGCCAAGACCGCGAAACCGTGGGACTGCGAGCCGGGCGGAGTTTCGCTCCGCTACATCTCCGGGCGGCCCCTGGGTATGCTCCTGGCGGCTGTCCGCACCGAACCCGTGACCGGCAACAGCGGCCTGCTGGCTATCGAGCCGATTGGCCTCTCGGCCACCCTGACGCCCGAGAAGACCGGCGTGCTGTACTTCCGCGTGAACGATTCGCCGGCGGAATTGGCGGACAACGCCGGGACGCTGAAGGTGACCGTGGAGCGGGAGTAGGAGAGCCGTTTTCGCGCGAGTCCTTGGTCGCAATAGTCGGAGATCGACGCAATTCCGTGGGTGCCAATTCCTTCTGCATGCCTGTCGCTCGACGGCAACCTCGCTGCCCGTCCCGACTTGGCTCACCCCCTTGAATCAATAATGATTATTGATATAGTTCCGCCACGGGGCGCAGCTTGCGTCCTCTCACCGAACGATTCACTCCAAGGGACCCGCCCATGCTTACCGTTGGCGATCAATTTCCGTCTTTCAAGACCCGCGCTTGCAACGGCATCACCCCCAACGAGGTCGTCGATGTCTCGAACGAGACCTACGCCGGCAAGTGGGGCGTCTACATCTTCTATCCCAAAGATTTCACCTTCGTCTGCCCGACCGAGCTGGTCGAGTTCAGCCGGCAGATCAAGCAGTTCTCGGACCGCGACGCCCTGGTCATCGGCGGCAGCACCGATAACGAATACTCGCACCTGGCCTGGCGTCAGCAGCACAATGACCTGAAGACTCTGACCTATCCGCTGATCGCCGCCCAAAAGCTGGCGGTCGACCTGGGCATCCTCGAGCCGGACGCCGGCGTCTGCTTGCGGGCGACCTTTATCGTCGATCCCAACGGCGTCATTCAGTTCGCCTGCGCCAACAACCTGAACGTCGGCCGCAGCGTGACCGAAGTGCTGCGGGTGTTGGACGCCATCCAGTCGGACGAACTCTGCCCGTGCAACTGGCAGAAGGGTCAGCCGACCTTGAAGGTCTAGTCTTCGAAGGATGGCAGCCGATGACTCCCCTCCCTCTCCTCAATTGAGGAGAGGAGGAGGGGCAAGCGGCGCCCATTCAGCTTTCTCGAACTCTTTCGCCCCACGTTTGGCCGAGGTTCCCATGCAGAACGTACAAGCGCTGGCTGATTCGCTTCCCGATGCCGCCAAGGACCTGCGATTGAACCTGCCCAGCGTGTTGGGGAGCGAGTTGCTCTCGCGCGATCAGATCTGGGGCACCGCGCTGGCCTCAGCCTATTTCCTCCGCCAGGCCAAGCTGCGCGACGCCATCCTGGCCGATGCGAAGACGCTGGTCTCCGACGCGGTGATCGAAGACGCCAAAGCCTCGGCCTCGTTGATGGGCATGAATACGATCTACTACCGTTTCCGGCACTTGATCGGCAACGAGGGCTACAGCCGCCTGCCCGCCCGGCTGCGGATGCAGCGGATGGTCAACCCGGCCACGACGCGGGCCGACTTCGAGATGTTCTCGCTGGCCTGCGCGGCGCTGGCCGGTTGCGAGGCCTGCCTCAAGGCGCACGAAGCCAGCCTGCGCAAAGAAGGGCTGACCGAGGGGCACGTCCACGACGCCATTCGGATTGCCGCCGCGCTGTCCGGCGTCGCCGTGGCGCTCGAAATCTAATGTCGCCGTTTTCTGCGAACCTCTGCCGCCTGGGCCGTGTCTCGCAAGGCAGGTAAAGAAGCAGGCACACGGAGAGGTCGTGATCTTTTGTGGTGCAGGCGTCCCGCCTGCTGGAACCTCGAAAACGCTGCAAGGCAGGCGGGACGCCTGCACCACAATAGGCGGACGGCACACGGAGTGAGCCTGCTACCTTACGCCCCTACGCGCTGGCCCCGTGGCAAACTAAACTGGATCCTTCCCGTTCGCGTGCCGGCGAACTCGTGCTTATAGCCACCCCACTGCAAGGTCAGACCGACGATGCCCCTCAACAAGTTCAGCTCTCGCATCACGCAGCCCAAGTCCCAAGGCGCCTCGCAGGCCATGCTCTATGGCACCGGCCTGACCGAAGCGGACATGCAAAAGGCCCAGGTGGGCATCGCCAGCGTGTGGTACGAGGGGAACACCTGCAACATGCACCTGAACGACCTGGCCGCCAAGGTCAAGGAAGGGGTCAAAGCAGCCGGGCTGGTCGGCATGCGGTTCAACACCATCGGCGTCAGCGACGGCATCTCGATGGGAACCGAAGGGATGAGCTACTCGCTGCAGTCCCGCGACCTGATCGCCGACTCGATCGAGACCGTGATGGGGGGGCAGTGGTACGACGCCTGCATCACCCTGCCGGGCTGCGATAAGAACATGCCCGGCTGCCTGATGGCCCTGGGGCGCGTCAATCGCCCCGGCCTGATGGTCTATGGGGGCACGATCCGCGCCGGCTGCCTGGGGGACAAGAAGCTCGACATCGTCTCAGCCTTTCAGAGCTATGGCGAGTACCTCGCGGGCACCTCGGACGAGAAGACCCGCGCCGAAATCGTGAAGAAGAGCTGTCCTGGCGCCGGCGCCTGCGGCGGCATGTACACGGCCAACACCATGGCCAGCGCCATTGAAGCGATGGGCATGACACTGCCGTACAGCTCTTCGATTCCGGCCGAAGATCCGGCCAAGCTCGACGAATGCTTCCGCGCCGGGGCCGCCATCAAGCTCTGCCTGGAGCGCGACATCAAGCCCCGCGACATCATGACCCGCGCGGCCTTTGAGAACGCCATGGTGGTGATCATGGCCGTCGGCGGCTCGACCAACGCCGTGCTGCATCTGATCGCCATGGCCCGGGCCGTGGACGTCGACCTGACGATTGACGACTTCCAGAAGGTCAGCGATCGCGTCCCCTTCCTGGCCGATCTGAAGCCCAGCGGCAAGTACGTGCAAGAGGATCTGCACGCGGTGGGCGGCACTCCGGCCGTGATGAAGTACCTGCTCGAGAAGGGGATGATCGACGGCAGTTGCAAGACGGTCACCGGCAAAACCATCGCCGAGAACCTGTCGGAGCTGCCAGGCTTCAAGCCGGGCCAGGACGTCTTCCACCCGCTCGAGAATCCGATCAAGGCCACGGGTCACATCCAGATTCTGCGTGGCAATCTTTCGCCTGATGGTTCGGTGGCCAAGATCACCGGCAAAGAGGGGATGCGATTCAGCGGGCCGGCCAAGGTCTATGACAGCGAAGAGGACATGCTGCACGCCTTGGAGCGGAAAGAGATCGTGAAGGGAGACGTGATCGTGATCCGTTACGAAGGTCCGCAGGGAGGGCCTGGCATGCCCGAGATGTTGACGCCGACCTCGGCCATCATGGGGGCCGGCCTGGGGCAGGACGTGGCCCTGCTGACCGACGGCCGATTCTCGGGCGGATCGCACGGCTTCATCGTGGGGCACATCACCCCCGAGGCTCAGCTCGGCGGCCCGCTCGCTTTGGTCAAGACCGGCGACAAGATCACCATCGACGCCGACAAGCGGGCGCTCGATGTGGACGTGACGGTCGCCGAGATGGAGACCCGCAAGAAGAGCTGGAAGGCCCCTCCGTTTAAGGCCACGCGCGGCACGCTCTACAAGTACATCAAGAGCGTCAAGACCGCCTCCGAAGGCTGCGTTACCGACGAGTAGCCGTTCAGGGCCGACCGAGCACCTCGCGATACAGCGCCAGCGTTCCTTCGGCCATATGGCGCGAGGCATAACGAGCATGGACAGCTTGTCGGCCGCGCTCGCCCAGTTCGACCGCTTGCTCGGGATTGAGAATGAGCTGCTTGAACGCGGCCGCCATGCTGGCCGGATGGTCGGGCTCGCAGAGCAGCCCGGCGGGCACATCGGCCAGCAGCTCGGGAAACGTGCCGTGAGCGGGAACGACGACCGGCACCGCGTTGGCCCAGGCCTCGATGACGGGAAGGCCTTTGCTCTCGGGGTAGACGGTGGGCATGGACAAGACATCGAGCGAATGCAGAAAGGCGATCTTCTGGGCGCGGTTGACTTCGCCCAGGTACTCGAATCGATCGGCTACGCCCGCGTCGCGCGCGTGCTGTTCGATCTTCGCCAGGTAAGGGCGGTTGGCTTTCGCCAGGTAACCGGCCGCCCGCAACTTGAGCGGGGGCAACTGGGGATCGGCCACCAGCAGCTTGAAGACCTCGAGCAGCATGTGCAGCCCTTTCTCGGGGGCGAGTCGGGCCAGATAGCCAATCGTGAACGGCCCCTCAGGACGCGCCGGCCGCGCTCCATGCCCCGTCAGGTCCAGCCCATGTCGCACCACCGAGATCTTCTCGCGCGGCACAGCCATCCGCCGAACCATCTCCTCGGCGTAATAGGCGTTGGCCGAGACGAACTGCGTCACATCTGGCGCACGCTGACGAAGGATCTCGTGGGCCCGCGTTTTGAACGGTTCCTGCAACCCGTCGAGGAACATATCCTCGCCCGCCACGTTGCAGATGACAGGGACCTTGAGCCGCTCCTTCATCTGCCGGGCCATGCCCACGAACAGCGCGTTCGATAGATGTACGACATCGGGCTGCACGTCGGTCGACAGCCAATGGATCAGCTTGTCGAGTTCCTTCTGTTGCTTGCCCTCGTCCCCCAGCAGCATCGAGACCGTCATCTCGCCCAGTTCGTCGGGGCGGACACTCATGCTCCGCTCGGCCAAGGTCTCGATCAGCGCGGGCGAATCCAGCAGCCGGTCCAGGAACCAAGGGGTGTGGCGGAACAGGGCCACATGCTGCTGCAGATAGACGTTGATTCCACCGAAGAAGACCCGATGCTGGCTGACATCCTGCTCGTCAGTCTTGATCGGCGTGTACGTGGGGATGAGCAGGATCTCGTGCCCCAGGTCCAGGATCGCCCGGGCGAGCGTGTTGTCGTGCAGGCAGTTGCCGCAGTACATGCCGGCCGCTCCGGCGGCGATGTAGGCGATCTTGAGACGAGTCACGCGGCGGGTGCTCCACGCGGAGAGGGACAGCGGCTGAGTGCTGCATTCTATGCAGAGTCTGCCCGCAAGGCACCCTGCGCACGGGGCAGAGACTTCGTCTTTGCACCCCGGGATTCCTCGTCTGCCGGCTTCGCACTTCGATCGCATCGCAGCACGCCATTTAGCAGCATGGAACCTTGCCGGAATCGAGTACAATCGGACCGCGACGAAATCTGGGATTCTTGTCCGAGCCCGGTCCCCTCACCCACAGGTCCTGCGGAGAAGATGCGATGGGAATGCAATGCGCTTTGTATGCGGCCTCGGAAGCAGCGGCGCGTCAGGTCCTTGAAGATCCTGAGGCCCTGTCGGATGTCTTTCGCGGCGATCCTCTTTCGAAGCGTGCCGTGCGGTTGGAGAAGAGTTGGCACGGGCTGCATTTCGTCTTCACGGGTTCTGCCTGGGAAGGTAATGAGCCGCTGAACTTCCTGCTCGGCGGCGGCGAACCGGTGGGCGATGCAGGGGACGAAGAAGAGGCCCCCGCGCGCGTCTTGCTGCCCGACTTCGTTCGCAAGCTCAAGAAGGCGTTGGACGGTATCTCGCGCGACGAGTTTGAGCGGCGCTTCGACCTTGAGAAACTGGAAGAAGCCGAGATCTATCCCGAGATCTGGGATGAAGAGCTCGCGGACCTGCTGGAAGAGTACGGCATGTACTTCGATAACTTGAAGCAGTTCGTCGACGGGGCGGCCGAGCGCGGGGACGCGATTCTGGTCCTGCTGGGCTAGCGTTTGGTAGCGACTTTGACGCCTGGGCAAGCCTGCCCCTCCACCAACTTTTTCTCCCAGGGTTGAATCCCCTGCGCGGGGGAATCTAGACTGAGGGGTAGCCCGTCCGCTTCCCTGTCGGCCCTGCACCGAGGACACTCCCATCGAAGTCGATCTTGCGAAACTCGCCATTCATGGCGGACGCGCCGCCTGTCCGTTCGGGCCTCCGGCCTGGCCTCAGGATGACGACGACGTTCTGGCCGCGCTTAACTTTGCCTACGCCGATCACAGTTGGGGACGCTACGAGGGGCCCAACTGCGAGATCTTCCGGCAGCAGCTGGCCGACTATCACGACGTCGAGTTCGTGACCCTCTGCCAGAGCGGAACCTTTGCCACCGAGTTGGCCTTGCGCGGACTGCGCGTCGGCCCGGCCGACGAAGTGATCCTGGCCGGTTACGACTTTGGCGGCAACTTCGCGGCTATTGAAGCGACCGGGGCCAAGCCCGTGCTGGTCGACGTGACCGAGAACAACTGGAACCTCGACCCGCGTCTGGTGGCCGAGGCCAAAACCGATCGCACCAAAGCCGTCATCGTTTCGCACCTGCATGGCGGTGTCGTCCCCATGCGCGAACTGCGGGCCTTTGCCGACGAGAACGAACTGGCCCTGATCGAAGACGCTTGTCAGATGCCCGGCGGTATTGTCGAAGGACGCACGGCCGGCACCTGGGGCGACGTGGGCGTGTTGAGCTTTGGCGGCTCGAAGCTGATGACGGCCGGCCGTGGCGGCGCGGTCTTCACCAGCCGCGAAGAGGTCTATCAGCGGATGAAGCTGTATGCCAACCGCGGGAACGACGCCTTCCCGCTGTCGGAGCTGCAGGCCGCGGTGCTTCGCCCGCAGATCAGCAAGCTCGACAAACAGAACGCCCGCCGGCATTCGGCCGCGCAGCGACTGATTCCGCGCATCGAGCGACTCCCCGGCCTGCGACCGCTTAAGAATCTGGTTCGCAAAACGGTCCCGGGCTACTACAAGCTGGGCCTGCGCTATGTGCCGGAAGAACTCGGCGGTCTGTCGCGTGAGGAGTTCATCGCGGTGGTGCAGGCCGAAGGGGTGGCGCTCGATTCGGGCTTCCGCGGCTTCGCCAAGCGGAGCGACCGCCGGTGCCGGAAGGTCGGCCCGCTGAAAAACAGCCGCGCGGCCGGGCGATTGGCCCTGGTGCTGCATCACCCGATTCTATTGGAAGAGCCTGAGACGTTGGACCTGGTCGCAGCCGCCCTGGAAAAGGTCACTGCCGTCTTCGCCACGGGGGACGTGGTCGAAGAACCAGAATCGGACACGCCGGACGGGGACGACTAAGCGCGTTCCGTTCCCTGGTGAGTTGAGTAAGGGACACTTGATGGCCCGCAGTCGGCCTCCTTCGATCGAGCCCGCAAGTCCGGTCGAGGAGACTCTCGAGCAAGTCGCCGTTGAGAGTCGGCTTGATCCCGAGCGCGTTCGTGCGCAGGTCGATGCGGTGCTGGCCGACCCGCTCTATTGGTTCCCGGTGCGGCATCACTCGCCGACGGTGGCCGCGCACCTGCAGGCCGTTATTGCCGCCCGTCAGCCCAAGGTGGTCTTCATCGAGGGGCCGGCCGAAGCCAACGAGCTGATTCCGTTTCTGATCGATGCCAAGACCCGCCCACCGGTGGCGATCTACTCGTCCTACCGCGACGACGACAACACGCTCGGCCTGGCCGGCATTGCCAGCCCTTCCGTCGACGTCCCCGCCCGCTTTGCCTGTTGGTATCCGATGCTGGCCTACTCGCCGGAGTACGTGGCCATGCAGGCAGCGAGCCGTGCGGGGGCCGACGTGGTCTTCATCGATCTGCCCCACTACGGGCTGATCCGCCCCGCGCCGGCATTGCTCACTGCGCCGGCAGGTGAGCGAACCGCTCCCGGGAAGCACTCGGTCGAGCGCGAGGACGAGAAACTGCTGATCGAAAGCGGCTTCTATCAGCGGCTGGCCAAGTCGGCCGGGTATCGCTCGTGGAACGAGGGCTGGGACAGCCTGTTCGAGTTCCGAGATTGGCAGGGAGATTTTGAAGCCTTCCGGCGCGAGATGGCCGTGTTCTGCGCCGCCGCTCGGGCCACGTCGTCGCCCACGCTCATGGCCGGCGATGGGACCCGCGAGCGCGAACGACACTTCCTGCGCACCATTCGCCAGACGCTCCAGGAGCGAATGCTTCCACCTGAGCAGGCCATGGTCGTCTGCGGCGGGTTCCACCTGTTCCTCGATCGCGACGATCCGGCCCCTCCCCCCGAACTGCCGGCGGGAACGGTCTATCAAACGATCGTCCCCTACTCGTTTTTCCGCGTCTCGGAACTCTCGGGCTACGGGGCCGGCAACCGCGCGCCGCAGTTCTATCAATCCTTCTGGGAACTCTCGCAGGCGGGTCGCGCCGAGGATCTGCTGATTGAGCATGTGGTGGCGGTCATCAAGCAGGCCCGCAAAGAGGGGGAACCCCTGTCGTCGGCCGACGCCATCGCTTCGGCGCAGCACGCCCGCATGCTGGCCAACCTGCGCGGCCGGCCGACCGCGATTCTCGATGACATCCACGATGCGCTGATCACCTGCTGCTCGAAGGGAGATCCTCAGGAGGAAGCCGCCCATCTGCTGCGGGCGATCGAAGCGGTCGATATCGGCACCAAGATCGGTCGCGTGACCGATAAGCTCGGTCGCTTGCCGGTGGTGAACGACTTCTACGGGCTGCTCGACGACCTGCAACTGGGCGAGTTGCTGGGCAAAGAGAAGAAGCTGTCGCTCGATCTCGACAAGCGGCAGGAGCTGGCCAGTCGGCAAAGCGTCTTCCTGCATCGGCTCATCTTCCTCGAAGTCCCCGTGGGGGAACTCGGCGGGCAGGTGCAGACGGAACTGGGCTCCGGCACGCTCTTCCGCGAACACTGGATGCTCCGCTGGAACCCCAAGATCGAGCCGGCCCTGGTGGAGCTGAGTCTGTACGGCGACACGTTGGAGTCGGCCGTGCTGGCGCGGCTCGAAGAGGATCTGGCCCGCGACGAGATGCACGCCGAGGCGACTTGCAAGCGGCTGGTCTCGGCCATCGATATGGATCTGCCGAACGTGGTCGAGCGGATCGAAGACGCCTGCAGCAAGGCGATCGATCACGACAACCATTTTGTTTCCCTCTCGGGGGCGCTCGGGCACCTGGCGGTGCTCGATCGCTACGCGGTCTATCGCAATCTGCGGCGCGAGGTGCTGGCCGACTTGATCGTCCGTTGCTATGACCGCGCCTGCTTCGCGCTGCCCGACGTGGCCAGCGTTCCCGAACAGCAGCAGATGGGGGTGGTGCAAGCCCTGCTGGGCCTGGCCGAGGTCGTGCTGAAGTACACGGATCTGGGCGTTGACCGGGCCCTCTTCGGAGAGCATGTTCGCGCGGCGGCCGGCGTGTCGACGGTCCCCTTCCTGCGCGGCGTCTTTCTGGGGATGCTGGCCGAGCTGCGCGAGATCACCCCCGTCGAACTGGCGGCCGAGGTCGAGGCCTACGCCCGCGCTCCGCGCGAGCAGATGGTCGTGGCCGGCGACTTTTTGGAAGGGATCATGACGGTCTCGCGAACTTCGATCATGTTGGGGGCCGACCCCTTGATCGCGGCGATCGACGAACTGCTGCGGGCGGCCGATTGGGACGCCTTCCTGACGATGATCCCCCGCATGCGGGCGGCTTTTGAGCGGCTGCACGACCGCCAGACCGATTCGTTGGCGATTCGCGTGGCCGAGCGCTACGGGCTGCGCGAATCAGAATCGCTGACCGAACTGCAGACCTCGGCCGACGCCGCCCTGTGGATTGCGCGGATCGATCACCGGGTGGCCGAGATCATGAAAGACTGGTCCTTCTGAGCGCAAAGGCTTGGTCAGGCTTCTTTTTTCGCACAAATCTTGCCTCCGGGCCCCCTCACTTGAGGCCCCTGCACAATCGAATTAACCAGAAGCTCCGGAAGAGTTTCGCTTCATTCGTTGCGGCCCCGATTTGGTCCAGCTAATATAGTAGGTACCGGGTGCTGCGCTCCCTTCGGCGGACGGAGGGTTCGTTGGCGCTCCGGCCGCCGTTTGAGATCGAGCCATACACCATGGACGCAAAGTTAGTGATTGTGGGCGGTCAGGCCAACAAGAGCGAAGTGAAGCTCAAGTTGCCGATGCTGATCGGACGCAACCCCGGGCTGGGGCTGACGATCAACCACAACATGGTCAGCCGGGTTCACTGCCAGATCTACGAGCGCGAAGGCGCGCTGGTGGTGCGCGATAACAACTCCTCGAATGGCACGCTCATCAACAACGAGCGCATCAGCGAATCGGTCCTGAAGCCGGGCGATCGCCTGGCCGTGGGCCCGCTGACATTCGTGGCCATTTATCAGCACAATGGCGCGTTCCCCACCGTGGGACGCGAAGGGGCCAAGACCGCGCCGGCGGCCGCTCCCAAGCCCGCGCCCGCTAAGCCCGCCGCGAACATGAACGCGCCGGTCATCAAGCCCATGGCTCCGCCGGCAGGCGGGCCGAAACCGATGGCGCCTCCGTCGCCCAAGCCTGGGCTGCCTCAGCCGCCCAAACCGATGGCACCCCCTGCGGCTCCTGCTGCACCCGCGGCCGCCGGAGGGCAGTGGTCCGATTCGCTGTTCGAGGACGCGAACACGGCCGACGACCTGCTCTTTGGACGCGATGAGCAGCCGGCCTCGCCCGCTTCGCCGTTCTCGAAGTACACCGAGCCCACGGTCGAGGAAGAAGAAGGGACCCGCTTCTTTGCGCCGGGCACCTCGTTCAAAGAACTCGACCTGGCCGACCTGGTCGCCGACACCGACGATTCGCAGTCGGCCGCCAATATTCCGCCAGTACCGGCCGCCGCCGCCAGCGACGACTTCCAGTTCCTCATTCAGTTCGAGAATGCGGGAGATATCCAGCCGGGCACAGCGATCCGCGCAGCCGGCCGCGACGCGGGCGTGGTGAAAGACCTGAAGTACGTCATGGTGGGTGGGCAGCTCAAGGCGCAGGCTTTGGCCAGCGTCTCGAAGCAGTTGGCGCCCCATTTGCGCGACGACATGAATGTCGCCATTCAGCAAAGTGGCCTGAGCCTGGTGGTGGAAGTCCTCTCGCCGGGCCAGGGCAATCCGATCGTGGCTGGGCAAATGGTCACTGCCTACGGCATTCAGGCCGAGTACGGCGGGCTAGCCGATCTGGTCGACGATGACTCCTCGATCATGGCCCCAGGCAGTCTGTCGCATACAACGGCCAACGACGACCTCGACGACATGGGCGTCCTGGACGGCGAGCCAAACGGCGGCGACGACATCATGGCACCGCCCGCCAAGGGGGGCGGTCTGAACGACTTCTTCGCCGAGTTGACCAGCGGGTTGGACGACGATGACGAGGAAGAAGCTCCTGCGGAAGCTCCTGCCGAAGAAGAGCCGCCGCTGCAAGCCAGCTTTGAAGATCTGGCCGATGATGATCCGCCGATGGCCACATTGGATGTCGAAGATCTTGAGGAGTTGCCTCCCGAGAGCGGCGCCACCAACAACGGCGAGAACGGCAGCGCGCCGAACCAAGGCTTCAGCTTTGGCGACTTCGACATGCCGGGTCGACGGTAAGGCATCTCAGCTCGACGCGCGGCGTCTGTGCCGCATGTCGCTCGGGCCGCTTGTCGCTCAGGCCACGTCTTTTTTCCACAGCATCTTGTGAAATGCCGGCCGGGCGATATTACAATGCGCCGGTTCCCCGTCCGGAGAGATTGCATGGAACCGTTTGAAGTCCAGTGCCCCGCTTGCCAGAAGTCGCTGCGCGTGAAGCAGCCCGAACTTGTCGGCAAACGGGTGGCCTGCCCGCAGTGCAAAGAGAAGTTCACCATCGTACGGCCCGCGCCTATCGAAGACTCCCCTGCGCCTGAACTGCCGGCCGCCATACCCGAGACTCCAGCCACGGCTGACGCGTTCGTACCTGCCGAGCCGGCTGTTTCGTTGGGGCCTTCGATCAAGTCCGACGATTCCGTGCTGCGGAACCGGCCCAAGACCAATCCGCTGCTCATCTATGCAGCCGGTGGGGGCTCGGTCTTGGTGCTGATCATCATCTTCATCGTCCGTTCGCAGATGGACGGGGCCGAGCAGGCGCGGCTTCGCAGCCAGCTCTCGGCGACGGATCGCAAACGAGTCGAAAAGCTCGAGGCGGAAGGCAAGAGTGTTCACCTGGAGAGCAAGGACCGACCGGTCACTCGCCCGACGGTCGATCCCACGCCTAAGCCCCCGGCGAAAGAGATGCCCCTTGTGGAACAGGCCGAGGCGCTGCACGGCCGGATCCAGGATCTGAAGCGCGCCCACAAGATGGCCGACGCCATCACGATGCTGGCCGGGCAGCTTGGTCGACTGACTTCGCAGTATCGCAGCGAAAGCATCACGCCCGAAGAGTACCTGGAGAAGCTCGAGATTCTGGCGACTGTCGTGGAAGAGACGGAACGACGACTAGTGCAGAAGGCGCTGGCCGGAGCGGTAGCGCTGGAGCAGCCGAGCGTCGATGCATCCGCCTTGGAGAAGTTCGTCGAGGCCTACGACAAAGCGGTGCTGGCTGCCCGGATCAAGGATTGGAAACTTCACGACGACGCCCGCGACAAGGTGCACGGCGTCGCTAGGCAGGTGCTGAGCGAGCATGACCTGGGGGGCAAAAAAGCCGAGCTGGAAGAACTCGTGGTAAAGTTCTCGGAAGAGTACTACTAGCGCTAGGCTGTGTCTCACGCAGATGGGGCTTTATCAGTCGGCGGTGGTTTAGTGAGCGGCAAGGCGCTAGCCGCCGGTGAATTTGCGTTTGCACAGGGGCTACCGGCGGCTAGCAGGGTGCTGAAAAACTCCGTTTGCAAGGCGATTTTATCGCGCTAAACTACTCGCATCCCATTCTGGAGGCGACCATGCGCGGCCAAGCCGATCGACAACTCCCGCTTTTT